>Ga0302319_10000076_pt1 | contig 177156 bp, 132 predicted proteins | sample Bog_T0_2_FD_203319 | JGI IMG/M metagenome (GOLD analysis project Ga0302319, IMG submission 203319) | Peat permafrost microbial communities from Stordalen Mire near Abisko, Sweden - Bog_T0_2 | ecosystem: Environmental > Terrestrial > Soil > Wetlands > Peat | place: Sweden: Abisko, Stordalen...
GCGGGTAAAATGCGAACGCGCTTGACGCCGTTCAACAACGCTTCGCGGCAGGCGCTCAACTTGGGTAACATGCCGCCGGAGATTACGGCGCTCTTGGCCATCTCGGCGATCTGATCGATGGAGAGCCATCGGAGTACCTCGCCGGTTGCGCCCTTGACTCCGGGCACGTCGGTGAGGAAGACGAGGGCGTCGGCGCGGCAGGCTATGGCGCAGGCCGCTGCCATTTCATCGGCATTGATATTGTAGTATTCGCCGTCGAAGCCAAGCGCCATGGAAGAGAGAACGGGCACGCCGTTCAAATGCCAGATGGCCTCGATCCACCGCGGATCGCTGGCGACGATTTCGCCGACGAAACCGAGGTCGGGCGCGGTGCGTTTTTTGCGCGCGCGAAAGAGCAGGCCGTCGCCGCCGGTGAGTCCGACAGCGGGCAGCCCAAGCGCGCCAAGCGCGGCTACAAGCCCTTTGTTGACCTTGCCGGCAAAGACCATCAGCGCAATGTCGCGGGTCTCGGCGTCCGTGACGCGGAGGCCGTTGATGAATTCGCTTTGCTTGCCGAGGGCTTTTAACATGCGCGTCAACTGCACACCGCCGCCGTGGACCACGGCAACCTGATGGCCGTCGCGCACAAGTTCCACGATGGCGCGCGTGCAGCCTTCGAGCAGCGATGGCGTCTCAAGACCCGCTCCACCTAATTTGACGACGTACTTCATTCCTGGCCCTCCGCGGCAAAAATCATTCGAGGCCTTCGGCCTCAGGCCAACCTAACATCACGTTCAGATTTTGCACGGCCTGCGAGGACGCGCCCTTTAACAAGTTATCAAGACAGCTCACGATGACGGCGCGCTTGCCGTCGGCGGCCAATTGAAAGCCGATATCGGCATAGCTGGTGCGCACCGAGTATTGAATCTGCGGCAGTGTTTTGTCGTAGAGCCGGACCATGGGACTGCCGGCAAAAAACTCGCGATAGACTTTGGCGACCGCTGCCGCCGTCTGCGTCTCGCGGAAGCGGACGTAAATGGTGGAGAGGATGCCGCGCGGAATGGGAAGCAGATGAGGCGTGAACGTGATTTCGCCAGCGCCGATTCCGATTTGCTCAAGCAATTCGCCGGTGTGGCGATGGGTAAAGACTCCATAGGCCGACAGATTGTCTGCCGCGTACATGAAATGCGTCTTGGGCGTGGGCGCCTTGCCCGCACCGCTCAGGCCGCTCTTGGAGTCTGCCACGATGCCGTGGCTGAGATCGACGAGCCCCGCGGCCACCAAGGGCTTGAGAGCCAGGATGATGGAGGTCGCATAGCAGCCGGGATTGGCAATGAGGCGCGCACCGGCAATCTGGGCGCGATGCAGTTCGGGCATGCCATAGACTGCCTGGTCCTGGGTTGCAGCGGCTTGCTCCGTGCCGTCGCCCTCGAAGGCATAGACGGCGCGGTTGGCCGCCTCAGTGAGCCGCCATGCGCCGCTTAGATCGATGATGCGCAGACCCCGCGCCAGGGCCTCGGGAACCCACTCCCGCGATTGCTCGTGGGGCGTGGCGAGGAACAGAACCTCAACGCCGCGGCTGGCCAGCAACTCCCAGGAAAAGGGCTCTTGCTTCAGCAAGGCGAAGGAGGGGCTTCCCGCCAGCTCGGGATGAATTTCGGAGAGAGGAACGCCGCCGCGCGCCGCATCTTTGGGGTCCACACGCCCTGCAAAGACCGGAGGCTTGCCCTTGAGACGTGGGTGGCGCAGCAAAAGCCTGGCCAACTCAGCGCCCGCGTATCCTGTGACTCCAACAACTGCCGTTTGCACCGTTTCGATCATGACTCCAGCATCTTCCTTAGGCGGGCTTCCACTTCGCTTGCCTGGCGAAGGCCGGGACAGATTACCAGCACCGTGTCGTCGCCCGCAATGGTGCCCACCACATCTGTCCAACCCTCGTAGTCCAGGGCCGCGGCAAAGGGCTGTGCTCCGCCCAATACCGTTCCCACAACCACCTGATTCATTGCCTGGCGCACGCGCAGGCCAAAACTTTCCATCATCTCCGCCACCGAGGGCGGGCTGTCGTCTTCCACCGTCGCCGTAGCGCCATTGCCATTGCTGCTCGGCAGGGAGTAGCCGCCAGGCCCTTTGGAGAGTCGCATTTCATGCAAATCGCGCGAGAGAGTGGCCTGCGTAACCTCAAAGCCGCGCCGTCGCAGCTTGCGGCGCAGTTCGTCCTGGTTGGTGACCAATGAGCTGGCCACCAGATCCCGAATCGCGTTGTGCCGTTGAAACTTCATTGCTGCATCCCTTACAAACTGAAAGCGCGGTCCGCAGTGCCGCGGCCGCGCATGAATAAATATACAACGAGAGTGCATAAGTATGCAAGATTGATCTGCTTCAATCCTGTGAAAATTGTCGCTTTCTAGAAAATCCCCCGCTTGCATTGTGCCGCCCAAGCCACTCACTCTGGCAATCCCCAATGGTCAGCCCCCAATCGGCTGGCTCTCGATGACGGCGTGGCGCTTCTTGAGTTTTAGAAATGGCGTCTCGAAGTAGCGGTAGGAGAGCGATGCCATCAGAATGGTCAGACCGAGTGTGGAGGCGGCCTTCAGCCAGGAGAGGGGGCTTGCGAATGAGGCAGCGTGTCCGATCGGCAGGCGCTTTATGATGTCGAGCGCGAGTTCATGGTAGACATAGAGGCCAAATGAAATGCGCCCCAGATAAATGACAGGGCCTGGGAGCATCCTGGGATTGATGCCCAGAAATGCAACCATCACTAAAACACAGCCCAGGGACGCCAATGCATACCCTCCGATCAGCGGCCAACTGCCGGGATTTTCCGAGGGGCTGTTAAAGACTGAGTGAAGACCGTAACAGGCGAAGAACCAGCATATGGCACATGCGGCGACGAGCATTAGCCGCTGCCAAAGCAAGATTGCGGGCAGCCGGCCGTGGAGTACGAGGCACAGCAGGATCCCTGCCGCGAAACATTCGAACTGGATAAGCGAGTTGAACCAGATGCTGCTGTCGGGCGCCTGAGCCTTTCCGAGAGAATAGAGGCATCCGTTGGCCATCAGCAAAACCACAGCGCAGAATCCATAAAGCGATCGGCGGCTGAAGTATTTTGCGATCCATGGGGCGAACAGGTAGAACTGCTCTTCGACGGAGATGCTCCAGAGCACACTCATGGGGGATACCGCGATGGCGTGAGAGACGACATACCAGGAGCCCATGAAGATGGCGAACCAGCCCATCTCCACGACTGCATTGCGATCGTTGCCGGGCAGAAAGGCGTACGCCAGTCCGATGAGAAGTCCGAGGTAATAAAGCGGCCAGATGCGCAGGATGCGGCGGATGTAAAACTGCTTCACATGGACCGTTCCTGTGGCGTCCCGCTCGCGCAGCAGTAACTCGCAGATGAGGAAGGCGCTGAGCGTGAAAAAGAGGCTCAATCCGAATCGGCAGGCATGTGCAAAGGCATAGACAACCGGCACATAGCTCTTGAAAACGGAGCTGCAGCGCGGATCTCCAGTTGTGCAGATAGCGTGGTAAAGAAACACCAGCATGAATGCGAGAAAGCGAACAACATCCAGTTCAGGGCGATAGTACCTGCCGGCGTCAGTCTTCGGAGCTTGGATCATGTTTCGCCCTTGCGTCTTCGGCGGGTCAAATTGCGATTCAGGCCCGAAAAAGAAGTTAAATCATATTACTGGCCGCCCCGAAGAATTGGCCGGGCTTTAAGACACGAAAGCGACATAAGTATCTTGAACAGCATGGCGGGGCAGGAGGGACGGTGGCAGTCACTCAAGAAGCATCTTCTTACGGCGCTTTTCCTCGTACATCGCTGTTTCCGCCTCGAACAGCAAATCATCGAGAGGTTGTTTTTTGTGTTCGGCGGATGTGGCATAGCCAACGCTGAAGTTGAGTGAGAATTGCCGGCCTGTTTCGCAGTTTCGCGAGGCACAGGCTGCCTGTAGACGCTCGGCTGCAGCCGCAATCGCTGCATGGCCCGACTGGCTGGCCACAGCGAATTCGTCCCCGCCGATTCGTCCCAGAACATCGGTTTCGTGGAAGGTTGCTCCGATGATTTTTGCCGTCTCGGCCAAGAGTGCGGACCCAACATTGTAGCCGAGGGAGCCGTTGATCTGCTTTAGATTGTCCACATCGATGTACAAAACGGAGAACGGCAGTTGATTACTGTGCGCCAGCCGCCGCGCTTGCTCGGCGAGCAGATAGAATCCCCTGAGATTGAAGAGGCCTGTCAATGTATCGCGGAGAGAAAGGTTGTGAATCTCCATCTCCATTTTGTGGATGCGCCGGGCAAGAATCAGCAACAGGACAAACGCCAGCATGGTCGCCACGGAGGCAAGGATCGAAGGGGCGTGTTGCTCGGAAATTCGCAACGCCTGCATCATATGGGCTCTGCCGATTTCGCGCAAAAACGGCAACACCAGAAGAATAGGCGCGATGACTCTGGCGATTCTGCTGCCGATCCCACGTCCGAGGAAGATGGCGAAGACGCTGTCTTCGGCGCGAGGAAGAACGGCCGAAAAGGTCAGCAACAGCAGGCAGGCCAGGCTCTGTGGCGAGGTCATGACGGTGGTGGAGAGGCCGAACATTCCCATGGCGCCGAAGGCGTATCCGGACACCAGGATGAGAAGCAGCATCAAGAGGAGGAAGGCGAATAGATCGGCCACTTGAATGGCCACTCGTTTTCGCACGCGGATAAGGAGCATCTGAATTCCCAGAAGCGCAAACCCGGCAGCCGTCTGAGGAGACATTCCTTCCGGGAATAGGGAGAAGAATCCGCGAGCGAAGAGAGGCAATTTATCAACGGCATGGGAGGCTTGGAGCCCGTATTCGATGAGTATGAAAGCGCCTATCAGCATTACCAGGACGGCGAGCATGAGGCTGAGCCGGTGGAACCGCCAAGAGCGCTTTGGGGCGGCGCACAGGAGGCACGCTACGCTGAGCAGGGTGGCGAGTGCGGACTCAGCTGTCATGAACTGCCAGCCGTTCGGCAATATCCGGCCAAGCGCAGGAAGGAGCCAGGCGGCCAGAGTAATGGCCGCAATCCATGCCACCACTGCCAGCGAGACTCGCTTAATCCAGACCAGCTTATTCAGCAGGTCCAGGTCGGGTTCGATGGTGAGTGAAGCCGTGCTGATATTGGGCATTATGGATTGGCTGCCGTCCGCAATCTGGGACTGGGCAGATTATTCTCGGTTCCGTTCCAGTTTACTGCGAAAAGATGCCTTGCCGGGGCCCCAATCTGCCAGGTCAGCAGCCATCGTCCTTGCTCCGCGGCGGAAATTCTGCGCGGTAAGGGCCCCCGTTTCGCTCAGTTCGCGCATAGGGAAAGATCAGTTGGCGCCTGCGATCGGCTGGCTCTCGATGATCGAATAGCGTTTCTTCATCTTGAGGAAGGGTGTCTCGAAGTAGCGATAAGAAAGCGCCGCGATGAGCAAGGTCAGTGCAAGGGGCAATCCAAGGCCCAAGCCAACATTCAGGCACACTCTCACGGGATAGTTTGGAATTGTCTTGATGAGAAAGGCGCCAATCCGGAGGCGCTGCGTCATGTAAATCGTGAAGTCGTGATAGACATAGAGGCCAAATGAGATGCGGCCCAGATAGATGGCCCATCCGGGCATGCGCTTTGGATTTGCACCCAGAAAGGCAACGAGAACCAGAACGGATCCAAGCGTGGCCAGCGCGTATCCACCGATGAGCGGCAAACTGCCGGGGTTGTTTCCATCGGTCATGCGGGAGTTCAGCCGATAGCACGCATAGAACCAGCAAGCCCAGGCTCCAGCCAGCAGCATCAGGCGCTGCCAGAGCGCGAACCTGGGCAGCCGTCCGTGGAGGACGAGGCATAACAGGATCCCGGCTGCGAAAGATTCAAACTGGACGAAAGAGTTGAACCAGACGCTGGCATCGTTTGCCCCCGCTTTGCCCAGATGAAAGAGCCATACGTTGGAAATGAAAATCAGCAGCAGACAGAAGCCATAAATCCACTTGCGGCTCAAGTGTTTGACGACCCATGGCGCAAATACGTAGAACTGCTCCTCGACCGAAACGCTCCAGAGCACGCGTGCGGGACTATTGAACGAATGCTGAGCGGCTTTGTACCAGGCTCCCATAAAGAGGGAAAACCAGGCGAGTCCAGCGACATCTTCAGGATGGCCGCCGGGCAGGAACATGACAATGGCGCCGAGAGCCAGGCCGAGGTAATAGAGCGGCCAAATCCGTAGAATGCGGCGTAGATAGAACTGCTTTACGTCGACGGAGCCTGCTGCCTCGCGCTCGCGAAGGAGCAACTCGCAGATGAGGAAGGCGCTGAGCGTGAAGAAGAGGCTCAGGCCGAATCCGCAGGCCCAGGCAGAGGCGTAGAGGATCGGAGCGAAGCTCTTCAGGAGGTTTTCGATGCGGATATCGCTATCGAGAGGCACGCTGTGATGCAGAAACACGAGCAGAAATGCAAGAAAGCGAACCACGTCCAGTTCGGGGCGATAATACCTGCCAGCGTCAGTCCTCTGAGCTTGGATCATGTTTTCGCCCTTGCGTCTTCGGCGGGTCAAATTACGATTCAGGCCGGAAAAGAAGATAAATCATAGCACTAGAGCAATTTCAAAATTAACGTGATCCTTTTGAGTGCATTGAAAGGTGGCTTTTCTTGAGGAAAAAGCCACTTGAGTGTGAGGTCTCGGCCTACAGCAATTCCGAAATTGCTATAGCCGCGCCGAAGAATTGGCCGGATCGTAAGAGAAGAAAGCGAAGGGATCAAAAATGTTGAACAGCAAGAAGCGTATGCGAGGGAGGGTGAGAGTCAGTCAAGAAGCATTTTGTTTGCAGCGCTTTTCCTGGTACATCGCCTTGTCCGCTCGGGCCAGTATGTCCTTGAGAGACTCTTTTTCGTGCTCTACGGAAGTGGCAAAGCCAACGCTTAAGCTGAGAGGGCGAATCCGGCCAGCCTCGCGGTTTCGCAATGCGCAGGCTGCCTGTAAACGTTCGGCCGCAATCGAGATGGCCACATGGCTGCACTGGCAAACTACGGCAAATTCGTCGCCGCCGATTCGCCCCATCACATCCGCTTCGCGAAAAGTTTCTTTGAGGAGTTCTGCCGTCTCGGCCAGGAATGCGGAGCCAGCGCTATGGCCGAGCGAGTCATTGATCGCTTTCAGGTTGTCCACGTCGATGAACAAGACCGAAAGTGGCAGTTGGGAGCGCTGCGCCAGTCGGAGCGCCTGTTCGGCAAGCAGGTGGAATCCGCGCAGATTGTAGAGGCCGGTCAATTCGTCGCGGATGGAGAGGTCGTGAATCTCGGCCTCCATATGCTTGATATACCGGGCAAGAATCATCAGGAAGACAAACGCCATCGCCGCCGCAAGGGAAGCGAGGATTGCTGTGGCGTAATTCTCGGGGAAGACATGGGAGTGGATCATGTGCTGCCGCCCGATCTCGCGCAGAAACGGTAAAACCAGAAGGACTGGGCCAAAGGCCCTTGCGATTCTGCTGCCGATTCCGCGGCCCAGGAAGATGGAGAAGACGCCAATCTCGGCTCTGCGAAGAAAAGCTACAAGAGTGAGGAGCGCGAGGCAAACCAGGGTTTGCGGCGAAGTGCGGGTGATGGGGGACAGGCCGAAGATTCGCAATGCGCTGAAGAGTTCTCCCGAAACCAGGGTCAGCACCAGAAGCCCGAGACAGATCGCAACCAGATCGGCGATGCGAACGACGATGCGGGCTCGCATCCGGATCAGCGCCGATGTAATCCCCAGCAGGGCCAATCCGGCTGCGGTCTGGGGCGCGGGCCTGTCCGGCCAAGGCGACGTGGATTTGGGATCGAATGGGAGGAGGCGCTCCAGTCCGCCCGAGATGTGAAGCGCGTACTCGGCGAGAATCGCCGCACCCAACAAGGCTGCGAGGAGGGCGAGTAGTTGGCTGATCCGGTGTGTTCGGATGGAATAGCGGGATTCAGAGAACTCGAAACTGAGCGCATTGAGGAGCAGACCGAGTGCGGTTGAGGCGGTCATCAGCCGCCAACCGTCGGGCAGAAAGCTTCCCAGCTCGGGGAAAAACCATGCGAACAGCGTGAAACCTGCCACGATGGCTGTCATGGCCAGACAGACGCGCTTGATGGGAACCAGCATATGGAGGAGTGCCGGGTCGGATTCACCGATGGACATGGGTGGGTTGAGCTTAGGCATCTTTGAGAAGAGAGAAACCTGCATATCGCGAGAAGAAGACGAGTTCTGCGCTGAAGTTGAAGTGTAAACCGTTAGAGGCTGTAGGCGAAACTCTGGTGCGACCCTGTCTGCGGGGTTGGGTACTGGGCAAATCCGCGAAATCTGTGTGGGCGAACAGAACACTCCCCCGCTCTGCACTGATACACTCTCGACTAGCGCGCGTTGGAATGGCTCGCGTCCCCCTTTTTAAACCAATGACACCTGTGGCTCCGATTTCTACCCTTAACGATCTTTTTTGCCGCGTAGCAGCGGCAGCCAACCCGCGCGCCGTGATCTGGCAGGACGAGTTTGGCCAATGGCAGCCGGTCTCCTCCGACCAGATTTACCAGCGGGTCAGGGCTCTGGCCCAGGCCCTGCTCGGCTGGGGCGCCAAGAAGGGCGACCGCATTGCCCTGATCGGCGAGAACCGCTGGGAATGGGCAGTGGCGGATTTTGCCACGCTGGCCATCGGGGCGGTGAATGTGCCGATCTATCCCACACTCACCGGCGAGCATATAGCCGAGCTGGTGCGGGATGCTGGCTGCCGGATTGCCGTGGTCTCAACCCGGCAGCAGTTCGAAAAACTGAACGCCGTGCGCGGCCAGACGGAGCTGGAGCGCATCCTGATTATGGATTCAGCCGCGCCGCAGGAGGGGGCCATCGCATTCAGCGAAGTGCTGGCCGGGGCCGATGAGCGCGGCGGCGAGCGCGACCCGGTCTTCGACGCGCTGGTGCGCGCCGTGGAGCCGAAGGATGTGGCCACGCTGATCTACACATCAGGGACCACAGGCGAGCCCAAGGGCGTGGTGCTCACGCACGGGCAGATCGCCGCGAACCAGAACATTTGCGCAATGGATTTCAACTTCACTTCCACGGACTCCTGCATCTCGTTTCTGCCTCTCTCGCACATCACGGCCCGGGCGCTGGACTACGTGATGTACCTTTATGGGGCGCAGGTGGCCTATTGCTCGAAGTTCGACAAGCTGCCGCTGGCCATGCGCGAGATCAGGCCGACGGTGCTGGTGGGAGTGCCGCGCGTGTACGAAAAGATCCGCCAGGAAGTGGAGCGGCGGGCCGCGCTGTCGCCGGTGAAAAAGCGCATTCTGGGGTGGGCGATCGGACTGGGCGGCAGCCACATCGATACGGTTTACGATGGCCGCAAGCCCGACTCGCTGGCGTGGAAGCTGGCCAACAAGCTGGCCTATTCCAAGGTAAGTGAGGCATTTGGCGGGCGGGTCAGAATCTTTGTCTCAGGAGGCGCGCCCCTGGGGATCGACACAGCGAAGTGGTTCGCCTCTGTGGGGATTGCGCTCTGGGAGGGTTACGGTTTGACGGAGACTTCGCCCGTAATCTCGCTGAATACTCCCTTGAAGCACAGGATGGGCGCGACCGGAATGCCCTTGGCCAACGTCGAGCTGAAGTTCGCCGAAGATGGCGAGCTGCTGGCTCGCGGGCCGTCGGTGTTTTCGGGTTACTGGCAAAAGCCGGAGGCGAATGCGGAGTGTTTCGACGCGGAGGGATGGTTCCGCACCGGCGACATTGGCCACCTGGACGCGGATGGATTTCTGTTCATCACCGACCGCAAAAAGGAGCTCCTGAAGACCTCGGGCGGCAAGCTGGTTGCGCCGCAGCCCATAGAGAACAAGCTCAAAAATAACCCACTGATCGCGCAGGCGGCGCTGGTGGGCGACAAGCACAAATTCATCTCGGCGCTGCTCTCGCCCAACTTTGTGGCGCTGGAGGATTGGGCAAAGCACCACGGTGTCGAGGCGAAATCGCGCGCTGAATTGGTGGCCGACAGCCGCGTGGTTGCCCTTTACGGAGAGATTGTCCGGACGGTGAACGGCAGCTTAGCCAATTTTGAGACCGTCAAGCGCTTCAGGGTGGTTGGCGATGAATGGACGCAGGAGAGCGGGGAGCTGACGCCCTCCATGAAGCTCAAGCGGCGGGTGATTACGGCTCAATACGCGGCGGTAATTGGTGCTCTTTACGCGGACGAAGCAACCTCACGAGGCGAATAGGCGAGATCAGCTTATCGCCGATCACGGCGCGCTTGCTCCACATCATCTGCAGCGCCTGAAAGAAGGGCGCCCCCCAGGCGCCCACCGCCAGCAGGCTGCCGAACAGGATGACAGCGTCAATGCTGAGACGTCCGGAGCTCGACCAGTAGGCATCGGGTTCCAGGTCCAGCCAGATCGAAAACTCGTCCAGCGTCAACGCCGCCCCCACGCCGTAGCTGACCGACATCAGCCGGCTCCAAAAGATCGAGAGCGGCGTATGCGACCGTCCCAGGTCAAGCAGCCAGCCGTAGCCCACCAGCAGCAGGATCAGAATCCCCCAGACCAGGTGGTGAATGTGCGTTCCATGGATCATCACCCACTGAAACCGTCCCTCATGATTCACGATCCGGTGAACGAGGATGCGGACCCCGACAAATGTGAAGAGGAAAGAGACCGAGGCGATGAACATGCGGCGACGCGGGCGGTCGGGGATGGTGGCGCGGATGAGGTATCCCAGCCGCGTCAACTGCAGCAGCACCAACAGTACGATGACAACCAGGCTGGCAAACGCCAGCAAGAACAGTGCTCCCGTTCCGGGCATATGGGGCATATCTTATTGAAGCATTGTCCGCGGGCAATCCCCAAGCGGGAAATGTTGCGGGGCAAAAAACTTCTTGCGGCGTGAGCCCGGTCACGATTCCGCTTGACAGCGGCGGAGTACACTGGTCAAGGCGTCGAAATCGGCGTTTTCAACGAACGATTTCCATGTTCTGGCCGCAAAGCTCAGGGGCATGTTCCCGGCTCGGCCAGTACGCCCAAAGCGTGGAATGGCCGCGCATACTTCGATCAGGAGATTCTTACCATGCGAGTTGCTTTGTTAACCGGCGGCGGCGATTGCCCCGGACTGAATGCCGTCATCTACGCGGCTGTGAAGAAGGGCATCAACCACTACGGCGATGAGTTTATCGGCTTTCTCAACGGCTGGCGCGGCGTGCTGGACAACAATTTTATTCCTCTCACGCTGGAAAGCACCGACGGCATCCAGTTGAAGGGCGGCACGATCCTGCACTCCTCGCGCACCAACGTGAAGAAGATTCCCGGCGGCATCGAGAAAGTTCAGGAGGTTCTGAAGGCCAACAAGATCGACGCTCTGATCGCACTGGGTGGCGACGACACGCAGTCTGTGACGCTGTTCCTGAGCGAAAACGGCGTACCCAGCGTGGGCGTACCCAAGACCATCGATAACGACATCAACGGCACCGACCAGACCTTTGGTTTCGACACGGCCGTGATGATCGCCACCGAGGCCGTGGACCGCATCCGGACCACCGCCGATTCGCACAACCGCGTGATCGTGATTGAAGTGATGGGCCGCGATGCCGGCTGGATCGCCTATGCGGCCGGCGTGGCCGGCGGCGCCGATGTGACGCTGGTTCCCGAGAAGGAGATCGATATTGACCATGTCTCGGCTCTGCTCAAGTACAACTACGATCACGGCAAGCACTATGGCATAGTTGTGGTTGCCGAAGGCTGCCATCTGCCCGAAGTGGGCCAGGTGATCAACGAAAACGCCCAACTGGACTCCTTCGGCCATGCCCGCCTCTCAGGCATTGGCGAGGCGCTGGCGGCTCTGATCGAGAAGAAGACCGGCTTTGAGACCCGCTCAGTCAATTTGGGCCACACCCAGCGGGGCGGCGTTCCCACGGCCTATGACCGCGTGCTTGGCCAGCGCTATGGCCTTCATGCCATCGACATGGTGCATGACAAGAAGTGGGGCCGGATTGCGGTGCTCAAGGGCCTCGACGTCACCGACATCACCATCAAGGAAGCCATCGCCACCAATCGCCGCCTCGATCAGCGTTTCTTCGACGTGATTGCGGATTTGGAAGCGAAGGTGTAGGTTCTCAGGCGTTTTCTGTCCTGCGGAAAGCCATCCTCCTTGCGGGGGTGGCTTTTTGCTGTGATGGGTGGCTTTTTCTGTATCTGAAGAAAGTGGGTTAGAGTTTGGCTGTGCTTTACCGTCCTTACAGGTCGGAGGACTTCGCAGCGTTGTTTGCGACTGAGGAGGCATGTTTTCAGCCTCCGTTTCGTTTTGGCCGCAGGATGATGCAAAGGCTTGTCAACAGCCCTCATGGAGCTACCTGGATCGCGGCGGAGGAAGAGAGGCTTACGGGGTTTGCCATCGTCGAGTGGAGCGAGGAGACGGACGGGGTGGTTGGCTACATCCAGACGATTGAGGTTGCCCCGGAATGGCGGGGGCAGGGGATTGGCAGAGAGCTGTTGCGCCGCGTGGAGGGGTCCGCGCGCGCTGCCGGCGCCACGGTGATCTGGCTGCATGTGGATGCGGAGAATGCGGCGGCGATCCGGCTTTACGAAGCAAACGGCTATGAATACGAGGGCAGGAAAGACGGCTTCTACGCGCTTGGGCGGGCGGCGCTGGTCTATGGAAAGCCGCTGGAAGCGAGTGGGCCACAACCAAGCGGCGTGGATTAGCACTCCCTCCGTGGCGCAGATCCGTATAGAGTGGAAGCATGTTTGTGCGGCGGCTCTCCATTCAGCGAATCGACGGCTCCGGCGCGGCGCATCCGTGCCCGATTCGGTGGATTGATAACTTTGCCATGCGCAACTTTACCAACGATGCGGTCTTCGATGACACGCTGCCCGCGGCCGATGGAGTGCTCGAAGCGGGGAACCGCGTTCCGCTCGACCGGCTGCAACCAGCCATGGAAGACTGGTTTCGCCGGAAGGGCTATATCAAGCCGGACGAGCGGCTTGTTGTTCAAGAGTTCGACGGGGCCGGTTCACTGCCCCATAGCTGAAACTCGGCCTCGCGGCGAGCTTTCAGGCCCGCATTCTCCTGCGTTCCCACATGGTCCCAGAGCAGCAACTGATCGCGTGCAGCTTCATACTGGCCGGCATTCAAATCTTTGAGCAGCGTGGATGCAGCCAGCCTGCCCGCGCCCAGATTAAAGCAGAAATCGACCAGCGCGTCGAACTGGCCCTGCGTGAGCGGAACCTGCACGAGCCTCTGAACGGCCTGCTCGGATTGCTGCGCATCACCGGCTAAAATCTGCTCGGCCTGGGCCTCTGAGATGCCGTTGGGAAAGGACTCGCCCGGCAGCAACCGGTGGCCGTAGCCGATGGTGGCAATCCCTGCCACATCCAGATATGTGTTGCCGCGAAAACCCTCTGACCGCTTGATTAGGTCAAGCCCTGCCTCACTCAATTGCATTGGTTTCCCTCACTAGTGGCCTTGGATAGGACCAATTTCACGCTAGCAGAACTCGGGAAATAATCTGCAAATCGACCGCAATCGGGCGAAACAGCGAACTCCAGTCTTTCTTGCTGGTACTCTATTCGCTGTCGGGCAGCTTATAGGGCTTTTGCAGCCATTGGCGGGCTTCGTTGACCGCGCCCTGGGTGTTGTCGTTGGTCTGCACGGCAAGGCGATATTCATTGACCGCACGGTCGCGCTGGCCGGTAATGTCAAAGATCTTGCCGATCTGAATGTGGCTCCAGACCTCGGTCCAGCGCGGTTCGCCGTCACCGCGGAGCGCCTCCCGATAAGAATTGACGCTGGCTTGGTAGTTGCGCTGGGTAAAGAGCAGCTCGGCGATGCGGTAGTTGGCCAGGGAACTCGATGGGTTGGCTTCGAGGGCCTTCTGGTACTCGGCCAGTGCGCCAGACAGGTCTCCCTGGGCCACCAACTGCTGGCCTTTCAGGATGGCGATGCGCACTTGCAGGTCCGGAGTGGCCTTGAGCAGCCAGTTGTTGGGATCCACGCTGATCTTGCGCGGGCGTCCAAAGGTGTCTGCAATGTACTGCGTGTCGGTGCCCACTACGTCGACCTTCTGGATTTCGGTCTTGCCGTCGGTCTCTACACGCAGTTCCACCGGCATGCGAAAGAGATCGAGATCTTGCTGAATTTCGCCGATGGTGCGGAAGCCCTTGTTGTTGCCCAGCCGGTAGACGGCGTATTTATTGGTGAACTGAGGCGCGCCCGTGCCGTCGATCCATTGGGCGAAGAAGGGAGTCAGCTCCTGTTGACTCTGCGCCTCGGCAACCTTAACAAAGTCGGCGGTGCGCAGGCCGCTGTCAGTGTACTGGCTGAGGACGCCTTTGAGCGTGTCAAGGAAGGCCTTGTCGCCTATCTCCCAGCGGAGCATGTGGAAGACCATTGCGCCCTTTTCCAGGGTCGCCGACTGGAACTCGGGCGAGAAGGGATTCAAACGCCCATCGCTCGACAGGGGAATCGTATCGTAGGCCAACGCTCCGGCGGCCACGTCTTGCAGCGCTGTCCGCATTGCGCCTTTGCCGGTCTCGTCTTCCACGTACATCAGTTCGCCGTAGCGGGCCATGCCGTTAGTGATCCAGGCTTCGTTGAGGGTGCGCGGGCTCACTTCAGATCCCCACCACTGGTGGGCGATGGTATTGGCCAGCAGGCGGACGCTGCTCTTGTCGCCCACGCGGGAGCCGAGAATGGCGGCCAGCTCCGGCGCCCATACGGCGGGCAGCGTATCGTCGGGAATTTCGACCACGTTCAAGTGGCTGGTCTCCGGTGTGCCAAAGCTGTCTGTAAAGAAGTCGAACTCTCTGGTCGCCGTCTGCGCCAAAGCGTTGGCCGATGCCTGGTGGCTGATCGTGAGATAGACCTTCACGTTGCCAGGGCCAACTGTGACCGGACCCACATAACGGCCTGCGATCACCGTGCCGGGGAAGCCTGGCTTGGTCCAGTTGAAGTCATACTGGTCGCCCTTCTTGCCGCTGGCCAGTGTTACCGTCTTTGGGGCTCCCAGGCCGCCGCTGGCAAAGACCCGCATCCCCTGGGGAACGCGAATATGCATCTCGGCAGTGAAGCGGTCTGTGAGGTAGCCGGTCATGGGAAACCAGCGCGCGGGATAGAGCAGATAGGAGATGGGCTCTTGGATCGCAGCCAGCTTGAGACCCTCTACCGGACCGTCCTCGTTGCCGGTGACCGTGCCCTCGTACGCGAATGTCCAGTGGTTTAACTGGCCTTTGGTAATCGGCGCGGCAGGACTAACGCGGATGGAGCCATCTGCCGTGCGTTCGCCGGTGAGCACCTTGCCGGAATCATCGGAGATCTTGGTCACCTTGAGCGCCGGGTGAAAGCCGAAACTGACCACCTCGGCGTTTTCCGGGGCAGTGAAGCTGACCACCGCCGTGGCTGCAAGGTGGTGTGTGGCCGGGTCCAGCTCTGCGTCGATGACGTAGCCGGAGATGGCCAGCGCGGGCCGCTCAGCGCGTTGGGCGGGTAAAGGAGCTACGATAAGAAGCGCGCAGGCAACGGCGCCTGACCAAGACAGCATTCGCAAAATTCGCTCGTTTTGACGCATCGCAGTCATTATCGCAGTCACCTGTCTTATTCTCCATTACTGCAAGATCGAAATCACTGAATCACTGAAGATTGCGGGCTATCCAGCTTGGAGAACTGGATCGATTGGCGCTGGGGAAGCGACTCCGGCAACTTCCAGCGTAATCGCCGCTACCCGGTCTATGGCGCCACCCTCCCTGCTTCCCGTTGGCCGGGCGCTTAGCAAACCCCGAATCCGCGCCAGCTCCTCCATCATGGACTGGCGAGGAGCCCCATCCGGTAGCAATCGCTCGATTTGTTGGACGATATTTGCCGTCGTGAAGTCATGCTGGATGAGCTCGGGCACCACTCGCTTGCCGGCAATCAGGTTGGCCATGGCCACGTGCGGCACCTTTACCACCCGCTTGGCAATGGCATAGGTAATGGAAGAGACCCGGTAGACCACAACAAAAGGATTGCCGATCAGCGCCGCCTCGACCGTGGCCGTGCCGCTGGCGACCACGGAGGCGCGGGCGTGCAACAGCGCGGCGCGGGCGTCGTTTACCAGGCGGATTTCGAGTCCAGCGCCGTGGATTGCAACCAGCCGCCGCACCTCGTCCCGCTGCGCCGCGTTGAGGGTGGAGGCAAGGGGGATGAGGAACTGGCGGTCGCCCAACTCCCGCGCCGCCCTCAGCATCTCGGGCAGATTGTCGCGAATCTCTTTGGGGCGGCTGCCCGGCAAGAGGCCGATCCAGGTTTTTTCGGGGCTTAGCCCGTTTTCAGCGGCAAACTGCTCGCGGGCTATGGATGGCAGCGGCAACTCCGCCAGGGGATGGCCCACAAACTCGGCGGCGACGCCTCTCTCACGGTAGAACGGCTCCTCGAAGGGGAAGATGACCAGCATCTTGCTGACGTATTTTTGCACCAGCTTGATGCGGTGCTTCTTCCAGGCCCACAACTGGGGGCTGACAAAGAAGACCACGGGAACGCCGAGCCGGTGAAATTCCTCGGCCAGCTTGAAGTGGATATCGGGGAAGTCGATGAGCACGGCTACGTCTGGCCGGCGCTCACGGATGGACCGCTTGAGCTTGCGGAACTCGCGGTAGATGCGGGGCAGGTGGCGCAGGACCTCAGTCAGTCCCATCACGGCCATATCTTCAGAGCGCACCACGGGCTCCAGGCCGGCCTGGACCATGCGCGCCCCGCCCATGCCGAAGAATTGGGCTGCCTGGCCAGTTGCGGCGAGCTGCCTTTTAAGAGCTTCTATGAGCAGCGCACCGTAGTGTTCGCCGCTGGCTTCGCCTGCCGAGATGAAGAGGGTTGGGGGCATGAACGTACGCGCGCCGCCGGTTCCTGCGCTGGTGACATGATAGCGGTTTCAACTGTTGGCCGCGCAGAGCGGATGGTGCGGGCTGTGCAATCTTTGCGGACCACAGCGGGAGGTGTGCGGGGATCAGATCAATCGCTTATCTCTTTGCGGCGAGCTCCCTGGCCCGTGGTGTGTTCCGGTAAAGGTCCATGTAGGCGTCAACCATGGCTTCGAGGGTGAACCGCGCGTGAAACGCCGCTTCCGCGTTTATTGAGAATTGCTTCCGTTCTGCGTCGCTGCCTGCCAGCCGTAGAATCGCGGCGGCCATCTCCGCGGGGTCTGTCGCAGAAACCGTGATTCCGGCTTTCGCCAGCCGCACAACCTCTTCCATTCCGCCCACGCCGGTCACGATTGCCGGCAAGCCGAGCGAGAATCCTTGCAGCAGCGAGATGGGCAGTCCCTCTGACTTCGACGACATGATGAAGGCATCGGCAGCGGAAAAGTACGGCGCCACATCGAGTTGCTGTCCCCAGAATGTCACGTGTACAGCGATGCCCAATTCCGCTGCGAGGCTTTCCAGCGCCGGGCGTTCGCTACCATCGCCCACCATCCACAGGCGCAGGCCCGGCATAGACGAATGCGCGGCGCGAAAGGCATGGAGCAGCAAGGGGTGGTTCTTCACCGGCGCCAGCCGCCCGACGTAGACCAGCGTGAATCCGTTCTTGGTCGGCCACTGCTCGGCTGGTGCTTTCTTAAGCGGAACGGCACCGTTGTAAACGCGCACTATCTTTCGCGCTGAAACGCTGTGCAGGCTCTTCACGTTTATTGCCGTTGCGTCGCAGATGCCTGCGACCCAATCGCAACAGGTGGCCGCAAAGGCGTATTTCAGCTCCGCGACCACTTTGTGCGGAGGGGCCACCAGGCTATGCCGGGTCGATACGATGCTCGGCACGCCGGCCATTCGGGCAGCGATGGCCGCATAGATTGTGGGCGTGGGGTTATGAAGATGGACGACATCGGGCTGGGATTTTTTAAAGATGCGAAAGAAATTGTGGGTAGCGTCTGGCAGGTTCCGGCCCACGTTTGGCTGTACGGCAAAGCCTTCGTCCCGCATCTGCACGCCGAGTTCGCCAAGGGCCGCGACAGCATAGACACACGGGTCGTTCCCTTGTTCCCGCTGAAGGCGGCACATCTGCGAGACGACTGTCTCGGCGCCACCGACTTCCATGCTGTCCACTACGTGAGCAATCTTCATGGGGGTTGCCTATTCCCTGGCCGCTGCACGAGACTGTCAACTGTTCCCCGAGTTTTTCGCGGGGGCTGTTTTCGACAGCTTGTATCAGCGCGTCAGGTTCGTGACTCGAAGCAGAATGTACATCATCATGACCAAAGCAACTGCCAAAATGCCTGCATAGGGAAGCACTCGCGCGAACCTCATGCGGGAAGCGATCATGCCTCTATCCAGAGCCATCTGAAAGACTACCTCAGCCATGCCGCCTAACATGAAAAGCGTCACCACAAATGCACGGGAGAGAAACCATCCAGCTACCAGAAAGCCCGTGAGCGATAAAAGCATTAAACGTCCCAAGCGATTAATTTCAGCTTTATCAAGGGACTCAATCTTCCGCGCCTCCTGGGGAAACATTCCATCCTCGGCAACAATGGGCTCTCCTTCGCCAACCTGGTTTGCCGAAGCAACGACCAGCGTATCCCTCACCGTCGGGAAGAGGAATAGACACCAAAAAAACAAGCCGAAACCGCCAAGCTCCGCGGCGCAGACCACGACTGAGTTGTGCGCGGTCAGGCCGAGAAAGTCCGCCAGATTCCCGTAGCCCACGCCGAAGAGCGGGTGCGACTTCAGAAGTTCCAGCCCACTTCCCCAAAGACCCAGACGGTCGTAGCCCGATTCGGTGGAAATGTCTCTTCCGCCCGTAAAATGCAATGCCATTGCCGCAATATAGACTACAACGGCAATCAGCAGCGAAGGCAGCGTCCCAATACGACGCCGGGCTGCCACAAGCAGCACCGCGATCAAGGCCAGCAATGCGCCTCGCGAATGGGTAAAGAATATTCCACAAAGCAGCGCGCAGATGGGCAACACAACCATGACAATGTTCGAGCCCATCTTCTTAGTCCGCCAGAAGATAAGCAGCAGTGGAATCACGCAGACGAGCAATTGGCCAAAGTCGTTTGGATCGTTGATCTCCCCCATCCCCCTCAGCCGATAAATTGTTTCTCCCGCGTCGTTGATTTGCGGAATCACATAAGTAGTTCCCATGACCGCTGTCTGAATGGAAGTTCCCGCAGGAACTCCGCGCTGTAGATCAATGCACCCACGCACGATCACAAACAAGCAGACAAACAGCAGCATCGCTACGAGGACCTTCAACTTTTTTCTCGTGTCGCAGTGCAGGCAAACGAGGAAGTATGGGAAGGCATTGGGAATAAATATTAGAATGGAGTACGCGGCTCTCCCAAACCAATGCATCCCGATTAGGATAGACAAAAACACCGCCAGTGCCAACCCAAGCAAGGCCAGAGACTGGGGCGTCTTCAATATCGACGATTGGATAAGCTTGGGCAGCGATATGCCAATAACCAGTACCGCAAGAATCAGCTCGATATGAAACGTAGCGAGCGGCCCGAATACAGTGACGGGCGAGAGGTAATATGTAACGAGATAAAGTACGCTTAAAACAAAGCCCATTTTGAACGGCCTAAGGGAATGCGGCGGGCTCAAGCAAAACAACCCAAACAATGCCGGGACCGTTCATTTGGACGGGCCGGAGATGATGGAGCCTGCAACCTGCGTGTTTCTGTCTGTGTTTCATTCTAGCAAAGGTGCAACAAGGGTGAGATCGGGGTGGGAAGGGCCTGACACCCGGCGGGGTAGGCCAGGAATTCAAGACAATGCACCGGAGGCGCGCATGGCGAGTGTGACAAGCACTGTCATAAAAGAAAAAGGGCTTGAATGTTGCTCGCAGACTATTCGGCTTACGCCTTTTTGATCACCTGGCGGTAATGGGAACTGCTCGCCAGGAACCTACTCTCGACCAAATGCCACATGAGGATCGATGCCAGAGCAACACATGACACGCTGAGCAGGAAAAACACGGCCGGCGGCAGCTTTGTAAGCCCAAAGCAAATCATGGTTTGCAAAATCGGCCAATGAACGATATAGACGCCGTATGAGAAATCGCCGTATTTCGAGAAATTTCCGAAGTGACGCCAGAATCCGAAGACAAAGACCAACCCGGAAATCCATACGATGTCGAGGATGCCTCCCGTGAAGAAATGGTCGAGAAGGTACAGGCATCCGGTGATGCAGGAAATAGCAAGGAAATGAGTTTTAAGTTTGTCGAAGTAGAGCAAGAGGAGTATGCCCGCAGCAAAGTATGCGAGCTGCGCTGGAAACTGCACCTCAAGTTGCGAGTAGATGCTTCGCGAATCATCCAGTGGAGAAGCGCTTCGCAAGCGATCCATTGAGGCCAGCCATGCGAAGCCATACTTCCATGCGCAGGAGAGGCAGAAGATTGTCGCCACGACTTTCTTGGTTCCGAATCGGGCGCAAAGATAGTGAATCACAGGAACAAGCAGATAAAACGCGACTTCGATTTTAAGTGTCCAGAGCGCCCCGTTGACTGGAGTCATGATATTCGAGGTGAAAACCCCAGGCAGGGAAGGCGCGAGGAAGTTGAGAAACACGAGATTGGCGCCCAGGTATTTCCAGAATCCAAAGCCAAAATAGTGCGACGGAGGAAGGGTACTTAATGTCCACAGAGAGATTGCCGCGAGGAAAACAACGGTAAAGTAAGCCGGATAAATGCGCCGGACTCGCTTTTCCAGGTAAGAGGCAACAGACGATGAACGGGTATAACTGCGATAAATAAGCAGCCCGCTGATTACGAAAAACCCTCTGACAGCGAAATGCGGGGAAAGGTAAGTTCCAAAGGCAGTGAAGGCGGAGATTCCTGTCAAGGCGTAGACATGGAATAACACCACGATCGAGGCCAGGATTAAGCGCAGGCAATCCAGATTGTTCCTGCTGAAGTCCGCGCCGCCTCTCACCCTGCCGCCTCCTTGATCCTTCGGGGAATTGATGCGAATCGCGATTGCCCGGCTCAAGCGCTTCCTTAAACTATAACCGAATCCCTACTAGGCCGTATCGACATATAGTTGCAGGTGCAACCACGCGCAAGCGAGGGCGACGAGTGCTTTGAAGCAGTTTTTTGATTTTTCATATCTGGTGGCGAAGCGGCGAAAACACTTGAGTTTACTGAAGCAACGTTCGATGCGGTTGCGTTGTTTGTAGAGGTCTTTGTCGTATTCGCGTTGTACCTTGCGGTTTCGTTTGGGTGGGATTACGGCTTTGGCTCCCATGGCTTCAACGTGCTCTACGATGGCGTCCGCATCGTAGCCCTTGTCGGCAAGCACGGCCTCAGCCTTGTGCTGACCCAGTAACTCGATGGCCTGGGTGCAGTCATTCACCTGGCCGCCGGTGATAAGAAAGTCCAAGGGCAGGCCCAGTTCATTGGTGAGCAGATGAATCTTGGTCGTCAGACCTCCTCGGGAACGCCCCAGAGCCTTGTCCGCGCCCCCTTTTTGCGGCCCGTAGCCGCCTGCTGGTGAGCTCGCACAATGGTCGAATCAAGCATCAGATACTGGTTCTTCTTATCGCGCACCAACTCCTGAAAGACCCGCTCCCAGACGCCGGAGTTGGCCCAGCGCACGAAGCGCTTATGCACGCTTTTGTACTTGCCATAACGCTCCGGAAGGTCAGCCCATCGCGCTCCCGAGCGCAGTACCCACAGCACGCCGTTCACAAATAAACGGTTATCGGCTGCTGTGCGGCCCACATGCTCCTTGCGCCCAGGAAGAAAATCCTTGATCTTCTCCCACTGCAAATCACTCAATTCATAACGGCTAGGCGACATACTCCCACTTCAACAGCTAGAAACCAAGCTGCAAAGTGTATATGTCGATACGGCCTAGGGAGAACGCAACGCGCAAAGTGCCTATAGGCGGGCTGAAAGACATGAAACCCCCAACCACGGCTGGGGGTTCAATGTTTGCCGGGAAGTGCGTCAGGCGACGCGCTCGATCACAACGGATTCAAGGACGACGGGCTTGTGGGGCTTGTCCTGGCCGCCCTTGGGGACGAGGGATATCTTGGTGACGATGTTCTGGCCCTCGACAACTTCGCCGAATATCGTGTGCTTCCCGGTTAGCCAAGTGGTAGGCGCAACCGTGATGAAGAACTGGCAGCCGTTGGTGTTGGGGCCGGAGTTGGCCATGGCCAGCTTGCCGGGCGTGTCGAATTTGTGCGGGGAGCCTTTGGTTTCGTCCTCAAAGCGGTAGCCGGGGCCGCCCATGCCGTTGCCGGCAGGGTCGCCGCCCTGGATCATGAAGTCGGGAATAACGCGGTGGAAGATGGTTCCGTCGTAGAGCTTGGTGGTGGATTTCGCGCGGGTGGTGGGGTGTGTCCACTCTTTGGCGCCTTCGGCAAGAGCGATGAAGTTAGCGACGGTGATGGGCGCTTCGGTCTCGAAGAGACGGACGGTAATCTTGCCTTCGGTGGTGTTGAAGACTGCGTAGGTTCCTGCTAAAAGGGCCATGAAAACTCCTGTGTTTCCAGAATTCCCAAGTCTCGTTGCCGCAGCGGGCAAGACTTGAGATTTCCGAGTCTGTTGGTTTGAAGGTTGGAGATCAAGGTTTAGGCGCGGGGGGCAGCGCTGGCTGTACCGATGGAGATTGCGGAGCGGTTGAAGGTGAGGGCGGCATGGGCTGGCCCTCGCGGACGATGGTGACCTTCTTGAGCACCACCGGCGTTAGCGGCTTGTCCTGGCTGTCGCGCTGGACGCGGGCAATGGCCTTGACGACAGTTATGCTGGCGTCGTCGCACTGGCCGAAGAGCGTGTACTGCTGATTGCCCGTTTCAAACGGCACCTCCGTGATGAAGAACTGGCTGCCGTTGGTATTGGGGCCGGAGTTGGCCATAGCCAGCTTGCCGGGCGTGTCGAAGTTCAGGTTGGTATCGAACTCGTCGTTAAAGGCGTACCCTGGGTCGCCCATGCCGGTGCCGGCGGGATCGCCACCCTGGATCATGAACTCGGGAATGACGCGATGGAAGGTTGTGCCATCGTAGAGCGGCTTGTGGTGCTGGAGTTTCTTGGTGATGGGGTCGGTCCAGTCTTTGCTGCCCTCGGCAAGGGCGATGAAGTTGGCGACCGTCTTGGGGACCTGCTGCTGATAGAACTGGCAGGTGATGCGGCCCATGGAGGTATCCATGACCACGGTGGGTCCGTTGGGATGAATGAGCGCGGCGGCGGTGGCCTGCGGCGCGTCGGGCAGATCGTCAGCCGGCTTGGCGGATTGCTGGGCGAAAGCCCAGAAGGCGCCGGATACGGCCAGGCCAGCGGCCAGTGCGGAAAGGAGGAGTGAGCGTGTGAATTTCATGCCTGTATGAGGGTAAATCATGCAGTGGGTGGAGGGCCAGCGCTTCGATGCCTTTCTGCATGGGAAATGGGGAGGCGTGGCTCTTCCCAGATTCTCAGAATCTGGGAAGAGTGCGGCCGGGAGCACCCGTTTATCCAGTTCGGCGAAAGTCGTGCGACCGAGTGCACTCACGCGTTATTTCGCAGGCGACAGATTGCCTGCGAGCGTCAGGTCGATATCGACCACTTTGGCAACTTTGAGGATGAAGATACTGGGGTCTTTCAGTCCCCACTGAACGTAAGGAACAGTGAACTGCGTTTTGGCCGTGAGAGCTGTGCCTTCAATGTGAATCTGCATGGGTACAGTCAGGTCATGCGGAGTGCCGTGCAGAGTGAAAACGCCGGTCACCTGAATGGTGGAATCGCCCGATGCCGCAACGGCACCTTGATAGCTTTTGGGAACGAAGGAAACGTCGGCAAAGTGCGCCACATCGAGTACATCGGAATTCATTTTTTTGTCGCGCCCGGCGTCGCTGCTGTTGCCGCTACCGGCGGCGACAACGACAGATCCTGAGATGGTCCGCGCACTGGAGTCGAAATTAATCGAACCACTCTGCACGTGGAAGGTTCCATCCACATGGTGCGTATTACCGCCTAGGGAGAAGGCGACCTTGCTTGCATCCGGATTGACGGTAAAGGTTTGATGCTGCGCGAAGGCAGCGGAAGCGAGGGCCAGCGGGAGCGCGAGGATGAGGAATTTTGCAACGGTCTTCATGGTTCTTCTCCTGGGAGGATGTTGTTCCTTACCGGTTTTGACTAAGTTATTCGATGGGCTGCGACAACCAAAGGGCGATGGACGCGATTTCATTGTCGGACAGGTATTCATGTCCGGGCATATCGGTTCCGGGAACGCCAAATTTGACAATCTGCGCTAAGCGCAACTCGCGCTCGGTGCGCGGACCGGAGGGCGGCAAATAGAAAAATGGCCCAACCGCAAGATCGGGAGGCAGCCTCTTGAACCAGGTTTGCCAAACCATGCGGGTGCGTCCGTTAGTGCTGTGGCAGGTAGCACAGTGGCGGCGAAAGAGGCGCTCACCCTCGCCGGCATTGGCCTGTGCGACGGAGGAGGGGGATGGAGACCAAAGTCTCTCTACTGTTTGGTGCTCTGCGGAGCCGGTGGTCTTTAGGCTCAACAGATACGCCACCATATCGTCGCCTCGCTGGTCGCGGAAGAGAAAAGCAAACGATGGCATGATGGAAGTCCCGCTGACCTCAGGCGGATCGAAGAAGTGAGCTTCGAGCCATAGCGCTGAACGGCGGTTGCCGACCTCAGCAAGATCGGGGCCTTGGCGGCGATTTCCAATCAAGGGAGGGCGCTCCTGTCGAAGCTGCTGAAGAGATTCCGATGGCCCCCACATCGAAACATCCGCCGAGTTTGGGCGTACATATTGCGAGTGGCAGTTGATGCAGCCTTCGGAGATGTAAACCTGGCGACCGCGTTCGACCTGCGACAGCGGCGGAGACACGCGTACGGCGGCAAGCGTGCTATTAAGATAGAGAGCCGCCATTAGCAACGCGACGGTCAAGGCTAGTTCGCGCTTGCGTTGCAGAAAGAGCCTGGGCAGCAGAGGCAGCAGGATGACAACCCCTGCCACGAGCACAAACATGGGTGGAACATAGCCGAGATTCTGGCCCATGCCGATGCCCATTGCGGAGCCGGACCATCCAGCAATTGCGTAAAGCCATCCTGCCTGGCGGCCGCGCTCCGCGATGGAAGATGCGGGGGACAGCAGCGAGGGGTAGGCAACCAATGCGACCGAGTAAAGCGAAACACCGATGGGGTAGAAGATAGAGGCCAGTACGATGCGATGCGGGTCAAGCAAAAGCAGACACGCGCACCCTAGCGCGAGAAATGATGCCACAAGAATAAAAGAGAGACCTCGGCGGCTCAAGAACCATGCGCTCACAAGCGCCGCTGCAAGATGAATGGAACCGTTTGCCCAGAGGTGCGCCGGTCCCTGCCAGGCGCCTGCCTTCAACGCCGGAGTGTTTTGAATGATGAAGAAGGCGGCGGAGTCAAGCCAGACAAGCGCTGCAAAGCAAGCCAGCACGCGAAGAAAAGAAAACGTGGGTTGCGGCGGAATCTCCGCATCGTCCGTAGCGATCCGCGTGGGCCACAGAGTTGCACCGATTGCAGCCAGGCACAACGAGCCTGCTGTTGCCGCCTGCACTTCAGCCGATGCAGTGAAGAAGGCCGGCAGGTTGCAGAGAAGATAGCCGATGCCTGTCCCCAGGCCGACAAGCAAGAGCGGATTGCGATTGCCTGTGTATTGCCGCAGGTGTGTGGCCAGCGTGACGGTGAGCAGGCCGAGCCCCGCGCCGATGAAGAACGAAACAGCGATGCCCGCAGCCGGACCCAGCGGAAGCAGCGAAAGAAATGCCGCCGTGGCGGAAGCACAGAGTCCAACGCAGAGACGCAGGTTTGGCGAGGGCCAGAGGCGCAGGCGCGGAGCTAGGAGGCTGAGTAGAATTCCACCGGCGGCCATCGCGGCCATGGCGGTCTTCAGGTGCGTGCCTGCGACTCCCAGGCTCGCCAAGCGCCTCAAGAACGCGAACTGGGCAAAGATGAGGAAGTAGACACACGTGACCGCGACAAGGCTTGCGCCCTGCCATCCGGATTGGCGTTGGTCACCGCGCGACATTCGCCAGCCAGCCTTTGCGAAGCCCGATGGCCTGAATCAGCACGCATGCGCCATCGGTGATGGCGACTGTGAGCCAACCCGCTTCAAGCGTGTGCGCCAGTATCTGTGTCACTAGATAGATGGCCACGCTGGCGCGGGTAAAGGCCGTGAGCAGCCAAATGACTTCCAGCTTGCAAGGGTTTCCCCGGTGAGCCATGACCAACGCACCATAAAGGCATGCCAGGCCGACGGAAAAAACAAACGCACCGATGAACGACAGAAAGGGCATGGCATCGGCTGGCACGTGCAAGCGCATAAGGCTGAGCGTGAACTCAGGCGCGATGATGAGGAGCGCACCGGTAACTGTATCTGAGAGACCTATCAGCAACTGATAGCCAATAAGGGTGGGACGATTCATACGGTCACCTCCTGTGCAATGGGGTCCGGAACGGAAACAGGGATATGCTCGTTCAGCAGTGTTGTGGCATCGATAAGCCAGTCCAGCGAGGCGGCCAGCATGACGGCTCCGGCGACAAGGCGAAGAATGTAGAGGACGGTGCGCGCTGCTCCAGGCACGATGGTGAAGGTGGGATCGAAGCCCTCGCGCCAGCCTGCGGCGAACATCAGCATAACGTACGCAAGGACGGCAAGATTCCACGCATAGAAAGAACGAGTTTGATTGAAGATCCACCCGCCATCGCCCAGCAGTTGTACGAGGACGAAGATCACAAGGCTCGAAGTGAAGCCTGCCATGGCCAGCAGCGAATGACCGACGAGACCATCGGTAAATTTGAAGTGGTCAAGGATGCCGGGAAGAAAGAAAACCCAGCCGGTGAGAACCAGCGCCGCCCACCAGGCAAGGAAGGCAATGCGCCAGCGGCGCGTGTTCTCATTCCACTCAAAGGCCGCATAATAAGCGGGCGTAAGCGGAATCCAAATGAGAAGGCTAGCTAGCGAGAGGAACTGCGCGGGGCGATGATGGCTTACGTCTCCGCGGCCAAGCGCAAAGCAAAGCACAAACTCAGCGGCCACGAATGCCCATGCTGTTGCAATCATCCGCGCACGCCCCGGTTTACGCATGGTTAGCCCGAAGGGAAGCATCAACAAAATAACGACAATCATCAGCGACGATTCAAGCTGGCTCGCTCCCGTGGGTCCGCCCGTGTCTGGATTGATGGCGGGATAATAGTTTGGACTGGATGCGATGTAAAGCACGCATGGAACGGCCAGAAGAAGCGCAAGACCCAAAAGCTTCGCGCTCCATGCGGCGAACGTCGCGGTCTTCCACGCGCGCACCAACGAGAGAGCGAGCAGCAGCCAGAGAGAAAGCATGGCAAGGGGAAAGAAGATGCGCGCGTATCCCGACCAATCGAGAAAGAGCTTGCCGCTGGAGTGGCCAGAGAGCCATGAATACGCGCCCACACCGAGCGCCGCCGACCATACCCACAAAACCGGCCGGCACCATTGGGCAAGCGGTCCGCGGTTCGCGCCATAGACCTTGAAGAGAAAACCGGCAAGGGGCAGGCTGGTCCAACCGTAGAGTTCAAGATTCATGTGCACCATGATCCAGCGGCCATAGGTCCATTCGCCTAGCAACGGATTGAGCGCAGGAAAGAGCAGCAGAATCGCGATCATCACGCCCACGGAATTTGCAAAGACAAGCCAGAACAAGGCGTGCCATGCGGCGCTGGCAACTGGCTGCGGAGCAGTGGCGGCTGCGATGTTCGCATCAGGCGGATACTGGCTCATGTATCCTCCCGTCGTGCATCTCCAGCAAGCGGTCGCAGCGCCTGGCCAAACCGCGATCGTGCGTAGCCATCACCAGGGTTACGCCTTCCGTGGCGACGATGTCGAGCAACAGCTCAAAGACCGCGCCACTGGTCTTTTCGTCCAGTGAGCCGGTCGGCTCGTCGGCAAGCAAAATCTTCGGCCTGTTCATCAGTGCGCGGCAGAGCGCGGTGCGCTGGCGCTCTCCTCCAGATAGCTTCTGGATGCGATGGCCGAGGCGATACGTTAGGCCTGTACGCTCCGCAAGCTGATGCAGACGGGCCTGTGCCGCGCGGCGATCAATGCCCGCGGCCACCGTGGGGATAAGGCAGTTCTCTTCGAGTGTGAGATCGGGAATCAGGTTATGAAGCTGAAAGACAAAGCCTACCTCGTGGCGCAGAAGCCGCAGCAGGTTGCGGTGGCGATCGACCTCGCTGCCGTTGACTGAAACGTGCCCGCGGTCGGGCTTATCCAGGCCACCAAACAGATGCAACAGCGTGCTCTTGCCGCAGCCCGATGGTCCGCACAGCGCCACAGTCTGCCCCTCGGCGGCCTCAAAGTCCACGCCCTTCAACACTGCAATTGCGCCGTCGTCATAGCTCTTCCACACGTCCTGGGCGCTAAGGACGATGCGAGCCTGCCTGCTCAAATGCTGATCACTTGCAAATGGCTTTGAAAGAATCATTCGAAACGCAGCGCCTCCACCGCTCGGACGCGCATGGCATAGGCTGCCGGGTACAGCGCTCCCGCGATTCCCGTGATCAAGGCCAGCAGAATCACGATCAGCATTACGACGGGCTGGATGGTTACGTCGATATAGCCATGAAGGGCAGGAACCAGCTTGAGCGCAAAGAGAAGGCTGGTTCCGGTGAGCAGGCCCAACACCGCGCCCAACAGAGACACAACCGCGGACTCGCCAAAGATCATCGCGGCGATCTGAAGGTTTGAGAAGCCGTTGACGCGAAGGATCGCGATCTCGCGAATCCGCGTAAACACTGACATGATCATGGTGTTGGCCACACCAAGGCCTCCCATCGCCAGGCCGCATCCGCCGACTGCCCAGGCCGTGGCCTTGAGAATCTTGAACTGTGAATAGGAGCGGGTGAACTCCTCATCTTCAAGGCCGATCAGGCTGGCATACTTTGCCTTGACCATGCTTTTGAACAAGGCCGCATCATCCTTGTTGCGTAGCTTGATCGTGATGACCGAAGAAGTCCCTTCCTTGTGAAAGAAACTCTGCGCAACACTGAGCGGCATGAAGACGCCGCCGTCCTCAAACCCATTGGCCGTCTTCAGAATTCCAATGACATGAAAGACTCCATGGCCAATCGGCACATGGTCGTTGAGTTTTGCGCCGAGAAACTCCGCGGCCCGCTCGCCGAGAACCACGTCATCGGAGTGCTGCGCGAAGGTGAGTTTATCGCCGGCAATCCAGGCAGCCTTGCGGATGCGGGCGTCGTCAGCCGTCACGCCAAAGCAGGTGATGATGGGGTGGTCTGCGCTGGACACAATTCCGAAGAGAACTGGATTGGCATGAGAGACCATCGGCCATCCGGCGATCTCCTCCACCGCCGCCGCAGGGACGTTGCTGAAGAAGAGATCGGAGACGTTGCGCTCAAAAACAATGATCTCGCTATCGTTGGAAAGGATGCCGGAGAACATGCCGATGGCGCCTTGCAAAATGGTGACCACGGTAAGCATGGCCGCGACGCTGAAGGCGATACCTGCAATGCTGATGAACGATCGGATGCGATGGCGACGCAGGTTGGTCACGATCAGCTTGAGAAAGATCACGGACGCGCTCCCATGGACAATTCACAAGCATTCTCGGTAACGCGGGCCAGTTCGTCTTCCAGATTGTGCCGAAGCCTTCCCATGAACAGCAATTCTGGCTTGAATTTGAGCAGTTCGATTAGCGTCCTGTCACCCAGACGAATGAAGCGCGTGAAACGCTTAACAGCGCCGGGAATTCCCATCGCCGCAGCGACGTTTGGGCGGTCGAGCAAAAGGTCGCGTGCCACGGTCTTCCCGGCCTGGGCTGCGCTCTCCAGCACATCTTTCAGGTCATCGACCATCTGATAGCCAAGGCCCCAATACAAGGCAATCCGTTCCAGCAGTTGAATCTCCCGCACTGTAGCGCCGCCCAGCATGGCCGGCAGCACCAGCGTAAGCCGGATTAACGACACTGTCTTGCCGCGCGCAATCCGCTCGGTCGTCTCGCGGTTGTGCGGCAAGGTTGAGTAATGCAGGTCGAGGCTCTGACCGTTAAGCAGGCCTTCAACGCCAAGACGCTGCTCAATGTATGCCAGTGCCTGAGTCTGACATTGCCGGGATGCAGCCGCAGCCGCCCGCCAACTCAGCGCATAGGCGCGATTGATCAGGGCGAGGGCGGTAAGAATCGCGCCAGCCTCGCCGTATGCGAAGTGGACGCACGGAACTCCGCGCCGCTCCGTGGCGTTGTCCATGCATGGCAAATCATCGAAGACTAACGACGCTGTATGGAAGTATTCGAGAGCAATGGCCAGGTCTTTGGCGGCAGCCTCATCCAGGCCGTACGCCGTCGCCACCTGAAAGACCATTTGCGGCCGGACGAGGCTACCCGGATTGTCGAGCACATGACGCAAGGCTTCTTCGAAGGGCGGGTCGAGGACGGCGGGCAGCGGAAGACTGGTTCTGAATGTATCCGCGAACGGCGTTGTATTCAATGTTTCCCTACTTGCCGCCAAGGTCACGTTGTTCCCATCTCCTTACGGTTGATTACAAGATTCCCAATGAAGTGGAAGGCTGCGCACTACCTTCCAGCGCGAGTCAACGATTCCGGGTTCAAGGGTGAGACGGAAGCACAGCGGTTTTGGAAAGCATTCAAACGGTCATGGTTCGATGACGATTTGTTCATTCATCCAGCACTATTACCAAGCATACTGACTCGACATGACGAGCAGTGAACGCAACCATGACAGAATTGTCATTTACCTATTATTCGTTGTTCTTATGGCGGTCAGTTCCGTTCATTGACGCAGCATCTAAAGGAAATTCGCCGGCCGGCGCAGTAGAATCCCTTCATGCGGCTTTTGCTCGTTGAAGACGAACTCGACATACAAAGCTTCCTCAAAAGCTCACTGGAGGAAGCTGGGTACCAGGTGGCAGCGGCATCCGATGGCAAGACCGCCGAGTTACTGGCGGTTGACGGTGTGTTCGACATACTGGTCGTTGACCTCGGACTGCCCGATATGGATGGAATCAGCTTGATTCTCAAGTTGCGTCAACTTGGGGTACGGGCGCCCGTGCTGATTCTTTCGGCGCGCCGCAGCGTGGATGATCGGGTACGGGGTCTGGAACAGGGCGGCGACGATTACCTGACGAAACCCTTTGCGCTCGCGGAGCTGCTGGCCAGGCTGCGCAATCTGCTTAAACGAAACAGCCCAACTGGCAACGAGGCAACCAAATTGCGTGTGCTCGATCTAGACCTGGATCTGCTGCGGCGCGAGGCGACACGATCAGGAGAGGTGTTACAACTTACATCGCAGGAATTCGTGCTGCTGGAGTATCTTTGCCGGAACGCAGGCCGCGTCGTAACGCGTTCCATGATTCTCGATAAGGTCTGGGGTATGCGCATCCAGCCGGACACCAATGTTGTGGATGTACACATCTACCGGCTGCGGGGCAAGGTGGATGGCAAGGGACAGCAACCGCTGATTCGAACACTTCGGGGTGTGGGCTATGTCATCAAAGACCGCTAAACCGGTTCTGCACAGTGCCGCCTGGCGTATCTCTTTGTGGGCGACGTTGGCATTTGCATGTGGAACCATGCTGGTCTTCGTCTTTCTGCATCGGTTTGTTGCCAGCGACATTCAGCGGCGCAGCGATGCATGGCTGGCGGGCGAGGTTGAAGTGCTGGGCGATGTTGCCGAGCGGACTCCGAAAGATGCTCTCTATGACCGCGTTGTAGGAGAGGTGGCCGAGTTAGCAGGCAAAGAAGTACCGAACCGGGATCCATCGGAGAGCAGTTCCAACGACTCGGTGTTCTTTCTTCAGACAAGCGGCGACGGCGCACTCCAGCTATGGGTTGGTGCGGGAAATGGCGAAGCGAATCTGAGAGCCATCCGGGCAAGCAGGATCGTTCCCGATCACCCAACGGACCTGGACGTACGAGGCTTCGGCGTTCCATTTCGAGTAGCTTCCATCCGCATTGACGACGGCAGTTACATTTATCTTGGCCTCTCAGAACGGGATGAATTGCGCGTGCTGCGGAGCTTGCGGCTTCGATTCTTTCTGCTCTGGCTGCTGCTTGTTCTCTTCGGGTTTGGCATTGTTTTCTATACCACCCGCCGCATGTTGAGTCATGTGCGGGAGATTACCGAGGCTGCTTCGAGAATCGGCCATTCCGATTTAAGTGCCAGGGTGCCGACGACCGAGCAAAAGGACGAAGTGGGCAACCTGGCACGGACACTGAATCGCATGCTCGACCGCATTGAGAACTCGATGCACCAGTTACATACCATTACGGATTCTCTGGCTCATGACTTGCGCAGTCCCTTGACTGCAATCCGCGGCAAGCTGGAGATGTCTCTGTCAACCGGCTCCCATGGCGACCAGGCCGAGCCAATCGTCTCCGTGATTGAGGAATTGGATCGCCTGACCGATTTCCTGAACAAATCTCTGGATGTGGCCGAGGCGAAGGCGGACGCGCTTCGACTGACTCGCATCGAAGTCGATTTGGATGAGCTGCTGAGAATCATGATCGATCTCTATGAGCCGTCGATGTCGGAAAAAGGCCTGCGGATCAGGTTGCAAAGCGGCGGTCCTCTCAGAATCGAGGCCGACGCGGCGCTGATCCATAGAATGATCGCAAATCTCTTTGACAATGAACTCAAGCACTTGCCGGCTGCTTGCACGGTGAGTCTGCGGCTCACCGTTGAGGACGACTGTGCTTCGCTTATTGTGGAAGACGATGGTCCGGGCTTCGATCTGGAGGTATTTCCTCATTTGTTTGAGCGCAGGGTAAAGGGCAGAGACTCCAATGGCCACGGGCTGGGCCTCGCCTTTGTGGATGCGGTGGCGCGTGCCCACGGCGGAGCCGTTGCTGCTTCCAATCGCGAGAGCGGCGGAGCGCGCCTCGCTGTTACCCTGCCTCTCTTCGCCATCTCTGCCGGCCACGGGAAAGCGAGCAGAAAGAAGACGATCACTTCATCGCTGCAATCGTAAATGCTTCCGCGCCGCGTGCCGATGGCGTGTGTAAAGTGTTATCCGCTCTCATTATTGGCTAGATGATCCTGGCAGCTCATCGCTATTCGCTCCAGTGGAGGCTAGGAGTCCCGTGGGGCAGTCGATTCGCCCATTGGCGCCGCTGAAGCCATGCGGATTCTCGATTGTGCTCCGGTTTTTTGCTCCGTGACCGCTGTCACTGTTTACAAATCCGTCTCGCCCTACACTCGATAAATGGTTATCGGTATAGATTTATCGAATGCGCTTCGGCTCAAAAGGCCGGACGCGCCGTCCATCCCTCAGCCGAGCCTGAGGCGGCTGCCCCAATACCACCATTACCTCGTGGATTTGGAAGCCGCAGGGATCCACCAGATCTCTTGCAGCGTGATCGGCCTGGATTTGGGGCTTGTTCCGGTGCAAGTCCGCAAGGATCTGCAATATACGGGGATCATCGGCAAGCCAAAGACCGGCTATTCAGTGCGCGAACTGATCCAGGCCATAGAGACATTTCTTGGCTGGAACAATGTCAATGAAGCGTTTCTTGTAGGGGTGGGGCATCTGGGTACAGCGCTTCTGGGCCATGAGCGGTTCACACAGTTTGGCCTGCGGATTGTGGCTGCCTTCGACACCGACCCAGCGAAGATCGGCCAATGGATCCATGAGAAGGCGGTCTTGTCGCTGGATAAGCTGGCCGATCTGGCCCCGCGGATGAGCATCCATCTGGGAATCATCACGACCCCGGCTGGGGTGGCGCAGAGTGTCGCCGATGAAATGATCAAGGGCGGCATCCAGGCGATCTGGAACTTTGCTCCCGTCAAGCTGAAGGTGCCCGCGCACATCATCGTGCATAACGAAGATCTCTACAATTCGCTGGCCTCGCTTTCCTGGAAGCTGGCGAGTCGATTCCGTGTGCCCATTCAAGAGAAGGAGGCTGTTTAGATGGCGACGACGCCCATTGCCGTTGATCGCGCGGAGAAGTTTGAGAAGGTGGTCGGCATCCTTGACCGCTTCGCCCGCCGACCGTCGGGGCTGATCCCGATACTGCAAGCGATTCAACACGAATATCTGTATCTGCCGGAAGAGGTGCTGACGTATGTGGCTACCGCGCTGGATGTTCCCCCGGCGCGTGTTTTTGGCGTGGCCACCTTCTATGCGCACTTTGCGCTGGAACCGAAGGGCAAGCACGTCATCCGCATCTGCGACGGAACGGCCTGCCATGTGAAGCAGTCGCTTCCGGTGTTGAATGCGCTGCGCGAAAAGCTGGGCACCACAGAGAAGAGCAAGACCACGCCCGATATGCTCTTTACGGTTGAGACGGTTGCCTGCCTGGGCGCATGCGGACTGGCGCCGGTGATCGTGATCGACGAGCAAGTGTATGGGCAGGTTACGCCGGAGCGGGCTGTGGCTCTGGTGGATGAGATCAAAGCGATGGAGGCGTCGCCCACAACGGCTACCGCATCTGAGCAGCCCTCAGGGGAGGAGTGCCATGAATAACACAGAAGCTTTCTCTACTACAGAGAAGGGAACTGGAATTTCTACGCATGCCCAGGTGCGCCGGGTGATCATCTGCGCCGGAACCGGATGCATGGCCAATGGCGCGATGAAGGTTTATGAACAGTTCAAGCGCGAGATGACCGGCTCCGGGCTTCGCGTGATCTTGGAACTGCGTGCCGAAGCTGCTGGCGATGAGGTGCGGCTCTCCAAGAGCGGCTGTCAGGGCTTCTGCCAGATGGGGCCGCTGGTTTCTGTGGTTCCGGACGGCATTCTTTACACCAAGGTGCGCAGTGAAGACGTGGCCGATATTGTGCAGCAGACATTGGCTGGCGGCGAGGTTGTGGAGCGGCTGCTCTACAAAGATCCGTCAACGCGCAAGAGCTGCCGCGGACTTGAGGACAATCCTTTCTATGCTCTCCAGAACCGGCTTGTGCTCAGCGAGTGTGGATTTCTCGATCCCGAGGACATTCACGAATACATGCTGCACGGCGGCTATCGGGCGGCGCGAAAGGCTTTCGTGGAGATGTCGCCGGAGGAAATTTGCAAGACGATTACGGACTCAGGGCTGCGTGGCAGAGGCGGCGGCGGTTTTCCAACCGGGCGCAAATGGGATGCGGCGCGTGTGCAGAACTCCGCAAAGAAGTACATCATCTGCAACGGCGATGAAGGCGACCCTGGCGCGTTTATGAACCGCTCCGTGATGGAAGGCAATCCGCATAGCGTGATTGAAGGCATGATGATCGCGGCGCGGGCAATCGGCGCCAACGAGATGCTGGTCTATGTTCGCGCCGAGTATCCGCTGGCCGTTCAGCGTATGAGGAACGCTGTGGCCGATGCGGAGCGTGAAGGCATCCTGGGAAAGAATGTCTTTGGAACCGGCCTTGCAGTGAAGTGCGAAGTGATGGAAGGCGCGGGCGCATTTGTTTGCGGCGAAGAGACGGCCATGATTGCGTCGATCGAAGGCCAGCGCGGCATGCCTCGGCCCAAGCCGCCGTTTCCTGCGCAGAGCGGACTTTGGGGCAAGCCGACAATCATCAACAATGTGGAAACATTGGCGCATATCTCCCGCATCCTCAATGTTGGCCCCGATGTTTTTAAGAGCATTGGTACCAAGGACTCACCTGGCACCAAGACCTTCGCTCTCACTGGACACGTGGCCAACACCGGCCTGGTCGAAGTTCCCTTTGGAACGCCGTTGCGCGAGATTGTTTACAACATTGGCGGTGGCGTGACCGACGACGCAGGAAAGATTTGGAAGAACGGTTTCAAGGCCGTGCAAATCGGCGGCCCGTCTGGCGGATGCCTGACCGAGGATCATCTCGATTTGCCTCTGGCGTATGAATCGCTGCGGTCTGTGGGCGCAATGGTAGGCTCCGGCGGACTGGTTGCGATGAACCAGGGCACGTGCATGGTGAGCATTGCGCGCTTCTTTATGGAGTTTACGCAGCGCGAATCCTGCGGCAAGTGCGTGCTGTGCAGGGAAGGAACAAGGCAACTGCTGGCGCTGCTGGATGATGTGATCGAAGGTCGAGCCGATGCAGGCACGCTGGATCTTCTGGAGAAACTGGGGCATGCCGTGCAGATTGGATCGTTGTGCGGGCTGGGCAAGACCGCACCGAATCCGGTGCTTTCAACGATGCGCTACTTCCGCAAGGAGTATGAAGAACACGTCTTTGAGAAGCGCTGCCGGACCGGCCGCTGCAAGCCGCTGCTGAGCCCGGAGATCAATCAAGTGAAATGCAAAGGCTGCGGCCTGTGCATCAAGGCCTGCCCGACGGGAGCCATTACCGGAGAAAAGAAGCAGCCTCACCACATCAATCCGGAGCTGTGCATAAAGTGCGGCGCATGCGCCACAGCATGCAAGATACACGCGGTCGAGGGGATATAGCCAGATGAACAAGCTTACGCAGCCTACATTGACGATCGACGGAAAAACTGTAGCTATCGAGGGAGAGCGCAACTTGCTTGAACTTGTGCGCAAGGCCAACATCGACTTGCCCACGTTCTGCTATCACTCCGAACTCAGCGTCTATGGCGCGTGCCGCCTGTGCCTGGTGCAGATTGAAGGCCGTGGAATTCAGGGCGCCTGTTCAACGCCGCCGGAGCCGGGCTTGACGGTGAAGACGACTACGCCGGAGATTCGCGAGATTCGCAAGATCGCGGTTGAGCTATTGCTTGCCAACCATGATCAGAGCTGCCCCACCTGCCCTAGAAGCGCAAACTGCCAGTTGCAAAGTCTGGCTCTGCGGCTGGGCATCAAGAAAGTCCGATTCAAGTCCGTGCATCAACCGGTTCCGCTGGACGAGTCTTCACCGTCGCTGGTTCGCGATCCCAACAAGTGCGTGCTCTGCGGAGACTGCGTGCGCATGTGTGCTGAGATTCAGGGCATCGGCGCAATCGATTTCGCGCATCGCGGCCATGAGGTCAGCGTGCAGCCGGCCTTTGGCAAACTGCTGGGTGATGTTGAATGCGTCAACTGCGGCCAATGCGCCAGCGTATGCCCCACCGGCGCTCTGACAGTGAAGTCCGAGGTCGATCAGGCTTGGGGTTTGCTCGCCGACGCGAAGAAGACGGTGATTGTGCAGATTGCTCCGGCCGTGCGCGTTGGGCTGGGCGAGTGCTTTGGCTTGAAGCCGGGAGAGATTACAACAGGCCGCATCGTCGCGGCTCTGAAGCAACTCGGCTTCGATCAGATCTACGACACATCCTTTGCGGCTGACCTCACGGTCATTGAAGAAGGCACGGAGTTTCTGGAACGCAAGGCTCAGGGCGGAACGCTGCCGATGTTCACCTCCTGCTGCCCTGGATGGGTGAAGTATGCGGAGCAGTATTTTCCTGAGTTGCTGCCGAACCTTTCCACCTGCCGTTCTCCGCAGGCAATGTTTGGGTCGCTGGTTAAGGCGATGCTGCCAGGTCAACTGAAGATCGAGCGCAAGGATCTGAAGGTCGTCGCCATCATGCCATGCACGGCCAAAAAGTTTGAAGCGCAGCGCCCGGAGATGGGCGTCCATGGCGACCCGGATGTGGATTATGTTTTGACCACGCAGGAACTCGCGCAGATGATTCAGTCTGCCGGCATCCTCTTCGACACGTTGCAGCCCGAGTCCTTTGACATGCCGTTCGGCTTCTATACAGGCGCCGGAGTGATCTTTGGCAACTCCGGCGGCGTGATGGAAGCGGTGCTGCGCTACGCCGCGGAAAAAGTTACAGGCGAGAAACTGGAGAAGGTTGAATTTGAGCAAGTGCGCGGCGAGTCAGGCCTGCGTGAGGCCACCATTGCGCTCAACGGCACTGAACTCAAACTGGCTGTCGTTCACGGATTGCGCAATGCTCGCGTCGTTGCCGAACAAGTGAGGGCTGGCAAGAGCCACTACGACCTGATCGAAGTGATGGCCTGCCCAGGCGGCTGCGTGGGCGGGGCTGGGCAGCCTGTAAGTACGCAGCTCAACGCGCGGGAGCAGCGCACCAAGGGCCTCTATCATGCGGACAAGATGCTGCAACTGCATAAGTCGCAGGACAACGTCTTTATTACCGAATGCTATGCGAAATTTCTGGGCGAGATTGGCGGAGAGAAGGCTCATCATCTTCTGCATACCAGCTATCAGAGCCGTCGCCGCATTGGGGATGAATCGCTTGCGCTGATGCAGTCCGCGGGCGAAGACAAGGTTAAAGTGAGCGTCTGCCTGGGAACGAATTGTTTCCTGAAGGGCTCGCAGGACGTGCTGAATGGAGTGCTGCGCCACGCCGAGCAGAACAACCTGGAAGGCCGCGTGGATGTGCGCGCGGGATTCTGTTTTGAAAAATGCGAGTGCGGCCCAACCGTAATGATCGACGGCCAACACGTTCCACACTGCACGGCCGCGAAGGCAGTTGAAGTGATCGACAGCAAGATCGAGAACGGTAACCCAGACCACACAGCAGCCGCGGATCGGGAACGCATCAGCGGCGACTGACGGTTCAGAACTGGAGATTCTCTTGATTACGCAAGAGTGTGCAGATTTTATTGTTCCGCAAGAGATTGAAGACATTTTGACGCATCGCGCCAGCCCTGCGCCGGCGCGCGTGCGGGAATTGCTTGTAAAAGCGCGCGAACAACAGGGACTCACCATGGAAGAAGTTGCTTGTCTTTCTTATGTTGAGAATCCCGAGCTGCTGAGTGAAATCTTTTCAACGGCAAAGAAGATCAAGGAAGAGATCTACGGCACACGGCTGGTTCTTTTCGCGCCGCTCTACATCTCCAACCGCTGCTCGAATGAATGCACATACTGCGCCTTCCGCGCGACGAACACTGAGATCAAGCGGCGCACGCTGACGCAGGAAGAGATTGCGGAAGAGACGCGCATCCTGATCCGCCAGGGGCACAAGCGGGTTCTGATGGTTGCAGGCGAAGCACTGCCGCCGCAGGGCTTTCAATACCTTCTCGACAGCATTGCCACCATTTACAGCACGCGCGTCGGACCGGGTGAAATTCGCCGCATCAATGTGAATCTGGCGCCGCAAACAACGGAGCGTTTCAAACAACTGAAGCAGGCGGAGATCGGCACCTTCCAGCTCTTCCAGGAGACTTATCATCGCCCCACGTATGCGCAGGTTCACCTGAAAGGAACCAAGAGCAACTACGATTGGCGCGCCACCGCATTTGACAGGGCGATGGAAGCGGGCATCGACGATGTGGGAATGGGAGTTTTGTTTGGGCTTTACGATTGGCGCTTCGAGATCATTGCGATGATGCAGCAAATTCGCCATCTGGAAGAGAGGTTTGGCGTCGGGCCGCACACTATCAGCTTTCCACGCATTGAACCTGCGGTCGGCTCTGAAATTGCTTCAAAGCCTCCGCATGCGGTGAGCGATGCAGACTTTATGAAAATGATCGCGATCATGCGCCTTGCCGTGCCGTACACGGGAATGATTATGTCTACGCGCGAAACGGCTGAGGTGCGGCGCGCAACGCTGGAGCTGGGCATCTCGCAGATTTCGGCAGGCAGCCGTACCGATCCGGGCGGCTACAAGGACGGTGAAGGCGACCCCAACGGCAGCCAGTTTCAACTGGGCGATCACCGCACCGTTGAAGAGGTTGTCAGCGATGTTGTGTCACTGGGATTTTTGCCTTCGTTCTGCACTGCCTGTTATCGGCTGGGGCGTACCGGGCAGGACTTTATGGATCTCGCCAAACCGGGAGAGATCAAGTATCACTGTCATCCCAATGCGCTTTCAACATTTCAAGAGTACCTTTGCGACTACGCCAGCCCTCGAGCAAAGTCCGCTGGCGAGAAGCTCATCTCAATTGAACTGCAACAGATGGATGGACAACAAACCGCCTGCGCTCTGCCGATGCTGAATAAGGTCCGCCGCGGCGAACGCGATGTGTTTGTTTAGAAAAGGCGGGTGGGGAATTGTCCGTGACCGCACTGACCCAAGACGATCTTCTCGAGCTGCTCCGTGAGCGCAGGCCCGCGCGCCTTCAAGATCTGTATGCGCGGGCAGACGCTGTGCGCCAAGAGCACGTTGGCGATGCCGTGCATCTGCGCGGATTGATCGAGATTTCCAGTCACTGCGCGCGGCAATGCATGTATTGCGGATTGCGTCAGGGCAATCGCGCTCTGACGCGCTATCGAATGCCGCGAGAGGAGATCCTCGACTGTGCGCGAGAGGCCGAAAGGCTCGGCTACGGCACCGTCGTGATGCAGGCCGGTGAAGACGATCAGCTCACCGCCGAGTGGATTGCGGAGATTGTGCGCTGGATCAAGCGGGAGACCGCGCTGGCCGTGACGCTCAGCCTGGGAGAGCGCCAGCACGATGAATTCCAATTGTGGCGCTCCGCGGGCGCAGACCGTTATCTGCTGCGCTTTGAAACCTCGGATGAAGATCTCTTTCGCGTGATTCATCCTCAACGTTCGCCTGGTGGACCCAGCCGATTGACGCTGCTACGGCAGTTAAAGAGTCTTGGATACGAGGCGGGCGGCGGCGTCATGGTCGGCATTCCCGGCCAATCCTATGAGAGCCTTGCCAATGACATTCTCACATTTCATTCGCTCGATCTCGACATGATCGGCATCGGCCCCTATATTGCGCACGCCGCAACGCCGCTGGGAACAGGTGCGCTGCGCCCGGCGATTGGGGCCCTAGAGCAAGTTGAAAGCAGTGAAGAGATGGTCTACAAGATGATCGCTCTCACACGCATTGTATGCCCGACCGCAAACATTCCGAGCACGACCGCACTGGCCACGATCAATCGGACCGATGGGCGGAAGCTGGGACTCAAGGCCGGCGCGAATGTTGTCATGCCGAATCTAACTCCGACAAAATACCGCCGCCTGTATGAAATTTATCCCGACAAGGCATGCATTGAGGAGAGCGCCACAGACTGCAATCAATGCCTGCGCGGCCAGATTCATTCGCTGGGCAGATTTGCAGGCCAGGGGCAGGGTGGACGAGGCGCGATAGAGAGCTTTCAAGGCGCAATGCGGGATGCTTCTTCGCGCCTTGTTCAGTTGCACGAGTGATGAGGTGAACTGTGCCGTCAGAGGATGGATCCGTCGAAATTGTGGTTTGCCTCGGGAGTTCCTGTTTCGCGCGAGGAAACGCGGAGAATCTCGCGATGCTCCATGAGCATATACAGCGCCACGGATTGAACGCGACAGTGCGCCTGACGGGCAGGCTCTGCCAGGACGAATGCAAGCTTGGACCCAATCTGGCAATCGGCGACGAGTTGTACCACGGCGTAACCGCAGCTCGATTGCGCGATCTGCTGCAGCAGCCGGGCATGGCTCTTCGGGGGGAACATGGAACGGCTTAATCCCATCTACACCAAGGAGCGCGAGTGCCAGGATTGCCACAAGTGCATCCGCGAGTGCCCGGTCAAGGCGATTCGCGTTGAGGACGGCTATGCGCGCGTAGTGCCCGCGTTATGCATCATGTGCGGCAATTGCGTGCTGGTCTGCCCCAGCAGCGCCAAGCGCGTGCGCGACGATTTGCCCAGCGCCAAGGCTTTGATGACAAGCGGACGCAAAGTGATCGCGTCATTAGCGCCTTCGTTTGCGGCGCAGTATGCAGAGGTGCGTCCGACGCAACTAATTCATGCGCTCAAGAAGCTGGGGTTTTATGCTGTATCGGAAACCGCGCTGGGAGCGCAGCAGGTCTCAGCCAGCATCTATTCGATGATGCGCAGCGAGCCGAAGCGGATATGGATCTCTTCCGCTTGCCCTGTCGTCGTAGACTTCATCGGCAAATATCATCCCGAGTGCCAGCCTCATATTTATGGCGTGCTGTCACCTTTGCTTACGCATTGCAAGATGCTGCGCGCGCACTATGGTGAGGAGATTGCGATTGTCTTTATCGGGCCCTGCATTGCCAAGAAGACAGAGGCCGAGCAGCACCCCGAACTCCTGGATGCAGTGCTCACCTTCGAAGATCTGGACAATTGGCTGCTTGAAGAAAATATATCCGTGACGAAGATTGCCGAGACGCCGGATGACCGCTTTCAACCGGACGAGGCCGAAGAGGGCGCTCTCTATCCCATTGACGGCGGCATGGTTCCGGCGACTGGCGGTAACCGCGAGGTCAACAGCTCGCAGTACATGGCGTTCTCAGGACTCGCCAATGTAGAGCAGGCTTTGAAGGGCATCGCCGAGTGGAAGCCCGAGCACAACATCTTCTTTGAACTGACGGCCTGCGCCGGATCCTGTGTGAACGGGCCGAAGGCGGCTCGCAATACATCGGTCGCGCGCCGCCGTTACGAGATTCTGCACTACGCCAAGCCAGCCAGCGATTTTCCGCGACAGCTATCGCTGGGTATCGACCGGCAATATACGGCTTCACCCGTTGCACGCAACGAGTATAGCGAGCGGCAGATGCAGGAAGCGCTGCGCACCGTGGGAAAGTACTCCGCCGAGGATGAGTTGAACTGCGGCGGTTGCGGATACGATTCCTGTCGCGATTTCGCACACGCATTGATTGCCAAGAACGCCGAGCGCATGATGTGCGCTACCTATACGCGTAAGCTGGCGCAGAAAAAAGCTAACGCGCTTCTACAGAAAATGCCCTCCGCGGTTGTAATTGTGAATGAAGACTTGAAGATCATTGAGAGCAATTCGAATTTTGCGCATCTGTTTGCCGATCAAGATGTCGAGACCGCAAGTCTTGAAGGCAGCGCTCTCGATGCAGTGATCCCATTCTCTTATCTCTTCCGCCGCGTGCTCGATTCAGGCGAGGATATCGTGGGCCACGATATTCGCTACCAGCGCAGCATTCTCAATACGAGCATCTTTACTATCGAGCCTCATTCCGTGCTGTGCGGGATATTCCAGGACATTACCAAGCCCATCTTTCAGAAGGAGCAGATTATTGGGCGCGCCCGCGAGGTCATCCAGAAGAACCTGAAGACCGTGCAGCAGATTGCCTACCTTCTCGGCGAAAATGCCGCCGATTCAGAGATTATTCTCAACTCCATTGTGCGTTCGTTCAGTCCCGAGGACGTCGACGGCAAGGATGCCGGGGGGCAGCAGTGACCGCCGCGGAGAGCTTTATCGAGGTCGATTCCTGTCAGCGGGCCAAGCACGGCCAATTCATCTCAGGGGACGTGTTTCTTTCGCGTAAAGTCGAGCCTGAAGGCCGCATCATTTCTGTGTTAACCGACGGCCTGGGCAGCGGCGTGAAGGCCAGCGTGCTGGCTACCATGACGGCAACGATGGCCTTGAAGTTCACAGCCAGCGCCATGGACATTCACACTTCAGCCGAGATCATCATGGACACATTGCCCATTTGCAGCGTGCGCAAGATCAGCTATTCAACCTTTACTGTTGTGGATATGGCCAGCACCGGCGAGACACGCATCATTGAGCACGGCAACCCTCCGTTCTTGCTGATTCGCCCCAATGCGGAGCTGCATATTGAGAAGACTGAGGTACGTCCAAAACGGTGGGAGGAGCGCGTCATCAGCTTCTCCAGCTTCGATGTGCAGCGTGAAGACCGCATCATCTTTTTTTCCGATGGGATCTCGCAGGCGGGCATGGGCGAGTACCGCACGCCTCTTGGATGGGGCTTGAAGAATGTGGATCAATTTGTTCGCGAAGAGATCGACCGGCATCCTCATATCTCGGCCCGCGAGTTATCGCGTCTTTTGGTTGCCAAAGCGGAAGAGGTTGACGGCCTGAGCGCGAAGGACGACATCACTTGCGGCGTGGTTTACTTTCGCAGCCCGCGCCAGTTGCTGGTGATGACCGGCGCTCCATTCAATCGCGCGCACGATCAGGATCTTGCCAAAATGGCGGAGCGTACCGCAGGGCGCAAGGTCATCTGCGGCGGGACCACAGCGAACATTATCTCAAGGCTGCTGAATCGCACTCTTCAGATCGACATGCGGCAGCATCTTCATTCGAAGGTCCCGCCGTCAGCCCGCATGGAGGGCTTCGATCTGGTGACAGAAGGGACGCTGACATTGGGAGAAGTGGCCCGCCTGCTTGAACAGGGATTCGCGCCTGAAGATATGCGGTCGAATCCGGCGGTGCGGCTTGCGACGATGCTGCTCGATAGCGACATTGTGAAGTTCGCCGTGGGTACCAGAATCAACGAGGCGCACCAGGACCCGAACATCCCGGTCGAGCTGGACTTGCGGCGCAATATTGTAAAGCGGATCGCGCAGCTGTTAGAGAGCAAATATATGAAGCGGGCACTCATCCAATATCTCTGAGAAATCGCGAACCTACTGGCCCGCTACCGGATGCCCGCAAGCGAACGATAGCGCGCCAACGCCGCGGGAAACGGCTCCAGAGCACGCTGAAAGATGCCGAGACTGTATGCGATCGTCAGCCCGTAGTTGGTGACGGGCACGCCCGCGTGCTGGCACTGCAAGATGCGGCTCAGCATTTGGCGGCGATTCCACATGCACGCGCCACAGTGAATGACCAGCTTATAGCTGGCCAGCTCCTGCGGAAAATCGCGGCCTTGCATTGTCACAAAATCCAGCTTGACGCCGGTGTACTGCGTAAGCCAACGAGGAATCTTGACGCGTCCAATATCTTCGCCGATGGGATGATGCGTGCATGCCTCGGCGATGAGCACACGATCTCCAGAGCGCAGCTTTTCAACGGCCAGCGTGCCTTCTACCTGTGCCGCAAGATCGCCTTTGAAGCGCGCCATAAGGATAGAGAAGCTGGTCAGCGGCACAGATGGCGGCGTATCGGCGGCGACTTTAAGAAAGGCTTGCGAGTCCGTGACGACCAGTTTAGGCGGAGTCTTAAGGCGATCGAGAGCCGTGCGCAGCTCGCGTTCTTTCACGACCATGCACAGTGCGTCGGAGTCGAGCAGATCGCGGATGGTCTGCACCTGCGGAAGAATAAGCCTGCCCTTGGGCGCCTCCTTGTCGATGGGCACCACCAGCACGGCCAGCTCGCCGGGGCCGACCAGGTCGCCGGCAATGGCGGGCGAGTCAATGAAGTCTGGCGGAGCCAGATCGAGCAGTGCCTCGCGCAGCTCCGTCAAGCCCATCCCGGTTACAGCGGAAGCCAGCACCACGCGCAGTTTTGCTGCGCGCAGACGCTCGACAAGGGCATCGCGCGGCACAGTAACATCGCACTTGTTAAAGACGACGACCGTGGGCGTTTGCCGCGCCGCAAAGTCGCTGAGCAGATCCTCTTCAAACCCGCCCCAAACGGCTGGTTCGGCCACCAGCACGGCAATCTCGGTCCGCTCCAGCGCCTGCCGTGTTTTCTCCACGCGTAGCGCGCCAAGGGTTCCCTCTTCGTCTATGCCTGCCGTATCGATAAAAAGCACCGGACCCAGCGGCAGCAACTCCATGGGCTTCTCCACCGGATCGGTCGTGGTTCCGGCAACCTCCGAGACGATGGAAACCTGCTGCCGTGTAATGGCGTTCAGCAGGCTCGATTTGCCCACGTTGCGGCGGCCAAAGAAGCCGATGTGCAAACGCAATCCTTTTGGGGTCGTGCTCATTCCATCGTCTCCACACGCGCAATCCGCGCAGGCGATCCCAGCCTGCAAACAGCCTCCGGGCTGATCGCTTCATCAAACTCTCCCGCGCTCATCCATACCTTCTCGATGACAACCGCTCGCAAAGTTTTGCCCTGTTCCTTGGCCAGGCGCGCGGCCTCTCCCGCACGTTCATAGCCCAGAACAGGCACCAGCGCCGTTGCAGCAGCGGTTGAGTTCTCAACATGCGCGCGGCAGCGCGCCTCGTCAGCCTCGATTCCATCGACGCAATAACGGCAAAGCAGATCGTCGGCGCGCGAGAGAATCTCAAGATTCTCAAGCAAACAATGTGCAATCAGCGGCAGAAAGGCATTCAGTTCCAGGCTGCCCGCCGCGCAGGCCGCGCCGATCACGCTGTCATTGCCCATAGCCAGCATCGCCGCCTGGGTTGCGGCCTCGGGAATCACTGGGTTTACCTTCCCGGGCATGATCGACGAACCCGCCTGGCGAGCGGGCAGGCGAATCTCACCCAAGCCCGCATCCGGACCGGAGGAGAGCAGCCGAAGATCCGTCGAAATCTTGATGAGAGAGACCGCGTGAGCTTTTAGAATCCCGGAGACCTCGGCAAAAACATCGGTGTTCTGCGTTGCTTCGACAAGATTCTCAGCGCGCGCAAAACCAATGCCAGTCAGAGCACGCAACTGCTCCACAACCCGGAAGATGAATTCCCGCGGCGCGGCAAGCCCAGTCCCAATCGCCGTTCCACCGAGGTTCACTACACGCAGCCGTTCTTCACATTTATAGATACGCCAGCGATCGCGGTTCATCGCCTCGGCATAGGCGCTCATCTCCCGGCCCAGCGTGGTCAGCACCGCGTCCTGATACTGCGTTCGTCCCACCTTCACCACGTGGGCAAAGCGCTTCTCGGCGCGCTGAAACGACTCCTGCAAGGCAACGACATTTTGCTCCAGCGTATGCAGCAAACGAATCGCGGCAAGACGCAGCGCCGTCGGATAGGTGTCGTTGGTGGACTGATGCAGATTGATGTCGTCCAGCGGCGAGACGCGGCTGTACTGGCCATGATCAAGGCCCAGCAGCTCCAGCGCGCGATTGGCCAGCACCTCATTCACATTCATGTTGGTGCTGGTTCCGGCGCCGCCTTGCAGCGTATCCACAACGATCTGCGCATCGAGTAGACCTTCGCTCAGCTCGCGACAGGCGCACTCGATTGCATCGGCCTTTACCGCATCTCCTGCCCATGCGCCCAGCGAGCGATTTGTGAGCGCGCAGGCCAGCTTCACATCGCCAAAAGCACGCCCCAGCGCCGGATGCACAGGCCGCCCAGCTAGTGGAAAATTCTCCAGCGCCCGCGCCGTGTGAATGCCATAGAGCGTAGACGCGGGCACCACGCGCTCGCCCAGTGAATCTCGTTCGATGCGCTGCTGGCTCATGCTTCATCTCCGCTTGGCTGTTTATCTTATTGTCTCTCCACAGCCTGCAAATGACCAAATGCATAATGGGAGCAAAGTTGCATCGCCGAGCGGCGGTGGGCTTGGCATGAAAAGGAAGGATATGGAACCGACGATTGCATTGCGAGACGAACCGCCGGTGCACATTTATTGCAGATTCTACAATCGTTGTCGTCTATCGGATTTGAAGGCCCTTTGACGGCAGTGACCTACTAGCGGCTTCATCGCGAGAACCTGGCAGCGATTCGGAACGTTGTTCAGGGACGCGAAGGCTTTGTTGCTGCAAACTTTCGTATGTTACCAGCTCTCTTTCTTCTGCTGCTTCGACCAGAGATAGTCGGCAATGCGGTTGATGTCTTCGTCACTCAAGACGTGCTTCCACGACGGCATGTAAAGCGGCGGAGTAGGTCCGGCCGTGTTCTCCAATGGAGGCGCCCTGCCATTGCGTATAATGGCAATCACTTCGTCCTTGGTGTAGTCATCGGAGACATGCAGCAGCGAAGGCACCTCGCCGCCCTGTGCGTTGGGATTGGCCACGCCGCCCTGCAACTCCGTCCCATGACAGCCCACGCAACCAAAGCGCGCAAAGTTCTGCTTGCCAGCTTCGATCGCTACGTCTTCGGGTGTCCATGCGCGCGTCTTGCGAGACAGAATCAACTGCATATCGTCAGGAGTGGCAGTTGCCAGGTACGCGAGAAGAGCCTTGCGCGCATTGGTCTCAAGATCGTACTCAGGCATGGAACTGCCTGGATAGACGAGTTGCGGATTCACCAGTTGTTCGTCGAGCCACTCGGCTGAGTGCCGCGTGGTTACACCGAGCAGGTCTGGACCGGTTTTTGCGCCAACACCGCCAACGCTATGACAAGCAATGCAGTTTTTTTCGACAAAGAGCTGACGCCCGTATTCCGGACCTGGAATCAGCCGCACGCTTGAGTAGTAACTACCCATGTCTTCATTGGTGAGTGAAAGCATGTAATAGGTCAGGTCGCGCGCCTGATCTTTGGTGAAGTGGAAGTTAGGCATCGCCGATCCGGCAGAGACCGCATTGGGCGTGAGGAAATGGCGTTCAAGCCAGTCGGGCGCTCGGCGGTTTGCGCCTTCTCCTGTCAGGTCGGGGCCGATGCTGCCGCCCACACCGTTCAGCTTGTGGCAGCCGCGGCAACCTTGGGTTTCAAACAGATGCCGTCCCTCGGTGAGTTCCGGCACGCCAGGAACATCACCTTCCTTGTGGCAGCGGCCGCAGGAGGCACGGATGTAGTCTTTGGTCAGCAGAGGATTTGGCCAAAAGTCAACCTTGCCGTGCGCGCCTTCCTTGTCGGTAGCCAAGCCCTGGCCGCCGTGGCAGATAGTGCATCCGAATTTCGAGGGAATATGCGGCGCCAGGTTCGCGTGATAGCGAAATGGCTCGGGTGCATTCTTCATGGTGGGGTCTTCCACACCAAGATGGCAGGTCGTGCAGCGGTCCACCCGTTGCAAGCCAGTGAGCATGACCTGATGAATCTCCGGCGGGGTGGACAGGACAGCGGCCTTCGCTACCTCATTCGGCTCGCCCTGCGCCTCAAGTTGCAAAAAGCTTCTCTGATAGGTTTTCCAGGACGGGGTGTTAGCCTGCCATGCCGCGGCCACAATCAAAGCCAGCGCAAGAAGACTTAGCGCAAAAAAGATCTGCTGTAGTCTCCGTTCCATTACTCAGCCCCCCCAACAACATGTACCCATGGCGGAACAAGAGCCCAGCCGGGTCCGCGAAAGAAAGTTCCCACAACAATCAAAACCAGATTGACCGCGACAAAGAAAGCGAAGAGCCAGAGAATCAGCTTGCGGTCGACAGGCCGGCGGCTTGGGTTTCTGTCGAGGTAGGGAATTGCAAGCAGCGCCAGCACCATCAGCGCCGGAGCCACCACGCCGCCCAAGAAGGCGGAATGGCTGACTAACTCCTGCAAGCCCAGAAAGTACCATGGCGCCTTGGCGGGATTCGGGGTCTTTGCGGGGTTGGCAAGTTCTTCAAGGGGCGCGTGGAAAAACAGTGAGATCGTCATGATGGTAGTTACTGTCGCCATCAATACGACTGTCTCGCGAACAAAAGCGTAAGGATAGGAGAAGACTGTGTCCTCTTCCTCCTCGGGAGTTACTGTTTCAAAAATCGGCTTGCCGGTTACGACTTCCATGAGGCCATAAGTCTTGGAGCTGGATGCCGCTGTAGCTTGCAGTGGCGCAACCTCCGCGGGCGCGCCGATGGTGACAAGAGCTTCGGTCTTCTGCGGCTTGAGCTTCCAGACGGGCCGCGAGAGCCCGCCATCTTTGCGCACCCGCCAGAAATGAACGATGGTAAGCAAGATCATGAGCGAAGGCAGCACGGCCACATGCAAAACGTAGAAGCGCAGTAGCGCGGCCTCTCCAACGCTGTGACCGCCGAGCAGCAGTTCGCGCACCTGCCCGCCGACCAGCGGCGCGTAGCTGCCGATATTAGTGCCTACGGTGATGGCCCAAAAGGCCAACTGATCCCACGGCAGCAGATAGCCCGTGAAAGACAGGCCCAGAGTCAGCAGAAGCAGCAGTACGCCGACCACCCAGTTAAACTGGCGCGGCTTTTTGTAGGAGCCGGTGTAGAAAACCCGGCACATGTGCAGGAAGACGCAGACCACCATGCCGTGCGCCGCCCAGCGATGCATGGCCCGCAGAAAAGTCCCCATAAAGACGACATACTGGAGATCCTTCATGTCCTGATATGCCTGCGGCGGGAAGGGCCGGTAATAGCACATGAGAGCTATGCCCGTAGTTACAAGGATGAGAAAGAGAAAGAAGGTAATGAAGCCCAGATAAAAAGAGTGCTTGAATCTGAGATTCTCTTTCTTGACCTTCGCCGGGTGGATATGCAGCCACACGTTGAGAAAGACCAGTTCGGACTTTCCCTTGTCGGTGGAGAGCGGATCCCGCCGCACGATCGATTGCCAGATTTCGCGAATCAGATTCATCGTTACACCATCAGGCGATAAGTCGGTGGCACTACTTTGTCTTTGTCCACGCTAAGCTGCCCATCGCGAGCCTGCGTTACTTCAAACCAATCCAGGGCGCGGGGCGCGGGACCATGCTGCACAGCGCCGTCGGCGCCGAATACGCTGCCATGACAGGGGCAATGAAAGCGTTGATCGCTGGAGAAGTGCGCGACTGTGCAACCGAGGTGCGTGCAGACAGCGCTGGCTACCGCGAAGCCCTTGTCCCGGTCGCGGAAGACGAAAATCTTTTCCTCGACGAGAAAGGTCGGAGGGCCAAAGGGAAAATCCGCAGGGCTGCCGATCTTGAATGACTGCGGCGGTTCATAAAAGACGCTCGGCATCAAAAATCGAACCACGGCGGCAAGACTTACGCCGACCGCCGAAACGAGAGCGGCAACACCGATCGATCCCCAGCTTAACTTGAAAAATGCTCTTCGATTCATGCCCTTGCTCTCCTACTCAAAGACTTCCCGCTCCTGCTGTTCCAGGGCTTCCATCGTGATGGCTCCGGTTGGGCATCGCTGGGCGCATAGGCCGCAGCGGACGCATTTTTCTTCGTTCTTGATGATGGCCCCCGCCTGGCCAGCCTTCAGTTCAGATGCGGGCACTCCGTAGCGATTTTGAATGAGCGCGTCGTAGCGCGCATCGCCGCTCACTTGCACCAGATCCACCAGGCGCAGGCAGTTCTCAGGGCATACATCCACACAGCCGGCGCAGAGGATGCACTTCGAGCCGTCGAAGATTGTATTCACCTGGCAGTTGAGGCAGCGCAACCCTTCGGCGCGGCCCTGTTCCTCATCAAAGCCCAGTTCCACTTCGGCAATGCCGATACGCCGATTCGTCGCCAGCACCGGCATCTTCTGCCGAGGTGTTGAAAGAAAGCCGCGCGGCATCTCCCAGTTAGGCAGAATGCGGAATCGGCTAAGAATCGTCTTCTTTGTCTTGCCGCTGAGATAGACGTGAATCGAACGGGCCGACTTGTGGCCATTAGCCACGGCCTCCACCAGGATGCGGGGACCGAAGGCCACATCGCCGCCAGCGAAGACACCAGGAGCAGTCGTCATCAGGTTCTCGTCGATCTTGAGAATTCCGCGCGGCGTCACCTGCACTCCCTCTTCGCCACTTAGGAAAGAAAGATCGGCCTGCTGGCCAATGGCGAGAATCACGCTGTCGCAGGGAATGATCTTCTCCTCGTCGCTGAAGGCGGGATTGAAGCGGCCATTCTCGTCGAAGACCGTGAGGCAGCGGCGAACCTTCAGGCCGGTGACAATGCCGTTCTCGCCGACAATCTCCTTGGGGCCCCATCCGTTTTCGACAGCTATGCCTTCGTGTTCGGCCTCGTCTACTTCGCCTTTCCAGGCGGGCATCTGCGCGCGCGATTCCAGGCTTACTAACTCCACTTCTTCCGCACCGGAGCGCAGCGCCATGCGGGCCGCGTCGAAAGCAGGCTGCAGGCCCTTGGCATCTTCATCCGGTTCTGCGAAATCCACTGCTTCATGCACCAGGCGAACAGCGGCGCGCGCCACGTCGATGGCCACGTTGCCGCCTCCCACCACCACAACCCTCTTACCCAGTTCAATCTCGAATCCCAGGTTGACGTTGATCAGGAAGTCGATGCCGTTGTAAACACCAGCCAGATGCGCGCCAGGGATATTCAGCTCGCGGCCCTTATTCAATCCCGTGGCCAGCAGAACCGCATCGAATTTCGACCGCAGATCGGCGAAGGAGATATCGCGGCCCAGTGTTACGCGCGTGTGCAGCGTAACTCCCATGGCCAGGATGTTATCGACTTCCATCTTGATGATTTCTCTTGGCAGGCGAAACTGAGGGATGCCCAGATAGAGCATTCCGCCGGGGACCGGAGCAGACTCGAAGACTTCAACCGTGTAGCCCAACAGAGCCAGATCGTGAGCGCAGGTAAGTCCGCAAACCCCTGCTCCAACAATTGCAATGCGCTTGCCGCGCTTCGTAGGAGGCGGCAGCTTCTTTCGTGCCGGATCGTGGCCGGTGCCCAGGTTGTGGCGATCCGTGACGTAGCGCTTGAGCGCGCAGATGGCGATGGGCTCGTCAATCTTGCCGCGCCGGCAGTTATCCTCGCAGGGGTGCGCGCAAATTCTACCCAGAACATACGCAAATGGATTCGGCGCGCGGGCCAGGAGATACGCTTCCTCATCTTTTGAGATCCCAATGGCCTGGACATATCGGCCGCATTCCGTATGAATCGGACATGCAGCGCGACAGGGAATATTCTTGTCGAAGTAATCCTTGTCCGGTACCGTGATGGAATAGCTCATGCATTCCCCATGTGCGATGGTTTTCAGATACTCTACTCCGAAGCCGCTACGTTTGGGTAGCGGCTTCGGTAAGACAAGTCCCCGGCGAGCGGGCCTGTTGACCTCGCCGGAGTAAAAGGCAACACAGCCTCGCAAAGAGCGGGCAAAGCCACCAAAAGCCTTATAACAGGCTCCTAGTGCTGTTGAGCCTTCAACTTCTCAATCTCCTCGTCGCTCAGAGCCTTGGAGAACGCCGACGGATTCTTGTCTTTGCGATTCGCTTGATCGTAGGCCAGAAACTCGTAGATAGCCTTGCCCTGGGTATCGCTGATGCCTGAGTTCGGCTTGTGCATCATGCGCTTCACATAACGGCTCCACTCTTCCAGTGTCATAGCTGTATTAATGGGGCGCGCTATGGTGTGGCACTTGGCGCACTTTTCAGCAAACACCTTGTAACCCTTTTGCTGGTCCGGCGGATAGGCTGAGACATTGATCTTGTCAGGCCCTTTGTCCTGGGGAAGCGTTACGTTGCTGCCGCTCTGCGCCGCCAGAAACAACGGAATCGAAAAACATGCGATGGTCATTGTGCGAATTGCCTTGTTCATTTGAGTCTCTCCTTACCACATGTATCGGATGTCGAGCCTGAACAGTTTGTCGGTTGTGCCTACGAGAGCCACCGGGTCGCCATCGTGCTCCTGGGTATAAGCGGCACGGAGCACGATGTTGCCCAACGTAGTGAGCGCGCGTTCGCCGCCGATGCCCCAGGCCCGCGTATGCATCGTCGGTTGAGGATCGATGGTTGAGGTTCCGCGGTCCAGGCGCGCCATGATGACTGTGCCCGGCTTGAAGTAGTAGTCTGCCTCACCGCGGTATGTATCCGCTGTATAGTGCGAGAGCGGCCCAGTCTGCATCCACCGCCAGTCATCGTGGCTGTGGATGAAACCGCCAAGTAGATCCAGCTTGTCGAAGAACAGATAATTGCCAAAGGCGCCAGCTCGGTAAAACGTTGGCCGATATGTAAACTGGTTCCCTTCGCTGTCGGTTTGGTTCTGGTCCTTCGACCCGCGGTACATCATTACGGTGACGCCGCCGTCGGGACCGAACCAGTAATCCGCATCGGCCCATACGTCCTTGGAATTCTTGGTAGAGCCCGCGAGTATCTCGCTGCCATCCGCGTTCAGTCCGTTGGTCACCTTGGCTGAGACCGCAAAGATATTCTTGAAGTAATTCGAAGCGTGCGTGTAGCCCACATCCACGCCCACCGGATGCTGATCGAGAGAGAAGCTGATGGGGTCAACGTTGGTCAGTGTGTACGCTGGATCGGAGAAGAGGTTGTAGAACATGGCTGCCCGCGTTCCCTCGCCCTCTTGCATGTGCATTTCACCGGCTTTGATGAAATAACTGTTATTGGCGCGGCCGCGTGTGTAGACGCCAAACCCCTGCTCCAGATTGCTATTGCCGTCCTGGTAGAGCTCATAGTGGCCGAAGTAGGAGAAACCAGTCTCGGGTACGGCTCCGGCAATGAATAGCGCAGCTTCGTCCAGGTTGAAGCTGGAACAAGAGGAACTCGACGATGTGTCGCTGCCGCACGAGGTTGAGGGCGACGCGGATGTGGTGTTGCCCGCGTCGGCGACCGTCTTGTCGTCGGTGACGCTGGCCTGCAAAATCAGCGCGACAGAGTGTGCGAGGCTGAACTTGATGTCCTTGTCCAGTTCGGTAATCTTCGGGGCCGGCTTGGTCCCGTCCATCTCGTCGGGCGGCATGCGGTAGCCGAGCCGCTTGAACATATAGCCGTTCTTGTTCAGCGCCGGCGGCACCGTGTGGCAGGTGTAACATTTGACGCCGTACTTACGGGCAAAAGCCGGAATGGCGTGCCCTGGCTGGGGCATCAGCAGGATGAAACCGAGCGCTACCAGAATTACTTTTACGCCTGAGGTCAAGAGTTTCATATGAGGGAGCTCCTGACCTCTTCTTAGGCACGGCGGGAGCCAAAGTTCAGATTATGTGAAATCAACGACTTGCAGCGTGAACTCCTCGCCGTCTGAGGATTTCATTCCCCGCATTCCGAACCATCCTGGGGAATCGATTCCCCAACCTGCTGCTCTTTATCCCGCTTGAGCAGCGCGTAAAAGGTCTTCCGGTCCACCCCGGCTTCACGCGCGGCGGCGCTTACATTCCCGCTGCAACGTGCAAGGACAGTCTGCGCATACGAACTCTCAAAGCTGGCCAGGTATTGCTCCCTGGCATCTTTCCAAGGCAGGGTGGCCAGGCCTCCAGCAGCCTCAACGGGTTGAAAATCCTCTTCCAGATCTTCCGGTTGCAGCACTCCGCCGGGGTGCAACGCCGTCAGCCTTTCCATCACGTTCTTGAGTTGACGAACGTTCCCCGGCCAGCGCTGCCCCAGAAGCGCCTCGTAAAATCGCGGCGAACCCGACAGGCTCTTCCCATAACGCCGGGAAAACCGCTCCAGAAAGAAGCGTGCCAGATGGGGGATATCCTCCTGCCTGTCGCGCAGCGGCGGCAGCTTCACCGTGACCACGCTCAGCCGGTAATAAAGCTCTTCGCGAAAGCTGCCTGCCTTGATCTTGGCCACCAGATCCTGGTTGGTCGCGCACAGGATGCGGCAATCCACGCGCACCGGCGTCAATCCGCCCAGCCGCCGCAGAACCCGCTCCTCCACAAAGCGGAAGAGGCGCGTTTGCAGCTCCACTCCCAGGTCTCCGATTTCGTCCAGGAAGAGCGTGCCGCCGTCGGCCGACTCGATGAGCCCCTTCTTGGTGCGCTCGGCTCCGGTAAACGCGCCGCGCTCATAGCCGAACAATTCGCTCTCAATGAGCGAGCCCGGCATGGCGCTGCACTCCACAGGAACAAATGGCCCATCCTTGCGCCGGCTCTGATTGTGCATGAACCGGGCCATGACCTCCTTGCCCGTGCCGCTCTCGCCCAGAATCATCACGGTGGCATCGGTGGCCGCGGCACGGCGGCATTTTTCAGCCTGGTCAAGCATGGCGGGGCTGCGCGTCTGGGGCGAATCCGCCTCTCCGAGAGCCTCCAGGCGGCCTTTCAGCGTCTCCACTTCGCGTTCGAGCTTCACATGCGACAGCGCCCGCTTAACAACCAAGAGCAGATCTTCGCGCTTGAAGGGCTTCTGCAGGTAGTCGAAGGCGCCGTTGCGCATGGCCAGTACCGCGCTCTCTACAGAACCGAAGGCAGTGAGAAATACGATCGGCAGTCCCGGATGGGCTTCGTGCAGCCGCGCAAAGACTTCTTCCCCAGACATTTCCGGCATCCGCACATCCAGCAGCACCAGATCCGGCGGGTTGGTGAGGCATTCGGCCAGCCCCTTGGCAGGCTCCACAAATACGGAAACGGTGGTTCCGGGCAAGCGCAGCATCCGCTGGATATTCTCACCCAGTGCGGCTTCATCGTCGATGACCAGAATGCGGCTCAATCTGTCGTTCCTCCGGCAAACCAATGGTAGGGCTGGCCTCGGGTAAATCGCGCCGGGGGCAACTCGATCACAAAACTTGCGCCGCCGCCATTTCTGGTTTCATAGCGGATGCGGCCATCATACATATCCAGCAGGCTGGCCGCCAGAAACAGCCCCAAACCCAGCCGCTCTCGACCGCTGCTTTGTGAGATGAACGGCTCAAACAGGTGTTCGCGGATGCTTTCCGGCACGCCCGGCCCATTGTCTTCGATCCTGGCCACCACTTTCGCTCCCGCCGTGCGATAGGGCTCAAGACGTACCCATATTGTGCCGTCCTCTCTTCCCTTGAGCGCTTCAAGCGCGTTGCTCAACAGGCCGCGGACCACCTCGCCAATCACGTGTTCCGGCACATCCACACGCGGCGTGTCGGCGGTCTCCACCAACGTGCTCACTCCCTGGCTTTTGGCTGCGGGCAGGTGCGCCTCAAGCGCTTCGTCCAATGCTTTCTTCGGGACCGAGGCATCGAATATCTCTCCGCCACGCTCGCGCCTCAGCGCTTGCAAAAGTGTGCGGGCAATGTTGCCCATGTAGCGCGTCTCTTTGAGCATCTGCTCCAGATCGGCGCATAGGGAAGCGTCCTCTTTGCGCTCGTCGAGCAGCACCTCAATCCTGCCCGCAACAATCGCCAGGGGGTTGTTGAACTCGTGCATGAAGCCGGCGGTAAACTGACCCAAAAGCGTAAGTTGATGGCTCAGCCGGGCCTGCCTGTCGGCCGCTTGCAACTCTTCGCGCAAGCGGGCCGTGCGGTAGCGGACCGTCTCCAACTGCAGTTTCAGTTGTGCCGCGTTTTCTTCGGCAGCCGCTGCCCTATCCAGCAAACGGCTACGCTCCCGATGCAAAATCAGGAGCGCGGGAAGAGGCGCAACCAGGACTGCCACTATTGAAGCGACGGCCGTTTCAATCGCTGAGCCGTGAAAAATCCACAATGCGATGCCCAGCAGCGGCAACACCCAGGCGCCGCTCAACCAAAGCAAAGGCCGAAGCCGCTCTTTGGAGCGGCTGAGATCACCGTCTTCGTGCACCTTACTTGACATACCGCTCAAGTCTAGTGCCTCTGGCAGACAAAACGCAGTCGAATCGAAGCATTTGGCGCCCGGAGAGGGAATTGCCCCCCACTGCCTTGCGGTCCGCGGAGCGACTCAAGGCCCAGACTGCGTGAACGCCTGCAAGAAGACTCAGAGCTTCTTGATGGTATAGGTGGACAAAGGGACCATTCAAACGGCTTGGATGGCTGAAAGTGATACCCTGACAGCAACCAAGGTTGAGCAATTCAACGCTCCGGGGGACCAACGTTGGGCGAGGTCAAAGGCGAGATCACGCTGCTGCTCGGCAAGTGGAAAAACGGAGAAGCCTCTGCGTTTTCTGAGCTCATGCCTCTGGTTTATCCGCACTTGCGCAACGTGGCTGCTGCCTACGTGCGGCGCGAACGTAATCCAGACGGGATGCAGGGCACGGTACTCGTCCACGAGCTCTATCTGCGCCTGCTGAACCAGAAGAAGGCTGAGTGGCAGGACCGCCGGCACTTCTATGCCTTTGCCGCCAAGGTGATGCGCATGATTCTCATCGATCACGCGCGCGAGACGCAGGCGCTGATGCGCGGCGGCGGGCTTGAACGCGTTCCGCTCAGCGACGATCTTGGCTGGGTGTCGGTGGACAGCCCCGAACTTCTTGATTTGAATCGCGCACTGGACGAGCTGAACGAATTGGACGCAGAAAAGGTTCAGTTGGTGGAGTTGCGTTACTTTCTTGGGTGTACAGCGGCGGAGACTGCGGACCTGATGCAGGTCTCCAAAGCGACTGTTGACCGCGATTTGAAATTTGCGCGCAGTTGGCTTTATCGGCGGATTTATTCGGCCGGCGCAGCGGGGCTGGCGAGTGCCTGAGTCATTCTTTCTGTGTTTTTCGCAATCTCTGAGTGGTAGGTCCAATCGCAGACAGGAGCATCGCTGGCAATGGTTGAGGCGAAGTCAAGGTTCCAGCGCGTAGAAGCTCTCTTCAATCAGGCTCTCTTGGCCCCTGAGGCGGAGCGGGCAGCGCTGATTGACGCGCATTGTGGCGGCGATGCCGAACTGGCCGAGGAGGTGCGTGCGCTGCTGAGAGCCAGCGATGCCGAAGAGCGATCGGCTTCGGACACAGCGCGCCGTAATGGCGGGGAAGCGCCGGCGCAGCCGCGCATCGTGGGACGTTATCAATTGGATCGCCAGATTGGCCGAGGCGGAATGGGTGCGGTCTACCTGGCGCATCGTGCAGATGGGCAGTTCGACCAGAAAGTTGCCATCAAGCTCATCGATCTGCCTCTTGCGACAGATCTGTTTCGCGAGCGCTTTCGCCAGGAGAGGCAGATTCTTGCCGGCCTGCAGCATCCATACATTGCGCGTCTGTTTGATGGCGGCGTGACGGATGTGGGGGATCTTTATCTCGCTATGGAGTATGTGGACGGCGAGCCCATTGACCAGTATTGCGATCGCAACAATCTTGCCGAGCCGGAATGCATAGCGCTTTTTCTGCGGGTGTGCGAGGCGGTGCAGTTTGCGCATCAGAACTTCATCGTGCATCGCGATCTAAAGCCCGACAATATCTTTGTGGTGGCGGATGGAACGCCGCGGCTGCTCGATTTCGGAACTGCCAAGCTTCTTCTGCCATCGGTCGATGCCCCTGGGAGCCAGATGACGCGCGAAGGCTATCTCTCCTTCACGCCTCAGTATGCAAGCCCGGAGCAGATTCTTGGAAACCCGATCACAACCGCTTCTGACACCTACTCGCTCGGCGTGTTGCTGTATCTCTTGCTGACCGGTTCCGCGCCTTATGAGCTCAAGGAGCTTTCAACGGCGGAGCTGGTTCGTGTTGTGTGCGAGGAGGCGCCGCGCAAGCCGGCTCACGGCGTGAATCCAGCGAAGAAGCTGGATGCGGATCTCGCCGCAATTCTCGATAAGGCTCTGCGCAAAGACCCGCGCGAGCGCTACACTACCGTCGAGCAGTTGGCATCGGACATTCGCGCTTTTCGCGACGGCAAGCCAGTGGCTGCGCGTCAAGGAACATTCCGATACAGGGCGGCGAAGTTTGTTCAGCGGCATCGTGCCGCTATTGCAGCCACGGCGGTTGTTGTCGCCAGCCTGGTTGTGGGCGCGGCGGGAATTGTGTGGCAGGCGGGAGTGGCCAATGCAGAGCGGCGGCGTGCTGAGGCACGGTCTGCCGATCTGCGCCAGCTCAGCAACAGCCTATTGGATGAACTCGACGATGCGATCAAGCAGTTGCCCGGTTCGACAGGCGCGCAAAAGCTGCTGGTGACGCGGGTGCTGGAGCACCTGGACCGCATGGCGATGGATGCAAAGGGAGACCGCCAGACCCAGCTCGACCTCGTGGATGCATACACACGGCTCGCTAACATTCAGGGAAATCCCTACGATCAGAATCTTGGCGATCCTAACGGCGCGATTGCCGGAATCGAGAAAGCAATTGCTATGGCAACGCCGCTTGCTGCTCAAAATGCGAATGACAAGGATGTCCTCAAGGCGCTGGCAACCGCGCAGGAAGCGCAGGCGGAGATCCTCTTTGGCACGGCGCGAACGCAAGAGGCTATCGAGTCAATGCGCGCAGCGACCGCGACGTACGATCGCCTGATTGCAGGCCGCGATGCTTCTCCGCAGCTCATCTGCGAAGTGGCTGCAGCCTACGGATCGCTCGGCGATGAGCTTGGACAGTCCGGTACGGCCAGCATGGCGGACGTTGGCGCGGCCGTGACGGCATTTCGCAAATCCATTGAGTTGGACAACCGCGCGCTCAGCATCGACGCGAACTTTCAACGAGCCAGGCGGGGACTCGCAATCAACCAGATGAAGATCGGCGGCACGGAGCTGGAGACCGATCCGGCGCAGGCACTCAAGGACTTTCAGCTTGCGCTCGATCGTTCAGACGCGATGCCCAAGGACCAGCAAGCCATGCTTGCCATGCAGCGCATGCGCATCATGATTCTTCGCAAAAAGGGCAACGCGATGGTCGAGTTGGGCCAGTTTGAAGAAGCCATGCCGATCCTGAGCCAGGTGGAGCAGACCGAGCGAAAGTTGTCTGCTGCAGATGCAGAGGATCTTCGCGCGCTGGCCGATGTCGACGTCATTCTGGACGATGAAGCGGCGGCCAGGGAAGCGGAGGCCTATCCGCTGCTTGCCCCGCATGACTCCAATAGGCAAGCGTCAACAGCATCTGCTGCCGAGCTGCTGAAGCAATATCTTGCGGTGATTGACAGAATGTTGCGTCAGGATCCATCGAACGAGAACTGGAAGTTGCTTCGCGCGGACGCGCAGGTAAGGCTGGCTACTGCTCAGGCTGCGCTGGGTCATCCCCAAGCAGCGCTCGCGGCTACTGGGCTTGCCACTTTGAAGCAGCTTAGCGGAAAGAACCAGGCGTCGCCCATGGCGCTGGATGTAGCTGCGAATGGATTTCTGCATGTGCAGCCGGCTGCTCTGGGCGACGCGCAGTTTGCTCTTGCTTGTGAAAGACGCGCGGCAGATCAAAGCCATCGCCACAGACCATCCATCCTGCTCGCCCTGGCGCAGGCCCTGCGCGCAACCGGCAATCGCACCGAGGCACGCGCAACAGCACAAGAAGCCCTTGCGCTGCTGCAAGCCGCTCAGCCTGACTCGCCGAAACCAAACATCCGCAAGCTGCTTGAGGCGGAGGCACAGGAAGGGCCGTAATTCACGCGCCGGGTCCAATGCGCATCTGCTCCGTCGCGCTTGCCGCACTTCCACAATTTCCCTGATGGCGTTGTGATTGGTGCCGGCCACAAAGAGATTGCCGCTCGCATCCACACCTTCGCCCTGTAGGCGCTGTGTGGTTCCGGCGTGGAAGTCTGCACATCTGTTCTCCGTTCCCCAGCTCTCTTAGGCCGCGGGCGAACAGAACGTCCACCTAAACCCCTGCTCAAGTTAGCTGAGCCAGCGCTGCCTTACAAGATGTCATCGGAGACTCAGGAGACCAGAGTTCCAAGTAGCTGGAGTTTCTGTCGCACACTTCAAGGAGAATTCCGGATGGACGATTATGAGAGCTTAAGCCACACGAAGTGGGAGTGCAAGTACCATGTTGTTATCCCCGAGTGTCATCCCAAAGTGCGTACGGAGCGCTTCGCCGCCATTAGGCCATGGCCGAAAGCGCGCCCCGGTAGATGCTGGGCTGGCGGCTGGGTCACGAGTTGGGTTCACTGCCAGACGCTGCCAGTCTTCATGATGACTTTGAAGAATCCTTCCGTAGCGCTGTCACATTCAACCGTCAACAGGTTGACGGTTGAGCAACAGGGAGAACCTGAGACTCTATGGCCCTAAAGAGAGGCGTTAAGGGCTTTCTCCACCTGGACGGAAGCGTCGCGGGCGAAGTTGAGGGGCAGGGAATTGCCCTGATCCCAAGTTCCAGTGAGGGTTCCGTCTGCGGCAACGGTCCCCTTCCACGATCCCTGTACGGCGGGAACTTTGAAAGTGACTGACTCTCCATCAACATGGATGTTGGCGCAGCGAATGCCTATCGCACCTCGATCGGGGCTGTCGAGAGTGCCTGTCACTTTGCCATCGGCGTTAACCTTCAAATGCAACTTTACGTGCAGGGGACCGAGGGTTCCTGCGTAGTCTCCGGCGATCGTTGGGCTCTGCTGCGCTGAGACAGACAACGGCGCCAATGCAAGCATAGCCAAAGCAACCAGGCATGTGATCATTCCGATGCGGAACTGGATCACAATCTTTTCCAATTTGGTTTCGTTTGCGTAGATCATGATTGGTTAACTCCTCAATGAGTCGATGCACGCCGCTCGACTGTAAGCAGCAATGTCATATTGTCATACTCATGCTTCTGTGAGGCCAATCCCAAATTAAGGCTAGTTCGGTGCGACGTTCGTAACGTAAATCGTAGTCCCTATTGGTAACATTCACCCTGACACGGACGGGTAACATGCATCGCATCGCTTGCCAGTAACATGTTTCGAGTACTTTTTATGTAGAGGTCAATGTCGCTTATGAATAGCGGCGTTTGACGTTCTCACGGTTTCCGCCCGTTGGCTTATTGATTACCTGAGGCGCACAGCAGGCTCGGTACCGCGCAAGCAACGATCTCATTACAGTCTGAACCGCGTGCTCCAAGTACTACAAATCCTCGTCGCCCGGTCGAATGATTCCTTTCGACGTCCCGGGCTCCGCGTGAAGGCGCAGAGAGACACCCAAAGCGACCATCTTGCACGCCGTTGCAGCTGAGTTAGTCGCGTTCTAGCAGTTCGCTCAAGCTCAAACTATAACTGGCGGTCTAAGCCAGGCACATCGTTGAGTCCAGGCAATTACAACATCGTTAGTCATGTAAGCATCCGCACTCTTAGTGTTGACGAAAGACGCAAGAGTAACCATATGGTAATGTTTCCAATACGCCCGACGGTTTCCTGGGCGGTCGTGCCATCTAGCGCAATCCATCGCTTGGCTGTCGCCTTCACTGCGTCTAGAGTTCCCAAGTTCAGCGTTATTCGGCGAATAATAGGCGAATACGCAAAGATTTGCACAAAAAAAAGAGCAATATTGACTATATCGCGTTTGGCGAGTTGCGAGATGATTGCTGATTTAGAGGGGTGGCGTGGCATTCGTAGCTACTTTTCTATTGCATAATCGGGATAATCGAGTACTATGGTGTCAGATTCGCCGAGTACTATTGGCTGTCACTGGTAGTGACTTCCGATTCCAGGAAGTCCTACGAAGGGAGTTCTATGTCGTTTGTGCGTAGTCTGTTCTGGGTTCTTGTTCTCTTCTGCTCCGCTACTATCCTCAATGCTCAATTTGATAGCGGAAGCATCCTTGGGACTGTTCGAGAAGTAAACGGCGGAGTGGTACCGGAGGTCTCAATTTCGCTTGAGAGCCTCAGCACCGGCATTTTGAAAACAACTATCAGCAACGGCGTGGGGGACTACACTTTTTTGAGCATTCCCGCCGGAGATTATGTTGTCACGGCGCGGCACACCGGCTTTAAGGATGCTACCACCTCTGCCTTTACCGTGACCGTCGGCGCGCGCCAGAGAGTCGATCTGGTCTTCTATCCCGCCACGGTCTCCCAGCAGGTGGTCGTTGCGGCGGCGGCCGTTCTGCTTGAAACCGACACGAGCGATCGCAGCATGGTCATCAATCCCACCGAGGTCGTGAATCTTCCCTTGAACGGAAGAGATCCGGCCGACCTTGCGCTCATCGTGCCGGGCGTAAACAAGTCCTTTCTCGAAATCGAAGGCGCTACCAGCCGCGAGGCAGCTTACAACGTCAACGGCCTGCGCAACCAGGTGAACTCCTTCCTCCTGGACGGACTGGACAACAATAGTTGGAGCTTGAACGATCTGGGTTTCTCCAATCAGGAGAGTCAGCTCAGTCCCGATTCGCTCTCTGAGTTCCGCTTCACCACTGGTAACCAAAGCGCGGAGTTCGGCCAGTCGGCTGGCGGCTTGGTGAACGAAGTCTCGCGCCGCGGAACCAACGAGCTCCACGGCACCGCGTGGGATTACCTGCGCAACACGGTATTAAACGCCAATGGGCCGATTCCTCCGACGAACGGCCAGAAACCCGCTCTCGTCCAGAATCAGTTTGGCGCGGTCATCGGCGGTCCCATCCTCCGCGAGAAACTCCACGACAAAGTTTTCTTCTTCGGCGACTACGAAGGCTTCCGCCGCAACTTGCGCGCCGCGCAGCAGGCGACTCTGCCCTCTGCCGCGTGGGCCCTCGGACAGTTCACCGACGAGAACGGCCTTCCTATTCCCATCACCAATCCTTATACAAAGGCTGTCTACGCGAACGGCATCATTCCCATCGCCGCGCTTCAGGCCACCAACCTGCCGGGAACAACGACGCCGCAGATCAGCCCCCTGGATATGACCGTTCTGGGCCTGCTGCCTACCCACTCGCTGACTACACAGACCTCGGGCGCAGGCAACAACTACACTTCATTCCCGCTAGGAACAGAGGACTCCGACAAGGGCGATGCGCGTTTGGATTTCAATATCTCGCCTCGCGTGACCGTCTTTGCCCGCTACAGTCAGCGCAGGTTCAACGCGCTCGATCCGGCGCCTATCCCGGCCCCCTTATACTCAACCGCAAAGGGCAACATCTTCCAATACAACAAGCAGTTGGCGGCAGGATATACTTTCCAGTTGAGCACAGCCTCCGCGCTCGATCTGCGCTTCGGCTATACGTGGAATGGGGGCGCACAGAACCCCGCCTCGATCGGACTGCCCAACATGCTGGCGGCTGCGGGCGAGCCCAACGTGCCCTCCGACCCCTCCTTCGCCAGCGGCCTGAACACCGTAACCGTGACTGGCTTTGCACAGTTCGGACGCAACACCCAACTGCCCACCGTGGTCAATCCCACAGTGATCGATCCCAAGGTCAACTACTCGCTGCTCAAAGGCCATCACAGCTTCAAGTTTGGCTATGAGTATCTGGATGAATCCTCGTATGTGAGCAACTTCAAGCCGGTTTTTGGCGCCGACACCTACAGCGGAAAGTTCTCTGAGGGAGCCACCAAGGCACCAACAGTAAATGGCAGCCCCGACCCCAGCTATGCCCTGGCCTGGAACCTGGCCGACTTCATCTTCGGGGCGCGTAGCAAGTACGAACTAAGCGCCCACCATTCGGTGCAATACAACCAACTGATGCACTTCTTCTATGGCCAGGACGATTGGCGCGTATCGAGCAAGCTGACGCTCAATCTGGGCCTGCGTTATGAGCTGGCGACGCCGCCTTTCGAGAGCAACAATCAGCTCTCGAACTTCAATCCCGTCACCAGCCCAACCGGCGGTCTGGTCGTGGCCAGCGGCGGTTCCATCTACAATCGCGCCCTCATTAACCGAAACGGCCTCGACTTTGCTCCACGGTTCGGCTTTGCCTACAGCCTCGGTTCCAAGATGGTCGTGCGCGGGGCCTACGGCATCGGCTATCAGCAGTTCCTCCGTGCCGCCGTCGTCAATGAGCTCGCGCAGAACGCTCCTTACAGCATCGACAACCTGATCACGCAGTTCCCGCTGATTTCAAAAACCTCGCCCCAGGCTGTCTGCACCTCTTTGTCGGCAGCTCCGCTCAGTTGCTTCCAGCCCGTCCAGCTTGGCTACGTGAACAACTTCCTTTCCTCGTCGAACTACTCTCCCTTGTCCACCACCACTAACTACGATCCGGCCAGAACCCCGACGACCTATGTGCAGAGCTATCAATTCTCCGTGCAAAGGCAGTTGATGAACCGCACCTATCTCGATGTGGGTTATGTCGGCAATTACGGCGTTCATGAGGAGATTGTGCAGGACTACAACGAGGCTGTGCCCAATGTGGCTGCTGGTACGCTCAGCTTGCAGCAGCGCCGCCCCATACAGACGTACAGCACGATCCAGGAATCCTTCAATGAAGGTCCTTCGCGCTACAACGCCCTGGAGGCAAAGCTGGAAAAGCGCTACAGCAATGGAATCTACATTGCCAACTCCTTCACTTGGTCGCACGCGCAGGATGTGGCCGCAGCCAATCAGGAACTCAACAATAACGACAGCCCGGTTGTGGACCTTTACGACATGATGGGATCCTACACGCGCTCTGCATATGACCGCCCGCTGAACGACACGCTAGCCGTCGTCTGGGATCTTCCCTACGGAAGAGGCAAGCGCTTCGGCTCGAGCGCCGTCGCGCCCCTGCAATTCGCTCTTAGTAACTGGCAGTTGACGGCACTCGACTCCTACATCAGCGGCCTGCCCATCAACATCACCTACTCCGTTGCTACGGCTCAGCAGTTGAGTACCGAGACAAGCTTTCTCTATCGCCCGAGTCTAGTCGGAAATCCGGTTCTGGCCAAGGGCAGCCGGACGCCCATCGCGGCGGGACAGTATCAGTATCTCGCTCCGGCGGCGGGGGCCATCACCATACCCAACCCGCTCACGACGTCCTCGCCTTACGGCAACTGTCCGCGCAACGTCGCCCGCGCCCCCGGCTTTTCCGACCTCGATCTCGGCATCCACAAGCGCTTTCCTTTGGGCTTTGAGAAGGTAGGCATTGAATTCCGAGCTGAGGCCTTCAACGTATTCAATCATCCCAACGCACAAGCTCCCGACAGCGTCGCAACCGACCCCGCTACCAGTTACGGCGTCGTCAATTCCTACTTTCCCAGCCGCGAACTGCAATTGGCTCTCAAGCTGGCTTTCTGAGGTGACGGGTGACTCCGATACGTGTGGTTGAAACCGGTTCCCTTGTGTCCCATATCTCGATTCCGAGATATGGGACACAGGATGCTGGCATAGCGAAAGGTTTGGTCCGGTATCGGTGTTTGCCCTCACCCATTCAAATGCCTTGTCGCCCATAAGGTCCACCATGGCGGTGGGCCTTTGCGTGTTTCAGAATGCAGCGAACAGGTATGCTCGCCGATGACACTGGTGCGGGTTGAGTGGTTGGATAGACTATGTGGATGCCGGCTACTTCAATGTCGGCTTTCGTGCTTGTTCAGAATCCAACGATAAGCGTGCTCAATTCTCAAATGGCGCGTTCAGAATACGAAATTCCAAGGCGGAAAGGAACAAGCAAGATGAAGGTGAAATGCAGAGGTTGGGTCAGTGCCTTCGCCTTACTGGGAATCATAGCAACGTCTATGTCAGGCAAATCTGCAAACGCGCAGCAGGAAAGTGGCGCCTTTGCCACTGCTGCGAGTTTTAACCTCACAACCGGTATTGCCACCGACAGCACGGGCAATGTCTATGTGGCAAACTCGCACAACACCATCCTCAAAATAACCCCCGCTGGGATAGTCATGACATTGGCCGCTACGCCAGATATGAGGGGCCACGCCGACGGCATTGGTTCTGCGGCAAGTTTCGTATATCCCATTGGTATAGCCACCGATAGTGCAGCCAACGTCTATGTGGTGGACAAGATCAGCAACACGGTCCGTAAGATCACGCCGGCAGGGGTAGTTACGACCTTGGCTGGCACTGCGGGCATTACCGGTCATGCAGATGGAATTGGAGGGAATGCAAGTTTCTCTGGCCCGGTGGGCGTTGCTACCGATAACGCAGGCAACGTCTATGTGGCGGACTATGGCAATGACACAATCCGTAAGATCGCCCCCAATGGGGCAGTAACTACTTTGGCAGGTACGGCAGGCACGGCTGGGAATGCAGATGGAATTGGCGCGAATGCGAGTTTCTCGACCCCCTACGGCATTGCAACCGACAGTGCGGGAGACGTCTTCGTGGCTGAAATGTCCAGCCACACCATCCGCAAGATAACACCGGCGGGTGTAGTGACAACTTTGGCTGGCAAGGCAGGCGAGCCCGGTCGTGCGAATGGAATTGGCGCAGATGCGAGTTTCACTTTCCCTCGTGGCGTTGCAACCGACAAAGCAGGCAACGTCTATGTGGCGGACTATGGCAACGACACCATCCGTAAGGTCACCCCAAACGGAGTGGTGACGACGATCGCAGGTAAGGCAGGCGAAAGTGCCGAATACGATGGCATTGGCGGGGCGGCCAGGTTCTCAGAACCGGTAGCTGTGGCCACCGACAGCGCAGGCAATGTGCTTGTGCTCGAATCAGACAACATACGCGAGGTCAATCCGAGTGGTGTAGTAACGACAATTGCTGGTCCGGTGTTCGGACCCTGGCATTTTCAGGATCAATTCTGTGAATGGGATGTTCCTCCTGACGATAGCGGAGCCGCGAGATCGGGAACACGAAAGTGCACTCTAAATCCTGGAACGACATACTGCTCGTCATCGATTGAAGTCACTAGTGCCAACCCAGGCAACACCATGCCAAAGCTCAGTCTAATTCGCGATGGAGCGCACAATGTTTCTGAAGTTGACACGAAGTTCAAACTTGAGCGAGCCGACGACAAAGGGGTGGCAGTTAAAGGCGATCCGAAGCCCGGAGGATCTGGAGCCTATTCCTGGCTGCATTACGTGGTCAAACTTACGGTATCATCCACTAGCTCGTGTAAGTAACCAGGAGCCGATTTCCCAAGGATCGGATTGTGCTGAGACCTGCAAGCTATCGAATCTCGTGGCTTCCGCTGGCGGTGGCCTTGCCTCGAATGATCAGTGCGAAAGAGAGCCCACGCGCTGCCGCACTTGGCCCAATGCCAGCAAGATGCCATGGAGCAGAGCTTCCGGGCGGGGCGGACAGCCAGGGATGTAGACGTCAACGGGAATGACTGCATCCACCCCGCCCATCGAGGCGTAATTGGTTCCGAAGATGCCTCCGCTGATGCCACAGGCGCCCACGGCTACCACGACTTTCGGATCAGGCGTCGCGGCCCAGGTCTTGCGCAAAGCCAGTTCCATGTTGCGCGTGACCGGACCGGTGACCAGCAGCATGTCGGCATGACGCGGCGAGGCCACGAAATGAATGCCGAAGCGTTCGATGTCGTGAACCGGGTTGTTCAACGCAACGATCTCCTGCTCACAGCCGTTGCACGAGCCTGCATCCACTTGCCGAATCGACAGCGACCGTCCGAGCAAATTGTGGATTGCCGCTCCGATCCGCTTTCCTGGTTCTTCGACGCTTGTGCCGCTTGTGGCCGATATTAACGCGGCGTGGCTGCCATCGGGATGGAGCGTGTATTCGGCGGTCAGCACGAGGTCGCGGCGATCGGTAGCCGCAAGCTCGAAGCGCTTAGTCATACGCACCGGGCTTGTCTGCACAGAACCGGCGGCGCAGGCCTGCTCGCATTCGCCGCAAAAGATGCAGCGGCCGTAGTCCACGGTAACTTTGCGCATGCCGTTGCGGTCGCATACGGCGATAGCCCCGGTGGGGCAGGCATCGGCTGCGGGGCGTGCGTCGCTCCAGGCTTCAAAGTCGAACTCCGGGCATCCCCGGAACTGCTCGGCCAGGTGAGGCGCAATGCGCGGATAATCGGCGGTCGCTGTGCCAATGCGGAACGTCTTTTGGAGGATCTTGAACATCGCGTTACCGATCCGTCCCCGAATAGGACAAGTTGAAGCTCTTGTTGATGACTGGAAAATCAGCAACGATATTGCCTTCCATCGTTTCTACGATGGCCGGCCAGTTGTTGAGGGATGGATCTTTCACTTTGCAGCGTTCCAGGCGATTGCCGTCGCCGGTTCGGATCCAGTAAAGGATCTCGCCACGCCAGCCTTCCACGGCGCTCAGCGCGCAGCGGCCCGGCGGTATGGGCTGAGCTGTGGCGCGGTGCGGGCCGTCGGGCAGATGAGCAACCGCAGTGCGGATGATCTGTATCGACTCGCTCACCTCATCGATGCGAACTATCAAGCGGCTCCGGACATCTCCCTCTTGGTATACGGGCACGCGAAAAAGCAGGTGGCGATACGCCTCGTACGGGTGATCGCGCCGGACATCGAGATCGACGCCGGAGGCGCGTCCTCCCACGCCGACGATTCCGAGCATTTTTGCTTTGTCCGGGCGCAGGATTCCGGTATGTTCCAGACGTTCGCGGGTCGAATTGGAAGACTGAACGATCGCGACAAGTTCGCGGAATTCTCGCTCGACTGTACCGAGCGTTTTCTCGATGGCTTCGACTTGAGACTGCTGCCAGTCCCTGCGCACCCCGCCGATGGCGACCATTCCGCGCAACACGCGGCTGCCGGTCAGGGACTCGCACAAACCCAACACAAGCTCTCGCACGCGGCCGGCATGAGCGTTGGCAATCACGAATCCCACATCGTTGGTGATTGCGCCAATATCGGAGATGTGATTCGCAATTCGTTCCAGTTCGAGAAGAATGGTGCGCAGGAATTGTGCCCGCGTTGGGACCTCAATTCCGGCCGCCAATTCAATGGCCTGGCAGAAGGCAGTGCCGTGAGAAAATGCCGAATCGCCCGAAACGCTTTCGGCCAGAAACACTGCGCGGGATATGGGCAGATTCTCGAAGAGCTTCTCGGTTCCCTTGTGCGTGTAGAACATGCGGAGCTGTAGGTACAGAATGGGCTCGCCGGCGACGGCGAAGTCGAAGTGGCCGGGCTCGATGATGCCGGCATGAACCGGGCCGACTGGAATATGGAGGACGCCCTCGCCATGTGCGGGACGGTAGACGTGCCGCTCACCCTCAAATGGGGGCAGCACGGTGTCGAGCGGAAAATCCTTGCGCAGCGGATGTACGTTGGGCCAGTTATCGTGAAGCGCCACGCGCCGCGGATTTGGATGCCCGACAGCTTCGAGGCCGAACCAATCCTGAATCTCGCGCTCCTGCCAGTTGACGGCGGGCAATTCCGCAGCCAGCGATGGGAACGAGGGATGGTCCTTGAGAATGGGGGCCTTCAAAATCACCCAGGCAGGGTCGCCCAGCCGATCGAAGACATAGTAATTGTAGAAAACGCCTTCCGCATTCACCCGATCCTCGGCGAAAACTGTCGCAAGTCTTGCTTGAAATTCGGTTAGCAAGTGCCGGACAATTCCGGTGACATCGGGACCGTTCAATAGAATAGTGACCTGACCGGAAACCTGTTCTTCCACTGAGCGGACCTGTTCAGGGAAGTGATCGCGAAGTTCCTTGAAGAAAGATGTCATTGTCCGTTCACCACTCTTGCGGCTCCCTGAATCAACTCGAGCAACGGAGCCGGCACCCAGAATCCGATGACGACCAGCGCTACGGCCAATGCGAGCAATGAACCATCGCGCCAGGGACGGCGCGCCGCTACAGCTGTGTCGCCGCCCGGGCCGAGGATCATGCCCCCGAGGTGCAGCAGAACGCCGGTGAAGATGCCCGTACTGAACAGCACGAAAAGGACGCCGGTCAGAACATGCCCGCCATTGAACGCCGCGCGTAAAATCAGGAACTCGCTCTGGAACAGGCTGAATGGCGGCATGCCAATCACCGCCAGCAGCCCCAGGAAAAATACAACTCCTGTGAGCGGCATGGCGCGCATCACGCTGCCTTTCATCTTTGCGAACAAGTCGGTGCGGAAGTGCTGATACACATTGCCCGCGGAAAGAAACAGCAGCGATTTGGCGATGGTGTGGAAGGCCATATGCAGCATGAGACCCAGGCTCCCCATCGCACCCCCCAACCCGAGCGCGATCGTCATGATGCCAGCATGATCGATCGTGGAATACGCCAGCAGGCGGCGAAGATTTCTCTGCGCCAGCACAAACGGAACGGAGATGCCCATCGAGAGCAACCCGAAGAGAAGCAGCAGGTGGCCAGGGTACTCCGAACCAAGGCAGCGGCTGGTAAGGATATAGAAACGGATAAGGCAGTAGAGGGCGCAGTTCAGCAGCGCCGTAGAAAGAATCGCCGCGGTGGGCACCGGCGCCTCGCTATAGGCATCCGGCTTCCATGTGTGCATGGGCGCGAGGCCGGCCTTGGTTCCGTAGCCCAGAAGAATCAGTACGAAGGCCAGCCGCATCGATGTCTTGTCGAGCTGAGCGGCGTGCTGCGCCAGCACAGACCAGTTTAGTCCGCTTAGAGAGTCGGAACCTGGCAGCCGGTGTCCCGCGTAGTAGGCCACCACCGTGCCGAACAGCGCCATCGACAAACCCACGCCGCCAATGATGGCGTACTTCCAGGCGGCCTCAAGCGAGGTGACCTTCCCATAGAAGGTAACCAGGAAGATCGATGCCAGCGTTGTGGCTTCCATCGCAGCCCACATCACTCCCAGGTTGTTGGCCACGGCGATGAACAGCATGGAGAAAACCAGCAGCGGCGTCAATGTGTAAAACATTCGAAGCTGCGCGATCTGCTCGATGCCGGACTCGTCGTCGCCCAGCGCTCCGCTTTGCTGGTCATCGCGCAGGTAGCCGATTGAGTAGGTTGAGCAAACCAGCGCCACCGAAGCCGTGAGAAGAATCACGAGCGCGCTGAGCGAATCTGCATAGAAAAAGCCGTTTGCGAGCGAGACCGTGCCGGCGGCAAGCACCTTCGCGGCCAGCGCCACGGCGATCAGCAAGATAACACCGAACCCGGCAACGTTCGCTGCTTCCATGGCCGCGCGGCGGCGCACAAAGAACGAGGCTGCGGCGGTGGCAAGGGGGACCAGCAACAGAGCGATCAGCAGGATACTATCCACGCAGCCTCCGCAGCCGGCTCACATCCATCGACTCGAAGGTCTCGCGGATGCGGTAGATCAGAATGCCCAGCACCATCGCCGCCACAAGCACGTCGAAGAACACGCCCAGTTCCACAATCAGCGGCATTCCATAGGTCAGCGAGATGGCGGCGAGAAACAGCCCGTTCTCGAGTGAGAGCAGCGCCAGCACCTGCGTGAGCGCCTTGCGGCGGTTGATCATGTTGAAGAAGCCAATCAGGAAAAGAGAGATGGCTACGGCGAGCGCGTTGTGGCCAAGCCCTGGTTCGTCGGGTCGATAAAACGACTCCGCCACTACGTAGCCCACCAGAGTCAGCCCGCCTGCAATCACCAGGGAGATCGGCACGTTCACAATCGGCTCGATCTCTTCATGGATCTCCATGCGTTCCACCAGGCGTTCAAAGAGGATGGGTACCAGAATCACTTTCACCACGACAGTCAGGACGGCGGCAATGTAGATATGCGGCGCATGATTGAACCAGGCGATGGTTGCGGCAATCATCGCGAGAAAAAAAGATTGAGCCGCGAAGATGCGGATGTGGATGACGATCCAGCGCTGGGCTACCATGGCAATCTGTAGAACCAGTACCAGCGCCGCCATCAAGGTGACGATTCGATCGCCGAGTTGCATATCGAGAAAAGGCTTCATAAGCATCAAAAAAGGAACGTGGAAACAAGCGCGAGCGATCCCAAAGTAAAGGCCACCGCCAGTAATTCCGGCACACGGAAGAGCCGCATCTTGGCGTTTACGGTTTCGAGCAAAACAATTGCACAACTCAAAAGAAGCAGCTTCGCCAGCAGCCATGCGATTCCCTGCAACGCGCCGAAACCGAACCAGGTGGGCTGTAGGCCAATGGGCCAGAAGCAGTTGATCAACAGCGTCATCAAGACGAGCTGCTTGATGGAGGCTGCCCATTCAACAAGGGCCAGATAAGGGCCGGAGTACTCGAGGATCATGGCTTCGTGGATCATCGTGAGCTCCAGGTGAGTGTCTTGATTGTCCACTGGAATCCGGCCCGTCTCCGCAATCAGCACCAGCGCCAGCGCGGCAAACGCGAACATCTGCGCTGGTGCAAGAAAGCGCCAGCTTTGTCCAATGGCGGCTCCCGCGATTTCCGTAAGGCCCGTGGAACCGGCGCCGATGGCGACGGTGAAGATGGCCAGCATCATGGCCGGTTCGGCCAGGGCCGAGATCGTCATCTCCCGGCTGCTGCCAAGACCGCCGAACGAGCTGCCGGTATCCAGTCCGCTCAGCGCGAGAAAGAAGCGGCCCAGGCCGAGCAGGTAGATCACAGCCAGCACGCCGCCGAACAAACCGAGCGGCGCGTCGGCGGCAACCATGGGAATCATGAGTCCCGCCAGGAGCGTGCTGAAGAAAACTACCCAGGGCGTTGCCGAGAAGATCCAGGATGCAGTCTCTGGAACCACCATGCCTTTTTGAAACAGCTTAACGAGATCCCTGTACGGCTGAAGGATGCCGGGGCCGCGGCGTGTTTGCAGCCGCGCCTTCAGTGTTCGAATGACTCCTGTTACCAGCGGCGCCAGTGCCAGCAGCAGGCAGAGTTGCGCTATGTTCTCGATCAGCCGCGCTATCATCTGCTCTGTCATCCGCGCACCCCAAACAGCAAAAGCAGAATCAGGGTGATGAAAATGTATGCGAGATAGACATTGATGCTGCCCGCCTGAATGCCCTTCATGCGGTTTGACGCGGCCATGATCCGCTCTCGCAGAGGAGCGTAGAGGCGCTTTTCAAACGTGAGCTCGATCTCGCTCTCGAAGCGGATAGCGCTGGGGTAATGGGGCGACACTTCATACTCCGCTAGAATCTCCCGGCGCGGGCGATAGAGGGCGGAGAAAATCATGCGCAGCGGTTTTGAAAAAGCGGTGGCCGTGTATTCGTTGTCGGCGGTCAAGCCCGGCTGGCCGCAATCCCATGCTGGCCCACTGACGCTGCGACGCCTCCAGCGCATGGCCAGCGGAAGTGCGAATGCTGCGCCTGCAATCAAGAAAAGAAGTGCAATTCCGGCTGTCGATATGGTGCCGCCGTGGGGCGTTCCCGGCGAGAGCGCCCAGCCGTGTGCCGCAGTCAGCGCCGAACTAGCCCGAACGCCGAGGGCCAGCTGCGTGATGGGATCGAAGACCCGCACGAACCAGGTGGCGCCGAGACCCAGAGTAACGCATCCCACTGCCAGAACCGCCATTCCGGCGCGCATTGGGAACGAGGCTTCCCGCGCATCCGCGGCTTCCTCGCTGCGCGGCAGCGCGAGAAACGGAATCGCAAAAGCCTTGACGAAACAAGCAGCAGCCAGCGCCGCGGTCAGCGCCAGCAAAGAACCGGCGATGGGAAACATCAGTCGCGTCATGCTTAGCGTGGTGCCGAAGCCGGCCAGCAGCGCCTGGTAGGTGAGCCACTCGCTCACAAAGCCATTCAATGGAGGCAGCCCGGAGATGGCCACTGCGCCTAACAGGAAGCACAGGGCCGTCACCGGCATGCGCCGGATCAGCCCGCCCATCTTCTCCATGTTCCGCGTATGCGTGGCCTGCACGACCGAACCAGCTCCCAGAAAGAGAAGCCCCTTGAACATGGCATGGTTGAACGTGTGATACAGGGCGGCGATCAGAGCGAGGGCGGCCAGATTCGCCTGCCCAAGCGAGCGAAACATCAGCGCCGCTCCGAAGCCCATGAGGATGATGCCGATGTTCTCGATGCTGTGCCAGGCAAGCAGGCGCTTGAGATCGTGCTCCATCAGCGCGTAAAGCACTCCGAGCAGAGCCGACGCTACACCCAGACCCAGCACCACGGTTCCCATCCAAATGGGGGGCGCCCCGTAGAAATCGAAGAAGACCCTCGCCATGCCATAGATGCCGGTCTTGATGACGATGCCCGACATCAGAGCAGAAACGTTGCTGGGCGCTACCGGATGGGCGTCTGGAAGCCAGATGTGAACCGGGACCAAGCCCGCCTTTACGCCGAAGCCGAAAAGGAAAAGCAGAAAAACCGCACCTTGCTGAAGCGGCGTCAGACTCGAAGCCAGCAGATGAAAGCTCGAGAAATCCAGACTGCCGCTGGCGGATGCAAGAATCAGGAAAGCGATCAGCAGCAGACCGGTGCCCGCGTGCGACATGATCAGGAAAAGCATGCCCGCGTTGCGCGTTTTTTCTTTTTCGTGCTCGAAGCTGATCAAGCAGAACGACGACAGCGCCATTACTTCCCACGCCGCCAGGAAGAAGAACGCATTCGACGCGGTGAAGACCAGCGCCAGGCTCAGGAGCAGCAGGTTGAAAAAGAACCCAAAAGCGCCCAGGTTTCGGCGCCCTTCCATCTCCTTCAGGTAGCCGAACGAATACAGCGAAACAGCGGCCGCCAGTGTTGCCAGCGTCACGTTGAAATAAGCCGACAATGGGTCAAGGCGGATTGCCCAGGTGAACACCGGATTGCCGAATGGAAGGCCGATCTCAGCGGAACCGCTGCTGAAGATGGCGGCAGACGAAGCGATCAGATCGAGGAGCGAACCGGCCAGCGCTGCACCGCAGGTCACCCGGCGAGCAGCGACCGGATGGCGCCAGAGGGCCAGACAGGCCACTGCGCCCGTAAGCCAGACAAGGATTCCGCTCAGGAACAGCTCTGCTATCACCGGGCAGATGCCTCGCATTCCACTTCCTCCAGCATCAGAATGGCGTCGGCCAGGTTGCTCTGGAAATAACGGCGCATGACGTCGAGAACCTCCACCAGGACCGGATTTCGGATGGAATAGAAGACCTGATTGCCGTCCTTACGGTTCGCCACAATCTGACGGCTTCTCAGAATCGCCAGGTGCTGCGACAGGTTCGCCTGTTCGACCCCGAGCTTCTCCTGGATGGCCCCTGCGGAAAGCTCCCCGTCGCGCAACACCTCAAGGATGGCAATGCGGGTGGGATGGGACAGAGCCTGGAAGATGCTGGCCTTGTATGTCCGCAGCGTCTGTTGCATAGTATAAGAATATTCTATATTCCGAATATACGCAATAGGCATTGACCAAAGGCTCGTGCGCGCGCCCCTCGAAACTCAGCACAGAAACCGTAAAAACCTCCCAGCCGGTTGCTTTCTTGCCGAACACCTGAACGGATCGCATGTTTGGGAACTCGCGGCGTAGAGTCTCTGACAGTACCGCGCGATGGAAGCGCCACCATTCCGATTTGCACGTTGTCGATTTCAGGTTGCTTTGCCAATTGCCGACCGGCGGTTCGAGTTGGTTTTCGATATGTTAACTTGTCTTTACACCAGATTTTTTGAGGGGTTGTTGGGCCGATTCGCAACCAGGGGTGTCAAAAAACGGTGAGCCCTAAAATTCCAAACGTGGACCGCATGAGGTGGGATGGGAATACACATTGCGCTGAATCACCGGACGCACTATCGGTATCAAAGGGCGATCTCTCTCGGACCGCAGGTCATACAGCTGCGTCCCGCACTGCACTGTCGAACCCCAATTCTCAGCTATTCGCTTGACGTTACTCCCGCCGAACACTTCCTCAATTGGCAACTGGACCCCCACCACAACCGCAGAGCGCGCCTGCTTTTTCCGCAAAAGACGAGCGAGTTCGTAGTGGAGGTGAATCTGGTCGCGGATCTTTCCCCTTCAAATCCTTTCGAATTCCTCCTGGAGCCGGGGATCGAGCAATACCCATTCGACTACTCCGCCGAGCAGGCCAGAGATCTGCAGCCTTATCTGTCCGCGGACCCGCCGGGGCCTCTGCTCCTCGCGTTTCTTGAGCACTTCCTAGGCACAAAGGACGGCTCGATCAATCTTCTCCTGCACGTAAATCGAAAAGTGCGAGACGAAGTGGGTTACGTGACCAGGCTGGAGCAGGGGGTGCAAAGCTGCGAGGAAACCCTTGAGAAGCGCACGGGGTCATGCCGCGACTCCGCATGGCTGTTGGTACAGATTCTGAGAAACCTCGGAATCGCATCTCGATTTGTTTCTGGCTATCTGATTCAGCTAGCGGCAGAAGACGGGTCGCTGGGGGCGGACAGCGGGCCTAAGGCGGACTCCGCGGATTTACATGCGTGGGCAGAAGCCTTCCTGCCGGGCGCGGGTTGGATCGGACTGGATCCGACCTCGGGCATGGCCACCAGCGAGGGGCATATCCCGCTTGTATGCACTCCTACGGCCTCGCAGGCCGCGCCGATTGAAGGCACAGTGGAGCCTGCGGACGCCGAGTTCGGCTACACCATGTCGGTTCGCCGGTTGAATGATGTGGGACGGCCTTCCAAGCCTTTTACCGAGGAAGCGTGGCATCGCGTGACACAAGTGGCGCACAGCATCGATAACGAGCTGCATGCGCTGGATGTGCGCCTGACCATGGGGGCCGAGCCGACATTTGTGGGCGTTGACGACCCTGAGAGCCCGCAGTGGAATATTGACGCACTGGGTGCAGCAAAATGGATGCGAGGCCTGGCGCTCATACAGGGTCTCCGCGAGAAAATGGCGCCGTGCGCGCTGCTGCACTATGGGCAAGGCAAATGGTATCCGGGCGAACCGCTCCCACGCTGGGCTCTGAGTTGCTATTGGCGAGCCGACGGCGTACCTGTTTGGGAGGATGTCAGTCTCATCGCACGCGACGACGAGGACTACCAATTTGGGTCGGCGGATGCTTTCAGGTTCACCCATGCGCTCACGCGCCGGCTGCAGGTAAGCTCCGAAAACGTTCTGCCCGCATTTGAACCGGGAGCGGAGTCTACGGAACCGGTGGGCTACATGGTTCCCATCCGCCGACGCCAACCAGGCGGCGAATTGCGCTGGTCGAGCCAGCTGTGGTTCCCTCATCCTGAGCGTTTCCTGCTTTCAGGTGGCGATTCACCGATCGGTTTTCGCATTCCTACCGAGACAATGCCTTGGGTTGCGCCGGACGAGCTCGAATATGTGTTTGATGCCGCGCCTTGTGCGGATCGGGCCGTACTCCGATCCAGCCGGACGCACCGCATGGAATTGTTTGAGGTGGACCCCGCTCCTGATCCGCTGCCCGCCATTTCTCGTGACCCGGCCACTGCGCCCGAACTCATTCGTCCATCGCTTTGCGTGCAGGCTCGCGAAGGCCGCATGCATGTCTTCCTTCCCTATACGCGTGTGCTTGCAGACTACCTGGACCTGGTGGCTGCAGTGGAAGATACATGCCGGTATCTGAAGATGCCGGTTTGGGTCGAGGGATACGCGCCGGCTGCAGATCCCCGGCTGCGATCGTTCAGTGTCACTCCCGATCCCGGTGTGCTGGAAATCAACCAGGTGCCGGCCAGTACCTGGGATGAACTCGAAGAGATCAACATGGTACTGGACGAAGAGGCGCGCCGTAACCACCTGACCACTGAAAAGTTTTCCAATGATGGCAGCCACCTTGCGACTGGTGGCGGCTGCCATATCGTGATTGGTGGGGCAAACCTTCTGGATAGCCCGGTACTTCGACGGCCCGGCCTGCTGCGCAGCATGATCGCGTTCTGGCAGAACCATCCGTCGCTTTCATACCTGTTTTCAGGAATGTATGTCGGTCCAACCAGCCAGTGTCCACGCGTAGACGAAGCGCGGATCGATGCTCTGTATGAGCTTGAAGTCGCGTTTCGCCAACTCCCGGAAGCCGATTGTCCCGCGTGGATTGTAGACGGATTGTTTCGTAACCTGCTCGCCGATGTCACCGGGAATACGCACCGCGCCGAGTTTTGCGTGGACAAGCTTTTTCCGCCAGAAGGTCTTGGTCTACAGCTTGGCTTGCTCGAATTGCGCGCATTCGAAATGGCGCCCCATGTGCGCATGACGCTTCTTCAAATGTTGCTGATACGCGGTTTGGTTTGCATGTTCTGGAAGAATCCATTCGATGGTGGATTTGTCCGGTGGGGCACCGCGCTCCACGACCGGTTCATGCTGCCAGATGCCGTCAAGCGCGATCTTTTCGAAGTGCTTACCCAGTTGCGGCGTTCCGGATGCGATTTCGAGGATGATTGGTTTGCGGCACATCTGGAGTTTCGTTTCCCGAAGATCGGGTCCATCTCGGCGGAGGGAGTCGAACTCGAACTGCGTCATGCGCTGGAGCCCTGGAACGTGCTCCCGGAGGAGACCGTTTCCGGTCGTACGGTTCGCAGCGTAGACTCTTCGCTGGAGCGTATCCAGGTGAAGCTGTCCGGGCAATTGCAGGAATCCAGGTACGTTGTTGCATGCAACGGACGCCATGTTCCGCTCCAGCGGACGCACGAGAACGGTGTAGCCGTAGCTGGCGTGCGCTATCGGGCGCGCAAGTTGTCAGTCACATTGCACCCTACCATTCCAGTCCATGCGCCGCTTGTTTTCAATCTGATCGATCGCTTCAATGAGCGCTCGATCGGCCAATGCACATACTATGTGGCGCCCCCCGACGGCCGGCTCTACACCAATCTCCCCCAAGACGCCGCCGAGGCCGCACAACGGCGGCTGGAGCGTTTTCAAGTCAATGGATCCGTGCCCGTCCCGATGGCGGCTCCGCCGGAAGAGTCCAATCCGAACTTCCCCTGGACTCTTGACCTGCGTCTGCCGCCCGGTCCAAAACCGCAGACCAAAACCCTGGGGATCGAGTGATGATTGCCGATCTGTATCAAAGCCAGCTCCCCTACGGAGAAGCATTTAACGAGTCCTCGGCAGATGGAGTGACTCCCCGCCCGCACTGGACGCGCCTGATGGAGTCTCTGCAAGAGATTGGGCCCGAAGAGCTGGAGCGGCGCTGGGCGCGCGCGGACCGGCGTATCCGCGAGAACGGGATCACCTATAACATTTACAACGATCCGCTTGGAGCAAACCGGCCATGGAAGATCGATGTGCTTCCATTTTTGATTTCGGCGGATGAGTGGCGCTATATCGAGGCCGGCATCATCCAGCGTGCCCATTTGCTGAGTCTGCTTCTCGAAGATCTTTACGGCTCGCAGAGCCTGCTCGCAAATGGACGCTTTCCTGCTGAATTGCTCTACGCAAACCCCGCCTTTCTCAGGCCGATGGTGGGCGTGCGGGTTCCCGCGCACACATACCTGCATATGCTTGCAGTCGATCTTGCCCGCTCGCCCGATGGCCAATGGTGGGTGCTTTCCGATCGCACGCAAGCGCCATCGGGCAGCGGCTATGCGCTCGAAAACCGCACCATTGTGTCCGATGTACTGCCCGATCTCTTCAGAAGCTCAAACGTCCTGCGCCTCGCGCCATTCTTCCGTGCACAGCGGGATGCGCTCACCGCCCTTGCTGATTGCAACAATCCGCGCATCGTACTGCTAACTCCCGGCCCCTTCAACGAAACCTACTTCGAGCACTCTTATCTGGCGCGATACCTGGGCTTCACGCTGGTTCAAGGCGCGGACCTGACGGTCCGTGACCGGTGCGTATTCCTCAAGACTGTTGCCGGGTTGGAACAAGTGAATGTCATCCTGCGCCGGGTGGACGATAGTTTCTGCGATCCTCTTGAGCTGCGGAGCGATTCCTTGCTGGGCGTACCTGGCCTTGTGGACGCAATCGTGGCGGGAAATGTAAAGGTTGCAAATGCATTGGGCAGCGGCCTCATCGAGACGGCGGCGATCATGCCTTTCCTGCCCGGCCTGTCCACTTATCTCATCGGCGAGAAACTGAAGCTGCGATCCGTCGCGACCTGGTGGTGCGGGCAGCCGTATGCGCTCGATTGGGTGCTGAATCATCTCGAATCCGTTGTGGTGAAGCCGGCGTTTCCATCACGCGGCATGGAGCCGGTCTTCGGCGCCGAACTGGAGCAAGGCGAAAAGGGCAAGCTCGCCGAGCAATTGCGCGCCCGCCCTCACGACTATGTGGCGCAAGAGCAGATCGCGTTATCCAATGCGCCCGTTTGGGAGAAGGGCAGCCTTTACTCGCGCAATGTGGTACTGCGCACCTACGTGCTCAACACCGGCAATGGGTGGATGGCGATACCCGGAGGTCTGGTGCGGGTTGCCGATGTGGAGGGGTCGGTCGTCTCCATGCAGAGAGGCGGACACAGCAAAGACGCCTGGGTGCTTTGGGACAGCCCCGTTGATACGTTCAGCATGTTGCACCCGCGTAATGAGCCGGTGCCCCTGCGCCGCGATGCACCCGGCGTGCCGAGCAGTGTTGCAGACAATGTCTTCTGGCTGGGCCGCTACGTTGAGCGGGCCGAATCCATGACCCGGATGGTGCGCTCGATGGTGCTTCGCCTGCCCCGGGCTAACGAAGCCGAACTTGCCTGCCTGATTCGCCTGCATAGCTGCCTTGAATCGCGCCAAAGCAAGCTGCCAAAGAGGAGGAAATGGACCATCACTCCGGCGGAATTCGAAAAGGAATTGATCTCGGTTGTTACCCATGTCAAGCGAACCGATAGCCTAGCCTCCATACTGTCAGAGATAACGCGCGTTGGCGGCAGCGTTCGGGAACGCCTCTCGGCCGATATGACCTTCCTGATTGGCCAACTGCGGAACTCGATTCAGACAGAACCCGGTACTCCATTTCTGGAGTATCCGGCGATGCTGACCGGTTGCCTGGAGTTTTTGTCGGCGTTTTCAGGAATGGAGCGCGAAAACATCAATCGCGGATTGGGATGGCTCTTTCTGAGCATCGGCCGGCGTCTCGAACGCGCGATATTTCTAACCAGGCAACTTCGCGAGATCACGCGGCCACTCGGTGAGTCGGACTGGCCTTTACTGGAGTGCCTGCTCGAAGTTGCCGATAGCTCGATGTCATACCGGGCACGGTACTATACCACTCTGCAGCCGCTGGCGGTGCTGGATGTGTTGATGGCGGACGGCACCAATCCTCGCTCCCTGGACTTTCAATTGACGCACCTTGTGCATCTGTATCAACAGCTCCCCCGGCATTCGTCTGAAGACTTGAACGCCATGCGGGAAGCTCTGACATTGCTGCGCAATCTCGATCTCCGCAAGATAAACTACCCGCTCCCGGGCCGCACTGACGCGGCAGATGCCGCCAGCGGCCTCGCCAGGCTGGACCGTTTCCTCAGAGGGCTGGAACTGCTGCTGCCCTCCTGGTCAAATAATCTGTCGAGCCGATACTTCAGCCACGCTCGCACTTTACCAATCACCGTAGGCTTATGATCTACAGAATCGTTCATCGAACCACTTCCAATTACGGGCATCCAGTCTCGCTTGGAAAGCATGTGGCTTGTCTCCGGCCGCGGTTTGTGCCGAGCCAGCATCTGATCGAGAGCGAACTGCACATCCATCCAGCCCCGGCATCTGTCACCGAGAGAGTCGACTATTTCGGGAACCTGCTCTACTTCTTCACCGTGCAGGAACCGCATAGGGAACTGGTGGTGGAAGCCAGGAGTGAGGTGAGAATGGAAGGCGATGCAACTGCGTCGCCGCGGGGCGCGATTGCGTGGGAAGAGGCAGTGCGGCTTCTTCCTGGAGATCAAAGCGCCGCTGGGTTGGATGCCTACCAGTTCAGTTTCGAATCGCCGCGAATCAAGACACGCCCGGAGTTTGCAGCCTATGCGCTCCAGTCGTTTACGCCGCAGCGTTCGTTGCTGGATGGGCTTCTGGATCTGACTGCGCGCATTCACGCCGACTTTCGTTTTGACCGAAAAGTGACGAACGTCCGCACAACTACTGATGAGGTATTTCGCAAACGGCGCGGCGTGTGCCAGGACTTTGCGCATTTCCAGATTGCCTGTCTCCGATCTCTCCGGCTTTCAGCGCGTTATGTCAGCGGATACCTTCGTACGCATCCGCCACCGGGGAAGCCGAGGTTGGTTGGTGCGGATGCATCCCACGCATGGGTTTCAGCGTACTGTCCGGGAGAAGGATGGATCGATCTGGACCCCACGAACAATGTTGTCCCTTCCACCGGGCATGTGACGCTTGCCTGGGGCAGGGATTATGGAGACGTGAGCCCACTTTATGGCCTGATTCAAGGCGGCGGCCACCATCTTCTCAACGTAGCAGTTGACATCGAAGAGCTGGAATCTTGATTCGCTCCGTGATCCGCCGCACCTTGTGCTGAGACTGCCAGCGAATTCTAGCCCTGCCACCTCGGTCCGTACGTGCGACCCTACTAGCTTGAATCCAAAATCAGATACTGAAGCGTTCCAGTCGTGATTCAACCAGATCGCACGGTGTTCGTTGCAATAGGAAATGACCGGGCGGCGTCGGGAGCTGTGTTGCCAAGCCATTGCTTCAACAGCATTCACAGAGTGCTTTTAGACGCTATCGAAGAAGTGGAGAAAGCGGCTGCGCGTACACCGGCATTGTCCGCACCGATGTACTCATCTTCTCCTTCACGCTATGCGCCAGTTTTTCAATCTCAGCGAGCTTGTGAAGCTGATCTAAAGTAAGTGCGCCGGGTTGCGTGCTGCTTACTTCGGAATTCAGTTCGCCGGCCAGCTTGAGCAGCTTGACTGTGTCGGCCACCAGAGACTTCTGGCGATCGGCGTTGAGCGCGCGCAACTGCTTTTCCCGATCCACAGGATCGCGATCGTCCATGTTTTCAAACGGGCCTCTCGCTCGCTGGCCCAGCGTTGAAAGCGGCTGCTGCGATTGCATAGACCCGTTTTGCGCACCGCCCGGCAGCCCCAGCAGCAGCGCGAAGCACAGTGCCAAGTGCGCGGCTTGAGAGAATCGCCGGCTGGGCGTGCGTCTCGAAGAAATGAATTGCCATTCACACATGGTTTTTTCCTCGAAACTGGATTCCTTCACCTGAACCCGACGCTTCCCTCAGCTTCCCCCCACCGTTAGCTTCATTTTTTCCTTCACAATGTGGGCCAGCTTCTCAATCTCGTCGGCCTTGCGAATCACGCCCAAAGAGAGCGTATCCTTGTTAGTCTTGTCCACTTCGGCCTTCAGATCGGTGGCCAGTTTGAGCAGCTTCTCAGTGTCGTCGGCAATTTGCTTTTTTCGCTCCGCGTTGGCCGCCTCGAAACTCTGCTGCTGTGTCTGTTGTGTATTGATGTCGTTCTGCGCATTGGCATCGGGTACGCGGGTTATAGAGGGCGGGTAGCGGAAACCTGGGTCCCTCTGCGCCTGTCCCTCGCCAACCATCTGCGCAAGGACGATAGTCGCCAAGCCAGTAAGAACGCCAATCAAAAGCGCATTGACTCGCCGTGCACCCGGGCTTGTCATTGTGCGAACTCGCTGAAACTTCATGGGATGACCTCCTGGGTTGTGCCGGGAATGCCGATCCTGCCAACACGATAAAGGAGTAAGGGCTCCCGTTCATACCTGCGCACAGTCTAGTCTAGAAAGAGGAGTCTTGGAATGCATCCTTTTTTTTTATTGGCAGCACGGACGGGTTGGTTTGCCGAAGGCCGATTTCTTGGCAAGGTACTGGACGAGTGGGTGGTCGATGCCCAGGAGTTCATCCGCCTCAAGCTGCCGCACCTGCTGGTCATTATCGTTATCGCCTTTGTGCTCAGCCGGTTACTACGACTCGTGACCTTTCACATGATCCGTGTCGCTGAGCAGCACTCGGCCAGGAAAGACCACATCTCCCAGGCGAAAACCCTGTCCGGAGTCATTCGGACCACGGGACTGGCGATCATTGGGTTGATCGCCGGTTTGCAGTTTCTTGACGCGCTGGGCGTGAATCTGGCTCCCCTGCTCGCCTCGGCCGGGGTCGCCGGAATCGCCATCGGACTGGCCGCTCAGAACATCGTCAAAGACGTGCTCAACGGCATTCTCATTCTCATTGAGGACCAGTTCAACGTGGGCGACACCGTGCGGCTGGCCGGGCTGGCCGGCACCGTAGAGGCCATGACCCTGCGCAAGACCACCGTTCGCGATGCGGACGGCACCCTTTACGTGATTCCCAACTCGCAGATCACCACGGTGGCTAACCTGAGCGTCGGCTACTCCGTGGCCACAGTTAACGTCAGCGTGGACTTCTCTGCAAATCCCGACGTGGTGCTGGGGCTGCTGAAGGGCATCGCCATGGATGTTCGCAACAACGAAGAGTTTCGTGATCTTTTTGTCGCCGATCCTCAGATTCTCGGCGTGGATGCCGTCAAAGGTTCGGAGATCATCTTCCCGGTGGTTTTCAAGACCCTGGCGACCAGGCAGTACGTTCCGGTGCGGGAGTTCCGTCGCCGGGTGCGGCTTGCTTTGGAGGAGAACCACCTGCTCCCCGGCGACCCCAACCGCGTCTTCAGCACTTTTCTCACAGAGGGCGGGGCAAGACCCAGTCAGCCAGTCCCGGAAGCGGCGCCGGAGCACGACCCGACCGTGCTCAAGCCGCAGGACGGCAGCCCGTTCGCCACCGGCTAGCGGCAGGCGCCAACCCCCTGTCAATTGGGTGCCCCACCCTCGCCACGTCTTTGTTTCTGTGGCTAGGGTGGGATTCACAGCCGGCATTAGCGGCCTTTCATCGCCGCCGGCAGGCAGGCAGCATTGTGCAGAACGGCGCGATTCCGGCCCTGGGCTTTGGCTGCATAGAGTGCCTCGTCGGCAGCGGCCAACAGGGATTCGGGGCTTTCGCATCCGGCTGTCGGGTCAAAGGCGATCGCGCCCATGCTGCACGTAATCCCGAACTCGGACTCACGCGTGTGAATCTCAAGATTGGAGATCGAAGCATGAAGGCTTGCCAATCTCTGCTCCGCTCCGCCCCGTGGAATCTCGGTTAGAACCAGCAGGAACTCATCTCCGCCATAGCGGCCGGCATGGTCATAGACTCGAATCGCCGCGCCCACCGCGGCGGCGAACCAGCGCAGCGCTTCATCGGCGGTCTGGTACCCGCAAGCATCGTTGACGCGCTTGAAGTGGTCCAGGTTGACCAGCGCCACCAGCAGCGTGCCGCCTTCCCGGCGGGTACGGTCCATCTCCGCGCTCAACTCACCCAGAATTCCCACGCGGTTCAGCATTCCGGTCAGCACATCATGCGCCAACCGGATGCGCAACTGTTCGCGGGCCACTTCGACTTCGCGGGTACGCTCGTCGAGCAGGCGCTCCAGTTCCCGGCCTTTGCCGCGCAAACGCCGTATGTGCAGCAGAGCGCCAGCCAGCAGCAGAGCCAACAGAGCCAGGAGGCAAAAGCCAACAAGCCAGAAGACAGGCATCTGCGCCTGCCAGCCGGCTGCAAACGCCAGCCTGCACACGACTCCCCGAAGGATTGCAACCAGCTTGATCAAACTCAGGCCTTTGCGCCAGAACTAGACTTCATGCCGGGTTTATCGGCAGTCAGTGCCTGGGACTCTAGGCAGGCACGCCAAGCGCCGCCAGCAGAGCCTCTGCGCTGGTCACAGGCGGCAGGCAGGTGTGTCCGCGGCAGATGATTGCCCATGCCGCAGCTCCCGTTGGAGGGGGAACCTGGAGCAGCGTCTCCGCCAGCCCCTCGGGGATGCCCCCCGCCACCAGCCGCTCCGGAGCGAGACGCACCACGGTCTTGTTCACCGCGTAGCCCGCTACCGCCGTTGCCTCCATGCGCACGGCCTCCGGCCCTGAGCCCACCACGGTCACGTGTACCGGGTCAAGCAGAAGGCGCTCCAGCGCCAGCCCGTAACTTCCCGCAAAAAGGCCGAAGTGCTCCACGATCCCGGCAAAGGAGCCAAGCGTATCCTCTGCAATCTCGCGATATTCCCCGCGCCCGCTCAGTGTCTCAAGCCGCAGCAGCGCTGAGGCAGCGGTAGGGTTGCCGGCCGGAGTGGGCGAATCCTGCAAAGGCTTGCGGCGCGCGCCCAGAGCGCCCAGCGGCATGGTCCCCGACTCCGGCGCGGCCGCATCGTAGAACGCTCCCGCCGTCCGGTCGTAAAACCGTGCGATCATGGCATCGGCCAGCTTCACAGCGGCGCGATAATACTTCATCTCACCGCCGGCGAACCATGCGTCGATGCAGGCGTGAACCGTGAAGGCGTAATCGTCCAGTGTGCCAGAGACTTTATAGGACGACGCCTGCGTTTCGCCATAAGCCATCACGTGGCTGAGCAATTCGCCTCCGTCCCATGCCTCGTCCAGCAGCCGGTTCAGCGTGCGCAGCGCAAACTCCTGCGTCTGGTCCATGCGCAACACCCTCGCTGTCTCCAGATAGGCCGTCACGGCCATCGCGTTCCAGCCGGTATAGAGCGTTTTGTCGATAAACGGCGTGGGCCGCAGCACGCGCGCCGCAAGCAGCTTGCGCCGGGCTGATTCGCACAGGGCACGAAGTTCCTCCACGTTCCGGCCGTCCTGGGCCGCAAGCTCTGTCACGGTTTGCTTCACGTGCAGGACGTTCTTCGCCGGATTGTGGTGCATATCGCCCAACTCGCCGATATCCCAGTAACTCTTTGCAAACTCCAATTCGTCTGGGTCCAGCGTGGCGCGCGCCTCGTCCAGCGTCCATGTAAAGTAATCGCCGTCGTCGTCGAGGTCGATATCCGCGTCCTGCGAGGCATAAAAGCCGCCCCGCTCGCGATCCGTCATTGTCGCGTCCAGCCAGCGCACAATCTCCAATGCCGTCTGCCGAAAATCCTCCCGCACAAGGTTCTGGAAGCCATGCACATAATTGCGCAGCAGCTCGGTGTTGTCATAGAGCATCTTCTCAAAGTGCGGAACCACCCAGCGCTCGTCCACGCCGTAGCGGTGGAACCCGCCCGCCAACTGGTCGTAAACCCCGCCGCGCGCCATCTTTTCCAGCGTCGTGGTAAAGGCTTGCTGAACCTCTGCGTTGCCGCGGTTCATCGCCAGCTCCAGCAACAGGTCTAGCACCGGCGAATGGGGAAACTTGGGCTGCGCGCCGAAGCCGCCATTGCGCGGATCAAACTGCTTCAGAACTGAAGTGGCGATCTTGTCCACCAGCGCCAGAGTCAACTCGCCGCCGCGGCCGGAGAAGCTCTCGTTGTGCTCAATCGCGGCCATCACGCTCGATGCCGTCTCCAGCGCCTCGTCGCGACGCTCCTGCCACACTTGAGACAACGCAAGCAAAACCCGCCCAAAGCCCGGCCGCCCATAGCGATCCTCCGGGGGAATATACGTGCCGCCAAAGTAAGGCCGCCCATCGGGAGTGAGAAATGCTGTCAGCGGCCAGCCGCCCTGACCCGAAATCGCCGAAACCGCCGCCTGGTAGCGCGCATCCACATCGGGCCGCTCGTCGCGGTCCACCTTCACAGCCACAAAAAGCCGATTGATGAGCGCCGCAATCTCCGGGTTCTCATACGACTCCCGGTCCATGACGTGGCACCAATGGCACCACACCGCGCCAATATCCAACAGGATGGGCTTGTCCTCGGTCTGTGCGCGGGCAAAGGCCGCCTCGCCCCACGGGTTCCAGTGTACCGGCTGATGCCGCGCCGAACGCAGATAGGAGGAAGCTGAGTTTTCAAGAAGATTGGCGGGGCCGGGCGTCGGGGATGCGTCCTTGTGCATGGGCTGAGAATAAATGGCGTGGCTCCGCAGCGACTAGCATCGTCCAGATTGGGTGCCCCACCCTCGCCACGTTTTTGTTCTTGTGGCTAGGGTGGGATGCACATCGCATTGCTACGATTTCGTCGCCAGAATCAGCGGCGACGGCCCGTGCGTATTGAGTGTGCGCGCATCCACAAATCCCGCCTCGCGCAGCCAGCCGCCGATCTCCTCAAACGAGAATGTGTCTCCGCAATCGGTGTTCACCAGCATGTTCACGGCAAAGATCAGCCCGTTCACGGGACCGGTTCTCTCCGCGTTTACCAGGAACTCTGCGATTGCGATCGTCCCCCCGGAGGCAAGCGCCCCAAATGTCTTCGCCAGCAGCGCCTTGCTGCGTTCGATGCCTTCGCTGTGCAGGATGTGCCCCAGTGTCGCCACCGTGTGGCCGCTGCCAAAGTCGGCCTGCAACAGGTCGCCTTCGACAAAAGAGAAGCGGTCCGCCAACCCAAAGCGCGTGACTGTGTTGCGCGTAACTGGAATCACTCCCGGCCAGTCCACGGCGGTAACTCTGACCTGCGCGGACCTCTGCGCCAGCGCAATGCCCCAGACGCCCGAGCCCGCGGCCAGATCGAGCACGCTGACGGGTCCGTTTGCACCGTTCAAGTTGAGGTGCGCCCCCAGCGCTTGCGCAACGTGATAGCTCATCGGGAAGATGTCGCTCACAAACTCCGCAAAGAAGTCGGTCCCGGTGGTCTGCTGGTTGACTGACCCAGCCGGCTTGCCCGTAGCCACAATTTCGTTCAACAGAAGCCATTTGGGCAGCAGGTGTTCGCTGGTGTGGCGAATCAGTCCGCCTTGAAACTCTGGCTTGGTGCTTACTAGAAACGCTGCGCTCTCGGGCGCAAGGCTATAGTTTCCCTGCCCATCCTTGTTCAGAAATGCGAGGCCCACAAGCACATTCATAATCGCGGCCAATCCCCGCTCCGAGGCGCCAGTCGCATGGCTGATCTCGCTGAGAGATTTTGGGCCGCTGTCCAGCACGTCGAAGACATGGTGGCGAATTGCCGCCTCAAGCACGAGAGGCGGCGCATAGCCAAAGGCAAACTGATAGATGCGCTCTGGCGTCACGGGGACACTAACTGCTGCTGACATATCGACCTCGATCAAGGGAAATGCAGGCTGGGGGGAACCGCTGCGAAATCATAGCAGAGCGAGAGCTTGGCAGGAATGGATTCTTTGGCTCGGCGCGCTAACTCAGCAGTTGCTTCGCCACCTTGACGTATAACTCCACAGCCTCCAGCAGTTCCTTCTTCGCCAGCTTCTCAAACGGCGTGTGGGCCACATGAATCGACCCCGGTCCCAGCAGCAGCGGCTCGCCCCAGTTGCTCAACTGCGGAATGTCGGTTGAGAACTTGGCGACCATCGTCGGCAGGCCTTCGACCGCGCGCATGCGGATGAACGGCGTATCGAGCGTGAACTCCACCTCGGCCAGATCGCCCGCCGCTTCCACCAGTTGGGCGCGCACCAGCGCCGAGTCAGTCACCGTGCGCACCAGCACCTGCGCCTCGGCCTTGTCGGCGACAACGTTGGGCGCATGGCCACCGTGAATCTGCCCGATATTCAGCGTGCTGTGGCCAATTCCCTCCAACTCCCTCAGCGGCAGCGCCAGCACCTTGCCCAGCACCTCCACCAGCTTGTGAACGGCGCTCTCGCCCAGCTCGGGATAGGCCGAGTGGCACATCTTGCCTTTGCATCGGAAGGCCGCGCGCAACGCGCCCTTCGAGGCCAGCGCCAGGCGATTGTCAGTGGGTTCGCCATTGATCAGGAAGCGGCTGCCCTTCGGCGTTTTGTTGGCGGCCACGGCGCCGGCCGAGTCGCGCTCTTCGCCGGAGACGAACAACATCCCAATCCGAAATCCCGCAGCACGCAACGCCTCGGCCGCGGCTACCTGCGCGGCAATGATGCCCTTGGCATCGGAGACGCCACGCCCATACATAAACTCCTCGTCCTCACGGAAAGGAATATACGGCGGCACCGTATCCATGTGCGTTGAAAACACCAGATCGGGAGTCTCGCCCGACCCGCCTGCATAAACATTCCAACGCGGGCCGCCGTCTGGGTTCTCGCTCGGCTGTTCCACGGGCGTCTTCTCGACAGTCCAGCCGCGCCCGGCCAGAAAATCAGCCAGAAAATCGCCCACCGCGCCCTCGTGGTAGGTGGTGGATTCGATTTCACACAACTGCTTGGTTAACGCAATGGGGTCGAGTTGGGCAACGGAGTCGATGGAGGCGGCGCTCGGTGCGGGAGGAAGTCGATCAGTCATGATACTGCCAGAATATCCTAGAAGGTGTTTGTTCCCTTCGCTTTCAGAGAATTGCTTCGGTCACCGCAGCAGGATTTTTCAGCAACCCGCGGCAGTAACCGATTCACGGTGACGATTTCGCATGAGGAAATGCTCGCCAAATGCGCGTAGAATGGTGAGTGGTATGACCTCCGTAGCCGCGCCAGCCCTTATCAGCCCGAATCGAGCAGCCGAGACGCTGCACATCGCCAGTTTGCAAAGCGAGAGCCTGCGAAGTATTCACTTGACCGGGCCCGCGGGCCGCCTTGAGGCGCTTGTGAATGAGGGTGCCCCCAATGCGCCTTTTGCCGCTCTGGTTTGCCATCCTCATCCGTTGGGCGGCGGCACTATGCACAACAAAGTCGTCTACCACGCCATGAAGGCGCTCAACGATCCGGAACGAGGCCTCGGCTGGCCGGTGTTGCGCTTCAACTTTCGGGGAACGGGATTGAGCCAGGGGCAGCACGACGGAGAGGCTGAATCCGGCGATGTGCTCGCCGCTCTCGACTGGCTTGAGAACGAATACAAGCGCCCGCTGGTGGTGGCCGGCTTCAGCTTTGGCGCGGCCATGGCGGTCAAGGCCTGTTGCAGCCAATCGCAAATCGATACAACCGCAAATGTCCGCGCTCTTGCCGCCCTTGGGCTCCCTACCCGCACCGAGAACCGCGAATACATCTATCCTTCCCTGCATACATGTACGATTCCCAAGCTTTTCCTCAGTGGAGACCACGACCAGTTTGCGCCAACCGCACAGTTGGCGCATGTGGCCGCCTCCGCCGCCGAACCCAAACGACTGGTGCTCCTCCCCGGCGCCGATCACTTTTTTACGGGACAACTGGAGCCGATGCAACAAGCATTTGCCGGTTGGCTTAAGGAGCAAATGCCATGACACCGGTCGGCGATTCCCCTTTGGAAACTCTGCACTCCACTGCCACTGAAATTTTCACCGGCGCCGTGGCCGCCTGTAATATCGCATCGGCTTTCGACCGGCGCATTCGCTTTGAAGGCAACACGCTGCATCGGCTTTTGCCCGACGGCAGCGGCCCGGCAACCATCAATCTTGCCGCTTACAAGCGCATCTTTGTGATTGCGCTGGGCAAGGCAGCCGGCCCCATGCTCGAAACCTTGCTTGTCCGCATGAAACGCCGCAAGGGAATGCGCGGCATCTGTTGCTCCAACCAGTTGCCCAAGTCCCGCAACTGGCGCTTCCGCTATTTTGAAGGCGGTCACCCATTGCCCAATGAGGATTCATTCGACGCGGCTCGCGCCACATTGGCCTTGCTCAAGAAAGCCCGCAAAGACACGCTGATCTTCTTCCTCATCTCCGGCGGCGGCTCGGCCATGTTCGATTTGCCCCTGGACCCGAAGATCACGCTCGACGACACCATTGCATTCCATCAGCTTTTGGTGGCTTCGGGCGCGCCTATTGGTGAAATCAATACGCTGCGCAAACATTTTTCCGCGGTAAAGGGCGGACGGTTGGCCATCGCTGCGCCAGAGGCGGCAAAGGTTTCCCTGTTGCTTCCCGACGTGCCCCTTCGCTCTCTCGATGCGCTCTCCTCGGGCCCCACCTCGCCCGATCACTCCACCGTTGCAGACGTGCGTGCGCTGCTGGCGAAGTACGACTTGGCTCCCAAGCTCCCACCCTCGATCCGCGTCTTCTTTGAACGGGAGGATCTGCCCGAGTCGCCCGGTAACAAAGGATGGCTTCCGCCATTCTTATCTCGAATGCCATGGACCGGGGCTGGTCCAGTGCGTAGCGTCACCTCGGCTGCCGCCATGAAAGGCGAAGATGTACCCTTCCGCGATTCGGTCTTCGAGGTACTGCTCTCAAGCCATGACTTGATTGAGAACGCCCGCGCCCTTGCCGAAAAGGCTGGATATTACACGGTGGTTGACAACAGTTGCGACGACTGGGATTACGCCGATGCTGCACGCTACCTGCTTGAACGCTTTCACGCCCTCCGGTCGGTTCATCCGCGCCTCTGCCTGATCTCGGTCGGCGAGGTAACGGTGAAGATGGACCGTGCTCCTGGCGCGGGCGGGCGCAATCAGCAGTTTGTCATGGCTTGCGCGCTGGAACTTGAAGCCCATGCGGGCGAACGGCTCACCGTGCTCAGCGCCGGTTCCGATGGCATCGACGGCAATACCCGGTCGGCCGGGGCCATCGCCGACCCCACCACAGTCACCCGCGCTCATGCCTTCGGATTCCATTTGAAGTCTTCACTGGCCGCCTTCGATGCCTGTCCCATGTTTTCCGCGCTTGGTGATACTGTTGTTACCGGTCCCACCGGACAGAACCTGCGTGATCTGCGTCTTCTGGTTGCCGAGCAACTCTAGTGTGTCATCAGTCTGTTGCTGTGGTAATTTTGCGAAGAAAAAACGTTCGATAGGCTAGAAGCAAGCACCAGACGGACAACAGAGCGGAGTCGCAATCGACACGGCTGGATGGTAGCGTAACCACCGCAAGAACCCGGCAAATGCTTTAGTATGGCATTCATACTTATTCTGGCAGGAAGAGGAACAGTTCGTGGTTCGAGAATCTGCCCGTAAGGCAGTCGCGAAGACGCCCGATATACGCACCGTCGCAGCCTTGGCGAAGGTTTCCATCGCCACTGTCTCCCGAACCATCAACGGCTCTTCGGTGGTCAGCGACCGTCTGTCGAAGCGCGTCTGGCGCGCCATCGAGCAGTTGAATTATTTTCCCAACACCCATGCGCGCAGCCTGGTCTCAGGCCGCAGCCGCATACTTGGCATCATTGTTGAAAACATCACCAACCCCTTCTTCCCGGAACTGATTCAGAGCTTTGAAGAGGTAGCGGTTGCCCACGGGTATGAGATTCTGGTCAGTTCCTCCAATGGCAACCTTGCTACTCTCACCAACTGCGTCCGGCGCATGTTAGAGCGTAAGGTGGAGGGCGTAGCCGTTCTCACCTTCGGCCAGGAAGAGCCGGTCCTCGACCAGTTGGCAGACCACGACATCCCCATGGTTCTTGCCGAGTTCCATCTGAAAGACCCCAAAGTTAGCACCATCCTCCTTGACTACAGCACGGGCATCCATGCGGCCGTCAACCACCTGGCTGCACTGGGCCACAGCAAGATAGCCTTTCTGGCTGGTCCACACAAGCTCCACTCGGCAATCACCCGCGAAAACGATTATCGAAAGGCTATGGAGGGCGCGGGGCTGCCCACCCAGAAGAATTGGGTCGTCGAGTGCGACCACACAGCCAAAGGCGGCGTGGCCGGCTTTAGCCAATTGCAGACGCTTTCGACCCGCCCTACCGCCATTCTTTGCTCCAACGACATGACCGCCGTTGGCGTGTTGCGCGCAGCTTACATGCAAGGCCTTCGCGTACCTCACGATTTGTCGGTGGTCGGCCTCGACGACATCGACTTCGCCGAGTTCACCTTGCCCCCGCTCACCACCATCCGCCTTTCCCGCTCCGATCTGGCGCACGCGGCCTTCGAGGCTCTTCGCCAACAGGCTGAAGAACCCGGCAATCCCAAGATGAAGCGCGAATTCCTCGTCTCCACCAGCCTGGTCGTCCGCTCATCGACAGCCGCGCCGCCAGTCAGCGGACAATAGAAGCTTCCCCCTTTGTGAAGGTCACGTCCCGGTCTAAATCTAGCCTAGCCTGGAATCGTCTCAACTCGCCGGCAACAAGAATAAAGAGACTATTGGCGGTGTGGAGCCCGGTGATTTATAGTTCCCGGTTGCTCACCGCGCGGCATTTCAATGCCGGATGCGGCGATACCGCATTCAAAAAAGAGGATATTCATGCCTTCTATCTCCCGCCGCAATTTGCTTTCTTCCGGTCTGGCCCTTTCCGCATCTTCACTCGTGGCGCGCTCTGCCTGGGGGCGTGCCGCCGCCCTGATGGGGGGCTCGCCGGGCGCAGCGTCCGCAGAGGCGCTGGCCGCGGTTGCGCCGCGTGAGCAACTACTCTTCGATTTCGGCTGGAAGTTCCAGTTTGGCCATGCCTCGGATCCGGCCCGCGATCTGGGCTTCGGCAACGGGCAGGGAGACTTTGCCAAGACCGGCGAATTCGCCTTTTCTACGGACAAATTCGACGACTCGAAGTGGCGTACGCTTAACCTGCCCCACGACTGGGCGGTCGAGCTGCCCTTTGTGCGTGACGATGTACAGGGCTCGCATGGCTTCAAGCCGCTTGGCCGCCGTTATCCCGAGACCAGCGTGGGCTGGTACCGGCGCGAGTTCGATATTCCGGCCGGCGATCTGGGCCGCCGCATCGCCGTCGAGTTCGACGGAGCCTTTCGCAGCGTGATTATTTTTGTGAACGGCTGCTTTATCGGCCGCAACGATAACGGCTATGCGCCCTTCCGCTTCGACCTGACAGACTTTCTAAACTATGGAGCGAAGAACTACATCGTTGCGCGCGTGGACGCGAGCCTGGGCGACGGCTGGTTTTACGAGGGCGCCGGCATCTATCGGCATGTGTGGCTGTCCAAGAGCGATGCGCTGCACCTGGGCAGGTGGGAGAGCACGGTTCGCATCGGCGTGAGCGGAGAGTCCGCCAATCTGACTTTGGGCACGGTAGTTGTGAACGAAGGCAAGCAGGCGGAAAACGCCAAAGTCGCTTGGCAGATTCTCGACGCCGCCGGCAAGACCGTCGCCACCGCTGAAGCTCCTGCGCAGTCCATCGCCGTGGACGGCACAGCCACTTTTACGGCGACGGCGAAGCTCGACAATCCTGCGCTATGGTCGGTCGATGCGCCGAATCTCTATTCGGCGATTGTAACCGTCGAAACCGGCGGCAAGCCGCGCGATGCCGAGCGTGTGAGCTTTGGCGTGCGCACAGCGGTCTTCGACGCCGACAAGGGATTCTTCCTCAACGGCAAATCCATCAAGCTGCAAGGCACCTGCAACCACCAGGACCACGCCGGCGTGGGCGCTGCCGTGCCCGACCGGCTTCAGGGTTTCCGGCTCGGCCTGCTGCGCGAGATGGGCTGCAATGCCGTCCGTACGTCGCACAACATGCCCACTCCCGAGTGGGTAGATGCCTGCGACCGCATGGGCGTGATGATGATGTGCGAGACGCGCCAGATGAGTTCTAACCCCGAGGGGATGGCGCAATTGGAAGCCATGGTCAAGCGCTACCGAAACTCTCCGTCCATCATCATGTGGTCTATCGGCAACGAAGAGTGGCACTTGCAGGAAGCTATGGCAGAGCAGGGAGCCAAGATCGCGGCTACCATGGCGCAGCGATGCCACGAACTGGATCCCACGCGCGTGGTCTCCGCAGCAGTAAACGGCACGAACCAGAAGGGCGTCTCCGATGCGCTCGACATTATCGGATTCAACTACAACCTGAAGTATCCCGATGATTTTCACAAGAAGAATCCGAAGCGTCCGCTCTACGGCTCTGAGACGGCCAGCTCGTTCTATACGCGCGGGGATTACTCAACCGACCCATTGCGCAATACCGAGAGTTCCTACGACGCGAATCCCGCTCGATGGGGCGAAACTGCCGAAGAGTGGTGGACGTTCTACGCAACGAGGGAGTGGGAGGCCGGCGGATTTATGTGGACCGGCTTTGACTATCGCGGCGAGCCGACGCCCTACGGTTGGCCCTCGATCAACTCGCAGTTCGGCGTGATCGACATGTGCGGCTTTCCCAAGGACACGTTCTACTACTACAAATCCTGGTGGAGCGCCGAGCCGGTGCTGCACCTCTTCCCGCACTGGAACTTCGAGGGCAGGGAAGGCGAAGAGATCCCCGTGTGGGTTCACTCCAACCTGGACGAAGTCGAGTTGTTCTTGAATGGCAAGAGCCTCGGCAGCCAGAAGGTGCCGCATCTTGGTCACCTTGAGTGGAAGGTCAAGTACGAGCCTGGCGCGATCGAGGCACGGGGTTCCAAAGACGGCAAGGTTGTCTTGATTGAGAAGCGCGAGACAACCGGGCCGACCGTGGCCATCCGGCTCACGGCAGACCGCACCGAGATCGACGCCGATGGGGAAGACGTGGCGATCCTCAAAGTGGAAGCTCTGGACAAGGAGGGCCGCCCGGTTCCGACTGCGGGCAATTTGATCAGCTTCAAGGTCTCCGGAGCGGGCTCGCTCATCGGAGTGGGCAATGGCGATCCCAACTGCCAGGAAAGCGACAAGGAGCCCAAGCGTTCGCTTTTCAACGGCTTGGCGCAGGTAATTGTGCAATCCACCAAACGGCCGGGTGAAATTCACATCGAGGCGGTCAAGGAAGGCTGGGATGGACCCGAGCTGACTCCGGCCAAGCTGGTCATCACGACGAAGAAGGTGGAACTGCGCCCGGCGGTGGGGTAATGCGGAGACCCGCTAACCTGCTATCCCCGCGTAGAGTGGGCTAACTTGCTGCCTTGGGCTATGAATCAGCTTGGCGATTCCGCTGGAACGCCGTGCGCAAATGCGGTAAACTCCAATCGCGATCTTCTGCTCGCGATCCATCCCCTCTCAGCGCGGGTTGTGGAGCAATCACATGTCTCTGAAACTGACGGTCAATAACGTAGTCACGACGGTGGACGTGCCACCTGACATGCCCCTCCTGTGGGTTCTCCGCGACGTGCTCAACCTCAAAGGCGCCAAGTACGGCTGCGGAATGGGAGTTTGCGGCGCATGTACCGTGCTCGCTGACGGCCACCCCATTCGCTCCTGTATGACCCATGTGAGCGCGGTGGTTGGCCAGTCCATCACGACCATTGAAGGCCTCTCGCCCGACGGTCTTCATCCCGTGCAGGCTGCCTGGGAAGCGCTCGACGTGCCCCAGTGCGGCTACTGCCAAGCGGGACAGATCATGTCCGCCACCGCTCTGCTGGCTCACACCCCTCATCCCACCGATGCCGAGATCGACTCCGCCATGAGCGGCAACCTTTGCCGCTGCGGCACCTATCCGCGCATTCGTCAAGCCATCCATCAAGCCGCCGGCGCGACCGCCGCCAACAAATAAGGAAGGGAGGCTCGAACCATGCACATCAATCGCAGATCGTTTCTTCAATTGAGCGCCCTTGCCGGTGGTGGCCTTGCCCTCGATCTTTATCGCTCCCCGCTCGCCGCGGCCCAGAGGCGAGGCGCGCCTTCGCTCGATCTGACGCCGCAGGCCTTCATCCATATCGCTCCGGATGGCGTGGTCACCATCATGGCGCGCGCCTCGGAGTCAGGCCAGGGCATGCGCAACATGCTGCCCATGCTCATCGCCGAAGAGCTCGACGTGGATTGGAAAGATGTCCGCGTGCAGCAGGCCGAGCTGAACGAGAAGATATACGGTACCCAGTTTTCCGGCGGATCCGCCAACACGCCGCAGGGTTGGGAGCCGATGCGTCGCGTCGGCGCAGCCGGCCGCCAGTTGCTCATCGCTGTCGCCGCGCAAATGTGGGGTGTGCCCGCAGATGAATGCACCACGCAGTCTGGTCGCGTACTTCACGCCGCCTCAGGCCGTTCCGCAAGCTATGGAGAACTCGCCGACAAAGCCGCTGCGCTGCCGGCGCCCGCGCTCAGCAGCGTCAAGCTCAAGGATCCCAAGGATTACCGGATCATCGGACACTCGCAGGCGGGCGTTGACACCCACGCCATCGTCACCGGCAAGCCCCTCTTCGGCATCGATGTCGAAGTGCCGGGAATGCTGTACGCAGCCATTGAAAAGGCTCCGGTATTTGCAGGCAAGGTCAAATCCGCCAACATCGAGCAGATTAAAGCCCTGCCGGGCGTGCGCCATGTTCTGGTCATCGATGGTGCAATCACTCCGGCCGCCTTTACGCCCTGGGAACCGGGTATGGAGCCCGGCGTTGCTATCGTCGCCGACACCTGGTGGCACGCGCAGCAGGCTCGCAAACAGCTCAAGGTTGACTGGGACTTGGGTCCAGCCGCCACGCAAAGCAGTGAGGGCTTCGCTAAGCGCGCTGAAGAGCTGTTGCAGGCCCCGCCCGCAACCACGGTGCGCAAGTATGGCGATGTGGACGCCGCGCTCCAGTCCTCGGCCAAGGTGGTCGAGGCTACCTACCGCTATCCGTTCATCGCCCACGTCACCATGGAGCCGCAGGGAGCCACTGCCCACTGGAAGGACGGCAAGCTCGAGATGTGGTCCACCAGCACGCTGCCGGCCGACGGCAGAGGCCTCGTAGCCAAGACGCTTGGCATTCAGGAGACCGACATCACCACCCACATGGTGCGCTCGGGAGGCAGCTTTGGCCGAAGGCTCCAAAACGACTACCTGGTCGAGGCCGCATGGATCGCAAAGCAGATTGACGCGCCGGTCAAGCTGCTCTGGTCCCGTGAAGACGATGTCGCTCACGACCCCTTCCGCCCCGGCGCGACTGTTGGCCTGAAAGGCGGCCTCGATGCGCAGCGCAAACTCACTGCCTGGCGTCACCACTTTGTCACTTTTGGCGATGAAAAGCACTCGACCTCTGGCGGCGGCATCGGCCGGGACTCGTATCCTTCCGGCTTTGCCCCTGCGTACGCGCTCTACACCTCCGCGCAGCCGCTCATGCTGCGCACGGGAGCCCTCCGCGCCCCCGGCGACAACGCTTATTGCTGGGTCGCGCAGTCCTTCCTGGACGAGTTGGCGGCCGCCGCCGGTCGCGATCCGCTCGAGTTTCAACTCGAACTTCTCAGCAACACGCGCGCGCCTTGGTCCGCCGGCTCCAACGACGCCGTGGGCGACCATGAGCCGACGGGGCCGTCTGTTCTCATCCCGGAACGCTTTAAAGGTGTCCTTGAGCTGGTAGCGGAAAAGTCAGGCTGGGCGCAGCGCGGCAAGCAGCCTGGCCGCGGCATGGGAATTGCCGTATGGTTCTGCCATCTCGGCTACTTTGCCGAGGTCGCCGACGTCAGTGTGGACAAAAACAACAAGGTCACCGTCAACCGCGTCTGGGCCGCCGGCGACGTCGGTAGCCAGATCATCAATCCCCAGGCAGCCGAGAGCATGGGCTTCGGCGGCGTGGTCGAGGGCCTCGGCCACTTGGGCCAGGAGATCACCCTCACCGATGGCCGTGTCGACCAGAGCAACTTCCACAACCATCCGCTCATGCGCATGAGGCAGATTCCGCCCATCGAGGTCTACTGGCGCAAGACCGACTACTCCCCCACCGGCCTCGGCGAACCAACCCTCCCGCCCATCCTTCCCGCCGTAACCAACGCCATCTTCGCCGCCACCGGCAAGCGCGTCCGCACCCTCCCACTGGCAAGAAGCGGCTTCAGTTGGGCGTGAGGACGGATTGGCTTCTAAGCCGTCGGACGAAAGAGTTACCGGGCCAACGTTTTCCCAGGTCTCTGCCGCAACGCGTGAGTGCGTGGGACTTGTTCATCGAATCGGCGGACTTGCAAATTTCCGAAGAGTGGAACAATAATGAGTCTGTCAAGGTTTGCGCTTTTATGGACGCTGAACGGCTGGAGGGTTTGTTATGTCGCCAGTTCTGTCCGGAAGGCGGAGTTCCCCCGCACTGAGATTGCTGATCCTATGTCTCTCCACGGCCATTGCCGCATGGAGTTCCCAGGCTAGGTTATCCCTCTATAGCGCACAAAAGCTGTCCCACCCGGTAAGGGCTGCCAGGCTTCTTCAGGACGGGGAGATCAATAAGAAGAGTTGCGCTCTTTTGTCGCGCAGGTTTAGTCGCGCCAGCCAGTCCTTCACTGGCAGCGTTGTCGTTCCCCCTCAACCGCGCTTTGTTGTCCGCCGGAGCGCACTGATACACAAACTTCCTCCAGGGGCTATTCGGTTCTATCCAGACCAGCTCCGCTTCAGGCCCCCTCCGTCGATCGTTTAGAGCAATTTCACAGCGAGTGTGAAGCCATGTGTTCCACGCGCCGGGGCCGCGTTAGCACCGCCGGTATGCATTCATGCATCGAAGTATCTGTGAGACTGCTCTAGCTCGTCCATCGCACATTTCAGCTCGCCGAACGAATTGTCATGTTTAAGGATTCCGAACACCAGGAACGGCAGTTCCGCCGCCGAGGCAGCAGGAACTGCGGGAGGTGTCTACATGGGTATAGCAATTTATCTTGCTGTTGCGTGCCTTGTGTGCGCGCCCTTCACCAATGCCCAGCCAAGGATGAATCGATGCGACGGCCCCAGAGGTACAGGTGAACGGATGAATCAGACCGCGGGCAGCAAACTCGTGTGCCCCAACGTAGGTTGCGGGCTTCTTTGGATCACTCCGGCGGATCTCCTTCTCGCGATGAGTGCGGACACAGAATTGTTTATCTTTCAATTAATTGACGACGAGCAGTCCTTCGATTGGAATCAGTGGGAGCGCGGCACGGTTCTTGTTACTCTGCCCCAACTGGAGGAGGCAATTCCCTGGGTTTCACAAAGACACAGTGTCGTCGTTTACCGCCCTTCCGGAATCGACTCGAACATCAGTCAAAGGCTGTCTTCTATCGCTCGCATACGCGAGGTGTTCGTAGTTGCGCAAGACATCGCCAGCGCATCGCGTCGTTCCCAACGATTGGCAGGTGCGATATGCAACTGAACACTGTTTCAAGCCCTTCTTACAATCCAGAGCGGGACGCGCAAGCGGGCAAAATCGCACTTCTTGTCGATCCAGATCCTTTGCTCCTTGCAGCGGGAAAGCTGTTGTTGGCCGGACACTACAAATCGGTCCGAACTGCATGCACGTGCATTGACGTTTGCAACCTTCTTCCCGAGGAAGAGCCGCAATTTGCCGTCCTCAGTGACAGGCTCGGGCCGTTTCAGCTCACGGCAGTGGCGGAGTATGTATGGCACCGCTGGCCGCGGACAAGAACATTGCTGTTCGGCCGGACTGCTTCGTCGCAGATCGATCGTCTTAGCGACGGCGAGTCGGATGTAGGACTGAGTAACATGGAGTTTCTCGCAGCAATTGAATCGTATGCCAGCAAACCGGATTGGACGAGAATTCAAATAGGCTCTGCCCACACTACCCGAACGGTGGCCAGGTGTCCCATCGTTTGAGCGCCTTCTGCTCAAAGAGTGAGAAGTCCAACTGCCCCACTATCGGCCTTGTCCGCCGTGGCCTGAGCGGGCTCCGTTAGTCGCGCGCTACCTTTCCCCCCGAAACTGAATGATGCGGCGGCGGTCGCGTTTCGAGGGCCGATGTTCCGGCGAGGGCGCAAACTCCTGCATCGCCTTGCGCTCGGCAGCCAGCTTGATGCGCGCGGCGATGCTTGCCTCGGTCTCGCGATAGAGCGTCTGCGCCACCACCGCCGGGCCGCGCATCTCGCTCAGCAGCAGCACCTCGATCTGAAACTCGCCGCCCTCGTTCCTCACCGTCAGCATGTCGCCCACGCGAACCTCCCGCGCCGGTTTGGCTTGAACGCTGTTGGAGTGTATGCGGCCCAGGTCGCAGGCTTTTGAAGCCAGCGCCCGCGTCTTGAAGAAGCGGGCAGCCCAGAGCCATTTATCCACGCGAACAGAGGTCATGATCTATTGTCATATCCGAGAGGGAACTTCAGAGAAGAATTGTTCGGAGAGGTTGCTTCAGGCTTCGCCTTCAACCTTCCACACATAGAGGTACTTGGCATCACTGGATGTCGCCACCTCCATCCCTCTGTCGCGTGTTACTCGATTGAGCGCAGAGCGGATGTTCTCCTTTGTGTCCGGTAACGCGGAGAGGGGTATTTTCAGTGCCGAGCCCACACCCAACTGATCGATGTCGCTGAGCAGTTGCGTCACAATCTCCTTGTGCTTGCCATCCCGGCCTTTCGGGACATCAAGCTGAAGGATGGACTGAAACCTCATTGGCGCCGCATTTGAGTCAGTGTTGGATGCCATGTTCGCGAGTCCCTCCTTAGCAGGTCCGCGTCTTCGGTCAAGGAATCGTGCGCTTAACGTATGCCTAAGTTGCCGTAAAACTATCCTCTAGTTGACAGCATACCCACGGTCTTCAGAATTGGCAACCCCTGAAAGCAAATCCCGCAGTTCCTGCGGAAGAACTCCCAATCTCCTGACTTTCCATATAAATGCCAGATTGCAAAGACTTAAGCCGTAGCGTAAAAGAGGTTCCCCGCATTGCAAAGACCCTGCTAGGTTGGCTAATAGAGGTCAATTTCTGGTGACGGTCAGTTTGATTTTCTACAGGGGATGTGCCGGGTGTTCGATCCGTTCAGACTTGAGTCCGCCTGGAATAGTCAGAAGTTTAACCGAACCGGGAGATGCGAATGGCAGAATCATGCTTCAAGAAGAAGAATACAAATCCTCCAGCCTGTGGCGTGCATAACGTGGCGCTTGTAGAAGATCGGGTCTCGATAGATTCAAACGCGCCTGGGCTTGGGAAAATTACCTGCTATCGATGTCCGGCTACCGGCACCGTTGTTCCAGACGGGAAGAGAAGTCAGGTGTGAAATTCAATCGGACCGGCTCCCCAATCCTTTTATGAGCAGACGCACCCATTTTCCGACCGTACCGATCGAGGACGTTCCGGCGTCCGGATCATCCGACGATCCACACACCTGCGCATTGCCCGGTGGTCCTCATGGCCGACATGGCCGGCGACGAGTCTGCCCAAGCAGACACCAAGTAAGCAATCTTGAACCGAAGCAGCCTTGCAGCCATGGCGGTCTACGATCATCCCGCCGATGCTTCCTGGTTTGCTCTGCGCCGTTGCAATGAGGTTGAGTCGGAGATCCAGCCGATCGGAGTGGTGGTGCAGCCTTTCGATGCTTACCGAGGCGATCATTCTATTTTCGTATAAGAAAGCTATATCCCGCAGGTGTCTTGAGCAGGGAAGTGCGGCCTCCGCGAGCCAAACACCGCTCGAGCCGCGCCCCCTCTGGATTATGCCGCAGTTTTCTGTTCCGCCGGCACTTGAACGAGTTCATCGAAGATGGAGCGGTAGTGGATCATTGCTGCTCGCAATTCTTCAGTAGTTGCCTGAACTGGGCCGGGCCGCGCAGCGACGGCATGAGCTGAGCGGTAATTCTCCATCACCAAGGGATGGTCAACGGAAAGATCCGCGGCGCGCTGATCGAATTCGGCAACGGGATAGCCCCGCGCCAGCAAGAGGGCGCTGACCAGTTCGTCGGCTTCGGTGACTGCGCCTTTGGGATGATCGACGAAGCGGGCTTGCACCGTCTGCCACTCAGCTAGAAAGCGCGCGCGTTCCGTGGGGGCCAGATCTCGGATATTCAGTTTCTCTACGCGTGTTGCCCGGTCGGCCAACTTGGCTTCGGCCTTTTGTTCCGAGCCATGCACGGTTACAGCACGGTTGTACTCTGTCCCGAATTGATTGCGCAGCGCCAGCGTATGTTTCTTGCGCCTTTCCAGGTAGACGCCCACAACAACGCCAACGATCATGACAACCACAACCACGGTCATGATGAATCTTGGATCCATAAGACTGAAGTGCATGGTACCCTCCTGTTTGATTGCATGTCCGCGCAGAGAGAGGTGGGGTTGGGGTGCTTCCTCGGCTGGGCTGGAACGTGATTCTTAATCCATGGAGAGTATTGACCGGTCAAGTCTCCCTTGGCTGGCCAGATTTGCTCACTGGAGGCTTCACGGCGATTTGGCTCGGATGCAAGGTTTGATCCGGGATTGGTCATCGCACGCGCGTTTGGGGCAGAAGCAGATGAGGAGAATCTACGGGAAGCGTGCCATTTCACCCTGGCCGCAAAAAACACGGCGAGGGCGGAGTAACTATGGCCCTACACTAATCGATGAAAATGGTCTAATTTGCAAGCACAGCTCGATACCGGACCTTGTTCTTCTTTACCTTCTCGATAGCTTCGTTGGCCTTGGCCATGGAGAAGCGTTCGGTTTGTGCCTGGACGCCGTGGCGGGCGGCCACATCCAGCATTTCCTTCAACCGATATGGACTGCCAGTAGGGTTCCCGGTGATGGTGCGGAGGCCGGAGATCAGTGGAAAGGCATGTACGGACACGGGAGACGGCGGAACGCCCACAAAGCAGAGAGTCCCGGTGGGCCTCAATGCCTGAATGTAGGTTCCCCAGTCCTGATCGGCGTTAACCGTACTCAGGATGAAGTCCAGAGTGCCGGCTACTTCCTTTAGAGCCTTGGATTCGCGGCTGTTAACGAAGCGGTGAGCGCCCAGGGCACGCGCTTCTTCTTCCTTCGCGGCTGAGGTGGAAAAGGCTGTAACCTCCGCGCCAAAAACGCGTGCAAACTGGATTGCCAAGTGCCCTAGTCCCCCAATGCCTACAATGCCAACCCGCGAAGACGGGTTCACGCCATGGGTGCGCAGGGGGTTATAGACCGTGATGCCTCCGCACAGCAGCGGCGCGGCGTGTTCGCTGTCGAGGGCGGCAGGAATCGGAACCACAAAGCGGGCATTCGCGCGAACGCGCTCAGCATAGCCGCCGTTGCGGTGAACACATGTCCCCTCTGCCGCGGGGCAAAGGTTCTCCATCCCACGCGTACACCACTCGCACTGGCCGCAGGAGTTCGACTGCCAGCCGAGGCCAACGCGCTCACCCTCTTCAAGCGATCGCACCTCTGCGCCAACGGCCGCAACTGTGCCCACAATCTCATGACCGGGGATAAAGGGATATTGGCTTATGCCCCAATCGTTCGAGATGAGGTGAAGATCACTGTGGCAGATGCCGCAATGGGTGATGTCGATCTCTACCTCGTGCGGACCCAGCTTTCCTGGGTCGTAGCGATAAGGCAGAAGCTCAGCGCCCGCCGCGTAAACTGCAAGTCCTTGAATAGTGGCCATTGTCGTTCCGAAGTCCTCGCTGGGGGTGGCAAAGCGGCCGACTGACTTCCCCAAAGGCGTCGGCCCGATAGATGGAGGGAGTGGATCTCTACGTCAAACCTAGTTTAAACCGCCACCCGTCTCAATGCGCAGATTAAGAATCTGAAATCCGTTCAAAACTCCCTCGGCAGGAGCTTGTGCCATCACCTCCGCCGATTCCCCATTCAGATTGACATCCTGGGTGGTGCGCAGCGGTTCCAGCGCATTTGCCATTGAAAGCGGTAGGCTTGCAAGTGTCTGGCCTGCCATCCCAGCCTGGGTTTCAGGCACCAGAAGACTCACATAGATGCGGTCTGCCGCGTGCTGCGTCCGGGCTTGCGCCAGCACAGTCTTCAGATCGGCAGGGCGGCTGGAAAACCGGGGTTGATCCAAAGTCCGGTCCAGCGTACCGGAGTCTGAGATCAACAGACGCAGATTTCCCGCACCCAGCCTTGCCGGTAGTGTGACAGGAATACGAACATTGCGCGCAGGTTTCTGCCATGGCCGAATGGTAGCTTCAACCACCACGGTATCGCCAGCATGGACGATATCGCCTGAAACCAGCCGCGCCGTCTCCAGTTCCACTTGAATGCGCCGGGGAATCGCCTCGACGTGAAGGTCGATTCCTTGCACCGAGCCCTGCCGCGCGCCATTTGAGTAGAGCCGCGAAAAACGCTCACCCGTCAGCAACGCGGTCTCCAAAGGCGCGGCCACCTGATCGCCGGATGAGACCCAAAGGTCGAGTGGAGATGCGGGGTAGCCGTCCAGATCGATGTTGCCGGTGAGGTGATAGCTGGTATCGGCGGTGCTTTCATTGGTTGCAAGCAACGATTCGTAAAGCGCCACAAGCACGGCCTGGGGGGTGAGCGACGGCAGGTCCAGCACTTCAATGTTGAGCTTTCGTTCGCCTGCCGCCGAGTGGACTACAATATGAACGGGGATCATACGCGCCTTGAGGCCCAGGACGCCGCGAATGGCGGAGTCGCGGTCCTCGGTAAACGAGCCGATCGAGTCGCCGGTGTTGACAATCTTGAAGGCATTCAGCGGCGAGGCCAGCGTGGCTACCACTTCCGCTGTGGTCATGGGCAGCGATACCGGCCCTGCCTGTAGAACGGGATGGCCGCAGGCAAGAAGCTGTTTGGGATCGATGTAGGTTACCGTGCAGGTAGCCGCAATCTCCAGGTCGCCGCGCACCAGTTGCATGCTCACCGCCGAGCCCGGCACGACGCTGGCTATCGCGGCGGCTGAGGGCGCCATGTCAAGGCCCTCCGGTCCGGAAGGCTTGGAAGATCCGCTCATTCCCCCGGCCGCAACCATCTCCAGGCCGGTTCCAGCCATCTGTTGTTGCCACAGGCGAATGGCTTCAGGGCGGAAGCCGCTCATGACCAGCGGGGTTTCCATGGCCTGGAAATTATCCTGAGCCGACTCCTGAAGCTGCTGTTCAGCATTCCCTGTTTTCTGATCCCTGATCCCTGTTCCCTCGGCTTCCATGGGCAGATCGCGCACCTCCAGCATCTGCTCAATAGGCGTGATGCCGGCGATGGGATCCTTGCTGAACTGGCCAATGCGGTAGGAGAGCGAGCCCAGCAGGCGGTTGCCAATATACACCGGGCTTCCGCTCATGCCTGCCACCACGCCGGTGTACTCGGGCTTGGCGCCGTGGAGCTGGGCCAGGATCATATCGTGGCCGGGGCCGCGCGCGCCGCGCAGAACGCCCAGAATCTCAACGTCCATCGGCTCGGGCTTGGTCCCGGTGAATACCGTCCAGGCGGTCGCCGTCATCCCGCGGCGCACCTCACTGAGCGGGAAAAATCCGCCGCTGGACGGTGGTGGACCAGCAGGAGCAGGGGTGCTTTGCGCCGGCAGCAAACCAGAGCTCAGCAGCACAATCAGAACAAACAGCGCGATGCCCGGCGTCAAGAGCTGGGCAGCCAGTCGAATCCGGGATTCCTTCAGACAAGTTTTCACGTCTATAAGAGTACAGCCTTTGCGGCAGCCCCTGGCCGCCGTCATCAAGCAGCTAGAAGCTGCAAGCTCTCTTCCCGTATGCTGTTGAGCACAGAGGTCGCCATGTCCGCATTGTCCAAGAAATCCCGGAAGCGCTTGTTCCGCAACTCGTTAGCCGGTTGTTTTGTCGTCCTTCTGGTCTTGACCGCCGCAACCCTTGGCCGAGCCCAGGCCACGCCGCAACCTCAGCAGCCGTCCGACCAGGCCACGCCCGATGCGGGCGGTCCCGGCGCCGATACGGGTGTCATCGCCCTTCCAAAGAAGAAAGAGACGCCGGAAGATGTGCCGCCGCCTGCCCCTGCCCAGCCCAAGATCAAGAATCCAGAAGGTCTGAGCAACTTTTCTTTGCGCGTGGATGTCCCTGAAGTCACCGTCGATGTGGGCGTTCTTCTTGAGAAAACTCACCAGTTTGTCCCAGGGCTCAAACCCAGCAACTTCCGCGTCTATGAGGACGGAGTCGAGCAGAAGGTGGCCGGTTTCAAGCGTGTCGAGGCGCCCATCACAGCCTTGCTGATCTGCGAGTTTGCCTCTAACAGTTACAGCTTCATCTATGACATGCGCAACGCAGCCTTCACATTTGCCAACCAGTTGCGGCCCCAGGACTATGTGGCCATGATGACCTTTGACATGCGCACGCAGATCGTTTCCGACTTTACCCAGGACAAGCGCCAGCTTATGGAAGCTATCAACTCACTTCAAATCCCAGGCTTCAGAGAAACCAACCTTTTCGATGCTCTCTACGAAGGGCTGGACAGGCTCGACCGCATTCAAGGCCGTAAGTACATTATTCTCATCGCTTCCGGGCGCGATACCATGTCCAAGCTCACGCTGGATAAGATGTTGAAAAAGGTTAAGGCCACTCAGGACGTGACCATCTTCACCGTTTCGACCGGCGGGGCTATGCGGGTAATGACTGAAGGACGCGGCGGCATGGGAGGCCAGATGCGCGAGCTGGATTACTTACAGGCCGACAACGAGATGCGGACCTTTGCCTCGCTCACCGGCGGCGCCAGCTTCTTCCCGAGGTTTACCGGTGAAATGCCCGACATCTTCTCTGAGATCAATCAGAACATCCGCTCAAAATATGAACTGGTCTACCGCCCAACGAACACCAAGCAGGACGGTACCTATCGCAAGCTGCGTGTGGAGCTTGTAGATGAAGAAGGCCATCCCCTGCGCATTCAGGATGAGAAGCAAAAGCCGCTCAAGTACGACATCCTTACCCGCGACGGATATCGTGCAAAGCAGGAAGTGGAGTAGCCCGCTCCAATCTCAGACCCTCGAATGAGCGAACGCTAAACATAAAACAATGGCAAGCGGCTGCCCGATGCTGCCGCCTGCCATCAAGGGCCGCCAAACCAGTATGGCGCGCCGAGATCATGAATCAAACGAACTGAGCGAAGATGTCATGGACGTAGTAAACCACCACGAACAGACTGCTTCCAAGAGTGAGCCACATGGCGATGCGCCCTACTGGCTCGATCCGGTTGACCCTGGCCATGATGGCAGCCTGTTCGGTCTTCAACTGATCATACGAATCCTGCAGGATGATTTGGTTATCCTCGTCGCGGGTTAGTCTCGCGGTATACATCTTGAGGGCGAGCAGAAACAGAACCGTAACGCCCCAAACGGACCACATTGTGGGAACAAATTGTGTCATACTCCACCTCCTGAAGATTTCGGTCCCAGATACCTGCGGATACGTGGACGAAGCGCGGTCTCGTAAGTAAAGGGGCCGTCCGGTTGAACTGCAAAGCCCTAAACGAGGGCCGGCGTCGAGATCGTAATCAGAGATAACCTTGCTCGGTGGGCCACCGTCTCAGCCCTCCCGTTTGAAATTGCGTCACTGGCCTTGGAAAACCACGCATGAAACTATTAAGGGAATACCACCCATTGCATAGCCCTGACATCCCGCAAAGGGGGGAGCCGATTCTGCGACTTTCCGGTCTCCCGTTGCATCCAATGAAATGAAATCGTGATTGGGGCTTGTGTACAAGCCCGCGTCGCAGTAGAGTTACGAGTAACGGCAAGCATTTCACCCTTTGGGAGGCACCATGGCCACAGCAACCGTTGCACCCGCACAGGAAACCGAAAAGAAAGCCCCCCTCCACCTGACCCCTCAGGCCATCGCCAAGGTGCGCGAGATCATGGCCACGCAGGATCCGCTTCCCGCTGGGCTGCGCGTCGGCGTTGTGGGCGGCGGCTGCTCAGGCTTCCAGTATTCGATGGCCTTCGAGAACCAAAGCGGCATGATGGACAAGGTCTTCAAGTTCGATGACCTTCAGGTCTTTGTCGACGCGACTTCCCTGATGTACCTGAATGGCTGCATCGTCGATTATGTTGAGACGCTCGAGGCGGCAGGCTTCAAGTTTGAGAACCCCCAGGTGAAGAGCACCTGCGGCTGCGGTTCCTCGTTCAGCGTTTAAACGGTCCGCACTCAGCATAGCTGGCCCGTACAAAAGGCTCGTCCCTTCGCGAAGGGACGAGCCTTTTGTGTTTGGGTTCACGCGTGGACGATGATCCTATAAATCCTGCCTATGGCTGCGTTGAGGGTGGGGGCGTGGTGCCGGTTCCAGGATTGTTTCCACCAAGACCGCCACCAATGCCGGGACCGCCGCCGATGCCGGGAGTGCCACCAATACCCGGGTTTCCGCCAGCACCTGGGGCGCCACCGAGGCCGTTATTGCCGAGATTGCCTCCCTGCATCATCATCTGGTCGGCAAGCGGATCATAGAAGAACTCCCATTCGTTATAGTGATTCTTTTTCTTGTAAACCAGGATGGACTGCTTGGAGCTGTTCGGTGAGACCCCGATCATGGGCCCGCCGCCGAAGGTCTGTCCAGTCAGGCCGGTGCTCGATCCAGAGGTTGAGCTGCCGCCGGGAGCGTTCGGGTCTGTGCTACCGGTTCCGCCGGAAGGTCCCCCAGAGGCGGAGCCAGAGGGGGTGGTTACTCCGTTTGGTGCGTTTGGGTCGGCCGGGGCGCCGGAAGTGTTGGGAGGCGAACCGCTGGCAATCGAGCCGGACGCAGGACCGCTACCTGATGAGGAGCTGAACATGCCCAGGGACGGGTTGGGTCCACCTGAGCCCGGTCCGGTGCCTGCCAGCGCCGCGCCGCCAATGGGCTGGCCGAAGAAGCCCAGAGTCTGGGTCTTGTTCTGGCCAAAGCGGATGATCTTCCAATCGTCCTTGCCCGTGGTGGGGTCGATGTATTTCTTGCGCAGAAAGCGAATTTCATTGGTCATGACCAGCGCGTCGACGCTTGGCGGATAAGCGCCGAACTTCTTGTAATAGAGCTTGACGGCGCGGACGTATTGCTTGCCGCGGTGCATGGTCTCGATCTCGCGGTCGCGCTGAATATCTTTTTTGACCACCGGCACGGCAACAGCCAGGCTGAGGACGAGGATGGCCAGCATGAACATGACCACAACCAGAATGTAGCCCTCTTCAGAGGGCTTGCAGCGGCGGGTTGGGATGGTCTTTATCATCACGTAATTCCAGGCTTCCGGCTTCTAGCCTCTAGCAACTCTCCGGCCCTAGTTTGTGGTCAACTGCAGAGTTTGCGTGTTGTTATAGCCCAGGTCGGTGACTTGAACGCTCCCCGGCATGATGGCGCCCACCTTGTAGCGATGATCGACAATTTCGCCGCTCCTGGCCATGAAGATGTCGTCACCGTGGACGAAGAAGGCTTTGAGCGATTTGTCCCTGGCTTGGGAATAGCCGAAGTACTTGAGATCGATGGCCGGCGGGCGTGGCGGCACGTACGCAGCTACGGCCACGGGTCCGGTTGGTCCGATATTTCGTGGACCCTTGATCGGAGCTTCAATGACATGCACAGGCGCGGATTCCGCGGAGAAGATATTCCTGCCCGTTCCCGCGTATTCAATATCCTCGCTCATCGCCAGCTTGTCGAAGTGCAGCGTCGGGTCCAGGCCGGCGTTCGAGAGTTTTTCGGCCTCTGCGCCCGTTGCAGAGGATGTAGCCACCCGATTCACTTGCGCGGCTCGTGGCGCGGCTAGAGCCGGCGCAGGCGTGACGCTGCGAACCGGCGTGGAGGGCTCGGAAAAACTACCGTGAATCTCATAGACCGCGGCCGGAATGATCACCGCGAACAGGGCGGCGACCATATAGACTTGGCGCTTGTTTTCCGTTCCTAGTCGAAGGGCCATGGCTACTCACCCTCCTTGCCGCCACTGGCGGGTCCGGCTTGCGGCATGCTTGTGTCCCCAGCTTCCGGAGTGGGAGGCAAACCGCTGGCTGCTGCATCCGCAGGCCGCAGCCAGGTGGAGACGCGCAGCCGCAGACTGACCATGCCGCCCTGTTGGCCGGTAAGAGCCATGGCCCGGATGACAAAGAAGGTTTGGTCGCGCTCCAGGCTGTTTACAAAGCGCATAATCTCGGGATATGCGCCGCTGATGCTCGCGTCCATCGAAATCTCAGTGAGATACGAGCCTGCCGGGCCTTGGGTATATTGCACCCTGGAGAGCCGCACTCCCGATTTCACCTGCAAGTCACCGATGCGGCTTGCAATCGACGAGTAGTTGGGCGGGATGCGCCTGGAGTAGAAGTCCTGGATCTGCGAGCGGGACTCTTCCACGCGCTGATCCAGGCCGCGCAGGGGTGTGGTTTGCAGGTCGAGAGCCTTCAGCTCAACCTGTTTGCCCACTAACGCGTCGCTTGAGCGGTCATTGGTGGCGGCCCAGTCCAGGCCAAGGCGAACGCCCAGTCCGATGACCAGTACCAGCATCACGGTGAAACCAGCATAGTGCCAGGTGAGAGGAGAGGCTAGTCGCTCGCGCCACGGGGAGGTAGCTTTACCGCTCATTGGGTACCTCCTGGGGTGCGGGTTGGCACGGGGTTGGGCCTGAGTTGCGGTGCGCCGGTATACGGCGGCCGCCCCGGTCCAGAAAATCCGTTCCGGTTCATGCGCGTCTGCGGAATGAAAGCAGGCCCGGAGGTCGGAGGAACCGCTCGCAACATAGGCTGGTCGCTGGTATCCGCTCGGTTTGGAGATGGTTTCTTCGCCGCTCTGCGTTCACCGGGCAAAGCCGGTTTATACTCGGCCAGCAAATCGAAGTCCACGCGGTTCGAGGCGCTCACCGGCTCCATCCGCTCGCCAGGCCCTCCCGCTGATTCTGTATTTTCGCCCACGATGCGAGGCAGCAGAAAGCGCCTCGAGTGCTCCAGGTTCCTCACCAGCTCCACAGCGCGGTCGCGAGGCCCAATCACGCGCAGGTGCAGGGTGATGTGGCCGTCCTTGCCGCGAATCGGTTCAAGGGTCGAAATCTGCACGCCGCCGGGCAGCACGGTTTCCAGATCCTCCATGGCCAGCGTCCAACTGAATGCCTTTTCATCGAAGAGGCGGTTGAGCGTTCCCACCTGGTCCAGCAACTGCGCGTTGGCCGGCTGGCGCATCAGTGCCTGATAACGCTGCCGCTCCTGGGCAATGCGGTCGATTTGGCCGTCGAGCGAATGGTCGCGCGCGCGTGCTTCCTCGGCCTTCTGGTGGATGGCGCGCAGTCCAAAAATCAGCCCAATGGCAACGACAGCCAGTACGCCCATGGCAATCCGTAAGCGCTTGATCGCTGGTCCCAGGTCGGCAAAGGGGCGGCTGGCGAGATTGAGACTGATTCTCATGCTCTTGCCCCCGCCTGTCCGCCGTGGCGGGCCAGCGCGCCAGCCACGCCGGCAATGCTCGCCTGTCCGAGCGAGGTCACCGCTCCTGTTTCAGGCCGTGGCGCCAGATCAACCACATTGAGTTCAGGGTCGTCGAGCCAACTGGCAAAGTCTTCCGCTTCACTGTAGCCGGCTCCGTCGTAGTCGATTATATTGCTGCCGGCATAATACAACTGGCGTGGGCAGACGCCCAATTTATCTTCAAAATAGGCAGCGGCCACGGCAATGCCGCGCTGCACTTCCTGCAAGCGCAGGTTGGGGTCGGTTGGCAGGTCGATGGTGCGATAGAGCAACAGATCCTGGCCGTTGGCGATGCATGTGGTGAGCGCAATCGAGCTCAGGTTGGCGATCAGCATGGCTTCCATGGAATCAACCGCCTCCAAAGCCGCAAGGCTTGAGGGGAGCACCGCGCCTGGCTCGTAGCCCGCGGCGCGAACCGCGGCCTCATATTCGGCCAGCACCTGGCCGGGCAGCACGGCCGCCAACACTTTGCATTCGTCTTTCTTCTCCACCAGCACCTGGTAGCTGAGGCTGGCGTGTTCCACGTCAAAAGGAACCATTTTGCGCAGGCGGAAGCGCAGCACCGAGAAGGCTTCAACTGGCTTGGAGGGCAGGGAATCGAAGTCGAGCACAAAAACTTTGACCACTGTATCCGGCAGCAACAAAGTCACTGAGCGAGTACGCGGCGAGACTTGGCTCAGCGTCGAGCGAATCGCTGCCGCTACAGCTTCGGGCGCTCGCAGGTTCGGCTCGCCAATTCCCGGCACAATCGCCCCGGCGGGCAGTGGCTGGTAAGCGTAAACGGGAGACTGTCCCGGCCCCGGTAAGGCAGCGGCCATCACCCCCTCGGGCGAAACCTCCACCGCCGCCGGTGGACGCCCGCTGGTCGAGGAGCCGAGTTTTGCCTTGCTCAGAATCGAACTCATCAGCGCGAAGCCTCGATGAACGTAACCTTGTTGATTTCCTTGAGCGTCGTCAGGCCGCGGCGTACGCGATCCAGCGCCGACTCGCGCAGGAAGCTCATGCCCTCTTTGCGGGCCAGTTTGCGCACCTCAGAGGTCGGTTTCTTTTCCAGAATCAATTCACGAATCGGGTCGGTCAAGTCCAGCAGTTCATGGATCGCCGTTCGGCCGCGGAAGCCGGTGCCGCCGCACTCAATGCATCCTGCGCCCTCGCGAAAGCCGAAGCCGCGCCACTCATCCGGATCCATGCCGCAGGCCAGCAGCACATCGTCTTCATAGAAAACCGTGTGGGCACAGTAGTCACAGTTGGTGCGCACCAGTCGCTGTGCCAGAATGCAGTTCAGTGCGGAGACAAAGTTGTAAACCTCCACGCCCATGTTCACAAAGCGGCCCAGCACATCCACCACGTTGTTGGCGTGGACCGTGGTAAACACCAAGTGTCCGGTCAGCGCCGAGTTGATGGCGATCTGTGCCGTTTCGTTGTCGCGAATCTCGCCCACCAGAATCTTGTCCGGGTCGTGGCGCAATATCGAGCGCAGCCCGCGTGCAAACGTCAGCCCTTTTTTCTCATTGACAGGGATCTGCGTAATGCCGCGAATCTGATACTCCACCGGGTCTTCGATAGTGATGATCTTGTCTTCGTCGCTCTTGATTTCGTTCAACGCAGCATAGAGCGTGGTGGTCTTGCCGGAGCCTGTTGGCCCGGTCACCAGCACCATCCCATACGGTTCGCGAATATAGCGCCGGAACCGCTTCAGATCGTCCTCGGCGAAACCCACCACGTCCAGCGTAAGGTTGCGAAACTTCTCGCTCATCGACTCCTTGTCAAGCACGCGAAGCACGGCATTTTCGCCATGCACCGTGGGCATGATAGAGACGCGGAAGTCGATCAGGCGGCCCTTGTAGCGCACCCTGAAGCGGCCGTCCTGCGGCACGCGCCGCTCGGCAATATCCAGCTCGCTCATGATCTTGATGCGGCTCAAGATCGTCGAGTGATGTTCGCGTGCAATGGGCGCCATGGCCGCCTGCAACACGCCGTCGATGCGGTACTTCACCACCACCGAGTCGTCATTGGTTTCAATGTGAATATCCGAGGCGCGGCGCTCCAGTGCTGTGAAGATGGTTGTATCCACCAGCCGGATAATGGGGCTGATGTCCTCTTCACTGGTCAGCTTCTCAATCGAGATATTCTCGTCGCTATTGTCGTCGCCCGTGAGCACATCGAAGGTGAGCCCCTCACTGGCTTCGTCCAGCACGCGCTGCGACTGCTCGGTCTTCTTCAACAGGTCCGTGATCTGCGAGAGCGTTGCCACGCGCGCAATAATGCGGTGCGCAAGCAGCCCTGCAATCTCGTCCAGCACCATTAGCCTCGAGGGATCGCTCACCGCGATCACCAGTGCATCGTCATGCTGCTCAATGGGGACAAAGTTATAGCGGAACATCAGCTCGACAGGCACCGTGCGCAACAGGTCGTGCTGGATCTTGAAGTTCTTGAGGTCAACGAACTCCGCGTGATAGCGCCGCGCCAGAGCCTCGGCCAGTGCCCGCTCGTCCTGACCAGTGGGAAGCGGAAGCGAAATGAGAGTTGCGTCAGCCATGCTTAATTATCCCTGACTCCCGCCGGTCTGTCCCAGCGAGAAGATGGGCAGGTAAAGCGAGATGAGAATGAAGACCACCACCACACCCATGACAATCAGAATCGCCGGCTCGATAAGCGCCAGCGCAGCGGTCAGGGCGGTCGCCACGTCTTCCTCAAAAAACTCGGCCACCGAGTTGAGCATCGCCGGCAGCGCGCCGGTCTGTTCGCCTACGGTAATCATCTCCTCGGCCAGCTCGGGAAAGACGCCCGTCTGTCCCATCGCTTCAGCCAGGCTCTTGCCCTCGCGCACCGTAGAAATGGAAGCGACCACGGCCTTAGACACCCGCCGCGACGAGATCGATCTGGCCGCCGTCTCCAGCGACGGAACCAGCGGCAATCCGCCGGTAAGCAGCGTTGAGAGTGTGCGCGCAAACAGCGCGACCTGATATTTGAGCCATAGCTTGCCAAAGATGGGCAACTTGATGCGGAAGCCGTCGATCGAATCCTGGCCGCGGTCAGTGATGGAAAAACGGTAAGCGCCGGTGCCAACGCCAAAAAGAGTGAGCAAGATCCACAGGAAGTTATGTTTGAGAAATTTGGCGAAGGCCAGCATGTCGATGGTAATCGTCGGCAGCTTGGAACCAAGCTGGTCATACAGCTCGGCAAACTGGGGAATCACCACCACAAACATGAAAGTCAACAGCCCAATAACCAGGGCGACCAAAAGACAGGGATAGATCAGCGAGGCAACCATTTTCTTCCGAAAGGTGAGCGAAATGCGCTGAAAGCTGATGTAGCGCTCCAGCACCTCGATCAGGTTGCCGGAGCGTTCACCGGCCAGCAAAGTCGTTGTATACATGACCGGAAATCCGCTTTGCGCCTCGAAGGCCGAGGAGAGCGACTCGCCGGTCTTTACGCGGGCCGAGACGTCTTCCAACTGGGCGGCAAAATGTACATTCTTCTGGATATTGGCCAACATCCGCAGAGAGCCGAGAATCGGCAGCCCGGCGCGGATCAGTGTGAGGAACTGCTGGTTGAAGATGAGAAACGGCTCCAGCTTGACCTTGCGCCGTTTGAGGCCCGCAAACCCCGAGCGGACACGAACGCTGAAAACGTGGTAGCCGGCATGGACAAATCGAGCCCGCAGCTCCTCGGCAGTGGACGCCGTCTGCACCTGCTCCTGCACGCGTCCACGCTCATCGGCCAACTTGATGACGAACTCTGCCATGCCTCTGCTCGCCGGCGGATTCGACCGGCCTCTCGGGGGGATTTTCTCAGGTTTCAGGGTACCAGCTTAGGCCCCCAGCTTATGTAACGGATAGACGCGAAAGCAGGATGCAACGCTCAGGTTGTTTAGTTCCGCCCAGCGGGCCTAGGCAGGCCGCGAAGAAACTACCCGAAGGGATGGATTGGGAGGTTTTGATAGGGCAGGGATCCAGCCCGCCCCATCAAAACGCACTTACGCCTTGTTGGCTTCCAGCAGGGCATTCACTTTAGCCATCACCGGGAACGCATCGGCGACATAAACCACGTCGGCCTTGCCACGTGTCCAGCCGCAGTTGGGGTCGAGCGAGATGGCGCGGCGATCGGCAATGAAGCGCCAGCCCACGACGTGCGGCTCCTCGCCGTGACAGCAGGTGGCGAGGCCCTTGGCGTGGCGCGGCGTGGCGCCCGTCTGGCCAATCTGGTTCAAATGCGTCAGAAATGGCAGAACGGAGTTTCCTTCGCCGCCCTGGTCCACCAGCGATTTGCTGCTGCCGAGCGAAGACCCTGCTGCACGCAGGAATCCGAGAATCAGATCGGCCGCCTCGGCCGTGTGGGTCTGTCCGTCCGCTTGTTTCTTCGTCCAGCCTGCGCCGGCGACGAGGAGCAGTTTGGCGTCGGGCCGAATCGTCTGAGTTCCCTGCGAGGGCGCGCGCAGGCCGCTGACGGTGGTGCGAATGGCAGGGAGCTGCACGGCGACCTCTTCGACCTGCTCTGTACCAGGCTCGCCGGAAAAGGCCGCGTGTGTGCCCGCATCGAGCAGCAGGAACCAGGGGCGCGCATCGCGGCTTAGAACGCCTTCCACCCGCTGGCGATAAAACCATCGCGTAGCTTCCACAGCCTCAGCGCCGCCGATTCCCGTAATGTGCGTATCGATGAAGCCGCCCAGGCGATGGGCAACGCCAGCGGCAACACGCGTAATCCGGGAACTCCCGGGAGCCAGCACGATGGTGGCGTTTGCCGCACGGCAAAGAGCTTCGCAAGCGGCAGCGTCGGTGGCGTAGCGCGCCTGGGTGAATGCCTCGCCGGAGACGGCCAGCAAGCGCGATCCTGCGGACGCCAGAGTTTTGGCCAAGTTCGTTGCATCAACAGCCACAATGCCGATGGTGAGCGAAGCCGAAAGGCGCGCCGCCAGCTCCTTGCCGGCGGTTACGGCTTCGAGAGAAGCGCGTGTGAGAGCGGCTCCGGTTTCGTCTGCATGGGTCAATACAAGAATCTCTTCCATTATTCGGCTCCCATCCACTCGACCAACTCAGCGGCAATCTGGTCGGGCGTCAGGTCTTTCACCACCCTCGTCGTCCGCTGCTGTTTGGGCAGGGCGACGGAGACGTAGCGCAGGCCGTTGGCGGCCAGCGTTGCGGGCTTGGCCTTTTGCAGCGCTGGCATGAGGGTACGCATGTTGGCCATGCCAATTTGCGGATTGTTGCGCGGCTCGGCCAGGTTGCCTGTGGCCCAGCCCAGCACGGCAGGGGCTCCGGCGCAGACCGAGACCTGATGCTTGCCACCTTCGACGCGTTCCAGCACTTCAAAGCTGCCGTCATCGTGAAGGTCGATTTGGTCCACACCTTGGAATTGGTCGGTGATGCCGAGGCGCTCGCCAACGAGCTGAAGCGTGACGCCTGCGCCGCGCGTAGCCGACTCCCAGCCGCCGAAGAGGAGCAGCTTGGCACGGTCGAGACCAGGCAGTGCGGCAATGGTCTCGGCCAGCACTGCCGCTGTCGAGTGCGCATCGGGAAAGCCGCCGATGGGACCGTCGATAGGAACCAGCTCGAAGGCGGCCTTCTGGGCCACGGTCATCATCACCTGCTGCAGCTTGGCCTTGGGGCCGAGGCTCACAAGCCAGACTTTGCTGCCGGGATTCTTTGCGGCCAGAGCCGCCGCTTCATAAAGGGCGCTGGCCGCCCACGGGTCGAGCACCGCGGGCAAGACCATTTCGTTCTTCAGCCCCGGACCGTTGGGCCCAGTCACCGGCTCCAACGTTTGCAGCGGGTCGGGAACGATGCCCGCGCAAACCACGATGTGCAGAACATTTGCCATGAAAACTTCCTTCGTAAAATTTCAATGAATTGATAGATGAGTCGCGTGAAATCGCGGGCAATACCATCCGTCCTTTACCTAGATTGCACTCTTCGCAAAGCGTCTGTAAATTCTCAAGTATAGTTTTACCTCCGTTTACGAACGCAACTATGTGGTCGGCATGAAGGGTAATGTTCAAGTGTGTCGCGGGGCTGCGACCGCAGAACTTACAGCGGAAATGGTCTCGCGCGAAAACCTTGATTCGGAGAGCTGGGCGAACCTCACGACGATCTTCTGGCTTTTGTGAAATTTTGGGAGATACTGGAGAACTTAGCACTGCGACGGGAACCTCTTCGTTCTCCTCGCCGAGTTGATCCTCAGAATTGGCTGAGTCTGCGAATGCCATTAAAGCCTTGCGCCAAGTTTCCCAACGCGTCGCATATGTTTTCCCTGTGATCTTTGATGGTGGTCGAAACATCTCACGAAAAGTCGGCTGCCGCTGATAGTGGATCCAAACGTCGGCTAGGTTCTCGAAACACTGTGCCGCGGTCCAGTTCTTACTCGCCATTTCTGACTGTGGTATCTGAGCTATTTTCAGTGCGTTTGCCCAGCCGCCAAAACGTCTCATTATCGTGTAGCAGCTTATTGGCGAATTATCATCAAAGTCATCACGAGAGAGATATTCTTTACCAGCGAGCGCAAAAACGCGCTTCATTTCGACGATGAGTTCATCGTTTGTGAGCCGCTTTTGCCCTATGTATCGATCAGTTAATCCAGCTCCTTCCAGGACTTTCTCCCAGTTGTGGCCTAATTTTCGATAAATTGTTGTAATGTTCAACCGTCCTGATAGTTTATTGAAGTTCCTTACAGAAAGTTGTTCGTTGGGGTGTTCTGTTGCAACTCTGCGAATCTCATTCAGGATCGACTCCTCCGTGTATTCGCCTAAGAAATCGACCTCGAACTTCGGCATCATTCCTCCTTCAAGAAGTTTAATGCATAGCCAAATCCCTACGGAACGATCAGTTTTCCGCCGAGTGCAGCCCGCCCGCGCCCGCGCGGAATTCAATGTTGGAGTGCTCCCCGTCCGGCGATTGTGCGCAGTTCCACAAACACGCGCCGCAGTGGACGCATTTCTCGCGCTCAAATGCCGGAACTCCACCAGCAGTCTGGGTGAGAGCCTGGCCCGAGCACATGGCGACGCATGTCTTCTCTACGCAGAGAACGCACAACCCCGCATCGCGAAAGACAACGTGATCGGCGAAGCCAGGCATGGCCTGCACCTTGCCGCCCATCAAGAGCGCGTCCTGCTGTGTGACCAGCAAGCGCCCGTCGAAGGGAATCTCAGGCCACCCGCGCGCCGTGAGCAGCGCATCGTGGAGCGAACGCCCATCGGCCATCGCCAACGCCGCCGCATCTTTCAATTTGAGGCTCTCGGACGATCCAGAAGAGAAGGGGCGAATCTGCTTGTGCGCCGGGGGAATATGCCCGCCCAGCGAGAGCTTTCCGCCGGTCAGCCCGGCCAGAGCCATGCCAATCATGCCCTTGACCAAACTCGAACCGCCGAGACCGCCATGAAAGCCGTTGCGGGCATTCTTAGCCTCGTCAGCCCCGCGTTCCACCCAGCTTGCGCGGCGGCGTGCTTCATAAGTCGCCGCAAGGTTCTCCTGGGAGAAAGGCTTGCCGGCGCGCAGCAATTCAAGCACTGCCTCGCCCAGTTGCGTGCCTGTCGTCCAGGCCTCGTCCACGCCCGAGCCAGTGAGCATGTTGGTCGAGCCGGAGCCCTCGCCGATGCGTGCAAAGCCGTCGCCGGTCAAAAACGGTTCGCCGTGCTTGCCGCTCTCTTCCAGCGACTTGGCGCCCCACGACCGCAGGGTTCCATCCTTGAGAACCTTCCAAAGCGCAGGGTGCTGAATGTAGTGCTGCAAAGAACGGTAGGCGGTGCGCGAGGGGTCGCTCATCCACGAAGGGACAAAGATGCCCACCGAGACCAGCCGCTCGGGATGCACATAGAGAAAGCCGAAGATCTCCGGCTCCGGGTAGCCGAAAGTGTGCCAGACGGTTCCAGGCTCCAGATTTGAGTCTTCAGACAACTCGATGACGAACTTCATGCCCAGCGCCCACTCGCGCCGCGCGTTTCCTTTAGGCAGGCCGAGGTGGTCGTCGAGGGCCTGACCGACCGCGCCGACGGGGCCATCGCCGACGACGGTCAGTTGTGCCCGAACATCCATCCCCGCCATAAATCCGTCAGCCGGGGCGCCCGATTTATCCACGCCCTGATCGGCGAGGCGCAGGCCATCCACTTTCTTATCAGTAAACAGCGGCCCGGCGACCGGGCTTCCCGGCCATATCTGCACCAGGCCGGTGGCCATAAGCTGTGAGCCAACCCATTGGTTAAACTGACCGATGGAGAGGATCAAGCCGCCGTGTTTATGCAGGAAGCCGGGAGTCCAGGGTAGCTCGAAGGCGTGATCGCGGACGCCACCCAGCGGGCCCATCACCCGCAATGCAGCGTCGGTCGCGCGCAACGTGAGCGAACGCCGGCTGGCGCCAATGGGGTCCAGCAGATACATCACCCGCTCCTGCTTCACTTCGGCAGCCATGGGAATCTCAGCTGGATTCAGATCGGGAAAACTGGCGCGAATGCCCTGAGCGCGTGTCACCACTCCGCTCACGCCCGCCGCAAGATCGTCGGCGCGTTCGTAGCAGAGAACCTGCAAGAGCATTCCAGGCGCGACTTTGCTCTCAAAGGCTGGGTCTCCCGGATGCGCGGTCCACTCTCGCGTCAACGTGGTGAGAAAGCCGCCCATCGCGGGACCAAAGCCGACGCAGGCGATATCGACATCCATCGACTGGCGATCAATCTCGGTTACGGGTGGTGCAGCGGTCATGGTCTCCACGCTCATGCGGGGTAATCCAGCGCTTCGGGAATCATGACCTTTCCAACCGTCTCCGCGGCGCGGTCCTTGGCCAGGCGGCATCCGCTCAGGCACGTAGTCAGCTTGCTTTGCATACGCAGGAACTCGCTGGAGCCGGCGCAGCCCGCACAGGGACCGGCCTTTTGCGGATGACTTCCGTCGGCGGCCAGCACATCCACGGCAAAGGCCGTGATGCCGGGCATGGTTTCCTCATACTCTTCCAGTTCGCTGGCCATGAAGCAGCTCCGATGCTCTTCCTCTTCCCAAGCCGGATGGCGGTTATAGCCAAAGACCAGTTCGCCGCAGATACGAGAGACTTCACCCGCTGCCGCAGCAGCCTGCACGTGGCAAAGGTCGCTAAGAAACTGAACGGTTCCAGCCAGACCTTCCGCGGCCACTGGATCGTCCGGGCCGTGCGCTTCCAGTTCAAGAACATCGAGAATCTGCGTGCGCGAGGCAACGAGCCAGCAAAGCGCGTCGGCCAGCGCAAAGGTCACGCCCTGGCGCTGCCCATGGTAGAGCTTGTTGCCATCAGGATCGGTGGACTTTTGCAGATAGTTCAGCGTCCACAGCCACAAATTCATCGCTGAAGCCAGCGTGCAGGCGCCGGTTCCCGGGCGATCAGATGCAATGCGCCGCATTGCTGCACTCCACGCGCGGAACTGGGCAAGGAAGACCTCGGAGGTCATGGTCACCGTCAACTGACGCCGTTGCACCGCTTCCGGTCCTTCGTAGGTGGCTTCCAATTGCGCGTCCATCCACTTGTTGGCCAGGAAGCCGGGGCAATCCTCGGTGATGCCGTATCCGCCCATCAGACTCACGGCCTCGCGCAGCATGTTGGCGCCGTGGCCGGTATTCCATAGCTTGGTTGCGGGACAAATCACGTTGGCCTCTGCGTCAAGCAAGACAAACGCGACCAGCGGATCGGCCTCCAGTTCAGCGTGGCGCGGATCATCTTGACGAAGCGAGAGCAATTCAATAGCTCGCTGCTCGCTTTCTTTCAGTGCCTTCATCTCCGCCCGGCCGCCCTGGATGCCGCGTTCCTTCAGCAGCGCCGTCTTCAGTTTTTCCAGCGGGTCGAGGGTGTCAAAGAGCCGTGCGGCTGCAAAGCCGAGGGAGGTTGCTGCTTCGCCCGTGGCCCACACATCCACAAGACGGTGCAATGCGTCCTCGCGCTGCTGGATGCCTTGCTCATACCGCAGCGAGCCGGGTTTTGCGCCCTCGGCCCCACGGAAACGCTGGCGCTGGTAGCGGATCACCGGCTCGATGGCCGACAGCAGCTTGGCCGCAGTCATCAGGCCGACGGGAACGCGCGTGCGGCGGAAAACCGCTTCGATGATCTCGCTATGGTTGTAATTGGGGATGATGACGCCGTCTTTAATCGTGTATCCGCCCACAATGCGGCTGGCCGGAACCTTGAGGTTGAAAATCGGATCGCCCGTGGACGAAAGCTGGTGAACCAGCTTCTTGGTCGGGGTTCCGCGATCGAAGGAGCCCTCGTCGCCGTCTTCCATAATCACCACGCAACTGCCCTTGATGCGCGGGTCGCTGGAGTTGACTGCGGCGGTGACGAAGTTGGCAAAGGCGATATTGGTGATAAACCGGCCGCGCTTGTCCACTTGCAGCCAGGGTTCTTCGCCGTCTCTCCATTCGGCAACGCTGAGTTTGCCGCTCAACATGCCGGTATCCACGCCTACATAGGGGATGGGCTCGGTCAGGGCAAAGGCGCCGCGCCAGGGCTTGCGATCCTCTCCGTGCTGCGGCGGAGCGGCCAGCGTCTTGTAGCGTGTGATTTGTTCCTGAGTGCCGCGCTCGTGAATGGGCGAAAGGGCCAAAAAACTGGCGAGACTGGCGGTGGCCGCGCCGCCGTCTACCCAGGCCAGCTCGAAGGCTGAGAGCGCCAGGGCGAGATTTTTGGGGCCGGCAATAAAGCCGCCCTCTTCCGGCTCCATGAAAACTGCGGTGATGCCGGCGCGATCGAACGCCTCCAGCATCTCGCCTTTTCCGGCGGTCCACTCGTGGGTGTTGCGCTCGCCTGAAGCTACCAGGCGCGCCACGGTTCCCCGCGCCACGCTGCGCGCTGACTGCACGAGCATCTGCAAATCGAAGCGGTCGGCGAACCGCCATTGAATCTGACGCACCGCATCCCCTGGAAGGGTCAGCATGGTTTTTGTCTCGGATAGCACAACTGTGGCCATCGATTGTGTCCTCAAGCAGCGGACCTATTGTCCTTGACCAGAGGCTTCCCGGCATGTGACCCGTATCACTTTCGCTGCCAAATTGCGAATTCGGGAGAATAACGCGTAACTACCCACCAATCCAGAGGATGAGGGTGTCGCTCGCGTCCAGCTAGGCTGCTTTCTTTTCAATCTGTGATCGTCATCACTTGCGGCGAAGATGCGCTGCCTGTATCACAGGTCATTAACAAGTAATTCACCGGGTGGATCCCCTACGGCCGGCAAAGGAGCAATGCCATGAACTTTCGAATCAAGACGGCATCCATCATCCTGCTTGCAGCTTCCGTGGTGGTTCCTGCTTTCGCGGGGACAGCCGGTGCAGACCTCTACAAGGCCAAATGTGCCATGTGCCACGGTGCAGACGGTCTGGCCGCCACACCGATGGCCAAGAACTTGAAAGTGCTCTCGTTCAAGGATGCTGCGATGATCAAGGCGCCCGAAGCTCAGTTCATCGCCTCTACCACAAACGGCAAAGGGAAGATGCCGGCCTACAAGGGCAAACTGACTGACGCTCAGATCAAGGATGTCGTCGCTTACATTCGCACTCTGCAGAAGTAGGCAGCGCGCGAGCTAAGCCCTGACCATGCTGCCCGAACCAGCAGCAGCAGGGGCGATGTGCTGATCGGAGTTGCCATGAGGTTCGTTTCTTCCATCCCGCTGGCCCTGGCCGCATCCGCGCTGCTGCTTTTCGCGGCATCTCGCGCCGCTCAGGCGCAAACAGATTGCCTTGCCTGCCATGCGGACGCCAGCGCGCAAGATGCTTCAGGACACAGCATTGCCGTGGATGCGCCGAAGTTTCATTCGAGCATCCATGGCAGCCTGCAATGTAACGATTGCCACACCTCCATCAAGGACTATCCTCATCCGGACAAGATTGCGCCTGTCAAATGCGACACCTGCCACGCCGATGAAGCGGCAGGGCTGGTTGGAAGCGTTCATGCCTCCCGCGCCGAGCATCCTTGCACCAGTTGCCACGGGGACGCCCATTCCATCTTTCCCAAGGCCGATCCGAAGTCTGCGGTCTATCCGCTTAACGTTCCGCGCACCTGCGGCGCGTGCCACGGCAACGATGCCATGGCGAAGAAGCACGGCCTGCCCAACGTCTACCCGATGTATATCGACTCCATCCACGGTTTTGCGCTCAGTAAAGAAGGGTTGTTGGTGGCGGCGAATTGTCAAAGCTGCCACGGCTCGCATCACATCCTGAGCCACACCGATCCAGCGAGTTCCACCAACAAGGCAAACGTCCCCAAAACCTGCGGGAGTTGCCATGCAGGAATTACCGCGGAATACGAATCGGGCGTCCATGGAAAGGCTGTAGCGGCGGGCAAGCTGACTGCGCCGGTATGTTCCGACTGTCATACTGCACATGCCATCGAGCAGCCGACAGCATCGGCGTTTCGCATGCAGTCCACGCCCATCTGCGGGAACTGCCACAAGGATAAGTTCAGCACCTACCGGGATACATTCCACTCGCAGTTAGGCTCTTTGGGCGGTTACGTTGAGACCGCGCGCTGCTGGGACTGCCACGGAGCGCACGAGATGCTGCCCGCCTCCGATCCGCGCTCTCCTGTCAACAAGGCGAATCTGGTGACGACTTGCGGCAGGTGCCACGCGGGCGCCAACGCCAGTTTCGTCCAATATCAGCCTCATGCCAATGCGCGCAATCGCAAACTCAATCCGGCACTCTACTTTATCCGGCTGTTTATGAATCTTCTGTTGGCCAGCACGCTTACCTTCTTCATGATCCATACCATTCTGTGGCTCATCCGCTCGCGATATGACCAAGTGAAAAGAAGAAAGGCAGAAGGAGGAAAAAATGCCTGATCTTGAGCAAGCGGCAGACGCAAGCAGGGGAGCAAGCAGCGCGGGGGAGCGATTCTTCGTGCGTTTCACGAGGGCGCAACGATACATGCACGCTGTATTGTTCTCAACCTTTCTTGGATTGGCCGCAACCGGCCTGCCCATGCGCTTCAGCCAAAGTTTCTGGGCGCGCCGGTTCGCCAGCGCCGTCGGTGGCTTCGGGACAATCATCTTCTTCCATAAGCTATGTGCCGTCGTCCTGACTTTTGCGTTTCTTATTCACGTCAAGGACATCTTTCAGCGAGCGCTGGTCAATCGAGAGAAGGGTATCTTCTGGGGTTCGACCTCGATGGTGGGTAACTGGAAAGATGTAAAGGATCTTCTCGGACACCTGCGTTGGATGGTGGGCCTGGGGCCAAAGCCGCAGTTCGAGCGCTACGCATATTGGGAGAAGTTCGACTACTGGGCGGTCTTCTGGGGCATGATCGTCATCGGTTTTTCAGGCTATGCCATGTGGTTTGCCCCGTTCTTCGCCAGGTTCCTGCCCGGTTGGGCGCTGAACGCTGTGCTGGTGATCCACAGCGAAGAAGGTTTGCTCGCCATTCTCTTCATCTTTTCCATCCACTTCGTCAACACCCATCTGCGCCCTGACAGTTTTCCCATGGATATGGTGATCTTTACCGGCGTGGAAAGCGAAGAAGAGTTCAAGCACAAGCGCCCGGAAGAATATGCGCGGGCTGCCGCCCAGGGAAAACTGGAATCCCGAATTGGGGAAAAGCCGGCAGTCTGGCTGGTGAACTTCAGCAGAGTCGTGGGCTTTACCGCGATCTTTATCGGACTCACCCTGCTGGTATTGACCTTGAGCGCCTACTTCAGGGAGTAATGAGGGCTTTGCATGTCTTTGTCGAGCGGGCTGAAAGGGAACAAGTGCGGAAGAACTCTCGCTCCACTCCTTGTTTTATCTCTGCTTGCATGCGCGGGTGCAGCTAGCGCCGAACAGAAGCTCAAAGACAGCGATTGTCTTGCTTGCCACTCCGACCCCACTCTGACGAATCAGGTTGACGGCAAGACGATAAGCTTGCACGTCGATGCGGACAAGCTGAAGCACTCGATTCACGGCGGCATGTTCACCTGTGTGGATTGCCACACAGACGTAAAAAGCCTGATCCACGAGGCGACACCCAAAAAGATTGTCTGCTCCCAATGCCATGCGGATGCGCAGGATGAGTACGCGCACAGCGACCACGCCAAAGCGGCCAAGGGAGGCACTACCCCAGCTGCAAACTGCCAGGACTGTCACGGGATCGCGCACGAGATTCTTGCTGCAAGCGACGCCAAATCGCCCGTGAATCACGACAACATTCCTGCCACGTGCGGCCGCTGCCACGGGCAGACGTTCCTTATGGAATCGAACGGCGAGAGCGGTCAGCCCTTCGTGTCCTACCAGCAGAGCGTGCATGGCTTGGCCATCGAGAAAGGATCGAAGAAGGCCGCAGTCTGCACGGATTGCCATGGATCGCATGAGATTCTCCCTGCCAACGACTCGAAGTCGCCGATCTACAAATTCAATGTTCCCGCCACCTGCGGCAAGTGCCACACTGAAGTCGAACAGACCTTCATGCAGAGTATTCACGGGCAGGGAATCAGCCGCGGCAACGGGCTGGCGCCGGTCTGCACAGACTGCCATGGAATCCACTCCATCAAGGCCCATATCGACCCAAACTCGTCGGTTTCCGAACAGAATGTCGCCCGCACCACCTGCGCGCGCTGTCATGAAGGGGTGAGGCTCTCGCAGGAATTCGGCGTACAGGGCAATCGCGTATCGAGTTATCTCGACAGTTATCACGGATTGGCGTCGGAAGGCGGCTCGGTCGTGGTGGCAAACTGCGCCAGTTGTCACGGAGTGCATAACATTCTGCCATCGAGCGATCCGCATTCCACCATCAACCGCGCCAATCTCGATGTTACCTGCGGCAAGTGCCACAAGGGAGTTACGCAGAAGTTCACTCTCACCAAGGTGCACATGGAGATCGGTGTATCCAAAGACATCGGCTCGGTTGCTGTCCGCTGGGTGAGGTGGTTCTATCTCGCGTTGATCTTTGGAGTCATTGGCGCAATGTTCCTGCATAACGCCATCATCTGGCGAAGCAAGGCCGCGGCGTGTCACCGGCTGCAGAATCCAAACATGGTCAGGATGACCGAGAACCAGCGCTGGCAACATCTGGTCTTGCTCACCAGTTTTATTATCCTAGTAGTTACTGGCTTTGCCCTTCGGTTCCCGAACTCCTGGATTGCTGCGGTCGTCCCCATGGCCGAGCGGTTGCGCAGCATCATTCATCGCGTCGCGGGAGTTATCTTGATCGGCGCGGGCATCTATCATCTCTTCTACCTCGCTGCCACCAGAGAAGGGCGTCGCTTGATTTGCGATTTCGCGCCCATCCCAAAGGATGCCTTCGATGCATGGGGAACCATGCGGTATTACCTGGGCCTGAGCCCAGAGAAGCCGAAGTTCGGGCGATTCAACTACGCGGAAAAGGCCGAGTACTGGGCGCTGGTCTGGGGTACGGCGCTGATGGGCCTTACCGGTGTCATGCTGTGGGCCAAGGTCTGGGTAGGCAATCTGCTGGCGCGCTGGTGGGTCGATGTGGCCACCTCGGTGCATTTCTATGAAGCGATTCTGGCCACGCTGGCCATCGTGGTATGGCACTTCTACCAAGTGTTTTTCGATCCCGATGTGTATCCGATGAACTGGGCGTGGTGGGATGGCAAGATGCCGGTGGAGCACTATCGCCACGAACATGAACTGGATACGGAATCGTTGGCCGAAGCCGATCAGCAATCCAAACTGAAGGCCCACGGCGAACCCGGCAGCCCGAGCGATGCAAAGCCTGAATCCGGGCCGCCGGTGGCGTGATGCGAGCTTTGGGATGCCGCGTTCGAGATTGCCGGCAGGGAAGAGTTGCGATGGTGGCATAGGCGTGCAGCCTCGCGCCACAGACGCAAAAACGCCGCCTATTGAAAATAAAATCCGGACAGGGCAGAACATTTTTCCGAAAGTTGTGTTTGCTTCGATAAGGAACTGATGAGATGCAGTTTGCCGCATGATTATCTTGACAGTTCCAGGGCCTTGTTGTACGTTTTAAGGGCTTGCAGGTTACTCCCCCCAAATACTGAAATGGAAGAGGCGTATGGCTAAGGTGCAGAGGCTTGGCGCATTTGGATTCGCTGTGATGGCGGCGATTTTGAGTCTTGGACTGGAAGCTCAGTCAGGCGACCCGGCGACGATGATCCAGGAGAAACTAATCTCTCAGATCAAGGTCACCAAGACTACGGCCGACCGCTCCGATATCGTCACCGCCGGTGACGTGGTGCTGTTGCATAAGGACGGGCTGATGATGTGCAGTGCGGACTCCTCCTATGCGTTTTCCAACACCTACAACAACGGGGTTCTCACTGCGAATTTTAAGAATCGTGCCAAGGATGCTCTGAAGTCCTTCGGCTTCGGTCATATTCCTGTCTTTGGCAGCGGGGTCAGTGCCGGCGACGCGGCCAACAACGGTTGCCCGTCACGAAAGTTCGTTGCTGGCGAGAAGTTTTGGGTGACTGGAATTACGCCACAGAAAGACGGCATTCTGGTCAGCACGTACAGCGATCCCTACCCGGACCCTTCGGGAAACCAGGTCCATTACTACGGAGAGATCAAGTTTCCTTTCGCGAAAGGTTCTGTGCCTCCAGCCGACAACTTCGTAAAGACTGTTTTAGAGGTCATTACGGTCCAGCCCGGGGACGATCAAGGTGGACAAGGCGGACAGGGCGATCAAGGCGGTCAGCCGGCACAATCGGCGGCGCCAGCAGCTCCACCACAGGCTCCCATGCAGGACATAGCGCCGCCTCCTCCGCCATCCGATGCCCCTCCGCCGGCGACAATCGCTATCGGCCAGACCAAGGCGCAGGTAACGGCGGCTTTTGGTCAGCCGACCAAGACAACGAAAGTGGGAACAAAGGAAGTCTATACATATCCAGACATGAAAGTTACTTTCACGAATGGAAAAGTGAGCGATGTTGAGTAAAATCGTTCGCGCATCCAAGATGACGCGCGGGCCCGGAACAGGAATGAGGACACGATGACTATGCAATTTCTTCCCAGAGCCATAAGAAATGGTTCAGCAGCATTGATTCTTGCCGGGCTGCTGGGCGCAGCCAGCCTGGTTAGCGCAGCAGCCGATTCAAAGAAGCCCGCTGCTCCAGCCCCCAAGGCGCCCTCGGGCGGCGGCTCTCACCCCGCAGCCAGCAGCGCCTCACACGCTGCAACTGGCGGCGCATCTCACGGCACAACCATGGGCGGATCGCATTCGACGACGACGACCACATCGCACACGACAACCACCACGACCCACACAACCACCACGACCGGCATGCACACAACAACTGCTGGTGGCATGCATACAACCGGCGGGGCCGGTGCGGGCACACACGCTGGCGGCATGGCGGGCGGTACCCATGCTGGCGGAATGGGCGCAGGTGCGCATGGCGCAGGCGGCGCCAGCCACTCGGCAATCCACGGTGGCCCAGCCCCGCGTGGCAGCAATGAGCATGTCACCCGCGGCGGCAGCGCGGTTCGCACTCGGTCCAACGGCAGGGTGAGCGACGTGCACGACGCCCGCAGAGGGATGGATGTTCACCATGGCCTCAATGGCGGCCGCAGAGTTTCGATGGAGCGTCATGATGGCAGCCGCGTCTATTCCGAGCGGGGCCGTCCAGGGTATGTGCAGCGTGGCTATGCTTTCCATGGCCATGATTATGCGCGGCGCTCCTACTTCTACCACGGCCACGAATACAATCGCTTCTACCGTGGCTATGGGTATCGGGGGTTGATGCTGAATGTCTATGCGCCGGGCTTTTACTTCCATCCGGGATTTTACGGATGGGCGTACAACCCGTGGGCAGCGCCGATCGCCTTTGGTTGGGGATGGGGCGGCAGCCCGTGGTACGGGCGCTATGGCTACTACTTCCAGCCGTATCCTGTGTACCCCTCGGCCGCATTCTGGCTGACGGACTATATCATCTCGCAGAATCTGCAGGCTGCGTATGCGGCCCAGCAGGAGGCAGCGGAAACGGCGCCAACTCCTGATGGTGGAAGCGGCGGACAGCCGGTGCTGACCCCCGAGGTGAAGCAGATGATCGCCGACGAGGTGAAGGCACAGTTGGCGCTTGAGAACCAGGAAGCGCAGCAGAACACGCAAGGGCAGGACGTGGACCCCGGATCGAGCGGGATTGCCCGCCTGTTGAGCGACGGCCATCCGCATGTGTTTGTGGCAGGCGGCAACCTGGACGTGACGGATGCATCAGGGCAGGAGTGCGTAGTCAGTGATGGCGATACGCTCCAGCTAAGGCAGCCGCCGCCGTCAGACGCTACCACGGCGAATCTGGTGGTTCTTTCCAGCAAAGGCAACCCGGAGTGCCAGATTTCTCTTACCGTGCAGGTCCAGTTGACCGACCTGCAGGAAATGCAGAACCACATGCGGGAGACCATCGACCAGGGTCTCCAGGATCTGCAAGCCAAGCAGGGAACGGGTGGCTTGCCAGCGGCTCCGCCTTCAGCCCAGGGTGCGCCGGCAACCGCGCAGTATGCCGCAGTCGCGCCTCCGCCAGAGGCGAACCTCGCCGCGGATATTCAGGGAGCTGACCAGCAGAGCGGCCAGGCAGAGAAGGATGTGACGTCTGAAGCGGCTGCTCCTGATGGCGGTGGGGCAGCCAGCACGGCTCCAGCTGCTCCGGCATCCGTCGAGCTGGGCCAAACCACGGATCAGGTGCAAGCAGCTATGGGCGCGCCGACGAAGATGGCGAACCTGGGGGCCAAGGTCATCTACTACTACAACGGCATGAAGGTCACCTTCAAAGACGGCAAAGTGAGCGACGTGCAGTAACCGGAACGGTCAATGCGGGAAGGGACTGCAGTCCCTTCCCGCATTGCAACCAACAGGCAAACCTTACAGCAGATCCCATCTTCACGCCGCCAGTCAGGGTTCCGCTCAGACTCTCCAGTCGTCGGCGCGCCAGTTCTTGATCCGCTCCTTAATCTGCTTGCGGCTCAAATTCCCCTCCAGCGCCTCTTTCGCCAGCTCAACAACTTCGTCATCCCCGGCAAACCGCAGACCGATCAACTGGTCTTCGGTGAGCCGATAGATTTGCGCGTGCCACTCCTCCGGAGCCAGCGACTGCAAGCGCAGCCGTTCTTCCAGCCGAATGACGCGATCCTGCACCTTGAGGGGATAGAGGCGCAATTTGAAAACGGGAATGAACGCGGCTCCAGACAGAATCACCAGCCATGCCGTGAAGATGCTGAAGTGATGTGCCATGTAGCTGATGGCGACGATGAGGTTGAGGATGAGAACAGCGAAAAGAACCATGTGAAATGGCGGATCGAACCGCCCGTGGTTCTTGAGGCTCTGCGGTTTGGAATCACTCATGTATATCCTTCATTTCTTTGAGGTTAAAGTTGCATGCGATAGACGTTGACTCTTTGCGTTGATCTTGAGCGGTTACGCTGAGAGCGTGATTATTCGTGCACTCCGCATTCTGCTCGGATGGAGCTGAATCTGTCAATGGGATGAGATTGTCCGCGGGTCACATAGTCCACAAGCAGCGAGGGTACTGAAGAGCTTCTGCTTACTCTGGTATCGTTATCTTTCCGGGAACTTCCGCCGCCATTTGGCTTGGAAGCTTCCGGCATTGCGTTTCCCGTGAGGCCCTCTTGAACCTGCGAACGTTGCTTCTGATTGCGCTGCTTCCGGGCGCGGTTGTCTCTGCGCAAGTGACCCTGCCGAAGATCCTCTCCAGCCACATGGTGGTCCAGCGAGACCTGCCCGTACATGTCTGGGGCTGGGCGCAATCTGGACAAGAGGTGAGCGTGACCTTCCGCGACGCCACCCGCTCGGCAAAAGCCGGGCAACTGGGCCGGTGGAGCGTTTATCTGCCGCCTGGCGCGGCTGGCGGGCCGTTTCAGCTCGTCGTTACCGGTGCGCCCACAGCTGCTGGCGAAGGCGTGGCGCCTGCGCAGACCATCACGCTCGACGACATTCTCGTGGGCGACGTGTGGGTGGCATCGGGACAGTCGAACATGGGGTTTGAGATGCGCCAGGCTGCTACAGCCGGCGCGGATCTGCCACACGCCGCCAACGACCACATACGCCTTCTGATCGTGAAACAGTTGGCAGTGGAGTATCCGCAGGACGACATCGGTACGGAGGGGTGGACAGCGTCAACTCCCGAAAGCGCCAGGGGTTTCTCCGCAGTCGCCTGGTACTTCGCACGCGAAATTGAGCAGCGGGAGCATGTTCCGATTGGTGTGATCGACTCAACCTGGGGCGGGACGGTGGCCGAGGCATGGACGCGCATGGGGGCTCTGGGAGAAGATGCCTCCTTAGCGCCGCTGTTTGTTTCTTGGGGCACAATGACGGAGCGCGAGACAGAAGCGCTTCTTACTGACAAAGAGGAACAACGGCAGCGCGATGAAGCCAGGGCGCAAGGCAAGCCGGAACCGCAGTTTCCCTGGCATCCGCAACTCACCAGTTGGGGCCCTGGAATGCTCTACAACGGCATGATCGCGCCGCTGACTCCATTCCCCATTCGTGGAGCGATCTGGTATCAGGGCGAGAGCAACAGCAAGGTCAGACGATACCCGAATCTGTATAGTCGCGTTTTCAGCACGTTGATTCAGGATTGGCGCCGGCAATGGGGCCTGGGCGACTTTCCCTTCCTGTATGTGCAGATTTCAAACTTCACATCAACCCCTGAAGAGGATTGGGCGACAATCCGCGAGCAGCAGTTGAAGACCCTGGCACTGCGCAATACGGCCATGGCGGTAACGATCGACATCGGGGATCCAAACAACGTTCACCCCACCGACAAAGTGGACGTAGGCCTGCGGCTGGCGCTGGCGGCGCGCGCGATCAGCTATGGAGAAGACATCGGTTATTTCGGGCCGGTTTTCAGGCAAGCTACGCCAGAAGGGAATTCAATTCGCGTGTGGTTTGAACATCCTGCCAAGGGGCTGATGACAAAGGGCGGAGAGCTGACGGGGTTTGAGGTGGCCGGGGCAGACGGAAAATTTGTGCCGGCCAAGGCTCGCATTGACGGAAATACGGTGCTGGCTTCGAGCGATGCCGTAGCGGAGCCCAGGTTTGTGCGTTACGGTTGGGCCAACAGTCCGCAATGCAACCTGTTCAATGGGGAGGGACTGCCCGCTTCACCGTTCACCTCTGCCGAGTAGTTCCTGCCGGGTAGGCCAACCCGCCAGGTCAGTGCTTGGCCGGAATAATAACTGTAGTCTCGTGGATTTCGATCACTCCCGAGCCGGTCCGTTTCTCAAGTTCAGGAAGAATCTCATCCACTTTCTCGCGAGTCTCGATAAACTCGATCTTGATCGGCAGATGATCTGAGATTTCGAGAATGTGAGCGGAGTGGATGCGGTGCGTCGAGCCGAAACCTGCGACTCCTTTCAGGCAGGTGGCTCCGTAGACGCCGCTGTGAAAGAGAAAGTCGAGCAAGCTGGTGTAGACCGGAATTCCGTGATGTTTGGCTCCGTCGCTGAGGTAGATTGAAACTTTGACCGCTGGTCCGTTCTGTAACAAGGCTGGTCCTCCTGTGTGGCTCCGATTGGGCGTCTTGATTCCGAGGTACGCCGCAAAGCTCGTACCAGACAACGAAGGATTGAAGCACCATTAAGCGTCAATTGGCAAGCGCTCCCAATACTAAGTCGATCCGCGCTAGGCCGGGAGATCTACCTCAGAGAACCTCGGCGATCCAGGAACCGCCCCACACGGCGATGAGGCCCAGGATGAGGCTGCCACCGGCATAGAGCGCGGCCAGCAAGAAGGCCCCTGAGCGCAAAGTGGAGAGCGTCTCCCACTCGTACGTGGAAAAAGTGCTATAGGCGCCGATAAAGCCGATTGGAACCAGAAATCTCCACGCCGGGTTCAGGTCGGCGCGCTTGCCCATATAGGTGAGGGTAAAGCCAATCACCAGGCAGGCCGTCAGGTTGACGATGAGGGTGCCGTAGGGGAACTTGATTCCCATGCGGCCTGCAATCGTTGAGCCGACCCAGAATCGGGCTATAGAGCCAAGCGCGCCGCCGACAGCGATGAGCAGGTATTTCTGCAATTCCACCCCTTATTCAGGATATATCGTCCAAAGCATCAACGGATTTTTTGCTTCCGCGCAAGGCGACAGAGGCGCTAAGTCATGAGATATCCGGAATTGCGCCGCAATACGCTGGCGTATCCAGAGGCGCCTTAGCGGACGCCGTGAGCATTGAGCCATGGGCCATAGCTAAGGTCGTCATTTTGGATGTGAGCATTAAACCAGTAACGCAGGAAGTTCAGCGACTGGCCGGTGAGATTCACATCGCCGTGCTCGAAGCGTGCAGCGAGCTCATCAATCTCTGCCACAAGGGCCTGGTGCTTGAGCCTGTGCACGGAAAGCTCGGGATATTTTGTGGACTCCAACACCGCTTCTTCCGAAGCGAAATGAGCGCGTGTGCACTTCTCTACCTTTCGCAGCAGCGGGCCAGTCAAGCTCCGGTCCTTGCGCTGCAACACCGCATCGTAAAGCTCGTTGATGGCTTCATACAACTCCAGGTGTTCGCCATCCATGGCTTTCACACCCACGCTGTGCTTGTCGTTCCAGGTCAATAAGGCCACGGGCACGCTCCTACCGAAAAGATTCCAACGACGGGCATATCAATATCGACACAACTAGACAGGCATATCAATAGAAGAGCTTATCAGTTTATTTGGGCGTGGTACATTTCGCCGCAGGTAGACTGCGACCGCCAGTTCGGCGAGCAGGGTGCAGGCGCCAGGCTGGCTGCGGCCATCCGCCTTTCGCCCATGCCGGCGGAACGCGGATGGGGTTACAAGCTCTGTGCAAAAATTCAAAATCCAAATCGCAAATTCTCGTCTAAATTGGTACCGAGAGGTCATGCGATGCGGTCCTTCCCTGCCTCACCCCGCAGATGCAAGCTTGTTGCCGCTTTCTCCACCACGGCCCAGCTGCTGATAGCCGGCTTGGTTCTGCTGTCGAGTGCCGCTGCCCAGGACGACGCCGGCGTGCCGCCGGAGCCTCCCCCTCCGCCGGTCGTCTTTCAGAATCCGATCCCCAGCAGCCAGCTTGCTTTTTTGAACGATTACGCTGGCCAGCCAGCAAAAGACCTGGTCAAAGACAAGCGGTTCCACAGCCTGATGAAGGCCGCGGTGCCGCGCACCGAGTATCACTACGGCCACGACATGCCGCTTTCCGATGCCATCGACATTGCTCTTGACGGTTCGAAGGCTCCAGTTGACGTGCGCGAGGGCCGCTACCTGCTGGTCTCAGGCAGCAGCGGCCCCTACCTGCGCGGCCGTGGATTCGTCTGGTTCGATATCCAGCAGGGAATCGTTCTGTGCGGCTTTTATTTCCAGCCCATTAACGGCGAGCCCACGCCCACGCTGACAGTCTTTTCGCGCCAATTGAACGTGGATTCGCTCTCCATGACCCAGCTTCCCCTGGCCTTTGCCGGAGATTTTATCCAATGGGCCACGCAGGAGGGCGTACCCCCCGTGTCAGCTCGTTATTTCATCCCCGACAACGGCAAGAAGTATGTGCTGGTCCACGACGAAGACTATTGCGACCACCCCGACAATGAGCCGCCCCCGCCCCAGGACCGGTGCCAGCAGTTGAACGCCGATGCCGCCGACGCCGATGTGAATGCGGCGTACTTCATGAAGGAGACCAACAATCAAGCGAACGCGACAGCCTGGATGCTGGGTCCCGACCAGGTGACATGGGTCGGGGTACGGGAACAGACCTGTGGGGCCGGACTGTCCTGCCGCATCCGCATCACGCGGCAGCGTACCCGGGTGCTGATAGGCGGCGGGCGGCGAAGATAGCGTGTTGTTTCACTGCCTATGATGCGTTGCGCCGTGCGCGCACTGCGGCGGCGAGTTCGGCGAGCAGCGCATAGGTCTCCGGCCAGTCGATGCAGGCGTCGGTGATGCTCTGTCCGTACACCAGCTGCTTACCCGGACTCAGCTTCTGAGCGCCGGCTACGAGATTGCTCTCGATCATGACGCCGACGATATTCGGGTTGCCCCCGGCAATCTGGCCTGTGACATCGCGGCAGACAATCGCTTGGCGTCTATAGTCCTTGCTGCTGTTGGCGTGGCTGAAGTCGATCATGATGCGCGGCTCGATGCCGGCCTTCTGCATCTGAGCCGAGGTCTGGGCGACACTCTCCGCCGTGTAGTTCACCAGTCCTCTTCCGCCGCGCAGGATGATGTGGCAATCAGGATTGCCGGTGGTGACGAAGATGGCGGATTGCCCGTGCTTGGTGTGTCCCAGGAATGTGTGGGAGTTGGCGGCGGACTGGATGGCGTCGATGGCGACCTGCACGTCGCCAGAGGTGGCATTCTTGAAGCCGACAGGACATGAGACGCCAGAGACAAGCTGGCGGTGAACCTGGCTCTCGGTGGTTCGAGCCCCGATGGCGCCCCAACTGACCAGGCCGGCAATGTACTGGGGTGAGATCATGTCCAGAAATTCCGTGCCCGTCGGTACGCCCATCTCCGCCAGGTTCAATAGCAGTCGGCGCGCCTGACGCAACCCATCGTTGATCTTATAGGACTGGTCGAGATACGGATCGTTGATAAGTCCCTTCCAGCCGATGGTGGTGCGGGGTTTCTCAAAATAGACCCGCATCACGATGCGCAGATCGGCTGAAAACTCCTGAATGGCGGACTGGAGCAGAGCGGCATACTCGCGCGCGGCTTTGGTGTCGTGAATCGAGCAGGGGCCAACCAGGACCAGCAAACGCGAATCGCGGCCGTTGAGAATATCGACGATCTCGTTGCGGGCATTGTAGATAGTGGCCGAGGCCGCTTCCGTAACCGGGTATTCCTCCTCGAGAAACACGGGTGGCAGGACGACCTTGGTCCATTGGATGCGAATGTCTTCAGTAGTGTGCAAAATGGCTCTCTTCCTTGCGGCGCGCAGCCCAGTCCTGTCTGCCGGTCAGCGATCAACGGCCGGAAGCTGAAATCCTACGCCCTCTTCAAAATTTATCAGGCAAGCCTCGACGCCGGCGCCCCAGCGTGTTTACGGGGCTGGCGTTCGCAAACGTGGCAAGCTCAACTCATTGCGGCCCGTAGATCTTCTCCCCTGCTTCCAGTGGCACCGGCAGTTGGTTCTGCTGCGGCGGCTGCGGGCAGGTGGCATACGACGAGTAGGCACAGGGCGGATTCTCCAGCAGGTTGAAATCCAGGACCAGCAGGCCCGGCTGGTCAAGCCCGTGGTCGGGCAGCCCCGTGTGCAAATAGCGTGCCGTTCCGTAGGTGGCAATACTGCTGGTAACATCACTGAGAATGAAGAACAAGGTCTTGTGATCCGCGTCTTCGAGCACCGGCTGCAGGCGGTAGGGTTTCCCATCCAGCACAAACTCCGCGTATCCCGGCGAGGGCAGGTCAAGCGTGGTGCCGATCACGGTAGGAATCTTTTCAATCTGAGGCGGCACAAACGGGGTCCAGACGGCCTGGATGCGGAAGTGGGGGTCGGGCGTGTACCAGTTGAGGCCTTTAAAGCCAGTGCGGGCAGGCGTGTTGGAGTCCTTGATGCGCACTGCGTAGCGGCCGCCACGATTCAGCACAACGATGGTCACGCCGTGCCAGGAGATCACAGAGGGTGAGGGGCCGTCCACCGTCAACTGGCCTTCGCGCGCAGGCTTGCCATCGACGAGCAGATCGGGCGGAAAGCCGCCGGGCGGCGACAGCAACTGGACGATCGGTGCGCCCTGAGGCTGGCTGGTCGGGGCCGCGTCGCTCTGCGGCTTGCCTTTGTGGGGCTTGGCGCTGTCAGCCCCGCCGCTGACCGTGATCAGGCCGAAGTGGTCGGGAGCCTGGGCATGAACCTGGATATTGTTATCCTTGGCCGCGCCAATGGAGTTGACGCCCGAGTTGAGCCACTCCATGCCGACCAGGGTAAGCCAGCCATCCACAGCGCCGATCTCCCGCTCACGCGCCGCACGCCATGCGGCCAGGTCGTCCTTCCAGTGTGGGTAAACTTTGGCTTCAGAGGTAGCTGGTGCGCCGGCCGGTGTTGCCGCAGGGGCGGATGGGTCGGCGGTGGGCGCATCCTGTGCCAGAGTGTGGCTGGCTGAGACAACGCCGCAGGCCGCCAGCAGGATCGCCAGAGTTGCTGAAAGCGCAGGTGGGCTCGTCTTCCGTTTCAATTGCAGCATCATTGCTTGGAACTCCTCTTTGCGGTCCACAGCTTTATCTTTCAACCTAACTGGCTCCAGTTCACGGTTGTCAAATGGGTGATGCGATTTCGAGCGAATCGGCGCTCCTGGGGATGACCCGGAGTGCAATCAAATGCGTAGCTGGATCGGCCCCCGAATCCTGCATGTCCAACTTATCCAGGCTCCTCCTATTATGCCCCGTTTGGGCTGTAGGGGTAGACTTGCGGCGGAGGCTTCGGCGAGTTTTTGGAAGGGCGAATCGTATGAGCGATTCTCATGTCATCTGTCTCACCCTCATTCTTTGTTTCCCAGTGCTGGGCTGGGCCGGGCAGAGCGCCGCACCCGCGGCAGACGCCGCCCAGCCGCCAGCGCCGGTGCCCCAGAACCCAGTGCTTACCCAGCGGCCCCTGCCACGGCCCGATACGGGGGATGGTCTCATAAAGCTCGATGTTTTGGTCACCGATCCGTCAGGCAAGCCCGCATCCGGCCTTCAACTCAGCGACTTCACGCTGCTGGATAACGGCCAGCCCGCGAAGATTCATTCCTTTCATGCCTTCGACGGCATTTCGGCCAAGCCTGATCCGCCAGTCAAGATCATTCTGCTCGTCGATTTCGTCAACATGCCGTTCGGTCAGGTTTCGTTTCTGCGCCAGGAGATCGGGAAGTTTCTGCGCCAGGACGGAGGACATCTTGCTCAACCCGTCGAGATCTATTTGTTTACCAGCGAAGGCGTGAAGTTTCAGCCCAGGCCTCCGGTGGACGGAAACGCGCTGGCTGCCGATCTCGACAAGGCTGACAATTCGCGGCGTCGCGCATCAGTTGTCAACGGCGATATGGAGCGCTTCCAGTTTTCGCTCCGCTGGCTCGCTATTATTGCCCACAATGAAGCGATGAAGCCGGGAAGGAAGCTGCTGATATGGGCCGGCCCTGGCTGGCCTATGCTGTTAGGGCTGCACTACGACACCACCGCCAAAGGTCAGCGGCAGCTCTTCGATTCGATCGTTGCGCTTTCAACCGCACTGCTGCAAGCTCGCATCGCTCTCTACAGCATTGCGCAGGGAATGCCGGATTCCGGCGCATTCCTCTATCGGGATTATCTGCAAGGGGTGAAGACGGCCGAGAAAGCGGACGCCCCTGACCTGAGTTTGAAGGTGCTTGCACTCCATAGCGGCGGACGAGTGCTCGGCCCGGACAACGACCTCGAAGCCCAGATCGACAGTTGCCTTCAGGATGCCGGCGCATACTACACGCTCTCGTTCGATCCTCCACGGACAGAAACACCAGACCAGTATCACGACCTGAAAGTTACGGTCGGCAAACCGGGATTCACCGCACGCACCAGCAGCGGGTACTACAACGAGCCGTGACGTTGTAGGCGCTATGCAAGCCCATTCTGAAGCGAAAAACTTTCCGGGAAGGCTCGGCCGCGGCCCGATACACTCTCTGCATGGCCCTTCGTCTCTACGCCGCCACCACCAGCCAAGGCAAGCTGCGCGACTTCCGCGCCGCCGCCGAGGCGCATTCCATCGCCATCGAATCTCTTCCTGCGCTCTCGGCCATTCCCGCCCCTGAAGAGGACGGCGCAACCTTCGCCGCCAACGCCACCCTCAAGGCCGTCTACTACTCCCGCTTTGCCCCCGGCAATCTGGTGCTGGCAGACGACTCCGGCCTGGAAGTGGACGCCCTCAACGGCGCACCCGGCGTGCGCTCGGCCCGCTTTGCCGCCGACACCGGCTTGGTGGATTCTCCCGACGCCAACGACAACACCGACGTGTGGAACAACATGGTGCTCTTGCAGCGCCTCGCCGGTGTGCCGCCCGCCAGCCGCACCGCCCGCTACCGCTGCTTGCTGGTGGCCGCTCGCGACGGCGTGGCCCTCCACACCGCCGAGGGCGCGGTCGAAGGAATGATTCTGGAAGCCCCTCGCGGCACCGGCGGCTTTGGCTATGATCCGCTCTTTTACCTGCCCGCCCTGGACCGTACCATGGCCGAAATCGACATCGAAACCAAGCTCTCCCTCAGCCATCGGGGACGGGCGATTGAGGCGCTCTTGCCCATGTTGAACGCATAGGGTCCTGCTGAGCGCGTCGGTGAGGGCGTTGGACCAGCTAGCTACAACTGAGGACTACTTCCGAATTGCCGGTGACACGACTGGAATCTGTCGGGAGCGCCTTTTCCCGGCTTCGAGAAATCGGGCGCGGAAGACAGCGCCGCTTAAACTCTCGCTCCTTCAATGTTAAGGATTCACAGGTCGTCCCTCTCGATTATCGTTTTTTTCAACCTACCGTCATCGGGCCTTCATCCTCGGGGAGCCTAATTGCACCGCACGTCAATTCCCCCGGAGGAACCGAACTATGAAAATGTTTGCTCGTTACTTCCCATTGCTTCTGATCTTTCTATCCATCCCTGCGACTATGCAGGCACAAGACTCCAATTCCAGACACAGGGTCAAGCACGTTTTGCTTATCAGCGTCGATGGCTTGCACGCTCTCGACCTTACGAACTATGTCAGCAGCCACCCCCAATCGACGCTCGCGCAGCTGAGCTCACACGGCGTTACCTTTGACAACGCTTCCACCTCGCAGCCGTCCGACTCCTTTCCCGGGCTTACCGCTTTGGTTACCGGCGGATCGCCGACGACTGCCGGGTTCTGGTACGACGTCACCTATAACCGCAAGCTCTCTCCGCCGGCTCTCACCACGCCCTATATCGCTTTTGTGGGCGCCCCCGGCGGTCCCTGCCCAGGGCAAATCGGCACCATCACGGAGTACGACGAATCGGTCGACAAGGATCTGACCAAGCTGTATGGATCCATCGATCCGAATTTTCTGCCCCGCGATCCCAATCGTGGTTGTGCGCCCGTCTATCCGCATGAATATCTCCGCGTGAACACCATCTTTGAGGTGGTGAAGGCCCACGGAGGCTACACGGCCTGGACCGACAAGCATCCCGCGTATGAATGGACCAATGGTCCGAGCGGCCAAGGTGTTGATGACTTCTTTGGTCCTGAGATCAACTCGATCCCTGTTGCCTTGCCATTTCCCGGCTGCACCCCGGTGCCCGCGCCCGACACGACTCCCGACGATGGCTGGACCAACGATCTGAAAGTCATCCAGTGCTACGATCAGACCCACGTCCAGGCAGTGCTCAATCAGATCAATGGCTACACACATGATGGCTCCCGTCGCGTTCCCATCCCAACTTTGTTCGGCACCAACTTTCAGGCCGTCAGCGTAGGCGAGAAATTGGCGGGCAATGGCTACCTCGATGTCCTCGGAACCCCTTCGCCAGGACTGCTCAGCGAGCTAGACTACGTGGATAGCTCGCTTGGGGAGATGGTCAGCGCCCTGAAGAAAGCTGGCATTTACGAAGAAACGCTCATCATAGTCGGCGCAAAGCACGGCCAGTCGCCCATCGATCAGAGCAAGAAGGTTGCCATCGGAGGCGGCCAGCCTGCAACTTTAATCAACACCATCGCTTCCGGAGAGGCCTTTGACATCTCTGACGATGGCTCGCTGATCTGGCTGAACGACTCTTCGCAAGCCGCGGAAATCGCTCAACAGCTCAGCACACCAGCCAACCAAGCCACTCTCGGCATCCAGGAAATATTCGCTGGTCCGGCACTGAAGGAGAAATTCAATAGCCCGCTGACTGATCCGCGCACACCCGACATCATCCTCAAGGTCAACACCGGCGTCATCTTCACGGGCGGTTCGAAGATCGCCGAGCATGGCGGCCTCAACGAGGATGATACCCATGTGGCACTGCTCTTTTCCATGCCGGACTTCGCGGCCAAGCACGTGAAAACCTACGTTCTCAACCAGCAGGTCGCGCCCACTGTTCTTCAAGCCCTGGGCCTCGACCCCAACGAACTGAAGGCGGTGCAGATCGAAGGCATTACGCCTCTGCCGTTCCTTTTCTAACTGGCTCGGCGATTTTTCGCCTTCCTCGGGACGGCTCCCAAAACTGGGGGCCGTCTCTTTTTGTGTCCTGATTGGATTGCAGGGCGACAGGCCGTAGGATTGGGAAACAGGGCCGAGCCTGGATGGTCGGCAAGCGACTTCCCGAAGACATCCTCGATGGGTTTGGCTACTCCCATGTCCGAGAATCCGGACATGGGGCACCCGGCTATCATCGGCATGAGGTATTTTATGAATGCGCGCTGCTTGTGCACGTTAGTCGCAGCTATCGGCCTGATGTCTGTCTCTCTAGCAGACGGCCAGGAGCAAACAGGCCGGCTGATATTTGAAGTGGCATCGATCAGGCCCTCGCAGCCGGGTCTGCGCGGCGGCAGCGTAAAGCCGTTGCCCGGCGGAACCGGATATTCGGTGCAGAACATACCCGTGAAGCTCATGATCAGCCTAATGTACAAAGTGCCGATGAGCCAGATCGTGGGAGGCCCGGACTGGCTCAACAGCGAGAACTACGACATTGAGGCACGAACAGACCGGCCTTACGGCATAGACGATCTGCACACGATGTTTCAGAGCCTGCTCGCAGACCGGCTTAAGCTGAAATTCCACAAGGAGATCAAAGAAGGTCCTGTATACGCGCTCATGATCGACAAATCAGGGCTGAAAATGAAGGCCGACGGGAAAGGGCAGAACCTTGCGATTCCGATCGTGCCCGGCGCGGGCAACGAATTTATCGGCACCAGAGTTCCCATGCAGTATCTATGCTGGTGGCTGACACAGCAGCTTGATGATAGCAGGCCTGTGATCGACAAAACTGACCTCAATGACAGCTACGACTTCACGCTCGCATTTGCGCCGGAACTCCCACCAGATGTCCCCAGAGAGAACCTGCCTACCAAATCGCAGGATCGTCCTTCGATCTTCGACGCCTTGAAGGAGCAGGTGGGTTTGAAGCTAGTGGCGCAAAAGGGGCCAGTGGCGAGCTTCGTCATCGATCACGTAGACAGGCCGTCAGAAAACTAGTGGCGACGATCGATTGATGTCGTTCGCAGAGCTGGTCATTCGCGCATATCCCTGAATACGGAACACTCAATAGCACCAAAAGCATACTACTCGCCTTGCCTTGACGATTTCCTGGATGGTAGCGAGTGACATGGTAGCGAGTGACCTTGATGCCTCCATGCCCTGGGGTTAGGCGCCTGAACACTGCCAGTTGCGACCAATCTACGAATTCGCAGCGCGCCGGCGCCTTCCACTCAAAAGATAAACCGCCGCACGCAGCTCGAGCAGCGGATCGGCCGAGGGCTCGATACCGTCCACTCTCGGTATCGGGTCGAAGATGATGTGTTTCTGCTGCGCGAGAGTATCCAGCACAACCTGGCTCAACTCCACTGTGCCCAGCTCGACAAGCTTCCGGCTTTCCGGCCAATGGATTGTGGCGTCATCCACCGTGTCTCCCGCATCGGCGACCTGTACCACGATCCGGAACCGCACAGGTCCCTTCGCAATGCGATCGGCGAGTTCATCGTAAAGGTAGTTTTCCGTGAGCGGCGCGACCTGCTCCGCGGTCAGGAAGTCGTTCCCCAACTCCGGCAGGATGCGATACCGCCCGAACGTTGTATGCCCCTCGGCATTCGTGAAGGCGAACGCCGTCACGCCGTAGTAGCTCTCTCGCGCCAGGCTCGAAGGAGACGGCTTGGGTGTTTGCACAAAGGCCAGCGCCGCCGGGTGTGAACCCAGAAATTGTTCCACCGGCTTGGGCGAAGGAACGTCGGGTCCGCTGGCGGCCAAAGCGCGAAGGAACTCCAGGAACTCATCGCCATCGCGGGTAGGGAATCCGTCCGTGGAGTGACTCACGATATCCGTATGCACATGCTCGGCAAGGTTGAATCGAATGGCCAGGCCGTGCGGGTTGGCATCGGGGGCATTATCAGGGATCTGCGGCAGTCCGGTTGAGTTGGAGAAGCGCGCCGTCACCGGAGTGGACGCACGCAACACATGCGGCGCCCTGGTCAGCGACTGTGCCTCCGCGGACGGAGTGAAGACGCCGGTCAGCAGCAGCCCCTTGGCGTGAGCCGGCCGAAATCCGGGATGGACACCAAAGATTTGATCGAACTGCTGTAACAGATCGGTTGCGAGGGCAACGATGCGTTCGTCGTTGGGCAATGGCACGTCGAAAATCCTCCAGTCTTGGACAAATTACAGCGATGGCTGCCGTGGTGAATGCGACTTCAATGGTTGGGGCTGGGGCCGGGGAAACGGGGAAGCGCGCCGTCAGCCGATGTCACGATTGTTGGACGCGATTCTGCTCGATTAAGACTCAATTGCCTGTGCGTAAAAATGCCGCGGGCGCAGGTCAGGCCCGCCCCATGCGGGACAGCTTGAACCCTGAATGTCCAGAAAACGGGACACGCCCCAATGCCGCGCTCCGGACTACCTTGACGGGTGTGACGCAGGACACCAATAATGCAATTGGAAATCACGACGATTCCCTGTCCCTCAATCTGAGACCGCACACCATGGCGGCCTCTTTGGAGCCTTGAACAAATGGCAACTGCTCAACAACCTGCCGCGTCCCCCGTTCACCCCACAGTTGGCCGCGGCGTCAAGCCGCTCCGTGCCGCCCAGGGAAACACATTCCTATTGCGCAAGCTGCACTCCCTGCTCGGCGTCATCCCCATCGGCGCATTCCTGCTCGAGCACTTGCTCTCGAACTTCGAGGCCCTCAAAGGGCCGGCCGCCTACGGAGCCCAGGTCAAGTTCCTCAACAGCCTGCCGCTGGTGCGCGTGCTGGAGTGGACCTTCATCTTTCTGCCCATCCTTTATCACGGCATCTATGGCGTCTACATCTGGCTGCGCGGCAAGTCGAACATTGTCTACTACCCCTGGGCCGGCAACTGGATGTACACCGCCCAGCGCTATACCGGCCTCATCGCCTTCCTCTACATTGGCCAGCACGTCATTCGCCAGCGCTTCATGGGCACCCAGCTCCCCGAACATCCAATGGCCGCCTTTGCCAAAGTCCAGCACGAGCTTTCCAACCCGTGGATGGTCGCCGTTTACGTCATCGCCATGATCGCCATCTGCTGGCATTTCAGCTACGGCATCTGGCTCTTCGCGGCCAAGTGGGGCATTACCCCCGGCAAAACCGCCCGCAAGCGCTTTGGCTACGCCTGCGCCGTGTTCGGCGTGGTGCTGGCAGTCATGGGCTTGTGGAGCATCTGGGCTTTTGTCGGACCCAAATACCAGAACGCCCCTGAGAACCCGGTTCCGGCCGTGTCGATCCTGATTGCTCCTGCGGCTCAAGGAACTTTTTTGATATGAAGAACCTGTTTGATGAGGCGGCAGCGGAATCCGTGAAGGAGCGGATTGCACTGCTGCAGCCGGATAGCGAACGGCTGTGGGGCAAGATGAGTCCTGCGCAGGCACTGGCGCATTGCTCAGTCGCTATGGAGGTCTCGCTCGGCGATCGTTTGATGCGGCAGATATGGTTTGGCAAACTGGTGGGCAAACGGGCAAAGGCAAGCCTGCTGAGCGGCAAGCCGATCCGCAGGAATATGCCGACAGACAAGGCCTACGTGGTGACGGACGAACGGGATCTAGAAGTGGAGCGGCACAAGTTGGCGGTGCTCATTGACCGGTTCCAGACCGGTGGGCCGGCGGGATGCACAAAGGGTCCGCATAGTTTTTTCGGGCCGCTGACGCCGAATGAATGGGCAGAATTGAATTACCTGCATCTCGACCACCATCTGAGGCAGTTTGGAGTTTAGTGGCGGCCTAAGCGGGACGCAACCAGAGAACGACAGGAACGAGGATTACTAAATGGCATCACCCAGAATCATCGTGGTTGGCGGAGGCCTGGCAGGACTCGCAGCGGTCATCAAGATCGCCGAAGCTGGCGGCATCGTAGACCTGTTTTCGATTGTCCCGGTCAAGCGGTCCCACTCGGTCTGCGCGCAGGGCGGCATCAACGCGGCCAAGAACCTCAAGGGCGAGGGCGACACCACCGACAAGCACTTTGACGACACCATCTACGGCGGCGACTTTCTGGCCAACCAGACCCCGGTCAAGGCCATGTGCGAGGCCGCCCCGGCCATTATTGACCTACTCGACCGCATGGGCGTGCCCTTCAACCGCACTCCCGAGGGGCTTCTTGACTTTCGACGCTTCGGCGGCACGCTCTACAACCGCACGGCCTTTGCTGGCGCAACCACAGGGCAGCAGTTGCTCTATGCGCTCGACGAGCAGGTGCGCCGCTACGAGTCCGCAGGCCTTGTGAAGAAATACGAAGGCTGGGAGTTTCTCTCCGCCGTGCTCGACTCCAGAGGCGCAGCCCGCGGCATCACCGCCCTCGACCTGCGCACCATGGAGTTGCGCAGCTTTCCAGCGGAGGCCATTATCTTGGCCACAGGCGGCAACGGCGCGCTCTTCGGCAAGAGCACCAACTCCGTGGTCTGCACCGGCTCGGCGCAGTCGGCCATCTTCCAGCAGGGCGCATACTACGCCAATGGCGAGTTCATCCAGGTCCACCCCACCTGCATCCCCGGCGAAGACAAGCTGCGCCTCATGTCAGAGTCAGCCCGTGGCGAAGGCGGTCGCGTATGGGTGCCGCGCACGGCCGGCGACAAGCGCCCCATCAAGCAGATTCCCGACTCAGATCGCTTCTATTTTCTTGAAGAGTGGTATCCCAAGTACGGCAACCTCGTTCCGCGAGACGTGGCCACCCGCGCCATTCACAAGGTGGTCTACGAACTTGGCCTGGGCCTCGACGGCCAGCCCATGGTGTATCTCGACCTGACCCACATCGACCGCGCCACGCTCAACCGCAAGCTCGAAGGCATTCTGGAAATCTACGAGAAATTCGTTGGCGACGACCCGCGCGACGTGCCCATGAAGATCTTCCCCGGCATGCATTACACCATGGGCGGTCTCTGGGTCGATTTCAATCAGATGACCAACATTCCAGGCATCTTTGCCGCCGGCGAGTGCGAGTACCAGTACCACGGCGCAAACCGCCTGGGCGCGAACTCCCTCGTCAGTTGCATCTTTGGCGGCTTCCGCGCCGGGCCCAATGCGCTTCACTATTCGCATGGCCTGGAATGCCCGGATGGGAACTGCGGTGACGCATCTGAACTTGCCCGCCAGGCCGAGATCAACGGCAAGCTGCTCAAGAACGAAGGCACCGAGAACCCATTCCGCCTATGGCGCGAACTGGGTCAGACCATGACCGAGCACGCCACCGTCATCCGTTACAACAAGGGACTCAAGCAGGCCGATGAGAAAGTCGTTGAGCTGCTTGAGCGCTTCAAAAATGTGAACCTCAGCGACCGCAGCCAATGGGCCAACACCAGCTTTGCCTTTGCCCGCCAGTTGAAGAACATGCTGGAGCTTTCCCGCACCATCACTCTCGGGGCGCTGCTGCGTGACGAGTCTCGCGGCGCGCACTACAAGCCCGACTTCCCAGACCGCAACGACGAGAAGTTCCTCAAGACCACCAAGGCCAGCTTTACCGGCCTGCCTGAGGGGCCAAAGTTCGAGTACGAAGAAGTCGATACGCAGTACATCAAGCCGCGCCCGCGCCGTTACGACGCAACCAAATAGCTCAAGGGAGACTGACGATGGCAAACAAGACCGTAACACTCGAAATCAAGCGCCAGGCCAGCCCCGATGCTCCCGCCGTATGGGAGAACTTCGAGCTCGAATGGCGTCCCGGTATGAACGTCATCTCCGCCATGATGGAGATCGCGGCCAACCCCGTCACCGCCGAGGGAAAGCCGACCACTCCCATCACCTACGACTCCAACTGTCTAGAGGAGATCTGCGGCTCCTGCGCCATGCGCATCAACGGTAAGGCCCGCATGGCCTGCTCGGCCCTGATAGACAATCTCGAACAGCCCATTCGCATCGAGCCGCTCAGCAAGTTCCCATTGGTCCGTGACCTTCAGGTTGATCGCCACGTGCTCTTTGAGAACCTGATGGCCGTCAAGGCCTGGGTTCCCGTGGACGGTACCTACGATCTGGGTTCAGGCCCCCGCGTCTTCCCCCAGCAGCAGGAAGCCAACTACCCGCTCTCCAACTGCATCTCCTGCTGCTGCTGCATGGAAGTTTGCCCGCAGTTCAATGAGGACACCGACTTTGTGGGCGCGGCCACCATCGCCCAGGTCAAGCTCTTCAACAACCACCCCACAGGCAAGGTCTTCAAAGAAGATCGCCTCCGCGCCCTGGCCGGCGACGGCGGTATTCAGGAGTGCGGCTTCGCCCAGAACTGCGTTGAGGCCTGTCCCAAGGGTATTCCCCTCACCGACGCCATCTCCGATGTAAGCCGGGACGTGACCATTCAAAAGGCCAAGGACTTTTTGCGCGGATAACGATGAGTTACTTCTCGAAACGGAACCAGTCGTAGTCCGCATAGCCGAACTCACCGTGGGTCGCCGTGCCGATCGCGAAGATCCCAACTTTTGCGCCAACCCACGCGCCTGCCGTCGCCTGAAACGGAGTTCCAATCGAGTGAAACTCCGTCCCATCCAGGCTGTAAGCGAAGCTGACCATGGCTTGGCGATCGACGATAGCGCGAAGATAGAATGTATCTCCCTGCACGGTAACTTCTGCTGACTCTGTGCCGGGGTCTCCCTTGTCTGCATGAAGCCTTGTCAACTGCTTGATGCGAAGCCCCAGGCCGGTGTTCTGTATAGCTAAGGCGGAATAGCTTCTGCCCAGAATGGCAAGCCCGGTTTCATCGCCGGCCGAGCGAGGGGTAAAACGCAGCTTGGTTGTAACTGTGAAAGCAGGCCCCGGAAACTTCTGCGACAAAACATTGGGCACATTCCACAGATTTACATCCGCCGCTGCCGTGGGCACATTGACAAGGCGAAGCGCCCCGACAGCCGGCGCGGGAAAGGCCCAGTCAGACTGCGGATTCGTCTGCCATTGCCATTGCAGGCCAAGCGCCGGCCCGTTGAATTCATCCGAGTCCGCCGGCGTAAAGTCAGCGCCTCCCAAAGGCGCTTTCGGTTTGCGGAAGGATGCCACCGGCTCTCCAGTGCCTGCCGCCGATTGATTCACTCCGATCACCGGCCAGTCGTCGCTGCCCCAATGCATCGGTTCCAGCAGAACCACGCGCCCATAGGGTCCCTTGTCCTGGAAATGGATAAACCAGTCTTCCCCTTCCGGCGTATCGACCCATGCTCCCTGATGCGGTCCGTTGATCGCTGTGCTGCCTTGCGCCAGAACCACGCGGCGTTCATAAGGCCCATAGATCGACTTCGACCTGTAAACAACCTGCCACCCGGTGGGCACGCCACCGGCCGGAGCGGAGACATAATAATAGTCATGCCGCTTGTAGATTTTTGGACCCTCCAGTGTAGGATCCAAATTATGCCCATCGACAATAATGGCGCCTTCGTCCAATAACTTGCTCCCATCGGGCGCCATGCGGCTCAGCACCACGGCAGATTTTACTCCAGCGCGACTGGCGGCAAGACCATTCACCAGATACGCCTTGCCGTCATCGTCCCACAGCGGGCAAGGATCGATCCAGCCTTGAGCAGCCTTGATCAGCGATGGGTCCGACCATGGGCCGCGAATGGATCGCGACTTGATCATATAGATTCCGTAGTTAGGGTCGGGATAGAAGATATAGAATTCACCCGCATGAAAGCGAATGCTCGGCGCCCATGCGCCATCGCCGTGCTGCGGTGTGCTATACACGTCTATTGGCGGCTGCCGTTGGAATCCGTGGCCGATGATTTCCCAATGGACAAGGTCTCTGGAGTGCAGAATCGGCAGGCCGGGCACGGCATCGAAACTCGAAGCTATCAAATAGAAGTCGCTGCCCACACGAATGACATCGGGGTCGGAATAGTCGGCATAGAGAATGGGATTCTTATAAGTCCCGTCGCCTGCATCCGGGTTCCACACCTTGGATACCCGATTGGAACTGCCTGCTGATGCGGGCTGCCCGCCTATCTGCAAGCTGAAAGAAATTGCTGCTGCAAGCAACACAAACTGGTACAGGCGCATCTTTGGCGTGGAGAGCATGATTCGATGGTCGCACATGGGGGAATCTTCTCTCAAGTTCCAACTGCGGCATTCTTTTGTTCAGCAAACCTGGTGGAAGCCGATCCCCATCAGAGCCGCTGTCTTGCGCAGCGTTGCCGCAACATGGCCAACGCCAACAGCGCAGTGATGAGCTGGGCCTTGCGCATTCCAGGCAGTCACGAAACCACGCGCGCCGAGGGGAAAGCGGTAGCGGCTGTTGGTGTTGCCGATAGCCAGAATTGCGCCCGCCACACACTCGCCCTCGGCGACAAGCAGCTTGAAGCGCGCATCTGCATCTTCCACAACGGAGAGCAGTGTGACTGGACCGTGCTTCACGCTCATCTCGACAGACAGGCCGTGCCCAACCTTGCCGTGGTAGACAGTGAGCGGGCGCACTTTCGTTTTTCCCTCGCTGATGGCAATGTGCCCTGGGCCATCGTGGCCCATGAGTACAAGATCGTCGCTAAAGTCTATCGCGTAGTACTCGGTAAACGAGCCACCCGCGCCCAGGCTGTCCATGATCTTCATGGCCAGAGCGTTCTTCACTTCATATTCACCAGCCACAGGAATGTGGCGAGCCGTCAGCAATGAAGTGCCCAGGATCATGGAACTCATGGTGTCTTCGTTGGCTGCATTGCCCGAGCCTTTGTAATAGTAGGCCATCGCGTCAAGACCGTGGCGCGCAACGAAGGCATCGAGCGCCACTGAGGTGCGCGCCGCGCGGTGCAACTCATGTTGTGCGCAGTCCGGCTGTACATCGAAGACATCCATGAAATCCTCGACGCGTCGTTGAACATAGGCTTCCTCTGCTGCGCAACCCAACGCGCTCAGTTCATCTACCTCAAGAATCTCAATGTGTATCCCGAACACAATCGAAACGAGAGTTACATCGGTCATGATGTCCAACATGCCGCTGTAATAGTGGCCGAGCAGTCCCAGCCGTGCCGATGCAAGCGTTGAACGGACACGCGCGGCCACCAGCCATTCTTCAATCTCCCGCCAAGTTGCGGCCTCATTCAGCACGCCTGTTACCTGATGAAATGGAATCCGGGCCCGCATGAGTACATTGGCGATCTCGGGCACCGGGCAGGACGAACAAAAGGCAAGCCATTCGCCGGTCATCGTCGTCCGATCCTGGAGTTGGTTGAACGCCTCGTAATCGATAGCCGTCTCCGGTTGCAGGTTAAGCACGATTACTGGCACACCAGCGCGCTGCACCAGCGGCAGAACGGTGTTTGAAAGAGCATAGGTGGTGACATACAGGAACAGCACTTCGATGTCTTCGCGGCGGCATCGATGGCCTGCCTCGCGGGAGCGCGCGGGCGTATCCACCAGGCCGAGATTAACTAACTCGACACCGGGCCGCGCAAGCAGTGCGCCTACCTGCTCAACATAACCTTCCAACCGGTCTTTGAGTCCAGCAAACTGGCTCCAATAGGCTTCCAGGCCGATACCGCAGAGCCCCACTCGTAGAGATCGTTCATTGCGCATGAGTGTCTTCGTCCCCGGATGTAGTTCAGGATATACGCATTGGCGCCGACACCGATTGTGTTGGCGCTGACTCATCGCCTTTCTGCAGCGTCAAGCAGAGGTTGAATCCTGATGGCATGGATCGTTTTGATCGTAACGGGACCAATCAGGCCAGAAGGCAACAGCGGTGAATCTTTTGTGTAAGCGCGAACATTTGTCTGGGTATAGTGGACAGTTGCCGATGGTTGCAGATCACCAATAATCCGGTTGGGCCAAAGATTGGTGACTTGAATCTCTACAGTATTCTCGCCAGGATGGAGTTGACCATCGATCCTTGTGAGGTATGGCTCCCTCCATACGGTTTGCACTGCAACGCCATTGACTTTGACAGAAGCAATCTCTCGTACTTGCCCCAGATCCAGCCAGAGCTGCTGCTTTAGAAGCTCGGCAGGAATATGCAGGGTGCCGCTGTAGGTTGCAGTTCCTGAGAAGTAGCGGACGCCGGGGTCCTCGGATTCAGTCCAGGATTGAAATTGCTTCACAGGAATGGATGCCGGCGCACCCCAGCCGGATGGAAACGAGAGTGTCCATTGCATGTCGATCCGCGATTCCATATCTGCGGGTTTGACCACGAAGGTTCGGTCGCCGCCGTTGGAATCGATGACGCGATACGTGCCCGGAGTAGAGGCAACAAAGGTTGAGCCATCGTCTGAGAACAAACCAGCGCCCTGATTGATCGAAGGAAAGACCTCTTTGCCATCCCGCCTAATGGCAATCACGTGCCGGGCTGCCGGCCGCTGAAAGATCAGGAACACAGACCCGGATGGAGGGAAGGATAGAGGAATCTCCGTGCGCGCGTCTTTGGTTTCCTTATAGACCAGTGCGGGAGTGGTTGATCCGTCGTCCGGTATCCAAATCTCAGGCGCGCGGCCTTCAACACGGAAGGAGAATGTAGCCTCAGCGGCTTTTGCGCGTGTATTGCGCACGAAGTAGATGTCGGCATCGGTAGTTCTGCGATGCACAAAATCGAAGGCCAGCTCGTTTTGGAAGGCTGGATCGCTTTGCTTATCCGCATTGTCGTCGTTCAGACGGTAGGTAAAATCTGGGGTAGCGCCCGTTGCCCCGAGGGCGCCATGCGATTCGGCGGTGCAGTAGATGCGGCCTTGCCCATAGCGCGATTCAGCAGCTCCACCTCCAGTTCCAGCTTCGCAGCCCGCCCACATCTCGTTGGCGATTCGCGCGTACTCAGCCAGCTTTTCAGAAGGAATAAGACCAAGAGGACTGACAGGTTTTTGCCCGATGACAACCCCGCCCTGACGGACAAAACGATCGACCCACTGGAGAGCCGCATAGGAAAGCTCGCGCGACGAAGGCAAGGTCAGCGCTCGGTAATGCAGACCCTCAGGGGTATGGAGATCGGCGCCGGAGAATTTCATGCGGTTTAGAAGAGCATCTTCATTGGTTACGTCGTAGTCGTAACCTGGCAAGACATGCGCCGGGTCATCCTTCTTCAGCCGCGCAAACTGCGGCACTTGATCTCCATAGAAATATAGAAGGTCGGCAACGGGAAGCCCCTGTTGCATGAGAAACTGCGCGCGATTGAATGCACGAAGCAAAGGTGCTGCCTGGACCCACCAGGTAACATTCGGGTTCAGATGTGTTCCAGCAAAGTATTCCTGCCCCGGCAATCCATATTCCACGGGCGATGAAGTGAACTCATGCCAGAAAAGACGATTCAATCCTTCAGTCAGAGCATAATCGAAGGTAGGCTGCAGGTTACGGCCCGGCGACTCCGACCATGCGGCTAATTCCATGCTCGTGGGTCCCTCCGCCGCCACAATTCCCTTCCCATAAATATGGGCGGCGCTTGAAGCCTCCTTGACGAAAAACCGATCCTCTTCTTTTATCCTGTGGAACCCGGACATTACCCAGAATTCGGTCTGTGGGAATGCAGCACCGCGAAAGGTCTCCAGCGAATCGATCGGCGCGCCGTGCGGGCCGCCGGACTCCGAATGCGTCTCCAGTCCGCGCTTCTTGGCATGGTCGGCAAAGCGATCGTAGTAATTTTCCGTGATTAGATCGGCGACAGTGCGCCGCAAGTCGAACAGAAACTTGTTGCTGGTATCGCGGCTGGTCAGAATCCGGCCGGCGACTATTGGCAGATAAGGAATTGGATCGTAGCCTCGTCTCCGCTGAAACTCGGCTCGAAACTCTTCTGTCCAATTTGTTCCCCCAGCCTCCCAGCTATCGGTTACCAGATAGCGAAGGCTAGTACCGATGTACGGCTTGGCCGCATCCACTAAAGGTTCGATCGCCTGCTTCCAATAATCGTCGAATGCCCGGGCGCTCATCGCATCCATCGCCAACCCGCGTGGAGTTCCCGGATAGTCGATCAGCTTCATGGGACTGTCTGTATATCCAGTCTGAAGCACCTCCCATTCACCGTTCGGAAAGGTCCAGCTGAGAACGCCATCCGCATCTACATGTGAGGTCACGTCGACGACCTCGTCCACATCCGCATCCTGTTCGCCGGTAATAGAAGGCGTATCGCGCATCAATGGATCGGATCTCCGCATCGAGATGCCGGTTTCTTCTGATGCTGTCTTGAAGGCCAGACCATGAATCGCCGCGCGGCTGCTCCCCGCAGCCCCCGGTAGCGGGGAGCCATGCCTGAGAGGATAAGCGAGTGTCGCGATCGGTCTGTAGAAGCCATTCTCCACATGCGGAGTTGCAAGTCGCACCGTTCTGCTCCCCCCGCCTTCCACATGGCTGCGCGAGAAGGTGAGCAGTTTCATTGCATCCTCCGGAGTCACTGACGATCCTCCGGCGATGCCCACGTCCCACCGGCTGGTCACGTTGAGGCTGATCTCCAGTCCCAGCCTCTGAGCAACATCGAGAGCGTGCACGTAGAGAGCTATCCACTGAGGACTGCCAATCGCGGGACCTAATGTTACTTCAAGACTTTGATCGCGGCCTGACCCGTCTGCATCCACCAGGATCGCGCCCTGGTAACCTTTAGCTTTCATCCCTTCAAGATCGCGCGTAATCGTATCGGCGGTAGTGTTGCCGTTGAGCCACCACCAATAGCAACGGAGCTTTGCTGCTTCTGGAGGCTCTGCGAAACCGCTGCGCAGCACATCGACTCGCGGTGTATGAATTTGCCCATGCAAAGCGCCGGGGCAAAGGACTATGAGCGCCAACTGAGTGCCCAGTCTCTTCCAACTAGAAGCCATGCCAGTTTGCACTTCGATCCTCAAATTCATTTCGGCGTTGCAATGATTGTAAAAAAGTGTTCGCCGCACGGCGCCCAATGTTATAAAAAGTGGACTTCCGAAAGGCTTATGGCTCTTCGGAAGTCCAGGTCTGGAGGCATCAGTTAGAAGTTAATACGCGCGGTTAATTGAATCAGGCGAGGATCATTTGCCTGGGTCAATGTGACGTAGCCGTAGCTCGAAGAACCGGGCGTGGTGCCTGGGCCGCCAAAGTTAGGTGTGTTCATGACGTTAAAGGCCTCGCCACGAATTTCAAAGTTGAGCGACTCACGGATATTGAATGTCTTGAAGAGCGAAACGTCCATCAATGGGTGAACCAACTGCCGAACATCCATATACGGCTTGATGTTGTTCAGGGTGAAACTTGGGTTCGCTCTGAATGCCGGAATGTTGTTATTGGTGCTATCGCAGCCTGGAATGACAGCTCCAGAACCACTCACCGTTGTGTAGACGAGGGCGCCTGACGAGTTCTCATAGCAGGTATTGAAGAACCGTGCGTAGGAACGGTAGGCCGCCTTTGGTGACGCCAACTGGGTGTAAGTTTGCGAGGTTCCGTACTGAGATCCGCCAGTGCCCCCCCCGCTGCCCACCGATCCCGGATTCGCAATTTTCGTCGCATTATCTGCGCGCAGCACGCCCTGCACCTTCCATCCGCCCAACGTTTCGCGCTCGATACTGTTCTTCCCAATCAGATCGGGAAAATGATATGTACCCCAGAAATTGGAGAGAACATTGGGCTGGGAATCCTCAAATCGAAGCGTGGTCTGGGATTGAGGATTCTGAAACATATTCTGATCCATGATCTTGGAGAATGTGAAGTTACCCTGAACTTCAAAATGATGCGTCAACTGCTTGTTGGCGGAAAGCTGAAGTGCGTTGTATAAAGCACTTCCGGCGGGGATGTAGTTATCGGTGACATTCGTGAATTCGGGGAATGGAACATCGAGCAGATACTGCTGGACGGTGGCCCCGTTAAGAGAAGATCCAGCCAGCTTGCCGGCCATTGGATTGGGTACTGAAGCGGTGAGGGTGGCTATCTGCGTTGAAGTGAGAGGCGCTGTGCTGGTGCCCATGAAGGATGCTGGCAGAACGTTAATGCTCGCGTTGATCGGAAGCTGCGATACCTTGTTGGCGGCGTAGCCAATTTGCAGCGCGATCTGGCCGGGTAATTGCGTCTGCAGGCTCGCGGACCACTGCCACATCTTCGGTTGCACCGCATTTGGATCGGGATAGGTCACACCCTGGCCAAGCTGTGTGGAAAGGCCAAGCGTATTCCCGCTCGGTAGTTGAACGCCAGCAGGCCACGGCGTGCTGAGGCTGGTAAATGGAAACACGCTGTTCGTTGTGGCTACATACGAGGTTGAGTTGCTGTATCCCTGACTGAGTGGAGAATCTTGTGTGTTGAAGTAGATCAGCCCAAATCCGCCACGAACGACGATCTTGGGAGTGATCTGGTAAGCAGCGCCAAACCGCGGCTGGGCGTGTTGGAATTCTTGTGGAGCAGCAAAACGGCTCGATGAGGCCGTTGTGTTCACAAAGGTGAGGCCGCCGTTGGTTGTCAGACCTGTGACCGATGCTTGGATCGGATTGGCGCAGGTGAGGCAGAAGCCAGCGTTCAGCCGATTGTAGCGTTCAGTGAAAGGTGACTCATAGTCCCACCGAAGGCCGGCATTGATGGTCAATTTATCGCTTATGCGCCAGTCGTCCTGGACGTAAAATGCCATGTATTGCTGCTCCATGGCATAGGCGATGGTGTTGCCATAACTTCCGCTGGAGGGATAGCCCAGCAGCAGGGACGCCATGGCATTTCCAGATGCCGGATCGCTGCCAACAACGCAACTCGGAGCAGGGCAGTTTGTGCCGGATGCACCGCTTGAGTTCTCCTGAGTAAACTGGCGATTGAAAGCGAAGACACCTACACCGCTTTGCGGATTCTGGACGTTATACCTGCTCAGGTTACCTTCAAAGCCGATTCGGAGAGAGTGTTTTTGTATGTTTTTTGCGACCATGACCGACGTTGAACCAAGGGTGTCTTCGCTGATCTGTCCGGTATTGCCCGCAGCCAGACCGGCATAGCTGTCCGAGCCTGTGGTTCCTGGGAAAGATTGATAGGGAAGCCCGGTTCCTGAGATGTTGATGCTGCCCAGGTTGAATGTGCTCCCCGGGTAGACAAGACCGAAGGGATGGTAGACGACGCCTACGCGCGCATTCAACACCAATGTGGGAGAAAACACGCAGCTGTCCTCAATGCTCCCGCCCTCATTGTTGCGATAAACTGTGTACCCTGTACCGGTTGGTCCAATGACGGTCGGGAATCCCTCATTGGGTTCAAACTGATGCAGAACAGCCTTGAAGAACGTGGCATCGAGATGCTGCTTTTCTGAAAACTGGTGATCGACGCGTGTGACAAAGGAATAGTACCTGTTGGGCACCGACGTGTGGGTGGAGATGTAGTTGACGGTGGGGCTCAAGTTGCTGTTCGGCGCTGGGAAGTATTTCATGAGGGCCGCGCCGGCAGGGCTGATTGGAGTTAAACCATTCACTGCTGTCTTAGGGATGATGTTGTTAGGGTACGGCGTACGATTACCGGTCCCGCTCTGAGTCGAATTTGGATCGTAGATCTGAATGCCATCGCCCGGAAGACAGATGCCGGTAGAGGGATTAAAGGCAGAACAGAGGCCGGAGAAATCGCCTCCCACCTGGCCAGCTCCGGTGATTCCACCACTGGTGGTTGGAACTAGCGAAGTATACGGAAGAACTTGGTGGAGTTGCAGATATTCATAGGCAACCATGAAGAAGGTCTTATCGCGCCCATTGTAAATGTGGGGGATGAAGATAGGGCCATCCAAGACACCGCCAGGCTGTTGCCACTGGTCGCTGCCACGAGGCGTGAGTGCTGTTCCAGTAGTAAGAGCATTCTGGTTGGGTGAGCGCTCATAGGTGTTGGCATCCAGGTAAGTATTCCGGAACACATCGTATACGGCTCCGTGAAACTTGCCTGACCCGGTTCTGAGCACAGTATTGGTGACGACGCCGTCTCCATGCCCATACTGAGCGTCGTAAAGCGCGGTCTGGACCTTTACTTCTTCTACCGATTCAGGGGACGGTACAAAGCCTGTATAGCTGGAGCCCGAGAAACGCTCCGAGGGATCGTCGGGAACACCGTCGAGAGTCAGGCGGTTGTGACCGCTGCTGCCGTTCGAGTCAACTTGAACGGCAGCACCGCTGAACGGATTGGTAAATGTGCTTGCCTTGCCCTGCATGTAACCGCCGGAGCCGGCCGAATACACACCCGCGGCCAATGTAGAAAGTACAAACGGGTTGCGTCCAACATTGGGAGTGTCTGTGACTTCCTCCGTGAGGAAGGTAGTTGCGAGGTTGCCTGAAGTGGTGTCGAGTAGCTGGGTGTCCGCGGTAACGACGACCGACTGCGTTTCACCGCCTGCCTTGAGACTGAAATCCACCTGCACGATGCCCCCGGCAGTCAGAACGATGTCGGTGCGCTGTTCAGTACGGAATCCTGACGATGCAACGGTCACGGAGTAGGTATCGGGAGTGAGGAAGGGAATTGTGTAGTCCCCCGACCCATTGGTAACGGCTTTGGTCTCAAACTTGGTTGTGATATCTGTTGCGGTGACGCTAGCGCCAACGACTTTTGCGCCTGTTGGATCCGATACGCTGCCGCTCAACGTACCGAGGTATTGCTGAGCGTGGATTGATGATGGCGCCGCCAGGCAGGCCACCACGAATGCCATGAGAAAAAGGCAGCTCATCGCCGCCGCCTTTTGTCTCAGTACCTCAAAACCGATTGTCTTACTGAACTGCATACTGCCTCCTGAAAGAATCCGGGGGCGCGCGATCCATCGCTCGCAAACCCGGGTTTGGGAAATCGTATCCACCAGCGAATAAACTCTTGCTGGTGTGCCGTTATCGTTCGTCTCCGCAAGCTGCCCAGGGCAGGCCTTCGACAAAACCATGAGGATTGTGTGTTCTGTCTCCTGGTAGTGCAAAGAGCGAACTAAGCGCAGATTCTCAAGACGGGTTTTGAACCGGGCAAGTTAATTTACCGGAAGGCGCTAAGGGTTCTTACCGTAAGATTTCCCCTAAGAATAAAATTATCTATAGGTTAGAGCCTTTCAATAAGGGCCCGTCCCTGCCTGTTAGAACCGATTCGCCGTCGATTCTAGAGCGTCCCGAAGTCCTGCCTTGCTTGCAAGAGAGTGCCCGCGCTAGACTTGGAGGCGTTCGCTGGGCATAGGAATTTTGTAAATGGCTGCTATTTCCAACAATCCGGCGTCTGATGCAATCGCGCATGAACCGAGTGTGGAGGAACGGCGCGCTTTGATCGACCGGGTGGCGTCCAGTGAGCAGTTCAGCCGCTCGACTCGTCTGCGCGATTTTCTTCTTTACGTCGGAAGGCAATCGCTCAAGGAAGGTTGTCCGGAGATCCACGAGCAGGAGATTGGCGCAAAGGTTTTTGGCAGATCCCCAGCCTACGACCGCAGCCAGGACAACATTGTCCGGGTCAATGCGACAGAGCTGCGAAAGCGCATAGATTTGTACTTTACATCGGATGGCGCGAACGAGCCGCTGATCCTTGAGATTCCCCGCGGGGGCTATAAGCCAATTTTTCGCCGCCGGCTCCGGGAGAGCGAGAAAACACCAGTACCGCAAGCACTCCATCCGCAACACTCTCAGTTGCCAAATCTCCCCATCGAGGCGGCGAAAGAAACTTCCCAGAGGTCAAACATTCGCATACACATGCTGTGGGGAGCGTTGTGCCTGTTGCTTGCCCTTGGCGGACTCGTGCTGTTCCAGCATGACCGCGCGGGGCGAAAGGCGGCATCGGCCTGGAATGGCAAGCCCGCGGTCGCGGCTTTCTGGGGGGATTTTCTTCAGTCCAATCAGCAGACTGATATCGTACTGCCGGACGACTCCGTCAGCGTGATCCAGGACATCACCCATAGCCCCATATCGCTGGGGGAATACCTGAGCCGCGACTATATGCGGCAAATTCAATCTTCCGGCATGAGCGCTGATCGAAAAGCGGATTTGGACCAGATTCTCAATCATAACCTGGTCACTTTCGGGGGTGTTCGCGCTGCACAGCAGATTCTCACGGAGATTTCCGCGCCGCACACAAGTTATCTGACGCTCGCCCGCCACTATACAGCGGATGCAATCAAGCGGAACAACGTCGTTTTCATCGGCGGAAAGAAGGCGAACCCGTGGGATCACCTTTTCGATGACCAGGTGAACTTCGTTACAGACTACGACGACGAACATGCGCAGCCGTTCGTTAACAACATCAATCCGAAAGCAGGAGAACAGGCGACATACCGCGGGTCACACGAAGCAGATAGTCTGCTGGGCTACAGCGTCATTGCCTATCTCCCAAATCCAAGCAGGACTGGCAAGGTGATCATCCTTGCTGGAACAGATTCAGACGCTACCGACGCGGCAGCCGACTTCCTCACGTCGGAAGAGCAATTGGCAAAGTTCCGCAACGCCATTCACGCGGATCGATTCCCTTATTTTGAAGTGCTTCTCAAGACCTCTCGGCTCAGCGGGACTTCGTTCAACGCTGAAATGGTCGCCTACAGGACCTATCCCGAACTTCACTGATTGGTCAATCGTCTTGCGATTCCGTTCGAGTAATCCGGCCAGGCCGTTCTCGGGCGTGACCAAGCGTCAGTGGCCCTTGCCCAGTCCCACCTGAATGCGCAAGCCGGTCCGGATCGTTATGGGCAAGCTGGGATAACCGATGGGCGCAATGTGCCGATCGTTCGTCAGATTCTCTGCCTGCCCATAAACCGCCAGCCACGACAGCAAACTGTAACTTCCGCCGAGATCCAGTTTCGCGTATCCGTGATCCAGATTACGATTCGGCAACAGCAGGCTGTTGCCGCCATTGGCATCGGAGCCTTCAAGGTAAGTGGAGTCGTCGCTGCGGCTGGCAAAGGCAGCGGTAAATATGCCGGTGATTCGCTTGCCTGCATAACTTGCCGTGAAAAATCCCGTATGAGGCGGGCGCCGGAATGGGCGTGCCCCCTTGAGCGGCGAGTAGATTCCTACCGGGATTCCATCAAAGTAGGGCGCATATCCCCCCAGCAGTGCCTGATTGTCGCTGGAGAAGGATTGCTGCACCACCGAATCGAGATAAGTGTAACCGCCTCGCAGGAAAATATTTTTGCCAATGCCGCTCTCGATACTAGTCTCAATGCCCTGCGCGCGGAAGGCAAGCGAGTTGAGATCCAGCGAGTACGCGAAGTTATTTTGCAGAAATGCTTCAAGAATAATTTGCTGCTGCGGAGTTAGGTTGGGAAGCAGGGCGGGCACCAATCCCGCACCGACCGATTCGACCTCCCGGCCAAATTCATTGTGAAAATAACTCGCCCGGAAGACGATTCGATCGCCCCAGAAGGACTGTTCCCCGCCGCCTTCCCAGGTGCGCGCAGCTGGCGCTTCAATGGGCGAGATGTTCAACGCCTGAATGGTTGCTTGCCCGCCATTCGTCTGAAGAAATGCATAGAGCGACCCAAACTCATCGGTCAATTTTGGTTCGCGAATGCCTTTCGAGAAGTTGAAGTTCAGCTTGGTTCCGCTGAAAACGCCCGCCCTCGGGCGCAGCGCATAGAAGCTCAGGCCAACATGAGGAGAAAAGCTGCTGCCGATCTGCTGGATGTGAGCTTCGTCTGCGCCAAGTGTATAAAACAGCCGTTCCTTGAAGTCGCCATGTGCGCCAAGCAGAAAGTCATAGTTGTCACGGCTGATTGCTTCGTCGATGAAGTACGCGGGTTCACGCTCGGTTGCTCGCTCCTCCGCATAGTGAAAGCTGCCCATCACCAGAAGATGCGGTGTCAGGCGAAGATCCCCCTGGTAGAGAAACTGGTCGCTGTTCGAGATCAAATCCAGCCGATTTGGATAGACACTGTAGTTGGCCGCGCTGTAATCCAGCAGCGCCGGCCCCGTTATGCTATAGCCGTTGGCGCCCTCGATCACAATAGGCAAACCGTAGAAGTTACCAGCGTTCGATGAGCCGGGCGCAAGATTGCAGCTATTGGCTGGAATACAGATGCCGGCCCCATACCACTGTTGAGATTGCTCACGCTTGCGCGCCAGTCCGTATTGAATTCGATTGTGAAAGGTAAGGGTAGTCTGATTTTCCACTGATCCCCCGCCATAAAGATCCTGATCGCCCTGCTTGCGGTCGTCGCTGATGTGGTAGAAATCCCACGCGCCGGGAACTCCTGTTGCATCCACACCATAGTGCACGGTTGCGCGAATCTGGGTAGCCCCATTGGGCTGCCAGCCGATGTTGGCTGCCGAAGTCGCAACATGGTACTCATCCATGGGTAGATCGTTTGCGCTTTGCAGCCAACTGAATGCGCCCAGGTAATCGAGCTTGCTGTGCGCACCTGCAACTTCCAATTGCTCGCGCGAAGTGTTTAAGGTTCCCGCATCGCCCTCAAACAAAAGGGAAGGGAAGCTCGTTGTTCCATGCGGGGTGGTCAAGCTTATTACGCCGCTGGCTGCGTCGGCGCCGTACAGGCTCGAATTCGGCCCGCGAAAGACCTCCGCATGTTCGACAGCGGTGGTCGAAAGCGGCCCAAAGTCAAAGCTTCCGCCCATATCTCCCACGCTGATCCCGTCCAGCAGAATCTTGTTTGCATTCGAATCGCCGCCGCGAACAAATAGAGAGCTTTGCGCGCCAAGCTGACCGTCCTGTGCTACAAACGTGCCGGGCATCAGCCGCAGCGTACTCACCACGTCGTCGCGCAGCGCCAGGTCCAGCGGCCCAATCACGCTGGTAGCGGCGCTGGTCTGTGGCTGCGGCGTCGGCGTTCCGGTTGCGGTCACCACAATCGACTCGCGCGCCCACTCCGGCTCAAGCACCAGATTGCGCTCGATATTATCCAGCCGGCCGGCATAGAAGCCCGGCGTCTCCAATTGCCGAAAGCTCTTGGCTGAAACTACCAGGAAGAATCGCCCCTCCATCCCGGTGAGGATCTCAAAACTGCCGTCTGCCGTGGAGACAGCGGTGGCAACAACATTTCCGTTGCTAAGCAGAGTGACAGTTGCGCCGGTCACTTTGGCGCCCGAGCCGTCAGTCACCACGCCTCGGATAGACGCGGCAGGGCACAATGCCGCGAAGGCAGTGAGCAGGAGGGCAGCAAAAAGGCTGGGCAATGCGCGACTCAAACGAGCGCGCAACCGTGCGGAAACAAGCATGAAAAGCTCCTTCGTTCCCCTCGGAACGCAAGCGGTGTTGAGCGCCGTGGACCGGTCTCCTGACTTGCGCCTTCTCCAGTCACCTTCCCAGAAACGAGCCTCAAGGCATCATATCCAGTGGTTTGGGCTTTCCGCACGGGGCGGAACAGCTCTGGCTGAAATCCTGCCCATGTGACCTCATAAGACGGGCACCGAAGCAGGGGCGCTCACAGTTGCGGGGCAGTGGCGGAGTTTCACCGCCTTCCCGAGCATCCTGGCGATTGCTGTGTTGAACTGCTCTGCCAAGCGACGGAGCAGTCGTGACGCCATGGAATCAGTTTCCATGACATCAACATTTATAGCCGTTCGAGGTTCCGAAGTCAAAGACTCCCAGGGAAAAATGTGCGAGCTCAAAGCCGTCAAATTACGTCGCGCACGTTGGGCTGTCCCATCTGGCAGTGTGCCGCATCTGAAAAAAAGAATGGTGACCCCGGGAAGACTCGAACTTCCGACACGCAGTTTAGGAAACTGCTGCTCTATCCACCTGAGCTACGGGGCCATCTTAGAATCAATATTTTACGCTCGACAAAGAAATCTATCCCTCTGTTTCCCCCGCCCAGATTCTGATCTCATGTTCAGACCGGGAAGGGCTGGACGAGGTCAAGCCGCCGCAAGCGCATTATCAATAGGGTAGCATCAAGCGACTTTCCAGAGCCAACGCCTCGGCTGGCTCGTACAAGGCAAAAGCGGGCGCCGTGAGTCACCGCCGTCAGGTGGTTTTTGGAGTCGCTGTTGGGCGTTGTGCCGGTCTTCTTGACCATGTTGCCAAAGGCGTCGTAGTCGTAGTTGCGCTGGACGGTGGTTGATCCTGGGGCGCCGACGGTCTGCGGCAGCCCGGTGGGCTTCAAGCCGTCGTCCGCAAGGTAGCGTGTAGTGACGCCGTTGACCGTCTTGGAGACGCGGTTGCCGAAGGCGTCGTAGACGATGCCGACCGATACCCCGCCGTTGGTCATGGAGACGAGGTGCTTCAGCGAGTCGCAGGGAAAGGTGTTGGCGCCGATCGTCTGGGTGTTGCCGTTGTTGTCGTAGGTAGCCGCGGCGGGGTTAAATTCGGTAAACGTCGAAGTTGCCGCGATGCGGTTGCCCACTCGGTCGATCTGATGAGTCGTCCTGCCGTTGCTGCCGCTGTTATTGCCGGGGTCAGAGGCGATGGTCTCGCCTGTCATGATGCGATTTACTCAATTTCATTGTGGCGTATGAAGATGTTTTTGAATAAGTTTCCGTAGTCACGGCTCCCTTATTCATTCCAATGAGCTTAGGTAATTTAATTGCACTGCACTTTCATGCTGGCCTAATTGCTAGGCAAGTCCCTGCACCGTATTGATTTTGTTCGATTTACATTGAGATCGATAGCAATTCCAAGTACCATGATCCGGCGTGATCGACAACGAATCGGCGCGCGAATTAGTTTTTGGAGAGCAGTAAAATATCTACTTGACATTCTCTACTCAAACGTTTTAGTCTCCTTTTCGCATTTGCACATACGTAGAATTTGTCTGGAAAAAGGTCATCGGTGCAAATGCATTTTTACCGACGGCGTCAGGCCCGTCTTTGATAGCTGTTTCATAAATCTTTGTTGCCTGCCGTGTATCTGATTTGTTAGGTCGCATCCTAAGTTTGAATGCGGCAAGTTGCTGTAAAACAATCCGCTCCCCCTCATTCTCTCTTATAGCGGATTTCACCTTTATCCATTCATTTTTTTGAACTCGACGGTTCACACTCGCTCTGACGGCGCATCAGGGTGTTACTGTTTCTGCGCCCAAGAGAAGGCGCTTCATATCGGCATCATTTTACGGAAGGCATTTATGCACCGAGTGATGTAAGCGGTTTATGTGATGTAAAGGAGAAATCATGTCCCAGCTGTCCGCTCCCCCCTGTGGGCGATCAAGTGTTCGCTTGCTGAGCGTGTACTTTGCGGTACTCGCGATTCTACTGCTAACAACTACTACTCCGAGCGCCTTCGCTCAGACACACGTCGCCAATCCATACGTTGGCGCAACGGTATACGTCAGCCCGGACTGGACAACGGAAGTGGGCACTGCGGTCGCCACCGAACCTGTCGGCTCCACGCTCGCTCAGCAGATGGCAGTTGTCGGAAATACCCCGACCTTCGTTTGGATGGACCATATCGGCGCGATCTACGGTGGCGCGGCCGGCGGCGGACGGATGAGCCTCGCGCAGCATATTGCCGCGGCAGCCACCCAAGCCAATGGCGCGCCGATCGTCGTCCAGCTCGTCATTTACGATCTTCCCGATCGCGACTGCGCAGCTTTGGCCTCGAACGGCGAGTTGAGCATTGCCGGAGGCGACACGGTTACCGGCCCTACCGGAGCCAAAGAAACATTAACCGGGACTGGTCTGCAGGAGTACGAGAACGATTACATCACTCCCATCTTCCAGGCCTTGGCCGCAGCGCCCTCGAATGTCCGCTTCGTGCTGGTCGTCGAGGACGACTCGCTGCCCAACATCGTTACCAACACCGGCTATAGCTTTTCGATCGCCAACTGCGTAGCGGCCAACGGCGGCGAGAGCTATCCGACCTACTCGACGACCGGCGTATATGTACAGGCGATTCAATACGCGCTCAATCAATTCCATTCCCTTCCCAATGTATATAACTACCTCGACATCGGCCATCATGGATGGCTCGGCTGGACAGAGGGCGCGGGACTTGCCTTCCCCTTCTACGCCAGTGTGGTCAAGGGAACGACGGCCGGCGTCGCCAGCCTTGATGGAATTATCACCAATACCGCCAACTACGGCCCGACCAAAGAGCCGTTCATGACCGCGACTGAATCGATCGGCGGTACCCCAGTCGACAACGCCACCTTCTACTCGTTCAACCCCGAAATCGATGAGGCAGACTACGCCCAGGAATTCTATACGGGCCTGACAGGCGTCGGTTTCCCCTCCACGATCGGGTTCATCATCGACACCTCGCGCAATGGCTGGGGCGGACCGCTCCGTCCGACCGGGCCAAGCACCAGCACCGTGCTGAACACCTTTGTCGATGCAACCAAAATCGACGAGCGCGACGACATGGGTCAATGGTGCAACCAGGAGGGGCAGGGAATCGGCGCGTTCCCGACAGTGAACCCTGGTGGTGCCACCAATCTCATTGCCTACGTCTGGGTCAAGCCTCCGGGAGAATCGGACGGCGACTATCCTAACGGCGATACAAACGCACAGCACCTCGCTCTTGGGGCCACCCATGGCGATGAGAACTGCGACCCGGCGCATGACAATACGCTGGCCAACGGTTTTGCCGTAGGCTCGATCCCGAACTCGCCCCCGGCCGGCACCTTCTGGCTCACCGAGTTCCTCCAAGACGTACAGAATGCCTTTCCGGCGATCCCAGTCGGTTCGGGCTTCTCACTCACGGCCACTCCGGCGAATCCGGTGCAGGGAACGACCGCGACAAGCAGCGTCACCGTCAACGAATTTGGCGGCTTTAACGGCGCAGTAGCATTGAGTCTAAGCACCACCCTTCCGACGGGCGTCACTGCGGTCTTCAGCCCTGCTTCGGTCACCGGCTCGGCAGGCAGCACGCTCACCTTTACCGTTTCTGCCACGGCCGTCCCCGGAGCCTATCCTCTCACCGTGACCGGATCGGGTGATGGGACCACGAAAACCGCTTCGCTCCTTCTCACTGTGGTTTCCGCGCCCACCTTCACGATTACTGCCTCTTCCACAACTGTTTCCTTGCCGGTCGGAACGAACCCCACCGACACGTTCACCATTACTTTCTTGGGCGGACTCACGGGGAGCGTAGCGGTTAGCGCAACCGGTGTGCCCTCAGGCATGCAAGTCAACTTTGCTCCCTCTTCGGTGAACGCGCCAGGCGGCACGATCGTCGCGAACTTCAGCGTGCAGACCAGCACGCCGGCTGGATCTTATCCGATTAAGATTGTGGGAGTCGATGGCACAGTTACGAATTTCGCCCCCATCACCGTCACCGTTCCGGGAACAGGCTTCACACTCGCGTCATCGCCAACCACCCTCTCGGTAGCCCAAGGCACCAGTGGCACCGACACCATTACGGTAACGGACTTGCCCGGATTCACGGGTACCGTATCGTTTACCGCATCCGGCATGCCCAGCGGAGTCACTGCCTCGTTTAGCCCGGCGTCCTCCACAACCTCCACCGTTCTCACGTTGACGGCCAGCAGCACAGCCACGACCGGCGCATTCACGGTAACCGTCACCGGAACCTCCGGAAGTAATACCGCAACGACCTCCTTCACACTGGATGTCACTTCCACGGGTAGCTTCACCTTGAAGCCTTCGTCAACCACACTTTCGGTTGCCCCAGGCGCTAGCGGTACTGACACGATTACGGTAACGGACGTGAGCCCCTTCGCGGGCAGCGTAACGTTTGCCGCATCCGGCCAGCCCAGCGGAGTCACCCCTACCTTCAGCCCAGCATCCTCCACGACCTCCAGCGTTCTGACGCTGGCAGTCGGCAGCACGGTCGCGGCCGGAAACTACACGATCACCGTCACCGGAACCTCGGGGACGCTGGCTCCAGTGACCACCACCTTCACACTCACCGTAAGTGGCGTGGGGAGCTTTACGCTGAAACCATCGACGACCGCTCTGACAGTTGCTGCAGGCGCTAGCGGTACTGACACGATTACGGTAACGGACGTGAGCCCCTTCGCGGGCAGCGTAACGTTTGCCGCATCCGGCCAGCCCAGCGGAGTCACCCCTACCTTCAGCCCAGCATCCTCCACAACCTCCAGCGTTCTGACGCTGGCAGTCGGCAGCACGGTCGCACCCGGAACCTACACGATCACCGTCACCGGAACCTCCGGCACACTGGCTCCAGTGATCACCACCTTCACGCTCACAGTACCTGGCGCGGGCAGCTTTACGCTGAAGCCATCGGCGACCGCTCTGACAGTTGCTGCAGGCGCTAGCGGTACTGACACGATTACGGTAACGGACGTGAGCCCCTTCGCGGGCAGCGTAACGTTTGCGGCATCCGGCCAGCCCAGCGGAGTCACCCCTACCTTCAGCCCAGCATCCTCCACAACCTCCAGCGTTCTGACGCTGGCAGTCGGCAGCACGGTCGCACCCGGAACCTACACGATCACGGTTACCGGAACCTCGGGGACGCTGGCCCCAGTGACCGCCACCTTCACACTCACTGTACCTCCTTCAGGTGGGGCCTGCTTGGTTACCTACACGATCTCACCGCAAAACACCAGCCAGTTCGGAGCGACCATTGCCATCAAGAACAACGGAAGCACAACCCTGAGCAACTGGTCGCTGACCTGGAGCTTTGCCAACGGACAGACCATCGCCAGTTCCTGGAATGGAGCCGTAGCGCAGAGCGGAGCCAACGTCACCGTGAGCGAACAGGCCGGCCAAACATGGCAGAACATTCCGGCCGGTGGAAGCTACTCGGGATTCGGCTTTAACGGCACCTGGAATGGTGTCACCAACGCAATACCGACGGCGTTCTCGCTGAACGGAACGGCCTGCACCGTCAACTAGCAGGCTGATGCTAAATACGGTGGAGCAGGTCCATTAACCTGCTCCACTTGTTTCCCGAAACCCCAGGGATCGTTTCCTGGCTGGCAGAGTCTTGCCCATTTGGCCAACAGCGACCTTAGTGTCCCGGAAGGCCAAAGCGGAATCCCTACCAGGACAGCTACCCGCAAACAATCACGTGCGTGTGGAAATAGGAATGTACCTAGCCATGTCACCTGGTTAGTTGTGGGTAGCTGTATTGGAAGTGAAAGTGCGCGGTCGGAGTCGGAGAAAGAATTGCCACTGAATGTAACTCAGCCCTAATTTAATTCCACGAATGGAGAGTAGTCGATGCGATTCACATTCATCAATTTGAAAAATCAGGTACGCATGCGGATAACGCATAGCCTCCTCGTACTTGTAGCTCTCGGGCTAGCCCTCTTTTCTCCCAGCGCATGGGCGCAGGGCACGGGCTACTGGCACACAAGCGGAAACAAGATTCTCGACTCCGGTGGCACGGAAGTGCGTATAGCCGGAATCAATTGGTATGGTGCTGAAACCCCTGACTACCTGGTTCACGGACTGTGGGCACAGGACTACCACACGGTTTTGAACAACATTAAAAGTTTGGGCTATAACGTGATCCGTATCCCATTTTCCAACCAGCTGGTGGAAAGCAACCCAGTTCCCACCAACTACTCAAACTACGTAAATGGACCCGCCAACCAGGCTCTGGTCGGGCAGACCGCGCTGCAAGATTTAGACACCCTCATCGCTTATGCCGGATCCATCGGGCTGCGCGTGATTCTCGATAACCACCGCTCTGAGGCCGGGGAGACCAATGAAGCCAACGGCCTCTGGTACACGAGCGCATATCCCCAGGCAAACTGGATCGCGGACTGGCGCACCATGGCCACTCGTTATAGCGCCAGCCAGTTCACCTTCAATGGCAATCCAACGGTCATTGGCATGGACCTGCGCAATGAGCCGCACCTTTCCGGGACTGGCAGCACGACTGGCTCTTGCTGGACCGGAGACACGGCTACCAATGGCTGCCCCACGAGTCTAACCATACAAAACTGGCCCGTGGCCGCTGAAGCCGCAGGGAATGCGATCCTGGCCATCAATCCCAAGCTGCTCATCTTTGTTGAGGGCAACGATTGCTATAGCGGCGTTTGCGGCTGGCAAGGCGGGAACCTGATCGGCGTCGCGAGCAATCCCGTCACGTTGAGCGTTCCCAACCAACTGGTCTACTCCGCACACGATTACGGACCGAACCTATTCCAGCAAGCCTGGTTCAATGGCAACACAACTACCGCCAGCCTGGATGCGGTTTGGAATAAATACTGGGGATATATCAGCGCCAACGACATTGCACCGGTTTGGGTGGGTGAATTCGGCACGGACAATACCAGCACAGACATAGAAAATACCGCGGCAGGCAGCCAGGGACAGTGGTTCCAAAGCCTGGTCGGTTATCTGCAAAACAACTCTGCGGTCAACTGGACCTACTGGGCGCTGAACGGCGAAGACATATACGGTTTGCTGGATGGCAGCTATGACAACACGCCAGTAAGCTCTCTAAAGCAATCTCTGCTGTCAAGCATCCAGTTCCCGCTAGCCGGGAGTCCTTCGCCGAGCTTCACGATTTCATCTTCGTCATCGGCGCTGACGATCGCCCAGGGTAGCAGCGGCATCGACACTATCTCGGTCATTGACGCCGGCGGGTTCACTGGCAGCGTCACACTTGCCGCCACCGGCCTGCCCAGCGGAGTCACCGCGGCATTCGGCACGAACCCCGCAACAGGGACCAGCATAGTTACATTTACGGCTAGCGCCTCGGCGCCTCAGGGAAGCACGACGATAACGATTACCGGCACCTCAGGCGCACTGATTCCAGCCACCACCACCATCGCCCTCACCATCGGGCCCTCGCAAACAGGCGGCTTCGCGCTTTCTGCTTCGCCGGCGACTCTGTCGATTGCCCAAGGCGGTACCGCGGCTGAAACGATCACGGTAACTGACACCGGCGGATTCACCGGGACCGTAACAATTGGTACCGTGACTGGCATTCCCAGCGGCGTGACCGCATCCGGTTGCGCTCCCATCACTGGTAACGGGAGTTGTGTGTTGACGTTCACCGCTAGCAGCACGGCCCCGGTCGGGACCTCCCCGGTGACCATCACTGGAACTTCCAGCACCCTGACCGAATCTGCCAACTTTGGTATTACCGTCACGACGAAGGTTACGCCGGGCTTCACCCTTGCGGCATCGCCAACCAGTCTCTCGGTTACCCAGGGCAGCACCGCAACCGACACCATCACGGTAACGGATCTGGGCGGATTCACCGGTAGCGTAACTCTTGTAGCATCCGGCCTGCCCAGTGGTGTAACTGCAGTATTCGGAACCAACCCCACTACCGGGACCAGCGTGCTCACGCTGACGGCCAGCAGTACGGCCACAGTAGGAACGCCGACGGTCACGATCACCGGAACCTCCGGTACCCTGACCGCAACCACCGCCATCGCGCTGACCGTTAGTGCCCCGATTTCCTCCAAATGCACAATTGACTACACAATTTCACCGCAAAACACGAGTGCTTTTGGGGCGGCCATCACGATCAACAACACGGGAACCACCGCCCTGACCAGTTGGACGCTCACTTGGGCGTTCGCCAACGGGCAGACAGTTGCGCAACTCTGGAACGGCATTGAAACCCAGAGCGGCGCGAACGTGACGGTAAAGAACGAGCCCTACAACGGCAGCATCGCTGCTGGTGGCAGCCTTACTGGCATTGGATTCAACGGAACCTGGAACGGTTCGACTAACGCAGTACCAACGGCGTTCTCGCTCAACGGAACGGCCTGCACGGTCAACTAGCGCCAAGACGCGGCAGCATTTTTCGAAGCAAGGATGAATGCGGGGTAGATAACCATGATCTATCCCGCACCCTCATCATCTTCAGGAAGACGATGTTTTGAGTAGACGCAAGAACTGGGACATGTAACTGAAAAAGGAGAGTCTAGTGAAGAAGCCGTTTGTACTTCAGACGTTGGCGATTGTGTTCGCTGTCTGCACTGTTTTTTGTGGGATGCCGGCTTCGGCCGCCGCCCAATCGACATGTTCCACAACCGGTACAATCTCCATCGACAGCGGCGAGTACATTTTCCAGAACAACGAGTGGAACTCTACTTTGGAGCAGTGCGCCACGGTGAGCGGCGTGGGTTTCACCCTCACGACCGCGGACTTCAATCAGACCGCTCTCGGTCCCCCTGCCAGCTACACTCCTGCAACCTACCCATCCATCTACAGGGGATGCCATTGGGGCGACTGCACGACTTCCAATCCTTTCCCCATTGAAGAGAGCAACATCGCTTCGGCAAGCACCAGCGTCACCATCACACAGCCCTCTGGTTATACCAATGATGCTGCTTACGACATTTGGTTCAACCAGACATCGACCACTTCAGGGCAGCCTAACGGCACGGAGATCATGATCTGGATCAATCACCAAGGGAGTGCGGGACCCTTCGGATCGCAGGTGGCCACTGCGACAATCAATGGCGCGAGTTATCAAGTGTGGACAGGCCGCCAGACTTCGTGGAACATCATTTCTTATGTCGCTGTAACTCCGGTAACATCGGCAAACCTGAACCTATTGCCATTCTTCGCAGACGCCGTATCGCGAGGCAGCCTGGAAACCACATGGTGGCTGCTCGATGTTGAGTACGGCTTTGAGGTTTGGAACGGCGGCCAGGGCTTGGGCATCAGTGGATATTCGGTCAGTGCTGCGGCCGGCAGCGGCGGCGGCACATCTTGCACCACAGTGCCTTCCGCACCGAGCGGGCTCACTGCGACAGCGGCTTCATCCAGTGTCATCAACCTGAGCTGGACGGCGGATACCGCTCCGGCCAACTGCACCATTAACTCCTACAACGTTTTCGCCAGTACAACCAGCGGATTTACTCCATCGTCGAGTAACCAGATAGCCAGCGGAGTAACGGCCACGAGTTACTCCAACACCGGCCTCACTGCTTCGACTACGCACTACTACAAGATCGAAGCGGTTGACTCGGATGGTACGTCAGCTGCATCGGCTCAAGCCAGCGCGACGACTTCAGCGGCCGGAAGTGGAAGCTCCGCATGCACCATTGACTACACGATTTCACCACAAAACTCAAGCGCATTCGGAGCGGCGATCACCATCAAGAACACGGGAACGGCCGCGCTGACCAGTTGGACGCTGACCTGGGCGTTCGCCAACGGGCAGACAGTTTCGTCGCTCTGGAATGGCGTCGAAACACAGAGCGGTGCGAACGTCAAGGTGACTAACGAGAGTTACAACGGCAGCATCGCCGCCGGTGGCAGCCTCACCGGAATCGGATTCAACGGCACCTGGAACGGTGCTACGAACGCAATACCCACGTCATTTGCGCTTGACGGAACGACCTGTACGGTCAACTAGCAAGCGACATCAACGCACCGGAGCAACATCGAGATAGGGACGAAATGGGCTTCTGTGACCTGCTTGTTCGTTGCAATGAACAAAGCCCGATTCAATGAGGGAGACACATGGTCGCCGATTGCTCCTTCGTCATCAGCATTAGATAACCGTGCGAAAGCGAGGAAATGAAATGTCCCCTGCCGTCAGACGAGTCGTTTCAAGAACAGTCTTCGTGCACATAATCGTCTTATGTGCGTTTGCTGCTACCCTATTTCGCAACGTTGCATTTGGACAAGCCAACGCCGCTGGATACACGTGGAGCAACGTCTACACGGGTGGTGGTGGTGGTTATATTCCAAACATCATCTTTAACCCGTCACAACAAAATCTCATTTATGCCCGCACCGACATCGGCGGCGCCTACAAGTGGAATCCCACCACGAGCCTCTGGGTTCCACTCATGGATTGGGTGACCTGGGCCAATTGGAACGAGTTGGGCGTCGAGAGTCTCGCGACCGATCCAGTGAACCCAAACAACCTTTATATTATGGCTGGGCTCTACACTAACTCCTTTACAACCCAGAATGGCACGCTCCTGATTTCGAATAACCAGGGGAGCACCTTTACTCAAGTGCCTATGCCATTTAAAGTGGGCGGCAACATGCCCGCTCGTAACATGGGCGAGCGTCTGGCGATCGATCCCAATCTTAACAGCATCCTGTTCTTTGCGGCCAGAAGCGGAAACGGCCTCTGGGAGAGTACAAATTCCGGAGCGACCTGGAGCCAGGTCACCAGCTTTCCACAGCCCGGCACGTATGCGGTTGAGCCGGGCAATGTCTATAGCGGAGACATCATTGGACCCGCGTGGGTTGTCTTTGACCCGCGGACTGGTTCGGCAGGAAAAGCTACGCAGACCATCTATGTTGGCGTGGCGCAACCCGACGGCACGAATATCTACGTTACCAAGAACGGTGGAGCAACCTGGGCTCCGCTCGCTGGTCAACCAACTTGCACACTGACCGGAACCCAAACAACAGGGACCGTGGCTTGCACCAACGGCGCAAGCTGGGCTGTCGCCTCCGACGCACCTGGCCCTGGGTTTTTCCCCAATCGCGCCGTGCTGGCCCCGACTACCGGCATGCTCTACATCACCTATAGCAATGGAGCAGGGCCTTACGACGGTACCATGGGAGACGTCCAGCAGTACAACACGTCAACCGGCGTGTGGACCGAGATTGCACCGGTGGTGCCAACCACACTCAGTGGCGCCGATTATTTCGGCTACAGCGGGCTGGCTGTCGACCCACAGGTTCCCACCACGATCATGGTCTCAGCCTTCAATTCCTGGTGGCCAGATACCATTCTATGGCGCAGTACCAATTCCGGCGCCACCTGGTCTCAGATCTGGAACTGGACGAGTTATCCGAGTCGCAGCTTTATGTACACCCTGAGTGACACGGCCGCACCATGGGTGAATGAGGGTAATACTAACCCAGTGGCGCCCATAGAAGCGCCTGAGCTTGGTTGGATGGTCTCCGGCCTTGCGATCGATCCGTTTAACTCTAATCACATGCTGTATGGCACTGGTATGACGATGTGGGGCACAGAAAACCTCACCCAGTGGGACTCGGGCAATCAGTTTGCCCTCTCGATTGCGTCTCAAGGGATTGAAGAGACTTCCGTCATCGACCTGATCAGTCCTCCAGCCGGCGGTGGCGCGCATCTATACAGCGCCCTGGGAGACATAGGTGGGTTCATTCACACCAGCATGACCACGGCGCCTGCGTTTCCTTATGCGATTCCATTCTTCGGTACCCGTACAAGCATTGACTACGCCGAGTTATCGCCGCAATTCATGGTTGTGGTGGGCGATGGTAGTCCGACGGCAAGCCCGGTGATCACAAGTTCCGCCTTCACTTACTCCGGCGGCACAAGTGAGACCGCCTGGTTTGCAGGAACCGTCGATCCGCCCGGTTATTCTACCAACGGCGGCGGCACCGTCGCAGCGGCGGCGGACGCCAGCCGGGTCGTATGGAACCCGACCGGCATGGGAGCGTTCTATTCCACTGCTAACGGCAGTAGCTGGACAGCCTCTACCGGCCTTCCCACGGGAGGGATCATTGCTTCGGATCGTGTAAATCCGTTGCAGTTCTATGATTACGCAGCTGGCCAGTTCTATGTAAGCACGAACGGCGGAGTTAGTTTTACCGCTACGGCTGCTACGGGGCTTCCTGCATCGGGCGATTCCGTAAACTTCAAGGCTGTGCCTGGGCACGAAGGCGACATTTGGCTAGCTGGCGGAAGTACCAATGCCGGCGACGTTTATGGTTTGTGGCACTCGACCAATAGCGGCGCCAGCTTTACTCAACTGACAAACGTGACGCAGGCCGATATCGTCGGCTTCGGCATGGCCGCGCCTGGGGCGACCTATCCTACGTTGTTTACCAATGCTGAAATCGGCGGCGTACGCGGCATCTTCGCCTCCACCAATGAAGGAGTCACTTGGACTCAGATCAATGACTCGGCACATGAGTATGGCCTAACAGGCGCGACCATTACCGGTGACCCGCAGGTCTTTGGAACAGTCTACCTGGGAACAAACGGCCGCGGCATCATCACCGGGACGGGAACCCCGCCGTACTCGTCATCGGGCGGTAGTTTCACACTTAAACCCTCTGCGTCCGCTCTGTCGATCGCTCAAGGCAGCAGTGGCACTGACACCATCACAGTAACCGACGTGAGCCCCTTCACCGGCAGCGTATCGTTTGCCGCATCCGGCCTGCCCAGCGGAGTAACTGCCTCGTTCAGTCCGGCATCCTCCACAACCTCCAGCGTGCTTACGCTGACGGCTAGCAGCACGGCCACGGCTGGGACCTCAACGGTCACAATCACCGGAACCTCCGGCACGCTGACCCCGGTGACAACCACCTTCACACTCACGGTGACTCCCGTGACAGGGACCTTTACGCTGAAGCCTTCAGCGACCGCGTTGTCGATCGCTCAAGGCAGCAGTGGCACTGACACCATCACGGTAACGGACGTGAGCCCCTTCACGGGTAGCGTAGCGTTTGCCGCATCTGGCTTGCCCAGCGGCGTAACTGCCTCGTTCAGCCCGGCATCCTCCGCGACCTCCAGTGTCCTCACGCTGACGGCCAGCAGCACGGCCACGGCCGGGACCTCCACGGTCACGATCACCGGAACCTCCGGCACGCTGACCCCGGTGACAACCACCTTCACACTCACGGTGACTCCCGTAACAGGGACCTTCACGCTGAAGCCTTCAGCAACCGCTCTGTCGATCGCTCAAGGCAGCAGTGGCACTGACACCATCACAGTAACCGATGTGAGTCCCTTCACCGGCAGCGTATCGTTTGCCGCATCTGGCTTGCCCAGCGGCGTAACTGCCTCGTTCAGTCCGGCATCCTCGACGACCTCCAGCGTGCTCACGCTGACGGCCAGCAGCACGGCCACGGCCGGGACCTCCACGGTCACGATCACCGGAACCTCCGGCACGCTGACCCCGGTGACAACCACCTTCACACTCACGGTGACTCCCGTAACAGGGACCTTCACGCTGAAGCCTTCAGCAACCGCTCTGTCGATCGCTCAAGGCAGCAGTGGCACTGACACCATCACAGTAACCGATGTGAGTCCCTTCACCGGCAGCGTATCGTTTGCCGCATCTGGCTTGCCCAGCGG
>Ga0302319_10000078_pt1 | contig 174817 bp, 152 predicted proteins | sample Bog_T0_2_FD_203319 | JGI IMG/M metagenome (GOLD analysis project Ga0302319, IMG submission 203319) | Peat permafrost microbial communities from Stordalen Mire near Abisko, Sweden - Bog_T0_2 | ecosystem: Environmental > Terrestrial > Soil > Wetlands > Peat | place: Sweden: Abisko, Stordalen...
CCCGCCTGCCGCATTTTCAATCACCTTCACTCGTTGAAACTCTTTCTGACTCATCATCACCATCCTGGGAGGGTGACAGAATCTCGTTGCAGTTATGGGGTGACATTATCTTGGAGCATTTACACTCAACGCCATTCATCTTGACACCAGAATCCCGCCGCACTATAGTTTTGCCTCCTCCCCGGGTGAGAGTGTCTCTCACGTCTAGAAGCCATTCCCCCAACAGAGTGAGGGCCGAAGTCCGTAAAAACTCCGCCGCGCAGCGACAAGGGATAACTCATGCGAAGCAAGAATGCTCCTCTTGGATTTTACGTAGCGGCCATAGCCGCTCTGACCACGTTATTGATGGCCGCCATGCCTGCGGCCGCGCAAACAGAAACGATTTTAGTCAACCTTCAGCCCAATGCCGTGGGCTATTCGGCGTCGGAGGGCGTTGTCTTCGATAGCTCGGGCAATCTCTATGGGGTAACTGGCTCCGGTGGCGGCGACGATTCGGGAGCGATTTTCGAGATGTCGCCGGCAGGCGGAGGCACATGGTCAGCACCGGTGGTTGTTCTGGATGTTGCGGGGCGCCCTGAAAGCCCGCTGGTGTTCCATGCGGGAAACATTTTCACGACTACCATTTTCCAGGGTCTCGATGGAGGTGTTTACGAGCTGTCTCCCGGAGCGGGCGGATGGACTCAGGATTTACTGTACGACTTCCAACGTAGAGATGCGAGGGCGCCGTGGGGCAACGTTGCATTCGATTCGTCCGGCAATTTATATGGGACCGCCCAAATTGGCCCGATTCACCCAGATCTAGGCGCGGTGTACGAGCTTACTCCCACCGAGGGCGGGGAGTGGACAGAGAGCCTACCCTTTGTTGGCGGCGGTCTCACTTACGGGTCTAATCCCCTTTGGGTCATCACCACTCCATCGGGCAATCTTTATGTGGCGACAGAGTTCGGTGGCGCGTACCAGGGCGGCGCAGTTTTCGAGCTCACGCCCTCGGCAGGAGGATGGACGCCCAGCTTGATGTATGCCTTTCCGAGCGGGAGTTCACCGTGTTGCTTGACCCTGGATGCAAGCGGCGATGTGTATGGCACAACATTCGGACGTGGCGGTTACAACGCGGGGTCAGTCTTCCGGTTGAAGAAGACTGCGTCGGGCGCTTGGGGGATGCAGACCCTGTATAGCTTCGGCAACGGAGCCACTGGAACCTTTCCGACTTTTTCCGCACCTGTTCTTGACTCGGCAGGTAATCTCTACGGGACAACCAGTTCGGGCGGGAGCGGCGGAGCTGGCGTGGTGTACAAGCTGTCTCCAGGGGCGCGAGGAAACTGGACCGAGACCGTTTTGCATAACTTCACCAGCAATGGGGTCGATGGAATTACCCCAGACGGAGGCGTCGTGTTTGGTCCTGACGGGAATCTTTATGGCACAACATACTACGGCGGGCTCTACAACGACGGCATAGTGTATGAGCTCACTCTAGATTAGAGCTGGCGGTTTAGAACTGAGGAGGACAGCGGCGAGTTAGGATTATTCGCCGCCGTTACCCGCAGCCCGGCGCTGCTGATTCATGCGGTAAAGATGATGCACCGGCCCGGTCCCGCGTCCCAACGGATGCCCCGCCGCAATTGCCGCAGCTACATACGTCTTAGCCAGCAAGGCAGCTTCGGCCAATCCGCGACCTAGCGCCAGGTGACAGGCCATCGCGGTTGCGAAGGCGCAGCCGGTTCCGTGAGTAGAGTTCGAACGCTGCCGCTCAGCCTTGAAGACTTCTTCCTCGACTCCACCCTTGGTCGTAAAGCTCAGCAGATCAATGGCTTTTTCCAAATGCCCACCCGTGATTACCACTGCCGCCGAACCCATGGAATGAAGCTTGGCCGCCGCGGCCCGCATTTCGTCGAGATCCGTAACCTTCAACCCGGTCAGAACAGCAGCCTCGTCCACATTCGGAGTGACCACATCGGCCAGAGGAATTAGTTCCTCGATCAACACACGGGTCCCAGCTGCATCCAGCAGCTCCGCTCCGGAAGACGATCTGAGGATCGGATCGAGCACGACATTCGGTAACTTCTCAGGCTTACCCGAGCGAGACCCCAGAAACTCCACCACCGCTCGAACCACCTTCGCCGACCCCAGCATTCCGATCCGCACGGCTGCAATCGGGATGTCAGCAGCCAGCTCCTCCAAGGTCTCAGCTACCAGCGCCCCTTCGACAGCCTCGACCCGGCGAACCCCGGCGGTCGACTGCACGGTCATGGCAGTAATGCAGGCGACCCCATAGCAGCCGTGGGCGGCAATCGTCTTAATATCGGCCGTCACTCCCGCCCCGGACGACGGATCAAAACCCGCGATGGTCAGTACGACAGGTGGTCTCTCAGCCATAGTCTTTTGTCTAAACTCCACCGGAAAAGGCCGAAGGTCTGTCCTAGTTAAAAAAGATTATTTCTTCAGCCCTATGCAACCTTGTACCTAAAACGCTGACGATAAACAAGTTGCAGGCAATTTAGCTGTAAGTCGTTGAATCCATTGATGATGCGGATCCCTGCCGGCCTACGGAACGCTGAGTATTTACCGTTTTATAAACAGTTAACATCCCTGTAATGATAGATATATGAGAGATTACTCATAATTAACAACAAGTTACGTGAGATATCGATAACTACCACGTCACCATAGGCCATTGAACTTTCGGATTGACAAGCCCTGCCCCGCCACATACCATTTAGAGAACCCAAACCAAACAGCCTAGCTTAGGACGACTTTTGAGATGCGAGGAGAACTGAATGCGTGGACGTATTGCTCATGGACTGATGATCGCTTTATTGGTCGTCGGCTTGGGAGCGGCTCAGGGACCAAACAGCTCGGAGGCCACTTCAGAGCCGACTAGCCCCGTTCCAAGTAAGCCCGAAGCCCGCAACCAGACCGGCAAACATCAACCGTATCAAGTTGGGACAGCCTCGTGGTATGGCGAGTACTTCGTTGGCAAACCGACCGCCAGCGGCGAAGACTTCGACATGTACGATATGACTGCCGCCCACCCCACTTTACCGTTGGGTAGTTACGTTAAGGTAACCAACCTGCGCAACGGAAAAGCAGTGGTTGTCAAGGTCAACGACCGCGGACCAGTCGTCCCCGGCCGGATTATCGACCTCTCCTACGGCGCAGCCCAAGCCTTGCAGTTCGAAAACCGCGGCTTGCAGCGCGTCCGCCTGGACTTGGTCAAGCCCCGCACTCAGCGCCGGGCAGTCTACGAAACCGTTGCCTATAACCATCCTGTGGCGGAACTTCGCTAGATAATCTACACTGCAAGGGATGCAGGCCACTCTGCCCAACCGCATCCCTTCCCGACTCGCCGACGATGTCTATAAGAACGACGTCCGCGCCAAGCTCATCGTCGCGCTCGACGTTTCCACAGCCGCGGCCGCGCAGAAGATCGTAGCGGCGGTAGGGGACTCAGCGCTGACCTACAAAGTCGGCATGCAGCTCTACACCGCCGAAGGCCCGCAAGTGGTGCGGGATCTCGTGGCCTCAGGCCGCCGCGTCTTCCTCGACCTGAAATATCACGACATTCCCACGACGGTAGCCGCGGCCGTGCATGAAGCATCCCGGCTCGGTGTCAGCATGTTGACCGTACATGCCGCGGGCGGCGCAAAAATGCTCCGCGCCGCCACAGATGCAGCCCGTTCCAATAATCCATCGTTGATCGTGTTGGGCGTCACAGTTCTAACCAGCCTCGACGAAAACGAACTCGAAAAAGTAGGCTTTCGCGGAACCGTGCGCGAGGAAGTTTTGCTTCTGGCGGCCATGGCCATCGACCATGGATGTAAAGGCATCGTCACCTCAGCCCGCGAGTCCGCCGCTGTCCGCGCCGAACTAGGCCACAATTTCGCCATCGTCACCCCCGGCGTGCGCCCCGCCGGCTCCGCTCACGCAGATCAGTCCCGCGTAGCGACTCCCGCCGAAGCCATCGCTGCCGGAGCTAGCCATATCGTTGTGGGACGCCCCATCACCGAAGCCGCCGATCCGGCCGCCGCGGCACGGGCCATTCTGGAGCAGATCAGCTCCTAGAAAAACTCTTTAGAGAAGATTCGGCAGTAGCTCAATTTGAAAAATCGCGGCTTTCGCCGCACGTGAATGCTACATTTGATTGAATGAGCCGGATGCTACTCGTATTGAATACTCTCGGAGCTGTCATTTATGTATTTCGCGCTTCGCTTAGCTGGGCTATACCGCAGGAGCATGGTCTGATAAGTCCGACAGGAGAACCTTTCGTCTGGGCTGCAGCTGTGTTCCCGATCCTTGCGGCCTTCCTTCTCCTCAACCTGATCTGGGGCATTGTCATTCTGGTACGAAAACAATGGTTTAATGTTCGCCTTTGGCTCTTGACCACTCCTATCTGGATGGTCGCCATAGGGATTGACTTCTACCATCATTGAAACTGAGCCACTACCGAAGATCTAGGAGTCATTATCTCGCCAGCAGCGGCTAGTTGGTTCTACCTCCGCTCTCGCGTCGGCGCATTGCCAAATATCGGCTTCCGCGTGCAACCTAAGACACATGCCAGAACTGCCCGACATCGCTGCCTACATCACCGCTCTAGAACCCCGCATAGTCGGTCAGTCACTAGAGCATGTAAGGCTACAGAGCGCCTTCCTCCTGCGAACCGCGCAACCGCCGCTTGCGGATGTGGAAGGTCGCGTTGTCCGGGAATTGCGTCGGGTGGGCAAACGCATCGCCTTTGGCTTGGATAATGATCTTTGGCTAGTCCTTCACCTGATGATTGCCGGCCGCCTGCATTGGCGGCCAGCAAATGCAAAGCTGGCCGGACGCCAGTCCCTTGCGGCGTTCGACTTCCCTAACGGCTCGCTGGTTTTAACCGAGGCTGGCTCCAAGCGCCGCGCATCCCTACACGTGGTGCAGGGTAAGGAGGCGCTCAGTTCTTTCGACGCCGGAGGCATCGATGTGTTTTCCAGCGACCTCGATTCATTCCGCGCCGCACTCACCGCCGAAAACCACACATTGAAGCGCGCGCTGACCGATCCGCGTTTACTGAGCGGCATCGGCAACGCTTATTCGGACGAAATCCTGCACGCCGCGCAACTCTCCCCACTCACGCAAACGCAAAAACTGAAACCACCCGATTGGGAGAAACTATTCGCCGCCACCCAACAAACGCTGAAGCTGTGGATCGACCAACTCCGCGCTGAAGCAAACGCAGCCTTCCCCGAAAAAGTCACCGCCTTTCGCAAAGGCATGGCAGTCCACGGCCGCTACGGTGAACCGTGTCCGCGATGCGGCGATAAAGTCCTGCGCATTCGCTACGCCGACAAAGAAACCAACTACTGCGCGCGCTGCCAAACCGGAGGCAAAGTCCTAGCCGACCGCAGCCTGTCGCGGCTTTTGGGATCAGACTGGCCAAGAACGCTGGAAGAACTTGAAGCCCTAAAGCGGCGGTGATCGCAGCCGATGGAAAGCCTAACAGTCCGTGCTGCGATGCGATTCCTGTGGCGCAAATACGATTCGTAACAGGGCACGCATTCATGCGTGCCGCAGAATGCCTCGTTATCATTGCGCCTTCAGGCGCTGCTTCGCGGGGATGGAGTTCATCACGCACTGCTAACACCTGCGCGTTTGACGCCCATGCTCTAATAGATTGATGAAAGAAGTTTCCATCTCCGAATTCAGGGCCAAATGCTTCTCCCTGCTCAGTCAGGTGCAGAAGACAAAGCAACCGCTTCGCATAACGCGCTCCGGAAAGCCGATCGCGGACATCGTGCCTACCCCGCTGCAACCGAGCCGAGCAGATTGGCTTGGATCGATGAAGGGCGAAATTAAGATTTTGGGAGACATCATTTCTCCGGCGAATGACGAAGATGATTGGGAAGTCTTGCGCGATTGATCCACCTGCGAATCCACGCGCCCCTCACTTCAGCAACCCCCTCAGCACCGCGACCTCCGCCGCAATCCCAGTACGCAGCGCCGGATCCACATCCGGCGCAAACAGCGGCGAGTGATTCGAGGGCAGCATCGTCCCAGCAGCCTCAGCCTGCGCGAACTTCTCCGGGTCCGCCCCTCCCAGACTGAAATAAAACCCAGGAATTCCCTGCTCCACGAAGTACGAAAAATCCTCCGACGCCGGGATCGGCTCTTCCATCACCACGTTGTCCTTGCCCAGCGCCGCTTCCAGCGTTCCCTTCATTCGCTGCGCTAACGCGGGGTCGTTATAAACCAAGTCGGTGCTCTCGTAATGATCAAGCAAAGGCGCACGCGGCGCGCCTCCAGCCTCAGCCTCGGCCTTTGTAATTCGCTCGATCGCCGCCAACACCTGCTTGCGGACCTCCGCGTTGCGAGTCCGAACCGTCAGCCCCAGCTCCGCCTGATCCGGAATAATATTGTTCTTCGTGCCCGCGTGAATGTAGCCCACCGTAACCACCGCCATCTCTCCCGGCTTGACTTCGCGCGAAGTAATTGTTTGCAAAGCGAGAATGGTTCGCGCCGCAATCACAATCGGATCAATCGTCGTCTGCGGCGCAGCTCCATGCCCGCCCTTGCCATAAATCGTGAGGCGCAACGAGTCCGCATTCGTGTTGTAAATGCCCGGGACAATGCCAACCTTCCCCGCCGGCAGCAAATTGCCCACATGCATCGCCACCGCCGCGTCAGGCCTCGGAAAGCGGGTCAGCAATCCGTCGGCAATCATTCCCTTCGCGCCGGCAATCGTCTCCTCCGCTGGCTGCCCAATCAACATCAGCGTCCCATGCCACGAATTCTTGCTATGCGCCATGATCGCCGCCGTGCCCACAATCGAAGCCATGTGCAGGTCGTGTCCGCAGGCATGCATCACCGGAACATCGCGCCCCGCATCATCCTTCGCATGAACTTTGCTCGCGTATGCCAGACCGGTCTTCTCTTCCACCGGCAGCGCGTCCAGTTCCGTCCGCAGCATCACGGTCGGCCCTGCGCCGTTTTTCAGGATGGCAACTATCCCCGTTCCACCGACATGCTCAGTCAGTTCATAGCCAAGCCCGCGCAGCCGCGCAGCCAGCTTCGCCGCAGTCTGCACTTCATGCGAAGACAGCTCCGGGTTCTCATGAATATCCAAATAAAGCGCATGCGCATCAGGATAGACCGCGTCAACTTCTTGCAATGAAGGAGCCTGAGCCTGAGCAACAACTCTCAGAGATGCAACGATCAAAACTCGCGTCCAGATTCTTGTCCAGGTCATAAGGTTCTCGGATGATATCTTGCACAGCGACAAGCCGCAAATAGCGCGCCTAGAATCGAATGGCACAGCCTCAAATAAACATCCCTATTTGTTCTTTGCGACCTTTGCGGCTCTTCTTCGCGGCCTTTGCGGTTAAAGGCTTTTAATCACAAATTTCGGCGCGCATTCCCAAAATTCCCAAATCCGCCAACCCCAAAAAATCCATCTTCAATTTCAGTTTCACGGCCTCTTGCCGGGTGTACAATTTTTTTAGTAAGCACTGGGTTGCGTCACTTTCGTCAAACACCCGAGGTGCTAATGAACGTTCACATCAGTTACCGCCTTCATAAAACTCCCGCCGTAGAGAAAGACCTCCAACATCAAGTCGAAAAACTGCGAAAACGCCTGCAAGTCTTTCGCCCCGAACTCATCCACCTCAAAGGTATGGTCGAAGAGGTTTCGCCGCGCGAAGGCATAAGCGTCTCGCTCAACCTGCGCCTGCCCTCGGGACAAATGGCCGTCGAGGCCAAAGCCCCAACCGCCGCAGCCGCAGTTAAAATCGCATTCGAAGATCTGCTGCAGCAGGTCAATAAACACAAGGCCCTGCTTCGCTCCAGCCACAAGTGGACGCGCCGCCAAAAGGATGCACCCGCACGCCGCAATTCTTCCGTGCCTTTCGAGCAGACGCTGGCCGTGGTCTTCCCGGTGACGGTTTCCTCCGACGACGTCCGCTCCTACGTGAACGTGAATCTTTCCCGCCTCGAGCGTTTCGTCGAACGCGAAATCTATTTTCGCGAAGCCTCCGATTTCATCGCCCCTGATTCCATCACCAAAGAAGAAGTCATCGACGAAACCATCGCCGCCGCTCTAGGCGATGAGACGGATGGCATCAAAGAAAAACCTGAGCGCCTCGCCCTCGAGCCCTGGCTCTACCGCCTAGCCATGCGCGCCCTCGATGAACTTTCGCGCCCCGATGGCACCAACGGCAGCGCCGTGCACCTCGAAGACTCCGCGCGCAAGCAAAACGTGAAGGCCAGCGACGAGCCCGAACTGCAATTCCATCAGCCCGACGAAGCCATCACCGAAGAAACCATCATCGCCGACGGCCGCATCGCCACGCCCGAGCAAATCGTCGGCTCCGACGAAATGATGCGCCTCATCGCCTCCGCCCTTCGCGACCTGAGCCTGCCCCAGCGTGAAGCGTTCATCCTCCACGCCATCGAAGGTTTCGGCGTCGAAGAAATCTCCGCTATCACCGGAGTCCCAGCGGAAACGGTGTCGATCTCCATCTCTGCCGCACGCGATCACCTGCGCAAATCGCCCAACATCGCCCATCAATTCAAGGGACGACTCGCGCCCACCGGAACCGCGTAAATCCACTTCAACAAACGACGGCCGCTCCCAAGAAAGGTACCGCGAATGATTACTCGGGAACAGATTCACGAACTAGCCCAATTCGAAGATCAGCCCGGCTGCGCTATGAGCTTTTATTTTCAGCCCGCAGCCCCGCGCAACAAAGCCCACAAGGAAGAAGCCATCCTCACCAAAGATCTGGCGCGCGAAGCCTTGCGCCAGTTGGAAAGCAGCGGCAATGGCGGGCACGCGAACGGCCGAGATACGAATAAAGATACGAATAAAGATAAGAATAAGGATAAGAATAAAGAAAAGATCGAGTCAGCCCGCGCCGATCTCGACCTCATCGTGCGTCTCTCGCAGGAACTGCGCAGCAACGGAACCCACGCCAAAGCCGTCTTCGCCTGCTCGGCGCAAGGTTTCTGGCGCGAGTACGATCTGCCCGCGCAACTCACCGGCACGCAGCTCGTGGTGAATCGCCGTTTCCGCCTGAAGCCTCTCGCCCAGTTGCTCGGAGCTTTTCCCCGCCTCGGCATCGTGCTGCTCGATCGTCATCGCGCGCGCCTGTTCGATCTGCGCCTCGGCGAACTCAGCGAACGTATGGATTTCGTTCATCCCCTTACCCGCCGCGGCCGTGGCGACGGCTTTGGAGGCTACGATGCCGGCCACGCCGAGCGCCGCGTCGCCGACGACGCGCTCCATCATTTCAAGTTCATCGCCCAGTTCATCAAAGACTCGCTGGAAAAAAACATGTTCGAGAAGTGGATCATCGGCTGCCAGGATGTTCACTGGTCGCAGTTCGAAGCTCAACTGCATTCTTATGCGAGGCAAAAACTCCTGGGCCGCTTTAATGCCGAGATAGCCCACGTGAGTAATGAAGAAGTTCGCTCGCAAGCCGAAAAGATTTTCGCCGGCTCGCAGCAACGCCGCTGTCAGGAGGTCGTCAGCGAAACCATCAACCAGGCCCGCCACCACGCCCGCGGAGTCACCGGATTGCGCCGCGTTCTCAACTCCCTTGAGTTAGGCGAAGTGCAAACTCTGCTCATTGGCCAGAACTATCACGCCCAGGCCGTCGAGTGCGCCGGCTGCGGCCACCTTGACGCCCACGTCGTTAGCTTTTGTCCAGTTTGTAGTCGCGAGACTCGCGAGATCGTCGACGTATCCGAAGCCATTCTGCCGTGGGTAATCCGCCACGACATCGAACTGTTCTACGTCAAAGACGATCCCGAGTTCGACAAAGTAGGCAACATCGCCGCGCTGCTACGCTTCCGCTCCGAACAAAACAAAAACGTGCGCTCGATCACCGAAGTCCCAGCCCACCCATCTCTAGGCCGCCAACCAGGATTAGTAGGCCGCTACCGAGGCGCAGCCAGCGGCTGATCTGCGTCCAGGCCTGGTTCTCACGCACGCTGCACGACCCCGGCGCACTATGGTTCGGCCAGTTCAGTTTCCGGGGTCAGGCGTGCGGTCCTGGCTTCCTTTGGCGTCGTTGTAATCACCACTACACTCACCAATACGAAGCTAGTTCCGAGAATCGTTCGCGCGCCGGTCGCTTCCCCGGCTAAAAAATATCCTAGTACAACTGCTACTACCGGATTTACATAGGCGTACGTCCCGACCTTGGTTGGGGCCTCGTGGTGGATTAGCCATACATAGGCTGTGAAGGCCACGATGGAACCGGCAACGATCAGGTACGCTAGCGCTAGCCATGCGCGAGCTGAGACTTGTTGCGCATGGAAGTTGTGGAACTCGCCGAAGGTGGCTGCGGCTAGGAGGAGCAGAATTCCTCCGACCAGCATTTGCGCCCCTGAGCTCATTACCTTTGATTGGGGCAAAGTCAGCTTGCGCGAGAGGACCGAGGCTAGCGACCAACTGATCGCACCTACAACCAAGGCTAGCGCGCCCGACCTTTCAATGGGAGCGTCGCCGAAGCTTACTGAGCGGCTGACTAGAACTGCTACTCCTGCGAGACCGACCAGAAGGGCGATTCCCAGGCGGAAGGTGAGCCTCTGCGTGCGCAAGATAAGAATTTCGGCGAGCGCGGTGAAGACCGGAATGGTCGCCATCATTACCGCTGTGATTCCGGAGGGGACGCGCTGCTCGGCCCAGAAGACACATCCGTAGTCGACTAAAAAGATCAGTACTGCCAGCAGGGTTACGGATGCCCACTCGCGGCGGTTGGGTTGGGCGGTGCCGGTGGCGCGCAGCCAGGCGTAGAGTATGGCTCCGGCGGCGAGGAAGCGGACTCCGGCTAGGAGGAATGGCGGGACTTCTTGGACGCCGATGCGGATTGCCAAGAATGTTGATCCCCAGACGAAATAGATGATGGCGAAGGCTAACAGGATCTTCCAACGGGATGGGCGTGTTGAAGCCTTCATCTAAATTTTCGGGCGAGGCTGGAATGAACTGAACGTACGGTTCGAGATCCTAGGGCTTTCTGATTCCCAAAAGTGCTACTAGGCGCTCATGTATAGCGTGAATGACTTCAATCGGCGCAGTTTCGACATACTTGGCGCGTCGCGTGTACCAGTCAAGATTTTTTATCGCATCGGCCAGAACAACGCCCGTGGTTTTCATCTGCGCAGGAAGCCGTACCTCGAAGGGGTAGCTCTTGATTTGGTTGGTAACAGGTACAGCTACGGCGAGTCGTGTTTTTGCGTTGTACGCGCCTGGAGACAGTACAATCGCTGGACGCCAACCGCCCTGCTCATGCCCCTCGCTGGGATAGAAGTTGATCTTGATGACATGTCCCGCGTCGGGAATGTAACGCTCGGCTACCATACTTCATTGCCAACCGGCTTACCCCAGTCAGTTTCCTTGTGGCGGTTCTCGGGCGTGATGGCCGCGACTAGGGACTCCAATGTGAGCTTTGGGCTGAGGGGCCGAACGGTAAGCCGGCCATCCTCGACCATCATTTCCACTTCGTCTCCTTCATTTAGCTGCAATGCCTCGAGGAGAAGCCGGGGAATTCGTAACGCCTGACTGTTCCCCCAGCCGACAACTTGTGCTCTGGTCGAGGTTGGTAAACATCGCTCCTCAACCATCCCGAGCCCCTTAAGCGCCCTCAGGTGAAAGCGGATACTTCCTTTTACACCGCCGTTTTCCTTTGCCCACTCGTTGAGGAGTGCGCTGTATCTGCCATCCCGGTCGACGATTGGCGCCAGGGTTTCGAGTGTGACCGGAGTCGAGCAACTGGAAAGCGCATCGACCACTAAGGCCTTTTGTCCTCTGAATTTCGCTCCCCCAAGCTTCGGCGTTTTCAGGTACATTTTCTTCATTGTTGCGAATGTCCTCCCGAGCGATGCATCACACTCCGTAATTATACGCACACGTATATCCGTGTCAAGATATATGCACGGTTATCTCTTTAGACAGTCCACGAGTTGATTTCTGGAAATCGGGGTGTGGCGTCCATTCGAAGTCCATTTCTTCAGCAGTCTGGTGTGGCTCGCGACACATTGCCGGCGGCCTTCGGTGAATGCCCAGGGGTCGGTGAATCGTCCGAAGTGCTACGGCTTTCCCTGATAGATCCCTTTAGTGTGGTAGATACAGACGCCCACGGCTGATTCGGTGTACATGCTGGCCTTCACATCCTGAATCGTCAGGGTGTCAGGTTTGAACTGAGGATCTTTGACATCGGCCAGGAACTTGCTTATCGCTGACTTCACCATCGTACTCAGTGTTGACGAATTGGCTGCCGATCATGGCATCGAGAGCGCAAGCATCGCTATTCACCTGGGCTTCGTTCCAGAGGTGCTCCGTAAACAGCAGCTTGGGTTCCTGAGAGTCGTCTTTCGATCTCTGGTCAGCGGCCTGACCTATGGAAGCAATAGTGAGCGGCACACAACATCATGTAACACGACGCATGAGCTTCTTTTTCTTCGCGCGGTCTTTCACGCGCATATCTAGAACGCCCAGCGGAGTAGGGTTGCGCCTACTGTGAAGCCTGCGCCTACTGAGGCCATGAGAACGAGGCTACCCTTTTTTAGCTTGCCATCTTCTATGGCTGTGTTCATCGCTAACGGGATCGTTCCTGCGGTGGTGTTGCCGTAGCGCTCGATGTTGACGATCACGCTTTCGGGGCGCAGGCCGAGGCGGTCGGCGGTGGCGTTGATGATTCGCAGATTGGCTTGGTGGGGAATGAAGGCATCGATATCGGCGCCGGTCAGGCCGTTGCGTTCAAGCAACTTCAGGCAGGCTTCGGTTTGCTTGCGCACGGCGAACTTGAAGACCTGCTGGCCGTCCTGATGAACGTAGTGCATTTTTTTATCGACGGTTTCGCGAGTGGACGGATTGAGGCTGCCGCCGCCGGGCATTTGCAGGAAGCATCCGCCGGAGCCGTCGATTTCGTGGATGAAATCGATCAGTCCTACGGAATCGTCTTCGGCGGGTTCGAGAATCACGGCTCCTGCTCCGTCGCCGAAGATTACGCAGGTGGCGCGGTCGGTGTAATCGATGATGGAAGACATTACGTCGGCGCCAATCACGAGGACTCGCTTATGGGTTCCGCTGGCGATGAATTGGGCTCCGGTATTTACGGCGTAGATGAAAGCGGAACAGGCGGCGGAGAGATCGAATCCCCAAACGCCTTGAGCGCCTAGCTTGTGCTGAACGAGACAAGCCGTCGAGGGGAAAAACATGTCGGGCGTGACTGTGCCTACGATGATGGCATCGATGTCGCCGGGAGCGAGGCCGCGCTGAGCCAGGGCTTTCTTGGCGGCTTCGACTGCGAGATCGCTGGTGGCTACGCCTTTTTCAACGATGTGACGTTCGTGAATGCCGACGCGAGCGAGAATCCAGTCGTTGGAGGTGTCGACCATTTTTTCGAGGTCGGCGTTGGTGAGAAGCTTGGGCGGCACATAGGTGCCGAGGGCGCTGATCTTTGCTCGGACGCGAACGGGAGTGGTCAATGAATGCTCCTGAATATGAGGACTCAGTATTTTGCAGGATTGGGAGCAGAAAGTCTAACGCTGAAGGCTGGATATGGGGATTTCATCGGGATCGACTTGCGATTCCAGCCACGCGAGAGCATGTTCCAGCCAGTCCGGATCTTCGTCGGCATTGATGTAGCGCTCGAAGCGGTATACGCCGGAATCCCTGGCCAGTTGCCGGAACTGATTGGCGATGGCCGAACTTTTCAGGATCACGGCGGAGCGCTGAAGACCGCTGTCCTAAGAGTGAAGCCATGCAGTCCTGTGTGAGTCAGGCGGCGCGCCGGGTAGATTCGTGCTGCATCCATTCACGAACAAAATTCGGGCAGGCGACCATGCCAAAATCCCGGCCTTCGCCTCCTATGAGATAGCCGAGGGCGACGCGGTCCAGCTCGGCGAGATGAGTTAGGTTCAGCAGAGGCCATAGGCCGCAGTCGATGGCGGATGCCACAAGTTGATCGAGATAGGTGAGGTGCCCTTTAGAAAGACTGCCGGAGACGTAAATGGTGACGGTTGGGGCGACTGATTTTAAGGAAAGATTGCGCACGTCTTGGGCCTCGAATTTGGAATGAGTGAAGCTGTTATCCAGAGACGAAGTGAAATTTGGATTCTTGCGCAAAGAGTTGTAAAGAGTTGTCAAACTTGAGGCGGGCTGTTTGAGGAGTGCAATTGCGGAAGGCGGGAAATGAAAATAAGCCAGGCACCGGGACCCCACTGCACACGCAAGAGCCCGTTACCGTTGCTTCCTTCCGGACCTGGCGGGGTTGGCGAGAGTACGTCGCGTGAGACCGATGCCTGACCTGAATCATTCTAACAAAAGCGAGCGGAGATCCCGGCTTTGCGGCGATGTTAATGATGCGGCGAAGGGCTTGTGACTTTTGGTGCAAGAAAGTAAAAGGAAAGCCTTCCCTTATTGAGGGAATCTAGCGAACAATAGAGTTTGAAACCTGAGAGTCTGAGACTTAAGAACAATTGAGACCTGAAAGCGAATGTTTTTAGCGTTCGTCCGCTACGCGCGATGCCGAAATCTGACCTACAATCCGGCGTGATTCCTGTTCCGCAGGCAATCCATAAATACTTTGAGCTTTCGCTGTATCTGCTTGTGCTCATGGGGTTTGGCGCGCTGGCGAGCACGGGCGGGTTGGGGTTGCCCGCGATCGTACTGACCGGGATTGCTCTGTCGCTACGCGGATATTTGCTGGCGGAGCGGCGGCGGATTGTGATCTCGGAGCGCTGGACTGCGCCGTTGACCATCGCTTATTTCGTTTTCTACGGCGTGGACTACTTTTTGCTTTCCCGCAGCTTTCTGACCGCGACTGTACACCTGGTGCTGTTCGCCGTGGTGGTGCGGTCGTTCTCGCTGCGACGCGATCGCGACCACACGATGCTCGCAATTTTGGCGTTCCTGATGGTGCTGGCCTCTGCCGTGTTGACGGTGGATAGCGTCTTCCTGATTTTCTTTGCGGGATTCATGCTGACCGCGGTGGCGACTTTCATCCTGATGGAAATGCAGCGGTCGGGGCTAGCCGCGCGCTTTCAGGCGCGACACTCGAGCGACGCGCACGAACACCGGCACTTGGCCTTCTCGCTGGCGCGAGTTACTCCGGCTTTGGCGGTCATGATATTAGCTGGCGCCACGGCGGTATTTTTTCTTATGCCTCGCGTGTCGGCGGGCTATTTGGGCGGCTACTCGTTTGGCACCGATTTTTCTACCGGCTTCAGCGATCGCGTGCAGTTGGGGCGAATCGGGCAGATTCAACAGTCGAACTCGGTGGTGATGCACATTCAGATTGATGGCGACCCTCATGGCCGCTACGCGCTGCACTGGCGCGGCGTGGCGCTGACAAACTTTGATGGCAGGGAGTGGTCGAGCGCGCCTGAACAATCCCGGTTGCTGCAGGATGGGTATGGAGGGTTCCCGGTCGCGCCTCAAGCGGCTGCCGGAAAATCGAGTCATTTGATTCATTACCGCGTGTTGATGGAGCCGATTGGAACGAACGTTTTTTTTCTCGCTCCCTGGGCGAGGCGCGTGAGCGGGGCTTACCGTTCGGTGAACACTGATGCAGGAGGAGCGTTGTTCGATCTTGATGGCGAGCGTGCCGTGAGTTTATATGAGGCGGACTCTGACATCTCAACGCCATCTCCTGAGCAACTTCGCGAGGCGGGAGATTATCTTCCGCGATTTGCTCCAATTTATCTGCAAGTGCCTCTTGCGCTCGATCCGCGAATTCCGCAGTTGGCGGCGCAGGCTTCGGGATCGGCTTCCGACAGCTACGATAAGGCGGTCGCGATCGAACAATATTTGAAGACGCATTACGGATACACGCTGCAATTGCCGAATGCGCCGGTCGCCGATCCGCTGGCGAACTTTCTTTTCGAGCGCAAGCAAGGGCACTGCGAGTACTTCGCGTCTTCGATGGCGGTGATGCTGCGGACGCTGCGCATTCCGTCGCGCGTAGTCAACGGTTTCACCAGCGATGAATTTAACGATGTCACGGGCAACTACGTGGTCCGCGCCAGGGATGCGCACGCCTGGGTGGAAGCGTATTTCCCAAACTATGGCTGGGTCACGTTCGATCCCACGCCCGGCGGCACGAATGGGTCGCCGGAAGGATGGGGCCGCGTGATGCTCTATCTGGACGCTGCGTCTTCATTCTGGCGCGAGTGGGTCGTCAGCTATGACTCTTCACACCAGTCGATTCTGGGGCGGACGGTGCTGAGCGGGACGCGAAGTTCATTTGAGCGCGTGCGAATGTGGGCCCGTCTGCGGTACGCGCGGATGTTAAATTGGGCGCGAAGAAATCAGCGGGGTGCGGAGCAGGCTCCGGGAAGATGGTTCGGAGGCGTTGCACTACTTGTTCTTCTCTTGCTGGGGTTGGGCAATGCGGGGAGAATCGCACGGATGATTCGCGCGAGGAGTCTGAGTGCGCATCCGGAGCGATCGCCGGATCAGGCTGCCGCGATGTGGTACGAACGGATGGCGCGGTTTCTGGCTCGGCGCGGAATGCGAAAATCCGCAAGCCAGACGGCGCAGGAGTTTGTGCGCATCATCCCGGACGAGCAGTTGCGAAGGCGGGTTTCGCGCTTCACGGATGCATATGAATCCGCGCGGTTTGGAAATTCGGCTGACGACGCGATGCAACTGCCGGAGTTGTATGAAGAAGTGGAAGCGGCGGCGAAGAAATAAATCTGGTGCACTCGCTGCGCGGATGCGTTAGCAAGCTGTCATCCCGAGCAACGCGAGGGATCTTGGTGATTGCCTGCCTGCGACGTCACGAAGGGTAGTGCATGCAAGAACCAAGATCCCTCGCGTTGCTCGGGATGACAAGAGTGTCGGGATGACAAGAGTGTTCCGGATCTGATCACGCGGTTTTAACAATCCGTATCGTCAGTGGAAGTGCCAGACTACGCCGCCGCCCACGAAGTAATTGTGTTGGCGGCTTTTGCCCGTGTCGGCCAATGGGAAATCCGGCGTACCGGACCAGAAGTCGCGGACCTCGCCGCGAATACTGAAGCGGCGCCAGACTTTAACATCCAGGCCGAAGCCTCCCTGAAGCACGCCGGAAGTGGTTGAGCCGCCAGGATTCGAGTTGTAATAGACGAGGTTCTTGTCTTCGCTGAAGTGAGCGAAGCCGCCGCCGATGCTGACCCACGGCGAAACTGCGGTTTCCGGAAAAAAATTCAGGCGAAGCGAAGGAGCAACGAATATCTGCTTGTAACTCTTGGGAACGACGTCATAGCCGGCGCCGAGTTTCTCATCCAGGTTAAACACTGCGGGCACTTCTCCCGAGAGGCCGAAAATGGGGGTGGCAAAAAGGTGGCGCGCATAATTGACTTCGAAAGTGAGACCTTTGCCGGAGTGGACGATATTGTCTGGCAGGGGCTCGTTCAGAATGCCCTGGTCGCTGATGAAGATGCGGCCAATCATACCGGTCACTTCGTTTTTCTCATCCTGGGCCGACGCGCAGGCGCCGAGAATGGACATGGTCACTGCCATGACTGCGATAACGGCATGTTTCCCAGACATTTCCCCTCCAGGATGCGGGACTCACATTTGTTTCGGTAACGCCTAGGGTAGCATGCAAGGATAAGGTTTTCTTCCACAGGTACTATCTTTTGTGGTGCCGAGGGTCAAGCACCGGTTCAGGTGCGCTGGTAGGGCGGGATCTGATCCGGGGAATGCGGCTGGAGAATGTTAGAATAGTGAGATTACATGCCGTCGAAAACCCTCACAGTTCCCCGTTTCAACGAAAAAACGACTGACTCCGTCTCGGAAGACCGGACTCGAGAAACTCGTCCGCAGAGAGTGGGCTTCGTCAGCCTGGGGTGCCCTAAAAATCTGGTCGACAGCGAAGTGATGATGGGCATTCTGGCGCGCGCCGGGGCCGAACTCTCGCCTCGCGCCGAAGACGCTGACGTGATCGTGGTGAATACCTGTTCGTTCATCGAGAGCGCACAGCAGGAATCGGTGAATACGATTCTTGAGATGGCTGGGCACAAGACTTCTGGGCGGGCGAAGAAGCTGATTGTGGCGGGCTGCCTGGTGGAGCGCTATCGCGACGAAATCCGCAAGCGCATTCCGGAAGTAGACGCCGTGGTTGGAACGGGCGAGTTGCAGAATATTTTGGCGGCGGCGGGCATTGCGGCTCCGCCGCAGATTACGCCGGCGAATCTGGATTCTCCGTTTGTGGTGTTGCCTTCGCGCGCTGAGGGCGATGCGCGCGCCGCACAGGGACGATTCTCGCGCGGGAATTGGGACGGTGCGATTGCCGATCTGCCGAACTATTTGTACGACGATGAGACTCCGCGGGTGTTGGCTACGCCGAAGTCGACGGCCTACATCAAGATTGCGGAGGGCTGCGACCATCCTTGCACGTTTTGCATTATTCCGCAGCTGCGCGGGCAGTTTCGTTCACGGCGCTTCGAGTCTGTGATTGCGGAGGCCGAGCGGCTGGCGCGAGTTGGCGTGCGCGAGATTACTCTGATCGGGCAAGACACAACTTGCTACGGGGAAGACTTCGGGCTGAAGGATGGCCTGGCGCTGCTGCTTGAAAAGCTGGCAAAGATTGAGGACTTGCGCTGGGTTCGATTTTTGTATGCGTATCCGAACAAGATTACGGGCAAGTTGCTGGAGACGATTGCATCTTCCGAAAAGATTTGTTCTTACATGGACGTGCCTCTGCAGCATGCGTCGGCGACGGTGCTGAAGCGCATGAAGCGCGGGGGCGGAGCGGATGTATTTCTGAGATCGATTGAGAAAATGCGGCGCACGATTCCCGGACTGACTTTGCGTACGTCGTTTATCGTGGGCTTTCCGGGCGAGACCGAGAAGGAATTTGAAGAGCTGTGCGAATTTGTCCGCGAAGCTCAGTTTGACTGGATGGGAACTTTTTCGTATTCCGATCAGGATGGGGCGGATGCGTATGGATTGGACGGGAAAGTTTCGGCGCGCGAGATCGAGCGGCGGAGAAAGCATTTGATGGGTATCCAGCGGCAGATCAGCAAGAAGAAAAAGAAGGCGCTCGTCGGACAAGAGTTCGATCTGCTGCTGGAAGGGACGTCCGAAGAAACTGATCTGCTTATGGAAGGCCGCACGGCGATGCATGCTCCCGAGATTGACGGGAAGGTGTTTGTGAACGAGTTTCCGGACGGAACGGAGCCGCAGCCGGGCGAGTTTTACCGTTGCCAGATCACGGAAGCGCACGATTACGATCTGGTGGTGAAGATTCTGTAGCGGTTCGTTTTATATTCAGAAGTCGACCGGCAAGAACCTGGAACAATTCCCGCCATGCCTCGCAAGCGCACTCTCAAACTTCGCTGCCCGATCTGCAAGAAAGCCGTGAAGAGCGGCGACCCGGAGTTCCCTTTCTGCAGCGACCACTGCCGCACAATCGATTTGGGCAAGTGGGCCAGCGGAGGTTATGTGATTCCGTCGCCGGTTACGGATGCAGACGAGCAGATTCGAGAGAGCACGCCGGAAGATGCGGACGAAGACTCATGAAAGAACCTCCCAAGGATCTAAAGACAGTCCAGGAAAGTACCGCTGCAGACAGTAGCGCCGGCGTCATGCCGGCTGTCTCGGGGGCGTCCCGCCCCCGCTTTGGCCAAGTCAAAATCCGGGATCGCGGTCGTCTGCCCCATTGGGAAAAAGAAGGCGCCACCTACTTCATCACGTTCAGACTCGCAGATTCGCTGCCCAAGCCGATTTTGGATCGAATTGAATCCGAGCGGCAGGCCATCGTCAAAACAGCGAATCAGATGCACCGCGCCCTCAGTCCCGATGAACGCAAGAAAATCCAGCGCCTCTCGACGTCAGTTATCGAACAATTTCTCGATAACGGCGCAGGCGCATGCCACCTGCGCAATCCGGTTATCACCGAACTGGTAGCAAACGCCTTACGTCATTTTGATCAGAAGCGTTATAGGCTATTCGCGTGGTGCGTCATGCCGAACCACGTCCACGTCGTGGTACGACTGTTCCCTGTCGAGAACCTAACGTCCGTGATGCATTCATGGAAGTCGTTCAGCGCAAAGCATGCTAACAAGATCCTTGGAACGCATGGAGCGTTTTGGCAACGGGAATACTATGATCACCTCATTCGTGGCGAGGAGGAATTCGAGCGAGCGATTCGGTATGTTGCGGAAAACCCTGCTAAGGCAAACCTATCGCATTGGGACTGGGTTTGGGTGCGCGGGCGGGACGCCCGCGCGACAGCCGCCGAGGACGGCGGCGCTACCAAAGGCGGCGCTACGAAGATCGCATGATCATGCCGCCTTCCAATTCTCGACGAACTCCATCGTGGGCGACGCTGGTCGCCACGTTTTTCGGAATCGGGCGATTGCGGCCCGGGCCCGGCAGCTGGGCATCGGCGGCGACCGTGCTGTTGTGGGCGGCGCTGGCTTACGCTCTCGCGCCTTCGCTACGAATGCCATCCGCAATTGCCTTGGCTCTGGTGGTCACGCTCATTGGCATTCCTGCTGCCACGCAGGTTGCGCGGGGATCGGGAATAAAAGATCCGCAGTTTGTGGTGATCGATGAGGTTGCGGGTCAACTGGTTGCTTTGATCGCCGTGCCGCTTACTTGGAAATCTTTTCTGGCGGGCTTTATACTTTTTAGAGCCTTCGATATCGTGAAGCCGCCTCCGGTGCGACAATTGGAGGCGCTTCCAGAAGGTACCGGGATCGTGCTGGACGATGTTGCTGCGGGTCTTTGCGCGCTGGGATGTATGCACCTCTTATTGCACTTTAATGTTCTAAGATAGAGTCTTCTGAGATAGGCCTTCAAAAGTAGTGTGAGTATTTCCTCATGGGATTTTCCGATCGTATCCTCGGTAAGAAAAGCACGAATGGCGGACCGCACATCGAGTCTGTGTCGCCGGTATTGGCGTTGGCTGGAGGCGAAGTTCGCATTGCTGGTTCGGGATTGCGGCCGCCGCAGTATCAGCGCCCGCGCGTGCAATTTGGCGATGTGGAGGGCGGCGTCGTCATCAGCTCGGATGCTTTTCTCGTTGCGCGCGTGCCTGAGGGAGCGACCTCCGGCCCCGTCGTCGTGGCCGCCGAGGGCCATATCAGCAATGCGCACACGGTTAAAGTGGCGGTGCCTATCGCCGAGAGTCTGCATCCTGTGACGAATCCGGCGCTGGATGCGCAAGGCAATATCTACGCGACTTTCTCAGGGTCGCGCGGGCAGAAAGTTCCGGTTGCGATCTTCAAGATCGATACCAACTACGTTGTGAAGCCATTCGTGGGCGAGATGATGAACGCGACCGCAATCGCTTTCGACCGGCAGGGACAGATGTACGTTTCTTCGCGCCATGATGGCGCCGTGTATCGCGTGGCGCAGAACGGAAGCATGTCTACGTACGCCGAGGGCATGGGAGTGGCCACGGGCATAGCTTTTGACCGGAACCAGAATCTCTACGTGGGCGACCGAAGCGGCACGATTTTTAAAATTGGCCGCGACCAGCAGATGTTTGTGTTCGCCACGCTTGAGCCGAGCGTTTCGGCATACCATCTCGCCTTCGGTCCGCAGGGTGACTTATTTGTGACCGGGCCGACCACCTCGAGTTTCGACTGCGTGCACAGAATCGATCCGCAGGGGACGGTACATACATTTTTCCGCGGCCTGGGGCGCCCGCAGGGGTTGGCTTTCGACTCGCTCGGCAATCTGTATGTCGCGGCGTCACTCTCCGGCCGGCGCGGCATTGTGAAGATCACGCCGGAGGGCAAAGCCAGTCTGGAAGTTGCGGGCCATGGACTGGTGGGATTAGCTTTCGCGCCGGGACGAAGCGTGATTCTCGCCACTACTGACGCCGTGCATCATCTTTCGTGGAATAATGCGGGGCTGCCGCTGCTGCCGGAATAGTTCCCCTCCGCTTCGCCCCCGCGTTCAGCATTCAGCAATCAGCACTCAGCATATAGCCATCACGGCTCCGTCTGGGCTAAGTGCTGAATGCTGAGTGCTGATTGCTTTCGCAGCTGGCCGCTTTTTTCATTTACACTTCTAGCCGTGGACGCTGAGATCATCGCGGTTGGCTCTGAGTTGCTGACGCCGTTCCGCACGGATACGAATTCCCTCTATCTCACCGAGCAGATCAATCAACTGGGCGTTGAAGTGGTTTACAAGTGCGTGGTCGGCGACGATCTCAAGCGCCTGGTTGCGGCCGCGCAACATGCGCTGTTTCGGTCGGAGATAGTGATTTTCAGCGGCGGCCTTGGTCCCACCGAAGATGACCTCACGCGTGAAGCCGTAGCCGAAGCTTTGGGACTTTCATTGCACCGGGATGAAGATGTTCTTGCCGGGATTGAGCGGCGTTTTGCCGCGCGCGGCTGGAAAATGTCTGCCAACAATGCCAAGCAGGCGGATGTGCTCGAGGGCGCGGTGGTGCTGCCTAATCCGAATGGCACTGCGCCGGGCCAGTGGCTGAGCGGCAAGTTCGATGGACGCGAGCGTATTGTCATCCTGCTGCCGGGGCCTCCGCACGAGTTGAAGGCTTTGTTTGAGGCGGAGTGCCGCGAGCGGCTGCGTGCGAAGTTGCCTCCGGCGTTTTTGGCAACCCGCGTATTAAAGGTAGCGATGCTCGGCGAATCTCATGTGGATGCCCGCGTGGCGCCCATCTACAAGCGCTTTACCGATGTGCAGACCACGATTCTCGCGGGAGCGGGTGAGATCCAATTGCATTTCAAATCGCGCGCCGAGACTATGGAAGCGGCGCAGGCGCGCGTGGATGAAGCGGCTGACGCGGTCGAAGAAGAACTCGACGATGCGGTGTACTCGCGGAACGGCGAGTCGCTCGAGCAAATCGTAGGTTACTGGCTGCAGATGCGAAACGCCACGCTGGCCGTTGCGGAATCATGCACGGGGGGTCTGCTTGGCGAACGCATTAGTTCGGTCGGCGGCAGTTCGCGTTATTTTGCCGGCGGTGCGATCGTCTATGCGGATGCGGTCAAGACCGAACTTGCGGGAGTGCCGGCCGACATGATCGAACGCCACGGCGCGGTCAGCCGCGAAGTGGCGGCGGCGCTGGCAGAAGGCATACGCTATCGCTGCGAGGCCACGCTTGGGATTGGCATCACGGGCGTGGCCGGGCCCAGCGGAGGAACGCCGGAGAAGCCTGTAGGATTGGTATTTCACGCCTTAGCCAGCACCGGTGGCACGGAAGTGATTGAGCGGAACTTCCCCGGCGACCGTAAACGCATTCGCTGGTTTGCAACGACATTGGCGCTCGATATGGTGCGTCGGAAGTTAATGTGAAGAGAAGCTTCTAGCTGCTAGCTTCTAGCCACTAGCTAACCCAAGAAAGCAAAATGCTTTCAACTAGAAGCTAGTAGTTCCTATGCGCCTTTTCGTTGCTCTCGACATTGACGACGCTATCCGCAGTCGAATCGCTCGTTTTCTCGACGGCGTGCGCGAATTTGCTCCCGATGCGCGCTGGGCTCGGCCCGAATCGCTGCACGTCACGTTGAAATTCATCGGCGAACAACCTGCGGAAGACGTAAGCAAAATCAGGTATGCACTGGAATCATTTGCGGCTGAAAGTTTTGAAATGAACTTTCGCGGTTATGGATTCTTTCCGACTGCGCGGGCAACGCGAGTCTTCTGGATCGGAATTGAAGCCCGACCGACGCTGTCTTCTTTGGCTACTCAGGTGGATGACCGGCTGGCCTCGCTCGACATTCCGAAAGAGCAGCATGCTTTCACACCGCACCTTACGCTGGCACGAGGCGGCAGTTCGGGATCGCCACGCAGGCAGAAAGCGGATCGCCCGAACCGCAAGTTTCATCGCCTGCAAGAAAAACTTGCAACTCTGCCCGCGCCGGAGTTTGGTACCATGACGGTCCGTGAGTTTTTTCTTTATCAGAGCCAGCTTTCTCCCAGCGGCTCAAAATATACGAAGCTTGCGGAATTTGGTCTGCGTTAGCCCGGCGAGAAGAATCTTACACGCACTTGTCAACACTCATAGTCATCGCCGCATCAAGCTACCTGCTGGGTTCGATTCCCTTTGGATATTTGCTGGTACTCATCTTCCGCGGTGAAGATGTGCGCCAAAGCGGCAGCGGAAATATCGGAGCGACGAATGTCTCCCGCACATCGCCAGTGCTCGGAATCGCGACGCTGTTGCTCGATGCCCTCAAAGGAACGACCGCGGCGCTCTTGTCATATTTCTTATGGATTCGGATGGGGCTTCGAACGGGCGCTATCGACGTTCTACCTTTTGTGCCCATGTCATTGGCGGCTTTATTCGCGGTGCTCGGTCACATGTTCCCGGTATGGTTGAGATTTCACGGAGGCAAGGGTGTCGCCACGGCGTTGGGGTCATTCGCCATCGTCGCTCCTACTGCGGTGTTAATCGCTGCGGCAATTTTTATCGGAGTCGTAATTATTTTTCGCTATGTATCGCTGGGCTCAATTCTCGCTGTCGCCTCTTTCCCATTTCTCGTTTTCGCAGTGTATCCGTGGGGTCACACATCTCTGATACTTTCGATGATTACCACCACTTCCCTGCTCATCGTCGTTAAGCATCACGAGAACATCCGCCGCATATTGGCCGGCACGGAAAACCGCGTGGGAGCGAAGCGCGCATGAGCAATATCGCGATCATCGGTGCGGGAGCCTGGGGCACAGCGCTGTCGATTGTTCTGGGACGCAAAGAAACTCATCAGGTGCGGCTGTGGGCGCACGAGAAAGAAGTCTGCGAATCGATCGCTCAGCGGCGCGTGAATGACAAGTTTCTTCCCGGCCAGACTATTCCGGCATGCGTGACACCCTGCAATGATCTTGCGGAAGCGCTTGAGGGGGCCTCTATTGTGGTGAGCGTGATGCCCTCGCAACATTGCCGCCGCCTGTTTGAGCGGATGCGGCCGCATCTGCACGCCGAAACAATGATCGTGAGCGCAACCAAAGGTCTGGAAGAAGATTCCCTGCTGCGCATGACCGAGGTGATTGCGCAGGTTTGCAACCGCGGTGACAGGCCACCGCTGCGGATTGGCGCGCTCAGCGGCCCCTCGTTCGCTCTGGAAGCCGCGCGCGGCGATCCAACGGCAATCGCCGTCGCGTCACAAGATGAAGAACTCGCGCGCACGGTTCAGCAGGAATTCAGTCACGCCAGCTTTCGCATTTATACCAATGAAGATCCCGTGGGCGTGGAACTAGGCGGATCGCTGAAAAATACAATCGCGATCGCCGCCGGGGTCAGCGCGGGTCTCGGCTTAGGACACAATTCTGTGGCAGCACTCATCACGCGCGGCCTGGCGGAGATGACGCGACTAGTCGTGGCTTGCGGCGGCAAGGCAGAAACCATGGCCGGGCTCGCCGGCCTAGGCGATCTTGTGCTGACTTGCACGGGCGGCCTTTCGCGGAATCGCAGCGTGGGTGTGGAGCTTGGCCGGGGGCGAAAGCTCCCGGAAATTCTCGCTGGGATGCATGGCGCGGTCGCGGAAGGGATCTTTACCACTACGGCGGCGGTTGGCCTGGCGCGTGAGCGCGGCGTCGAAATGCCAATCACCGAACAAATGCACGCCATTCTGCACGAGGGCAAATCTCCGCGCGAAGCGATCTACGAACTGATGACCCGCAGCAGCAAAAGCGAAGCGCTCAGGACATAAATCACGCGAACTGCCAACTGGCGTCAAGTGTGGTTTCGTTGCCAACCCGCGCCAGACGCCCATTTTCGCTGGTACTTTGGTAATGGCAAAGCAGCGGTTTTCTTCCTCTGCGCACTCATTGCCCGATTAGAATTCTATAGATACCCGTGAACTCCGCCGCCACTTCGATCGACGGCCCCCCCGAAACGAGCCAGAGGAGCGATTTGCCTGCCAAGGCCCTCAATCCGGCGCGCGTGCCCATTTTGTATTTAATCCTCGGCGTGCTGCTGGTTATCAGCATCGTCCCCATGTATTTTTATTCCTCGCAAGTGGAGAAGATTAACCGCGACCGGCTGAAGACCAACGAAATGCTGCTGCAGAACACGGTCACGCGGTCTCTGGCCGACGATCTTTCGCAGCACGAGCACTCTCTACGGATGATGTTGGCCAATCTTTCCTCGGCGATTCAAGTTGCGAGCGGTGGCGACATTGGCGGAAAGAACATTCAGGCGCCGGAGTTGCGTGCCTTGCTGGAAAACTTTGTTTCTTCCTCCGACGAACTGGCTTACGCCACTCTGCTCAACTCTGAAGCGAAGGGCGTTTCAGCCGGACGCATCGCTCCCGATGCCTTCCTGCAGCGGGAGTTGCAGCACGCTTTTGACGCAGCCCGGGATGGCCGCGCCTACAACGGGCAGGCGCTTCAGGTAGAGGATGGAAAGAACGCGAGGACGGTTGTACTGGTGAGCAGTCCTGTAAGTTACGGTGGACGTTTCTTGGGGATGGTGGGCGCGGTCGTAGATTTGCGATTTCTGATTCAACGGCTTCAGGAGGCAACCCGTGGCGGCCTGACTCCGTATGTTGTCGATGCCCAGGGCCGGCTCGTGGCCGCGGGCACTCCGCAATATGTGACTGGCCAGGACATGAAGAACCTTGAGATCGTCCGCAACTTTGTGGACGAATCGAATAAGGCACAAGTCGCCGCCACGAAAGAGTTTGCCGTGCAGGAAGGCAAGAACAATGTTGAGATGCTCGGCACCTACAGCCCGGTAACCGCACTTGATTGGGCGGTCGTGGTGCAGAAGCCGCAGTTGGAGGCTTACCGCGACGTCACCGAAATGCAGAGCAAGGCACGCCTGCTGGCACTGCTGGCCGTGCTGTTGAGCATCGGGGTAAGCATCTTCGCGGCGCGTAGAATCACCAATCCCTTGCAAATCCTTACTCAATCCAGCCGCGCTTTGGCACGAGGCGACTTTTCGCAGCGGGTTCACCTCGCCAGCCACACTGAAATCGGCGAGTTGGCTGAGACTTTTAATGCGATGTCGCAGGATCTTGAACAGTTCGTTGAGGATTTGAAGCGGGCCGCCGACGAGAATCGCGCGTTGTTTCTCGGCTCCATTCAGATGCTGGCCGGCGCCGTCGACGAGAAGGATCCCTATACTCGCGGCCACTCTGACCGTGTAACGCGCTACTCGCTCCTGATCGGCAAAGAACTGAACTTGTCACCTACCTTTATGGAGACGCTGCAGATTTCCGCACAACTCCACGACGTGGGCAAGATCGGTATCGAAGACCGCATCCTCAAGAAGCCGGGCGCGCTGACTTCTGAAGAATTTGAGGTCATGAAGACCCACACCACAAAGGGCGCCAATATCCTGAGGCCGGTAGTTCAGCTTGCAGAAATGCTGCCCGGTATTGAACTTCATCACGAAGCTCTCGATGGGCGCGGCTACCCTTACGGCCTTCAAGGAGATCAAATCCCGCTGCTGGCACGCGTGATTGCGGTAGCCGATACATTCGATGCTCTGACCACCAATCGTCCTTACCAACACGCGTATCCGCCGGAAGAAGCGTTAAAAATCATCCACAGTCTCGCCGGCAAACGTCTTGATCCCGGGCCGGTGGCGGCGCTAGTGGCGGCTTACGGACGAGGCGAGATTCGCATTCAGCGCAGCATCGCAATCAAGCGGACGGTGTCGCCGGATGCAGCCGCCCGCGGAAATGTTGACGTCCCCTTGCCTGCGCCCATTCCTGCAACACAAGCTGCCGAAGCCGGCGGCCTGGAAAGAACGCGCGTTTAACCCCAGTACCTAGTACCTAGTACCGAGCAACAGTTCCCTGCGCACTTTCTCGCTAAATCCCCGTTATTGCATTTTCTGGGTACTAGGTGCTGGGTACTCAGTCCTGATGCGCGACCGCTATAATCAAGCAGGACCCTCATGATTCAAACTCTGTTCGGCAGTACCGAAGAAAAGAAAACTGGACTCTTCGAGCGCATGAAGCAGGCGGTTACGCGCACGCGCGAGAACCTTGCCGAGCGCATTGAAGAAGTCGTTTCTTTCGGCAAGGAAATCGACCGCAACACGCTCGACGATCTGGAAGCTACGCTGATCGGAGCCGACCTCGGCTCGACGACCACACAGGAAGTGCTGGGCAAGCTGCGCGACAAAGCTGATCGCAAACAGATCAAGGATGTGCAAGAGTTGAAGCGGCTGCTTAAAGAAGAGTTGCTGGCTATTTTGAATGCGGCAAATACTAGACCCGTTCAACGAGGATCAGGAACGCCCGAAGTAATTCTGGTTGTCGGAGTGAACGGTACTGGCAAAACAACCACGATCGGCAAGCTGTCGCAGGTATTTCGTGCGCAGGGCAAGAGTGTGCTGCTGTGCGCGGCCGATACTTTCCGCGCGGCCGCGATTGATCAACTCGAAATCTGGGGACAGCGCACGGGCACCGAAGTCATCAAGACCAAGCCCGGCGGAGATCCCTCGGCCGTGCTGTTCGACGCGCTGCAAGCGGCGACCGCAAGGAAGACGGACTATGTGATCGTTGACACGGCGGGCCGCCTCCACACCAAGACTAGCCTTATGTCAGAGCTGGATAAAATGCGCCGCACCGCCCAGCGCATTATTCCCGGGGCTCCTCACGAAACGCTGCTGGTGATGGACGCCACTACCGGGCAAAATGGATTGCAGCAGGCGCGCCAGTTTACGCAGTCGGCGGGCGTCACCGGTATCGTGCTCAGCAAGCTCGATGGCACCGCAAAAGGCGGAGTGGTGGTCGCGATCTCGCGCGAACTGGGTTTGCCCGTGCGATTTGTTGGAGTGGGCGAGAAGGTGGGCGATCTGCTGCCGTTCGATCCAAAAGAATTTGTAGATTCGCTCTTTGAATAGAGGCCTTTCACCACGGAGACACGGAGCCACGGAGAAACCCTTAAGGCAGCTGATCTTCTCCGTGACTCCGTGGTGGATTTGCCTTGTGTTCATGCAGAATGCCCGACCACTCCACTGACGAGCAGTTTCTGCACCGCGCACTTGACCTCGCGCGCCAAGGCATCGGATTGGCTTCGCCCAATCCATATGTCGGCGCCGTGATCGTCGACGCGCACGAAAACATCGTGGGCACGGGAGTTTATACCTACGATGGCGTAAAGCACGCCGAAGTGAGCGCGCTCGAACAAGCTGGCGAGAAGGCTCGCGGTGGCACGCTTTACATTAATCTCGAACCACACTCGCATCAGGGCCGCACGCCCCCATGCACTGACGCCTTGATCGCCGCCGGAATTCGTCGCGTGGTCGCGTCCATGCCCGATCCCAATCCTAAAGTGAGCGGACGAGGCTTTGAGAAGTTGCGCGCTGCGGGCGTTCACGTGGAAGTTGGCGGACTGAAGGCCGAGGCCCGCCGACTCAACGAGGCTTTCGCGCGCTACATTCGCCACGGCATTCCGCTGGTGACGCTGAAGTCCGCGATGACGCTCGATGGCAAGATCGCACCACCGCCAGCCGCGGGTTCGAGGCGCGTGGCCGGAACTCCCGCCGGCGGATGGATTACCGGCGAGGCCGCGCGCACGCACGTCCAGCAGCAGCGGCATCAGAGCGATGCCATCATGGTCGGAGTGGGAACGATCCTGGCTGACGATCCGCTGCTCACCGATCGGAGCGGCAATCCGCGGCGGCGTCCGTTGCTGCGCGTGATTCTGGATTCGCAGCTACGACTGCCCTCGGGCTCGCGCGTAGCGTTGAGCGCCAAGAATGACGTGCTGGTTTTCTGTTCCACCGACGACGAAAAGAAAAAGAAGGAACTGGCAGGGCGCGGCATTCAAGTGGAGCAGCTTCCATCGTCAGCCCCGAACCGCCGCCCCGATATTCACGCAGTCCTGCACCGTCTGGGAGAACTCGAAATCACCAGCGTGATGATCGAAGGTGGATCGACCGTGAACGGAATGGCGCTCGCCTCCGGAGCAGTCGACAAAGTTTTCCTGTATTACGCGCCGAATATCATGGCGCGCGAGGGATCGGTTCCCTTCGCCTCAGGCGCGAGTTTTCATCAACTGGATAAGCCATTGCGAGTTAAGCATGTTCAGTTGCATCGCTTCGGATACGACTTTGCCGTAGAAGGATATCTGCGCGATCCATATGAAGAGTGAAAGTCTGCCACGGACTCAGCAATTAGCAGTCAGCAATTGGCAATTCGCCAACTGCTAACTGCTAACTGCTGCTTTTTCCGCAATAGGCTTATGATATTAAGTTCCCATCGAGGCCCTCATGTTTACCGGCATCATTGAAGAAGTTGGACGCGTTGCCCGCATCGAACAACACGGCGAGAATCGCCGCATCACCATTACATCCAAGAATGCACCCAAAGAACTAAAAGCAGGCGACAGCGTCTCGGTAAGCGGAGTTTGCCTGACTGCGCTCGACATCAAACCAGGCTCGTTCAGCGCCGATTTGGCTCCTGAAACCTGGGCACGAACATCGTTCTCTCGCATGCACGAAGGCGCTCAGGTCAACCTGGAACTGCCGATGAAAGCCGATGGCCGCTTTGGCGGGCACATTGTGCAAGGCCACGTGGATGGCGTCGGCAAGCTCGTTGCTCTTGAGCGCATCGCCGACTCGGAAAACTTCTGGCTACGCATCGAGTTGCCCCGCGATGTGGAGAAGTACACCGTCTACAAGGGCTCGGTCTGCATCGAGGGCATCAGTCTCACAGTAGCGACGCTGGAAGATAGAATCTGCACGGTCGCCATCATTCCTCACACCGTGGAAATGACGAATCTCAACTCGCTTCAGCCGGGCGATGCCGTCAATCTTGAAGCTGATTTGATTGCCAAGTACGTCGAGAAGATGATGACCCACGAAGCAGCCGAGAGTACGCTCACCGTGGAAGAACTGGTGCGGCAAGGGTTCTGAGAGCAGTGGTCAGTGGTCCGTGGTCAGTGAATTAGGCTTCGTTTGTCAGGGCGCGACTTCATGAATCTGCAGAGCGGCAAAGCCGCGAACTCTTCGCGAACACTCTCTGCACGCGATGCCGGCCTTTGCGCCGACTGCACCCACGCCCGGCAAATTACATCCGACCGCGCGTCAACGTTTCTGCAATGCCAACTCTCGTTCACCGATCCGAGGTTTCCAAAATATCCGCGGCTTCCAGTTTTCGCGTGCAGCGGCTACAAACGGCAAACGGAGGCCGGGTTAACTGACCACTGACCACTGATCACCGACCACTGCCGTTAACAAGTTTCGATCTTGAGTTCGTCGAGTTCCAGAAATTCCTGCACAATCGGTTCCGTGGATTTTTCCATCTCCTCATACGTCCCGAAGAAAATCGCCTTTCCTTCGTACAAGAAAACTATCCGATCCGCCAGTTTCTTGGCGAGACGCATGTCGTGCGTGACCACGATGCTGGTCAGGTTCAGTTGCAGTTTGAGCCGCCCGATGAGATCGCCAAGCAGCTGCGCCATCAACGGATCGACCATCGTAGTCGGTTCGTCGTAAAGAACGCATTCCGGGCGTGCCGCCAACGCTCGCGCAATCGCCACCGAGCGCTTCATTCCTGTCGACAGATCTGACGGGAGCAGGTCGCGCATCTCCTGCACTCCCACCATCTTCAACAAGCCTTCAACGATCTCGGCGATCTGGTCGTCAGACAGGCCGCCGTTTTCGCGCAACGGAAACGCCACATTTTCTCCGACAGTAAGCGAATCAAACAGCGCTCCATTCTGAAAAACCATGGTGACTTTTTTTCGCACCGCTTCCATCTGGTGCTCGGTAAAGTCCGTAACATCTTCGCCGGCGACGATGACACGGCCGGAATCCGCCTTGAGAAAACCCATGAGCAGTTGCAGAGAAACTGATTTGCCCACGCCGCTTCGCCCCAGAATGCAAACGGTCTCGCCCGGCATGACGTTGAAACTAACGCGATTGAGCACAGCGTTGTCGCCGAAACTCTTCGAGACTTCGCGGAACTCGATGTAAGGCTGCTGCGCGGGATCGGGCATGATTTGGCTCTCGAATTCCTTTAGCCGCTAAGCTCTTCCCTTCTCAGTTTTTAATTCCTCGGGCGTGTTCAGGTTGCGAAAGATGCCGGAAGAAAATCCGGCGACGTTCAGTTCTTCTTCCGTGATAGTCCTGGTTTCGATTAGATCGAACAATCGATCGATTCGATTGTTTCCGGAACGCAGCGCATTTTCCGCGACATCGGCAAATTCGCGCTGGTATACCGCGCACAAGGGCTGCCTGCGCCCTTCGCTCACCGGGACAACCACAATCGCGTGCGGCGTTGCGCACGCCTGGCCGATTAAATACTGCAAAAGCGCCCACGAGACCAATGGAGTGTCCACGGCTAGCATCACATTCAGTTCGGACAACGAAGACCGCAACGCCGCATGAATTCCGCCGAGCGGCCCGCACTCGCGAAATATATCTTCTACCACCGGGGCAAACGGCGCAAATTTTTCCGCGCCACCCACGATGCGCACATCCGGCGTAACCGAACGCGCCAAATCGAGCGCCCGCGCCAGCAGCGTGCGGCCATCGTATTCGACGAATGCTTTATCTGTCCCCATACGCGTGCTCTTGCCACCAGCGAGGATAAAGGCGGTGACCTCGGGCGAGCCAGCCATTCGGCGATCATACACTTTGGCCTGGTGGAGGGCCTTAGGCGCACCCAATCTTTCCGCCCTAAGAACTTTTTCCGGCGTAAGTAACTGTGCCAACTCGGTTTATCTGCAGGTTCATTCCGCCACCCACACAGAAGTAACTACCCAAGACCCCTGTTCCGGGAGATGATGGAGCTTCGGATGCTTCCCCAAGGTCTGAACGTAACCATCATGCCCCAGAAGCTCATGGATGTCCTTATGCTCGGGCGCTGCTCCCACGAGTTTTCCTGGCCTCGGCGCGGCAGTGACGGAGATTACTACCAGGTCTGCCTATTGTGCGCAGCCGAATACACCTACGACTGGACAACCATGCGCCGCACTAGCCGCGTGGAACATGCCAAGCCCGACACAGTCGTCCGGCGCAGCCACACTCGTGAGAAACGGCCGTCCTGGACCCCACGCGCCCGTCGCCTCAAGCTCGACACGGCGCTTCGCTATCGCGTTAACCGCACGAGTGCCTGGTATGAGGGCACGATCGAAAACCTAAGCCAGACCGGATTGTTATTTCAGGGGCCGCAACCGCTGCCGGTAAATGCTCTCGTCGAGATGGTGTTTGAGATGCCCGAAGAGATCTCGGGCCAGAAGAATCGCAACGTACTCTGCCAGGGTCGCGTGATTCGTTGTGGAGATCCCCAGGGCAAAAAAGCCCCAAGCCAAGATAAGGAAGATCCAGAGACAGAGGAGAGCGTCAGCACCCTGGCTGCCTCTATCGTCGACTACAAGTTCATCCGCTAGAATATCCGGCCGGAGGCGATTCGCAATTGGAGGAATCGCAAACTTCAATTTCGGGTTTCGGAAAATTAAGTTCCTCTTTTGCGTCTCTGCGTAAGCGCACAGACCTCCTCTGAATCTTCCTGCATCTCTAACAAACGGATAACGATTCGCAGCATTCCCGTGGCTGTCTCTGTTACAACTCCGTAACAACTAACATTTTTCTTATCTTTTTCGTGCGACCTCTGCTAACGTGCGCGCACTAATTTTCGGACAACCCTGCATCCACTGTCCGGATACGTCGTGTGCATGTCCGCGCCATTGCAGTCCCTGGCCGTGATTCACGTCGAATAAGGAGGAGCCTTGCTACGCTCAACGAACTTCTCGCCTCTGGCGAGAAGGTTACATTCCATTCCCTCCATCCCCTCCCCCGGGATCTTCGGTCCCCGGTCGTCTCAACCAGGGTCTTGAATTGGCGACCCATCGCATGCAGCGAAGACACCTCTGAAGGAGGAATCGTGATCAACACAGCTAAGCTCGCAGCGTTATTGACCGTGGCGGTGCTATTCCTTGCCGGAATGGCATTTGCTCAAACCGATCCTGGAGTTCAGAGCGCCAACCGCGGCGCCGGCGCAGCACTTTCTTCGGTATTGTCGAACAGTCCGTCGGGCATACTTTCTTTCTTCACCGACGGCCAGTCTCGGTTCGAAACCGTGGAGTCCGTTTCCGGCAACTCCTCAGGCAACAACGGCCTCGGACCACGTTTCAACTCAAATCAGTGCAGCTCCTGCCACGCGCAACCTGCCGTCGGCGGAACCGGCGCAGCCACCAACCCTCAATTCCTGTTCACCAGCAACGGGGTCGCCCCGGGCAACACCATGCCGTCGTTTATCACTGCGACCGGCCCTACCCTGGAAGCGCGGTTCCCGTATTTCTTCAACACAAACGGTTCGGTCAACCTCAACTCTCCGAATGGGGGAGTGGAAACCCTGTTCACGGTCACGGGCCGCTCTGATGCCGGCGCCTGCACCAGCGCCACCGCGCTGCCGCAGCCCAGCTTCGCCACTGCGGTGTCGGAGAACAACATCATCTTCCGCATCCCGACGCCGGTATTTGGCGCAGGCCTGATCGAGAACCTCGACGACTCGACTTTATTGAACAACCAGGTGAACAATCTCAACAACAACGTTGGCGTCTCCGGCACGTTCAATCACAACGGCAACGACGGCACCATCAGCCGCTTTGGCTGGAAGGCGCAGAACAAGTCGCTCCACATCTTTGCCGGCGAGGCTTACAACGTGGAGATGGGAATCAGCAATGAGCTCTTTCCACAAGACCGCCCATTGCCCGGCGAAGATGGTCAGGGCGGAACCGGCGACACTGGCTTGGTATCGACCTGCCTGAACCTCGGCGGGGCAGGTTATCCGGAGGACACGTCGAACCCTGCCGCGACGCCGAATTCAGCGGTGCTCGATGACGTATCGGCGTTCGCGAACTTCATGCGGTTCCTGGCTCCGCCGCCAACCGGCAGCGTTGTGCTGAATGGACAGACCGTGTCCTCGAGCACAATTTCCACGGGCGCCTCTTTGTTCGTCTCTACCGGTTGCTCGGTATGCCACAACCCGACTCCAGGTACAACTCAGCCGTCGGGTTTTACTTCATCGTTAAGCAAGGTTGCGGTTAATGCTTACTCCGATATTGAGATCCATAACATGGGCACTTTGTTGGCCGACAACGTTTCGCAGGGCAGCGCGGGCGGCAGCCAGTTCCGCACCGCTCCCTTGTGGGGCCTGGGACAGCGAATCTTCCTGCTGCATGATGGCCGCACTACAAACCTGGTCACTGCGATTCAGGACCACGCCAGCCACAGCAGCGAAGCCACCACGGTGGAGGAGCAGTTCTTCGAACTCTCAACCACGCAGCAGCAGGACATATTAGATTTCCTGCGTTCTCTGTAATTAGTAAGGCGGCTTTCGGGCTTTGGGCTTTGGGCTTTGGGCTTCGGGCTTCGGCTGTTGGGCTTTGGGCTTCGGGCTTCGGCTGTCAGGCCTTCGGCTTTCGTTCCAGCGTTGCCGAAGCCCGGCGCCTGAAGCCCGCGCCCTTCCCCTTCGGCTTGTCATCCCGTAGCGGAGCGAGGGATCTTGGTTCTTGCCTGCGCTACCGGTAGTGCCACGGCGAGCAAACACCAAGATCCCTCGCTTTGCTCGGGACGACACATTTTCTGATTGTGTTCATTTGAGGTGCCATGATTTGAGCTACGCAACTTTCCAAGGAGGAACATGCTTTCAGGATTCCGACGTTCCGCACTCATATCCGCGGTTGTGCTACCACTGCTCGCTTGGGGTCAAAACACCAAGCCGCCCAACCCTCCCAGAAACGGCGGCGACTTCTCCGATAACGTATCGCCGTCCGCTACGAAAGTGCCTACGGGAGTGATTCTGGTAAAAGGCGCGTGGTCGAGCGCGAGTGATTCCGTGACTCCCGTGCCCGAGGGTGGAAGCGTAACGAACAATGTTTTCACCGATCAGTATTTTGGAATGACTTACGCTCTGCCTCCCGATTGGGAAGAAAAATACAAAGGACCGCCACCGTCGGATAGCGGCCGTTACGTGCTCGCGCAACTCAGGCCGATCGACACCTTCAAAGGGGCTCGCGCCACGATGCTGGTCACCGCTCAGGACATGTTCTTCAATCCACTCCCAGGGTCGAACGCGCTCGATCTCATTAATTATTCCAAAGATCATCTTCAAGCTGACTACAAAGTGGAAATGCCGCCTACGCCTACCAAGATCGCCGGCCGCCCCTTCACCTTCTTTGCATATTGGTCTCCCGTGGCAGAGCTGCACTGGTATGTTATGGCCACCGAGATTCGCTGTCATACGGTGGAAATAATTCTAAGCAGCCGCGACACCAAATTTCTGGAAAACCTGGTCCTCGATCTGAGCAAGATGAAACTGACCGCAGACCCTGGTCCCGCGGGCGGGGGTTCTGCTCCGGTTTGCATTCAGGATTACGCCAAGGATGAAAATGTGCTTGCCCGCGTCGACCCAGTTTTCACTGAGCATCGCTTCAACGCGGTTCCTGTCCGAATCATTATCGATAAAGAGGGCAAGGTAAAACACATTCACTTCCTCAGCGCGTTTCCCGATCAGGCGAAAGTGGTCACCGACGCTCTCGGCCAATGGAAGTTCAAGCCCTACCGCAAGAACGGCCAGCCGGTCGAGGTAGAAACCGGCCTGATGTTTGGGCGCGCGGCTTATCCGAAAAGAACTTCGACTGCGGAGCGCACGACGGAGTGACAGGTTATACGCCACAAGCACAGGTGACTTAGATCACAGTCAAACTTCAACCCGCCTCCTAGACTAGCCTGTTTGTACGAATAGGCTCGTTAGCCTCCAGGAGGAATTATGCGCACAATGAAGTTCTGCGGTGTGGCTGCGATTCTGCTGACGGTTGTGTCATTCGCCGTGGCTCAGGATCAGAGCGCACCGGTATCCGATCAGAAATCATCGGTCACCGTGAAACACGTTCCCATCACCAAAACATCGTCCACGTCCGGCAATGAGATGTTCATCAACTATTGCGCCGTATGCCACGGCAAGAGCGGCAAAGGCGACGGCCCGGCGGCATCCGCTCTCAAGGTACCGCCCGCAGATCTAACCACGCTAGCCAAGAGAAACGGCGGGAAATTCGACTCCGCTCACGTGGCAACCGTGATCCGCGGGCAAGGCTCGACTCCTGCACACGGCAGCCAGGATATGCCGGTTTGGGGTCCGTTGTTCTCCAGCATCAGCCAGGGAAATAACGGCGAGGTGCAGCAACGCATCGCCAACCTGGTTAAGTACATCGAGACCCTGCAGGTCAAGTAGAGAATCGCCAGCGGGAAACGGTTCGGGCGCAATCTCCCAGCGCCCGAACCTCTCATTTCGAACATGGATGCGTACCCATTGTCCGTTCGGACAGTGACTTCAGTACCTTAGTCCTGCCTGCCCTCGCCGACTTATAATCGACTCAAGAATCAGTAATATTAGCGTTCTCCGGAAGATGCGCCGCGCCAAAGCGCGGTCACATTTCCGCGGAATGCCCAAAAACTCAGTGGACCCGTTCTACGCATTCGCGATTTTTCTCCTCGGGCTGTCATTCGGCAGCTTTCTGAACGTGTGTATCTACCGCCTGCCCTTGAATTTATCGGTAGTGAAGCCGCGCTCGGCTTGTCCGCGTTGCAAGAAATTCATCGCCTTCTACGACAACCTGCCAGTCGTCAGCTGGCTGCTTCTTCGCGGGCGCTGCCGCAACTGCAAAACCAAAATTTCGCCCCGCTACCTTTTCGTGGAGTTGCTCACCGCCGCGCTCTTTCTCGGCTGTTACGCCTATGGCGGGCTCACCCTGGCTACATTGAAATACTGCGTGTTCGGATTTCTTCTGCTTGGCCTCATCTTCACCGACGCCGAAACCAAACTCTTGCCCGACAAGCTGACGCTGCCCGGACTCGCCATGGGCCTGCTGTTCAGCCTGCTGGTTCCAGTGCATGATGTCGCCTCGCAGTTTCTGCCCGGAATTGTGAACCTTCCCTTCAGCGCCGACCTTGCCGCTCGCCTGCTCTCTCTGCTCGATTCCCTGCTGGGTGCGGCTTTGGGCGCGTCGTTCATTTATGGCGCGGGAGCCGTCTACTTGCGCTGGCGCGGAGCCGAAGGCATGGGCTTTGGCGACGTAAAACTGATGGCGATGGTCGGCGCGTTTCTCGGGATGAAGCTCACCATCTTCACCATCTTCGCAGCCTCGCTTGCAGGATCGCTGTTTGGCCTGACCACCGTGCTTGCAGTGTGGATCAAGCGCACCAATCGCTTCAGGCGCCGCATGGAAACCCTGCAAGCCGCCCGACGCCGTGGATGGCAATCCGCGCAAATGGTTTATCGCAATTATCAAATGCCCTTCGGCGTTTTCCTTGGCAGCATGGCTTTGCTCGCGCTTTTCGTCGGCAACCAGTTCCTGCGTTGGTACGGGAGGTTCTGGTGGTAAGGCTGCTCGCCAATCCGATGATCTTGCGCGGCCTGCTGCTTTTGTTCGCGGCGGGAAGCGGATTCGTATTTGCCGCGTGGCTCATGCGCAGCCTGCGCAGGAACATCGCCGCCGAGGCCGATCTTGGTTCGGGCTCCGCAACCACCCTCGAAAAATTGCCGCTGCATCTCTACAACACCGTCATTCAGCAACTCAAACAGCAGAAGCACGAACTCCAGGTGCAAACGCTCGCCGAGCAGCGCCGCGCCCGCACCACCGAAAATTTCAGTCAGGCCGTGCTCTCCAATCTTTCCTCCGGCGTACTCGTCTTCGGCCTCAACGGCCTGGTGAAACAAGCGAATCCTGCCGCCAAGCAGATACTCGGTTTTCATTCTCCTTCGGGCATGAGCGCGGAAGATATTTTTCGCAGCGCGTCCGTGTGTACGCCGGATTCCTCCGCACTCTACGCCGATGGGCTGGGTAGTACGCCGAGGCAACTGACCGACGAAGTCAACGCGGTGCTGCGCGAGGGCAGCAAGTGCCGTCAACTCGAGGCCGACTACACCACGCCTACGGGCGAGAAGCTGCGCATCGCAGTAACGGTTTCTCCGGTGCCGGCGGTGGATGGCAGCCTGCTCGGAGCTGCTTGCCTGATCAGCGATCGCAGCGAATTTGAACGAATCCGCCACCAGCAGGAATTGCATGGCGAGATTTCCGCCGAGATGGCGCTTGAGCTGCGTACTTCTCTGGCCACAATCTCCGGGTATGCGCAGCAGTTGGCCAGAAATCGCGATCCCGAACTGGCTCCCGCATTGGCTGCCGATATTGCCAGCGAGGCATCGCGTCTCGACCGTCACATCGGAGGATTTCTGATCGCGAAACACGCGGCGAAAGCGGCCGCGGCGAGCATGGCAACTCGTGCCAGCGCGGCCGGCAATGACATTTGAAAACCGGCGTTAAGAGGTCAAGGAAAAGATCGAGCCGCAAGGCAAACGCAATTACAAGGATGATGACACTATGAAGAACATCAAATACCTCGGGTTGGGATTCGTGCTCGCACTGTCCACCATTGTGCTGAATTCTGTGGCCGCAGCACAGACCTCATCTTCGACGCCAGATCAATCGTCTCTGGGCGACTACGCGCGCAAGGTCCGCAAGGATCCCGGCACAAAAGCCAAACCCAAAGTCTTTGACAACGACAACCTTCCGACCAACGACAAGCTCTCCGTAGTGGGCCCGGCGCCGACCGCTGACGCCAGTGCAACCCCCGCCGCGGCTGATACCAAGGACAAAGACAAAGATGCTGCGGCCAAGCCCGCAGCTCCCGTTGACGACGAACAGGCCAAGAAAAAAGCTCTGGCGAAGGGCTGGCAAGATAAGCTCACCTCGCAGAAAGATGCCATCGACCTCGCTAGCCGCGAGCTCGACGTGACCCAGCGCGAATACCAACTTCGCGCCGCCGCTATGTATGCCGACGTAGGCAACCGCATGCGCAACGCAACTCAGTGGGACAAAGAAGAAGCGGACTACAAGCAGAAAATCGCCGACAAGCAGAAAGCCCTCGACGACGCCAAACAGAAACTCGAAGACATGAAGGAAGACGCCCGCAAAGCCGGGGTTCCCTCGGCCATGATCGACTAGAGAGCAGCCTGCATCGACGGCCGCGCCCCCTTAGATTCTGTCATTCCGAGCGCAGCCCGAACGACAGCGAGGGCGGAGTCGAGGAACCTGCTATTCGCCTGCGCCATCACAACACGCTGCTAGAGAACAAAGCGGCGGCGATGGCTTCGCGAGAGTGTCTTCGCGAGACTGGCGCCAGCAAGCCCAGGTCAACCGGCCTCGCCTTCACGCAGCTTGAGTAACTGCTTCAGGTGATGCCATCCGTGCACCACATGTAGCTTTCTCCACTGTGGCGCGGTCAGCGGACCTAGAATCGGATGGTCGAGCACATATACGCGGCCTCCAAGCCGCGCTTCACACTGCGCAATAATCGCATCCATCGCCACCATCTTCGTACCAATCTCGCTTCGTACCTTCTCGCCCGGTACACCCCGCGGCCTCGCCACCTCAGGGGCCTGGCGTCCTGAGGGCATGTAACCTAATCCCACGACCACGAAAGCCTGCACACGATTCTTCAGGGAAGCCCGCGTGCCCAGCGGCTTGCCGGCTTGCATCACTCTTTCGAATCCGTTGATCGTTCCGGTATAGCTCAGGTACAGGTGTTCCAGCACTTCCGCGGCGCACCACTTCCCCGGACGATGCCAGCTCATTTGCTCGCTCGTCATGCCTTCCACCGCCGATTCCAGAGCTTGCTTCAACTTTTCTAAATGCGAATCCATGCCACTACTCTCGCAATTCCGCGCGCTTCAGGTAGAATGTTGCGCGTCTATTAAATCATCCTACTTATAGCAGGAAGGTCGCCATGAAAATGCGGGGATTTGTGCAACTCACAGCTTCCGCCGCCATCCTCGTCATGCTCGCGCTGTTTGCGGGTTGCGAGTCGAGTGCCCCCAAGCCGCCCGAAGCCAAGCCGCAACCGAAGCCCCCAGAGCAACTGACAGGACGCGCCGCATTCCAGAAGACATTTATCGCCGCCCGCAACTACGCTGCCGACGTAAAGCCCTTCCGCATAGAATCTACCCCCTCACCTGACGGCAATGGCCAAGACGGCAAGTCGGCGATTTGGCGCGCCAGCTTCGCCTCCGCTATACAAAAGGGCGTGAAGCCTTTTTTCTGGTCCGGCAGCAATGCCGCCGACGCTCCTTCACGCGGCGTCTCACCCGGCAACGAAGACGTCTACAATCCCAGCAACGCCTCCACTCAGGTTTTTGACGTGGCCTTTCTCAAGTCAGATTCCGACGCGGCCTTTGCCGAGGCACAGAAACACGGCGGCGAAAAGATCCTGACAAAAGATCCAACCACCCCCGTCATTTACATTTGCGACTGGAACCACAACACCAACGAACTCATTTGGCATGTCATTTATGGCGCATCGCGGGAAGATGCCAAGCTGACGGTCGCGGTGAACGCCTCGACGGGCGCATTTATCCGCGTGGAGAAGTAGGATTGCGCTCGCGCGTTGGCCTTAGACAAAGCCGCAAGAAAAACAAAACCACAGTGGGATTTTATTTTGGCTGTTCCGCCTGCTTCATTTGGTCTCGATCGAGGCAAAGCGGCACAGCGCGCTGGCGGGAGCGATTGGGCTCCTCAGCTGCGCTCACTTCGTCTCGGTCTTAAGCCGCGCAAGCGCTTTCTGCGCTTCCGAAGACTGCGGCCCGTGTGGCAGAATCCTCAGATAACTTTCATACTCAGCTCGCGCATCGTCGAGAATTCCCAACTTCTCCAAACACACCGCCAGCCGGATCGTTGCAGTCGCGTCATTATCTTTGTAGCGTAAGGCCTCGCGGTAACGCTCCTCGGCGGCGTGATAATTCTTGCGCTTGAAATAAAAGTCGCCCACCTCAACGTTTTTCGCGGCCTTGTGCGGATCCCAGCTATGCAATTCCGTGATCCCACCCGGGCTCAACGAGGCAGCCTCCGCTTCCGCAACCGCCGCCGAACTCTTCGGATGAACCTTGGCGTCGTTTGCCGGAGGATTTAAATCGAGCTGCGTATCTTTGCTCGAGCTTTCTCCTGCGCCGGTATCCAGGTCGTCGGCCCGCACGCGATCTGAGCGTGGAGGCTCCAGACTTCGCGCATTCTTCTTCGCTGCATCGTTCTTGGCAGCATCGTTCTTGGCCGCATCGTCATTCGCAGTCGCAGAATTTCCCGGACGATCCTCTGGAAAACTCTTATCCCGGCTCAACCCGTCAGCAGGCGCTGGACTTTCAGCGGGAGCCGGCGGCGTTTGCGCCGGCTGCTGCTGCGCCCAAACCGCGCCAACCGATCCAACCAGCAGTACTATCCACAACCAAAATCGCATACCCCTATTTTAGCGCGGGAAGAAAGACGCTCCACCAAAAAATACAGGCCGCTCAGGGGGAGGCATCGAGCGGCCTGCTTGGCGAATCCTCCGGGGAAGAGGCAAAATTCTTGCTAGGACTACATAGACGAAGGATTCATCTGCCCAGTTGTCGTCGGCGTTGCTGGCTGCGTGCTGTCACCGACGGTGTTCGTCATCAAGCGAACATCCACGCGGCGGTTGTCGGCGCGGCCCTGACTGGTCTTATTCGACTCCACCGGCTTATCTTTGCCCAGACCGATTACGTAAATCTTGTGCGCCGGTACGTTGTACTTCGCGGCCAGATACTGAATCACCGCGTCCGCGCGCCGCTGGCTCAAATCGTAGTTGTAGTCAGCCGAACCCACGGAGTCCGTGCTGCCCTCGAGAGCAATAATGTAGCCGCGAGTGCTGGCAATCGAACCACCCAACTGATCCAGCGCTTCCTTCGCCTTCGGCGTCAAATGATCCTGATTGAAACCAAACTTGACCGACGTTTCAGCCACAGGATGGTAGTTATCCAGGTTCGCGACCGTGTTGGTCAGCATGCCCACGCGATTGTTGGCCGCGTCCGCCATTTGCTGCGCCGACGTTGCGGACTGGTTCGCCGCTTGCGCCTTCTGTTCCACATCCGCTGTCTTGGCGTTCACCGCCAGAATGCCGGCCTGCGCCCGGGCATCGACGTCCTTGATGTCCTTGCTGTTCTTCGCCGTCATGTCATCCAGTTCGTTGGTCTTATTGATCAGCGGCGTGGTTTCTTGCTTCACGTAGTTCTTGGTGGTACAGCCCACCGTGGCCGCCATGCCGGCTGCCAGCAGAATCGATAACGAAGTGCGGGTCATATGCATATGGAAGACGCTCCTTAAAGTTCTTGTCTCACCGCGCCCGGGTTCTCCCTCGCGCAAAATCCTCAAGCGCTACAGGCCTTGGCAGAGCTTGAACTTCCTCAACTCTCGCCTACTACTTTTGCACGGCAGGGGCCAGTTTGCCATACAGGAAACTCCCGACATAAGTATATCTGTTTTCAGCCACTTGCAGCATTAAGCTGTGGAAAGAACCGTAACTAACTAGAGTCCGGGCAACGCAAACCCCACATGGGGCATGGAATTTTTATACGGTGGGATTCGAGCGCCGTGCCTCTGCCGCCGCGAATAACCCTTGCGCGACGAGACGTCACCAGGCCCACCCTTGACTGCCGCCAAATGCCGAAGGAATCGCTGCTTCCCCTCCTTGAATTTCACCTCATCGAGCTGCTCTCTAACAATCCGAGCCATGGGCAACCCTGTGATTCGCGATCTGTTCTTCAACCAGCGAAAGAGATCGTCAGTCAGCCGAATGTTTATCGAGCGGGTCATAGTTCACGCGTCATAGTCCATTGGAACACACGACAGTGCGCACTCCTCACTTCCAAATATCCGCAATCGCCGTAGCCTCGCGATCCCCCGACGCCATCGGCTCCAGGCCAAAGTTATCCTCGATCGTGCGCAACAAGTCGTAGTGCGTGTAGCGCCGGTCGAGCACTTTGGGATCCTGATCCTTCGCCTCCTTCACCATATCCCCGAGAAAGAGCGTGTAAATCTTGTTATCGGCATTGTGTTCGGATTCGTCAAACGTCACCACCACCAGCGTGCCCTTGCGCAACTTCTGCGGAAAGGTTTTGTCGAGAAACGCGCTCACCCACGCGCTGGCAACGCCAACATTCGTGTTGTGCCCGTCGTTGTTCATATTCGGAGAATAAAAGGAATACGCCACCAGCCCGGCCTTCGCATCCCTCACAAAGAAATTGTCGTCGATCCCCAGCAGACTGTTGCCCTTGGAGGAATCAACCCGCACCACGCGGTCACACCATTTTTCCTGCACCTCGCGAAAACTTATGAAAGGCACATGCCTTCGTGCGTAGTCACCTTTCTTGCTGCTCGGAAGATGCTGGTCATCAATTCGAAATGGGCAATTTCCCTCGGGCAATTCTTCGGCGTAGTTCTTGAAATCCAAGCCAGCAGCGACAAGTCGATCCGCGATGGTTTGGTGATCCGCGTCGTTGGGAAAGTTGACTTGCCGGTCGGCGAGAAAGCGTATGCGGCGGTGAATTCCAAAATCCGTTCCGGCCACCATGGCCAGATAGTTCGGGTACGAAGGATGAAACAGCGCGTGGAAATTCGAAAAACTTGCTCCCTGCACCGCCAGTGCAGCAAGATTTTTGTCTTTGATCGCAGCCTCGTAGTCGCCATTTTCCAGCACGATGATGACTACGCGGTCGAAGTGGTGCGACTTAGCTTTCGCCGCAGCCAGCGCGGCATCATCCTTTTTTTCCTGTGCCGGACGCGCCGCCTCATCCTTATTGGATTGCGCTGGATTGGTTACCTGCGCGGGCCGGCTCGTTTGCACGCTATTCGTCGACTGCCCGCCAGAACCAATCGCCGCAGCAAAAAACACGGCTCCCACAAGACAGATCGAAAAAACCATTATCCGCATATGCCGTGAACGCCGTCTCACTCGCTTAACACCATGCTTATTCGACATTCTTGTAACAGATTCGCACACTCGCTCATCGAATAGAATACAAAGATCGCCCTACAGCATCGTCGCCCAAATGGATCTACCCCAGAAAATCCGCACCATCCCCACCGAGCCCGGCGTCTATCTCTACAAGAACGCTGAGGGCGAAATCATCTACGTGGGCAAGGCGAAGAACCTGCGAAGCCGCGTGGCCAGCTACTTCCACGAAGGCCGCTGGGAGGATTCGAAAACCGGCACCCTAGTGCGCGAAGCAGTCGACGTCGACTACATCGTCGTCCGCAACAACAAAGAGGCGCTCGCGCTTGAAAATAATCTCATCAAGCAGCGCAAGCCGCGCTTCAACATCCTGCTGCGCGACGACAAGACTTACCCATACGTGAAGCTCACGCTGGGCGAGCGCTGGCCGCGCGTCTACGTCACCCGCCGTCTGCGCAAAGACGGCGCTGTCTACTACGGACCATACTTCCCCGCCAACCTCGCCTATCGCATCGTCGATCTAATCCACCGCAATTTTCTGATTCCCTCCTGCAAAGTCGACCTCACGCGTTTTCATCCGCGGCCGTGCCTGCAGTACTACATCAAGCGCTGCCTCGGACCATGCGTGAAAGACTTGACCACTCCCGAGGCATATCAGGAAGCAGTCCGCGACGTGAAGCTTTTTCTTGAAGGCCGCCCGACCGACCTGAGCAAATCGCTGCACACCCGCATGGAGCAAGCCGCCACGGCGCAGGAATACGAGCGAGCCGCCCGCTATCGTGACCTGATCTCCACGGTCGAGCAGTTGCAAGAGCGCCAGCGCATAGCCGCCGCCGAAGGCGACGACGCCGACGTCTTCGGCTATCACTACGAAAACGGCATGCTAGCCGTAAATCTATTTCACATGCGAGGCGGCCGTGTAGTAGACCGCCGCGAATTCTTCTGGGAAGACCTGCCGGAAGTAATCACAGAACCTGTGGAGACGGAGTCAGACCGTGTGGGGACGGACGCATTCGTCCGTCCAGGCGAGCGCAGCGAGCCGCCCCCCTCCACGAATCCCTTTAACCCCGGCGAATTCTTCTCCGCCCTTCTGAAGCAGCTCTACATCGGCCAGCCCTACGTGCCGCGAAATCTCTACGTCCCGGTTGATTTCGAAGATCGTGACGAACTCGAGGCCTTGCTTTCCGAGCAGGTCGCAAGCGGCAACGCCCGCGCCGCGCTGGTTCACATCCTGGTTCCGCAGCGCGGCGACAAGCGCGCCCTCATCGATCTGGCCGGCACCAACGCGAAGCAATCCTACGATCAGCGTTTCCGCGTGCTCAAGCCCAACGCCAAAGCCATCCAGGAAGAGTTGCAGGATGTTCTCAGCCTGCCCGAACTGCCCAAGCGCATCGAGTGCTTCGACATCTCGCACATTCAAGGCGCGGAAACAGTGGCCTCGATGGTGGTGTGGGAAGACGGAAAGATGAAGAAATCGGATTACCGCAAGTTCATCATCCGCACCGTCGAGGGCGTGGACGATTTCGCATCCATGCGCGAAGTAGTCACGCGCCGCTACAAACGCGTGCTCGATGAAAAGAAGCCGATGCCGAGTCTAGTGCTAATCGACGGGGGTCTAGGACAACTGCACGCGGCAGCCGAAGCGCTGGAGTCGCTCGAGATCATCAACCAGCCGCTGGCAGCCATCGCCAAGCGCGAAGAGATTCTCTACGTCTACGGCCAGGAAAAAGATCCCATCGCGCTCGATCATCACTCCCCGGTGTTGCACTTGATTCAACTCATTCGCGACGAAGCCCACCGCTTCGCCGTAACCTTCCACCGCAAACGCCGCCAGATGCGCGACCGCTCGACTGAACTCTTAGAGATTCCCGGCGTAGGCGAGAGCACGACCAGGCGTCTTCTAGAACACTTCGGCAGCCTCCAGGCAGTCAAGCAAGCCGACGCGTCCGCGCTCTCAGCAGTCGTAACCCAAAGTCAGGCAGAAACCATCAGCAATCACTTTCGGAAATAGTTGATTCTACTGGATAAGCTACAATGGCTGACTGATTTCATTGGACTTAGCTCGTCGGCGTAGTCGCCAACCTGGCCAGCCGACCCCAATCGCGGGCGAAACCCTGCCGCCAAATACTGTTTGCGGAGCCGCAAAGGCACCTAGGATCGACGATCGGGCGCGAGACGACCCGAAGCCCCACTGCGCGACTCGAATGCCCCCAGTAACCGGGAAACGGCACTAGCGTTCGTATTTCGCTTTGAGCTAATTGTGTACATACAATGCGTGCCGTTAACTTGCTGATTCTACTGGGCGTAATTTTAGGCGAAGCTAAGTCGTTGATTCTAACGAATCGACGCTTAAACTCATCCGGCCCTCGACTCCTCACACGCGTGGCAACTGGGGAAGAGCGTCAAAATGCACATCGCGGGCGCACAACACGAGCGAATGCTGCAGAACAAGGGCCGCGATCCACATACCGTTCGTCGGGATGGGAGTGCCTTGCTTCCGCAGTTGCCGAAAAATAGAAGCGTAATGATGCGTAGTCTGTTCATCGGCGTAGAGCACTCCGACGCCGGGCCTCATCAAAAGGCGCCGCAGCACTGCTTCGTTGCGCGGTCCTTGATTGCCCACGACAAATCCCGCACGCAATTCTCCCAGCACGATGAAGGGCAGCCAGACTTGGTCAGCCAGTTCGACCGTTTGGACGACGCCCACGTCGCCGCGGCACAGATCCGTGTAGCGGTTCGTGTCGAGCGCGAGCTTCACCGCCACATCTCTTCATCGATAACGTCCTGCGCAGCCAAGGCGCTGTCGAAGGCGGGATCTTCTCGCCAGGTGCCCGCAATGCCGGTGAGGTCGCGGCGCTTGATTCGTTCCCCGCTAACGCCAGCGCCGCGCGCCAGGGCTTCAATCGCTACTTCGTTCAGGCTCTTGCCCCGCTCGCGCGCGGCCCTGCGAAGCGCTTCGTCCAAAGCGTCCGGCACATTGCGAATGGTGTATTGCATGCATCTATTGTAGGCGTTGCAGGCACAAACTGCAAGCAGATGGAAATGATTGATTGAATGGGCGCTAAGTCAGTGACTCCGCCTACTGCGCCGGACTCGCGTTTCCCATGTCCAAGACAACCTTCCAGGTTCCGTCCTTCTGCTTCTTCCAAATGCTGGTGTATTTGCCGTGGTCGACGACTGTTTTGCCAAGTTTGTCCTTCGAGCTAAATTCAAACGTGCCATACGTGTAACCGAGATCGCCGGAGGCAGATATGTCGGCGCCCACGGGACTCCATGTGAGATGGTTATTGGTGTCGTCCAGAAATCCCATCGTCTTGGCAATGTTTGTTTTTCCTTGAATCAGTGGCGCTCCATTGGGCACTTCGACGGCATCGTCCGCGTAGTAGGAGAGATATCCCTGCGAGCCATGATCAGCCGCAGCCTTCATAAATTCGGCCTCAAGCCGGCGCAGCGTGTCGCCAGTGTCTCTTGATGGCTTAGAAGCGAAAGGGTGAGCACTGGGAAGCAGGATGAGTGTAGCCAGTACCATGGCAGCGATAACGAACAAAATTGACTTCATGCATCCTCCCGCGAGCAGCAGCGCATATTTTATCCGCAAAACCAGCCATGGCACAGAGGAACAAACCGATTAAGACAATCCCCCGCGAGCTGCATTATATTTGTGATCTTGACTTACCCCGTGTTCCTCCGTGTCCTCCGTGTTTAGGATTTTTGCCTTTTTGCTAAACTGCTAAATATCCAATGAAGAGCCTAACAACTCTAGCAGCCGCACTGTTGCTGTCGACGCTGTCGGCACAAACGACACCGCTACCCGATCAAGCCACGCCGCAGGAAAAGCATTTACGCAACGTGCACCAACTCACCTTCGGCGGACAGAACGCCGAAGCCTATTTCTCCGCCGACGGCACCAAACTGATCTTTCAGTCCTCCCACGGCGACGTGAAGTGCGATCAGATTTTCATCATGAACATCGACGGCAGCGACCAGCACATGGTCTCCACCGGCAAGGGACGCACCACCTGCAGCTACTTCTATCCCGACGGAAAAAAGATTCTGTACGCGTCCACGCACCTGGCCAGCCCCGAATGTCCGCCGCGCCCAGATTTCTCGAAGGGATACGTGTGGGGCGTTTATGCCGGATACGACATCTTCACCGCGAATCCCGACGGCTCTGACCTGAAGCAACTCACAAATACTCCCGGCTACGACGCCGAGGCAACAATTTCGATCGACGGAAAAAAGATTGTCTTCACTTCCCTGCGCAACGGCGACCTAGACATTTATTCGATGGACGCCGACGGCAAGCACGTCAAGCAACTCACGCACGAACTCGGCTACGATGGCGGCCCATACTACTCGCCCGACCGCAAGTGGATCGTTTATCGCGCCTATCATCCTCAGCGCGAGGAAGAAATCCGCGACTACAAAGAGTTGCTGGCGCGAAACCTGATCCGGCCTACATCGCTTGAACTATGGATGATGAAGGCCGACGGCAGCGCCAAGCGCCAGATCACAAAGCTCGGCGCCGCGAGCTTCGGCCCGTCATTTCTGAACGACGGCAAGCGCATCATTTTTTCTTCCAACTACGACCCGGTGACGCACGACAAGGGCGGCGAGGGCAACTTCGAACTTTGGCTAATCAACTCCGACGGCAGCGATCTCGAGCGCATCACCTACAGCGACGGCTTCGACGGCTTCCCCATGTTCAGCCCCGACGGAACAAAGCTGGTGTGGGCCTCAAACCGCAACGCCAAAGCGCCTCACGAAACCAACATCTTCATCGCAGATTGGGTACCGTAGGAAATTGCTGATTGCTGATTTCGGACTGTCGATTTCAGAATGGATCCAGCTCTTCTCCGCGTCCTCCGCGGCCTTTCTTCGCGAACTCCGCGGTTAAAAGCTCTTTCTACGCAGCTTCCAACCGTCAATCAAATTTAGATTCTTTAGATAGAAACTGTTGGAACCTGCTCCCCTCATTGTCTGACGCTTGCAGCGGACTTGATGATCTGCGACCAGTTTTCTGGCGCGCAAACCAAATCACAACGGCAATCATCCCGCACCAGCCCAGAGCGCGAACCACTGCGGCAATCGTGGTGTCGTAATCAAGCACGCCGAGGCTCGAAAAGATTGTGTTGAAGTCGTGTTTCGCAAATTCAGGGTCGCCAGTTGTGACCAGCGGCAGAACCATTGCTCGCGCGTCGGCCATGTAAGTTGCGGTGTAGAGCCAATTCTCGAAGAAGAAAAACAGGCAAAAGACGAAGCCCGCGGTTTCGCGTTGCGAAAAGAAGTACACGGCCAGAAGCAACGGGACCAGCCACTGCAGTAACGTCCCTCCCCAAAGGCAGAGCGTGGGGCCGAACCAACTGAATAGGTTGTGGCCGCCTTCGTGAACGATGAGATTGGCGCTGTCGATGAAAAGAAATCCACCATGCGCGGAGAACGCATAGGCGAGAAACGCGACGTAGAATACCATCCACGCCCACAGCGCCGGCTGCGAAACCGGCTTCCAGGGCTCGTCGTACCCCAGTTGATCCAAGATTGAATACAGAAAATCGCGCATGAGTTAGCCTGACGGAAATTTTAGGATAAGGGGCTGGTTGCTGCAGGTTACGAAGGTCAGCGTTGCATCGAGCGGACGCGAGCAAACGTTTTTGCTACATTGGTCTCCGGTTTCCAGAAAGGATCGATGAAATGAAGGCCGAAGCGAACAATGGCGCGTTGATCGTCACAGGTGCAAGCCGCGGGATCGGCGCCGCGATAGCAAAACTCTCGGGTGAGCGCGGGTTTTCAGTCGCGGTGAATTTTGCCGCAAGCGCGGCGGAAGCCGACGCGGTTTCTGAACAGATCATCTCTGCGGGCGGACGCGCTCACGCGATTCAAGCTGACGTTTCACGCGAAGAAGATATCGTCCGTCTGTTTGAGACGGCGGAGCGCGAGTTAGGGCCGATCAAGGCTCTCGTCAATAATGCCGGAATCACTGGCGGATTTTCCCGCGTAGATTCGGTGAGCGCCAGTACTCTCGCGCAAGTGATGGCGGTAAATGTTACGGGAGCGATCCTGTGCGCACGCGAAGCAGTGCGCCGCATGTCAACCCGGCACGGCGGAACCGGCGGCGTGATCGTGAATATTTCTTCGCGCGCAGCGCAGACTGGATCCGCTGGAGAATGGGTGCACTACGCGGCATCCAAAGGTGCGATCGATAGCTTCACGATTGGGCTGGCGCGCGAGGTCGCAACTGAAGGCATCCGGGTAAATGCAGTAGCTCCGGGGCTGATCGAGACCGGGCTGCATGCCGCGAACGGCGCGCCCGACCGGCTGAATCGACTTACGGTGACCATTCCGATGCAAAGACCGGGCATGCCGCTCGAAGTGGCGGAAGCAGTGCTGTGGCTGCTCTCGCCCGCGGCTTCCTACACCACGGGCGCTATTTTGGAAGTCGGCGGCGGCCGCTGATTCGCATCACCGCTTCGCGTTGCGGTCCGGTGTGCGCGCCATTTGTAGTGCGCCATTCACGGGGTCGACAATTTCCCGGTTCAGCGCAAGCCGCGGATCAATGGCACCAACTTCACTGCGGAACATTTCGCGCACTCGCGAGGAGTGACGAAAAACGCCTCCCGCCATTGCGAGCGCAACCGTATCGCTGCTCTCCGCAAATAGCTGGCGCACCACGATTCCAGCAAGTTGCGCCAGTTCCCTGCCGGCTTGCGCGAGCACGCGCTGGGCGACGCCATCACCCGCATCCGCAGCGGCCAGGATCGCGGGCAACAACTTCGCGAAGTTCGGAGAGGAGTTGGCGTGGCGTATCAACTCGTCGAGAGATTGAAGGACCCACGCAGCTTTCATTTCTCGGAAGAGCGGTAGAGATTGGGCTGTCTCTGGAGCATTCTCACTACGCTCGGCATTTGCCTTCGCTTCGTCGATCTCGCGCAGCAGCGCGACGACCGCGGCGCACCCGATCCAGTGGGCCGAGCCTTCATCGGAAATGGCGTAGCCCCAGCCTCCGGCGCGTGCGGTTCTGCCTTGCGCATCGCGGCCGTAGGCGATCGATCCAGTACCGGCAATGACGATCACACCTGGGCCCGCGCCAAAAGCCGCTGCCAGCGCGATCTGCATATCGCCCACAACCTCGACTTCACCTGAGACGATCTCCGCCACGATTTTGTGAACAACGCTGGCAACCTCTTCGCGGCCGGCACCCGCGACGCCAACACAGGCGCGCTGAACTTGCCGCGGATCGATTTTCGCGGCAGCGCACGCTTCTTTTATGGCCTCAAGCAGTGATTCTCCCGCACGTGCTTCCCCGACCCGAGTGATGTTGCTGGGCCCGGCTGTAACCGTAGCGAGCAGTGACGATTCGTCGCCCACAGCGCAAGCTGTCTTACTGCCGCCGCCGTCGATGCCCAGGTAGTACGCCACGCGATTAGTTCTATCACAGCGCAGTTCTCAGTTCTCAGGCCGTTACGACATGCTTGCCCGGGTTCGTTGCAGGAGGTCCATAAAGACGCACTCGCGCGAGCCGCGACTTGCCGCCATAATCAAATGTGGACCAAATATGAAGATCGAAATATCGGAACTCAACAATCACGGGGACGCGCGCGGCTTCAGTTTCTCGCCTCCAGCCGAGGCGCTCGACTTTCTGGGACGGATTGCGGATATGCACTTGGCCTCGACCAAGCCGGGTGCGGTGCGGGGCAACCACTTTCACATACGTAAGCGCGAGGCCATCGTTTTCTTGCCGGGTGCAGCCTGGTCGCTGCACTGGGATGAAGGCGAGGGCACCGCAACCCGCCGGCACACTTTCGTTGGCAGCGAAGCCGTGCTGGTGCTGATTTCGCCGGGCGCGTCGCACGCGGTGCGCAATGACGGCGACGCTACCCTGTGGCTCGTGGCCTGTTCGTCGGAACCTTACGATCCCAAGGAAGTTGTGGCACGAAAAGTTGTGTAGCGCCTTCGGGAATAAAGATGGGCCTCGACAGACTCGATTTCGCGATCATTGCTCTCTATCTCGTCGGGATAACTTTATTCGGGCTGCGCTTTCGCAAGCGGCAGCGCTCGCTGCGCGATTACTTTCTCGCCGGGCGCGATATTCCGTGGTGGGCGATCGCGCTTTCCATTGTTGCGGCCGAGACCAGCACGCTCACCATCATCAGCATCCCCGGCCTCGCCTACGACACCAACCTCACTTTTCTTCAGGTGGTGATGGGATATCTGGTGGGACGCGTGGTGATCAGCTTTGTGCTGCTGCCGCAGTACTTTCGTGGCGATCTCTACACGGCCTACGAGTTGATTGAACGCCGCTTTGGACGCGGCTTGCGCTCGCTGACCGCGGGATTGTTTCTGCTGACACGCGCGGCGGCCGAGGGAGTGCGTGTGTATGCCGTGTCGATCGTTGTGGCTATCGCGCTGGGAACGGGCGAGGTCGCTTCCATCGCGATCATCACTGTTTTGACGCTCATCTATACATTCGAAGGCGGACTTGCTGCGGTCATCTGGACCGACGTGGTGCAGACTGCAATCTATGTCAGCGGAACGCTCGTCGGCCTGTGGACAATTCTGCATCTCGTTCCCGGAGGATGGACGGCGATTCACGCTGCAGCCGCCAGCGCGGGCAAACTGCAGGTGTTCGACTTCACTCCCAATTTCTGGCTGCCTTATACGTTTTGGGCAGGCGTGATCGGCGGGACGTTTTTTATTACCGCCAGCCACGGCACAGACCAACTCATCGTGCAACGCCTGCTGGCGGCGAGAAGCCAGAAGCAGTCGATCGCGGCGCTGCTTTCAAGCGGCGTCGCAATTCTGTTTCAGTTTGCGCTGTTCCTGATCGTTGGCGTAATGCTCTGGGCCTACTATCGCGTACCGTCGGCGAACTTCGTCAAACCGGACCGCATCTATCCCATGTTCATCGTCAGCCGCATGCCGCATGGAATTTCCGGGCTGTTGATTGCCGCGATTCTGGCTGCGGCGATGTCGAACTTGAGCGCGGCTCTGAATTCGCTTTCGTCGAGCACCATCATGGATTTCGTTTTGCACTTCCGTCCGCAAACGGATGAACGCGGGCGCATCCGCCTGTCGCGGCTGGCGACCATCGGCTGGGCGATTGTTCTATTTGGTCTGGCTGTGCTGGCGCTGCAAAAAGTTGGGCGCGTTGTCGAAGTGGGATTGCAAATTGCTTCGGTTGCTTACGGCGCGCTGCTCGGGGCCTTTCTTCTAGGCGTGTTGACCAAGCGCGCCAATCAGCGCGGCGCGATGGTCGGAATGCTGTTTGGATTCGGAATCGAACTGTATCTGTGGCGCTCGCATGTCCCGTGGACGTGGTGGGTGATGATTGGAACGATGGTGACGTTCGTGGTTGGATACGCAGTGAGTTGCCTTGCGGCAAGATGGGTCTGACGTATACTGCTCACTCCAACCATGCCGGAGTTGACCACTACTCGTCCGGAACTGGCCCGCGATCTGGGCGTTAGCCACGCTTCTGCCGTGGTGGTTGGCACTATTATTGGCAGCGGAATTTTTCTTGTTCCTGCCGAGATGATGCAGGCTGTGGGTTCGGCGAAGCTGGTGTATCTGGCTTGGCTGGTGGGCGGGCTGTTGTCTTTCTTTGGCGCGCTCACCTACGCCGAACTTGGAGCGATGAAGCCGCAGGCTGGCGGCGAATATGTTTATGTCCGCGACGCTTACGGACCACTGGGCGGATTTCTCTATGCGTGGACTTGGTTCGTTATCGCCAAACCTGCATCGGTGGCTACGATCGCTACTGGGTTGGTTCGCATTCTGGGCACGTTTCCGATCTTTTCGTTTTTTCCTGACAACGCCTTCACTATTCCTTTGTCTGTTACTTGGGGACAGCTTGTCGCTATCGCCGCGGCCATTCTTATTTCTGTTTTGAATTATCTTGGAGTTAAGAAGGCCGGTGAGTTTCAGCTTGTGTTTACGGTGTTGAAGGTAGCAATCATTCTGGGCATAGTGGTGGTCTGCTTCAGCGGAGCGGGGAGTGCACCCGGACGCGGCTGGAGCAATTTTGCTACGACTTTCACAGGTGCGAAGGGCGGCATTGCCGGCTTCATGGCGGCACTGGTCGCGGCGCTGTGGGCGTATGACGGGTGGAACGATCTGAACATGGTTGCCGGCGAAGTGAAGCGGCCGGAGAGGAATATTCCGATTGCCCTGATTGCCGGCGTGGCTACTGTTGGCGTGTTGTATGTGCTGGTGAATGCGGGCGTGCAATATGTGTTGCCGGCGAATGTGATTGCGGCTTCGCCGCGGCCTGCTTCGGACGCGGTCGCTCTCGTGATGGGAAGCCTGGGCGCGAGCATTGTGTCTGCGGGCATGGCGATCTCGATGCTGGTCACGCTAAACGGCACGATTATGAGCGGCGCTCGCGTGCCTTTTGCCGTGGCTCGCGATGGATATTTTTTCTCGGCGCTGGCTGAAGTGCATCCGCGGTTTCATACGCCGACGGGGGCGATTGTGTTGCAGGCGGTGCTGTCGATTATCCTGCTGCTGCTGGGAGCAAATTTCCGGCAGCTTTTTTCTCTGGCCATTTTTGCGGAGTGGCTCTTTTACATGATTGCCGGGAGCACGGTTTTTGTTTTTCGGTGGCGCAATCCCGATGCGGTGCGGCCTTATCGAATGATTGGCTATCCGGTCGTCCCTGCGCTTTTTATTGCTGCGGCTGCCGTTCTTCTTTACTACACCTTTCGCAGCGACTGGCCGAATTCCTTTTATGGCCTGCTCGTTATTCTGGCCGGCGTGCCGGTGTTCTGGTGGTTCCGATCAAAAAAATTGCGGATCGGATCCGCTTAAATACCTGTAATCAACGACTTACGGCGAATTGATCCGCGGTCGATCTGGCTAAAATCATGATTCTAAGGAACTTGCCCGTAAAATATTGCGGACAAAGGAGTTAGGTGCATCGCTCCAGCGTAAGTCCTTTAGAATCAGAGCGGCGATTTCTGTCTGGACTGAAAACAGCCGATCTCACAGCTAAAATGCTGTGCGGAAAGGACTTGTCCTGCACTCGCTTCAATTTTCAAAGAACGGATTTGCAACGGGATTCCCCGCGCTGGACGATTCTCTAACGAAGGGCGGGCTGCGCGCAAGGTCAGATGTCACAATGGGGCTGTGGAAATGTTCGGGAGTGGTGATCTTTTGAGTCGTTCGTGGAGCGTAAGACTGAAAACGCCTTGGCTGTCGGCTCCCCGGTGCGCACCCTTCGAAATCGCGAAGGGTGCGGCAGCCTTAGTCGCAGTATTATCAGCTGGGAAAAACCAAGAGCGAGCCAGCCCCGCAGTAGTTACGGCGCATACATGGTGGCCGCGATTTCTCTTCCGCCAATGGACCCTGTGATCGTTGCCTGTGCATCGGGTTCGCGACTGTCGAACGTAACGGTCAACTGGCCATTTTCGCCTGCGGGGCCCGCTACGGAGACCTGCCCGTTCACCGCGCCGGGTTTGTAGTAGTTCCATGTGAACTGGCCACTCACAGCAACATCGCTGGTCCAGCGAACCTGATCCATGGTGAATAGAGATGTGCTGCCGGAAGCATCACTGACGTAGTTCCAGGTACCTCCACGCAAGCCGACGCCGCTGCCGCTGTAGTTGGCCCAATACAAATCCAACACATCTCCGAGCGCGTAGGCTGCGGCGGCGGCGACGCGGAGATCGGTCGCCGTGCCCTGATTCCCCGGCAGCGCGGTTGGTGGATCGAGTTGCGAGGCGGCGGTGGCGAACTTTGGCACCAGGCGGACTTCCGCGATTTTCGCAGCGCAGGAAGTATCGCCGGGGTCGAGATCTGCCAGGAAGAGCCGCACTAATGCCTGCGCGCAATTGTCTTCATCGCCGATGGCGCTCACATGGAAAGTGTTGTGGGTTATGATCTGCCGGGCATGGTCGTATTCCTGCGCTGAGGCTCGACCTTCCAGTACGGGGGTCAGCGTATCCATGTCGCCATTGAGCACCAGCACTGGGGCCTGCGTAAACTTCGCTCCCGGAGGAACGGGTTGGTCCGGCGGATACGCGGGCGATGGAACCGGCCAGGTGATGCATTGATCGAGCAAACTGTAATCCAGCGGCACCGCGTCGTATTCTGCCAGCGTGAACGGATAATAGATGTTCGGGCTCGTCTGTTGCTCAAGCAGGAACGACACGTCGCGCTGGGCGGTCCGCTCCCCGGGCGGTGAAGTCATGTTGTAGATCTGCGGATAATCCTGGCAATTCACGGCAAGATACAGACCGTTGCTGTCATCCTCAGGGTTCGATCCTGGGCTGCCGGAAAACGAAGCCGCTTCGTTCTCGGAAATCAGCCGCAACAATGGCAGAGCGTCTCCGTTGTCTTGAAGCGCACGCACTGCGGGGTCGGTCTCGCGGGTTACCGGATAATACAATGCGTCGGATGTGCTGAGGTAGGCGAGGCTGACCGGGTCGATGGTCACGGTGCGCAGTGTGCCGTCGCCATCCTGCGCAATTCCCTGGATCGGGTTCGCGCGCACCCGCTGCACCATCGCGGTGAGACGATCCATCGCAGTACCCGGCAGATCGGCGCAATCCTCCGCGCGCTGGCACGCGGTGTTGAAGGCGTAGCGCATGGCGACGCCAACTTCGGGCCACCAGGCGCTCTGGTCCTTCACTGGGTACGCGCCATCAAGAACAAGCGCGCGCAGTCGCTGGGGGTGGCGCGCAGAGTATGTCTCGCCAAAAAATGTTCCGTAAGAATCGCCGTACAGGTCGATCTGTCCAACGCCGAGGGCGCTCAGAATCGCATCAAGATCGTCGGCGGCGAGGCCGGTGCCGTAGAGGTCGGAAGTATCGCCGAGCAACGTGCCGCACTGGATGATCGCAGCCTGCCCGAACACGTATTCATTCTGCGTCGCAGGGCAGTCTATGGGCTGCGAATAACCGGTGCCGCGCGAATCCATCATGATGACGTCATGACGCGCACGCAACGGCCCTGCCAGCGCGAGGAAACCATCGCGCGAAAAGGTGCTGCCCAGGCCAGGGCCGCCTTCCTGAAACACGATCGGTTCCAGCGGTTGCTGCGTGGTGTCGGTGTGAGGGTCCAGTTCAAAGTGGATTTCGATCGTCCCCGGCACGGCGCCGGTTGGATCGAGGGCGCGAGGCAGAGTACCGCAATATGCCTCGGGAGCGTAGGAACAAGGCTCAAGCGTTACCGAGCCCATGACGAGCTGCGCCGGCACCGCAACGGAAGGTTGATTCTTGGGTTGAGGGTGTTTGCGCACAGGGAGTCCAGAAGCTCGGGCAGGCAATGCGAAACAGAACAATCCGAGCAAGACCGCCCCGGCTCGGTGCAGTCTTGGTTTCCGTTCGAAAAACGTCCCTGGTTCCATCGCCGACGATTCTGCACTTGAGTGTCCAGGCCCGTCAACGTGAAAGATTGTGCACACACTCCACCCGTCGCGAAAAGCCTAAGGCCGCGCCCGGTTGAGCCAACATTACGGCTCAACCGAACGCGGCCTATTATTTTCCAACCGATACGAACTTTACAGTGAGCGCAGGAAGTCGACTAGATCCTGCTGATTCGTCTTGCTTAGGTTGTTGAAGTTGACGACGGTCTGGTTCGCTTCTGACTGCACGTAGCTGGTGTTGGCCACGCTGTAGTGATCTTCGATGGCAGTCACGATGTTGGCGGTTCGGCCATCGTGCAGGAACCAGAGGCGTTGCCCAATGCCCCAGAGCGGCGCGGTGCGGAATTCATCCGGCCCCGCCTGCCCCTGCGGCAGACCATCGGCCAGCGCAGGCCCCATGTGGTGCACGATCAGATCCGAGTAAAGATTGATGGTGATGGCGTTCAACGCAGGCCGTGACGTCGCTGGCGTCGTGAACGAAGTCGTGTGGCAGTAAACGCAACCGGCGTTGGTGAACTGCGTCTTCCCGTTCTTGGTCGCGCTGCTGGAGGGTCCGGGAGTCGGCGGCGCCAGCCACTGAGTAAAGTACTCTGTGCGCGAGTAATCGCCGGGGAACATTTCGGTCAGGATTCCCGGTGTGAAGTTGGTGACAGTCTCCGGTACAGGGTTGAACAGGCAGCCCGCCGTCTGGTTGATCTCAGTGGGGTAAGTCTCGTTGGTGACGCCCATTTCCACGTTCATTTGCAGGGCGGACATCAGCAGCGTGGAGCGCACCTGCGCCTTCCAGCCGAAGCGCTGGATGCTGCCATCGTTGCCGCTGTAATTCGGGTGTCCTGTGATCCCCAGCGACGCCTTCTCGGTGAGGTTCGAATTCATGTTGTCGATGATGGCGATGTTGCGCACCACTTCGATGAGCCCATCGCCGTAGGTTGGAGGCACCTGGCGAAGGACAAGATTGCCATCGGTCGAAGCCTGGCTGAAGTTGGGCTGAGCAAGCGTGCAACCCGGAGCGTCCTTGCGGCCCTGTATGGTGAACAACTGATGTACGTTGCCATCAGGGATGGTCGTTCCCGGCTGGTTGATGAAGCGTGCTTCGAGGATCGGACCGGTAGAAGTTTCAAAGAACGGCATGGAGTTGCTGGCGCCGTTGTATTGGTAAACGTTGAATAGAGGGTTGCTTGGCGGGCTCGATCCGCCGACCGCCGGATAGGCGTGGCAACTGGCGCAGGAATTGGAATTGAAAACCGGGCCCAGTCCGCCATCCGTGGGAGACGTTACGACCACGTCATGGACGCGGTCGAATTCCGCGGTGATGCTGGGCTCAATCTGCACTTCGTTGGCGCTGAGCGTTCCGAGGAAGCCGCCAGCAGTGGCCGGCAGCGGCCGGGGACCGGGGTCCGTCGCCGTGGGGCAGGGCGATGGCGTACACGTCCCGCCTTTCACAGATTTCGGCAAGAAGGTCGTCGCGCCCGCCGCTAGCAGCAGCAACAGGGCCAGAGGAAGAATGCTCTTCAACCACTTATGCTTGCTGAGTTGAGCCTGCACTCGATTCATTTTCGTCCACAATGACATAGCAGTCCCCTTAATATTCGTCATGCCGAAGTCTTACAGCGAGCGCAGGAAGTTGATTAAATCCTGTGCCTGCGTATTCCCATCAGTTCCAACCGTCGTGGGCAGATTGTTGAAGTTGGTGATGACCGCGTTCGCCTCGGAGGCAGGATAGATGCCGTTGCCCACGCTGTAGTGATCTTCAATGGCGGTCACGATGTTGTTGGTGCGCGCGTCATGCAGGAAGAATTGACGCTGCCCAATGCCCCACAGCGGTGCGGTGCGGAACTGATCGCCGCTGGCCGCGCCCTGCGCAACGTTATCCGCCAGGCCTGGACCCATGTCATGCACCAGCAAGTCGGAATAAAGAGTCGCGGTCTGGTTGCTGAGGGCGGCGATCGAAGCGTTCGGCGTGGTGAAGGAAACGTTATGGCACATATTGCAGCCGATGCTATTGAAAACCGCGAGGCCGTTGGTGGTGGAGGTGGTCGGCGCCACAGGCGTTGGCGGCTGCAGGAAGCGCATGAACAGCGAGAAGCGCTCCAGATCGCCGGGGAAGTTCACCGGCAACTTGGGAGCTTCACCGGTATCGTTGCGATCATCGGGAACGCCCTTGGTCTTGTTGGTTCCGGGCGGCACTGGGAACGGCGGCAGGCAGGACGGATAGGTTTCGTCGTTCTCACTCGGAAACGCTTCATCGCTCACGCCCTCTTCCACGGTGTAGGCTTCGCCCGAGAAGGTAATCATCGACTTGTGCTGCGCCTTCCAGCCGAAGCGCGCGATGGTGCCGTCGTCGGACTGATTCGGGTGTCCAGTAATTCCCAGCGAGGCCTTCAGCGGAAGGTTCGCATTCATGTTGGCGAGGATGGATGTTTCAGAAATCAGTTCCATCAGCCCTACACCATACGTGGGCGTTACCTGGCGGAAGATAATGTCGTTGGTCGATTGGGCTTGCGTGAAATTCGGTTGAACTTCCTGAGTGCAACCCGGAGCGTCGGTGCGGTTCGAAATCGTGAACATCTGGTGAACGCTGCCATCCGGAGTTACGCCGTCCGATAGATAAGGAAAGCGTGCGACCATCGTGGGCCCGTTGGTGGTGATGAAATACGGCATGGTGTTGGTGGCGCCCATGAGCTGGTAAATGCCGAACAGCGGATTGGTCGGCGAACTGGAACCGCCCACCGCAGGATAAGCGTGGCAACTATTACAGGAATTGGAATTGAAGCGCGGGCCCAGGCCGACGGTCTTTACCAACGGTCCGCCCGCCACGAAGTTCACCTCGGTGAAAATCTGCGTGAGACGTGTGGTGATCGCGTTCTGATTGGTGGTCAGCGCCGGATAAAAAGTGCCGGCGGCGGCAGGCAAGGGCCGCGGGCCCGGATCTACGGGACACGGGTTCGAGCCACATCCACCCGACTGTCCATGAGCCACGGTCGCAGGTCGCGAAATCAATAATGTGGCCGACAGGGCCATCAGCAGCGCCACAGTTAGAAAGATCGAGAGGCGTTGACCGGAACTAAGTCCTGAATTTGTCTGCATAGGAGAATCGTCAGTTCTGCGCATGGATTTCCAACCTGTTCTTAACAAGCGGTTCGGTCACAGCCGCTTACTTTGCGGCAGCTTTACGAGGATTTTTTTGGGGGAAAATCTTTGGCGCACGTATCTGCACGCCGAATGAATCTTAACGTATTACAGGCGACAAAACGTGTCAATGAGACAATCTTCTCCGTGCAGAATCTTGCATACTTAAGTAATGCCGCCCTAATGGACGTTTACCTTGTGGTGATCGCGTTGCAGCAGAAGATTATTATCCCGTCAATGGCACCTACGGGCCATTTACCGCCCGAGTGCCGCCGAATACGCTGTCACCAACAATTGATCGGGACGGAAACTTCCCGGCCTTCTGATCCGTTTTGCACCTTAGTCTTTGTCCCCCTAAGAAAAATTTCTCCCGGCAAAATGTTGGGAGACGCATGGCTCCCGACTGGGATTCGCATGAGGGCTTTCCGCTATGGCTCAATTGACCGGCTTTCCGCAACGAGAAGCAGAAAAGATACGTGTCCTGGCCGCAGACAACACCTCTATGAATACGCAATTGCTGGTGGAGGCGCTGGCGCGGGAAGGACAGTTCAGTGTCTCCGGGTCGGAATCAAGAGCCGCCGACATTCTCGCTCGCGTGAAGAGGGAACATCCGCACATCGCGCTGATTAGCGCCCGGCAGGGAGATAACGGCGGGGCGGGATTCACTCTGTGCCGCGAAATTCTTTCCGCTTCGCCCGCGACACGCGTGATTCTGCTGCTGGATTCTTCCGAACGTGCGCCTGTCATCGAGGCGTTTCGTGCCGGAGCCCGCGGTATTTTTTCCCGCACCGAATCTCTCAGGCTGCTCGCCAAGTGCATTCTCTGCGTTCATCAGGATCAGGTGTGGGCCGGCAGCCGTGAACTTCACTATCTGCTGGAAGCCCTCGCCGAGCCGACTCCCATCCGCCTCAACAATGCCAATGGAAATGCGCTGCTCTCCGCGCGCGAACTCGAGGTCGTCAGTTGCCTCGCCGAGGGTCTCACGAATCGCGAGATCGCCCAGCGCCTCACGCTCACCGAACATACCGTGAAAAACTATCTCTTCCGAATCTTCGACAAGCTCGGAGTTTCCAGCCGCGTCGAAGTCGTGCTCTATGCCTTAAGCGGCGGCGGCTTCACGCCTCGCGAATCAACTTCCCTTTCTCGCAACAGAAAACAAACCAGCCTCGCTCCGATCATGGACCGCGTTGCTCCGCCGGTCAACGCTGCTAGAAGCTTAAGCCGCTTCTCATAAACCGTTGTTGCAGTTCATATGTCGTTCGACATCTGTGATCCGTAGCCACGCTCGATAGAGTCCACTCATGGACTCTCACAAAATTGAGCGTCCTTTCGAGTCCCCCTTCGAGAGGTATTTCAAATGTTGTCCGCCGCATTTTCCCCGGCTCGGGATCGCCAGGCTTCTGATCGATCCGAGCATTTCCGACCATTCTCTTCAACCATCTCACGTTTTTTCTTCGCCTTGCTCATCGCTTTCTCGTTGAATAGCTTCGCTGCCATTTCCGCAGCGATCGAGCCCCAGGCAAAACCATCCAACAAAAGCTTGAAAATTTCCGGAACTCTTCCCGGCGGCGAGGTGGGAGTGACTTTCAGCGCCACCCTAACCGCCAGCGGCGGAACCGCTCCCTATACGTTCTCCATTTCCTGGGGAAAACTGCCGGCGGGCTTGTCTCTTGGCACAAAGACCGGAACCATCTCCGGCCAACCAACCGAAACGGGAACGTACAATTTCGGCATTCATGTCAAAGACTCCTCAGATCTAGCCATAGGAGAGGCCTTCGCGATCACCGTCGCCAAAGCACCCGCCGTCGTGGTGACCATCACTCCCGCGACCACCACCGTGGCCTCTGGCGCGTCCACGCAATTCACCGCGCTGGTCACCAACACATCCAACGTAGCTGTAACCTGGTCAGCTTCGCCAGGGACGATCTCCAGTACCGGCCTTTATCAGGCGCCTACCGTTACCTCCAATACCGCAGCCACTGTGACCGCGACCAGCGTCGCCGATGCTACGAAATCCGCGACGGCGGCAGTGACGGTAACTCCGCCTCCAGTCAGCATCACCACGACATCTTTGCTAACTGCGACTGCCGGCACTGCCTACTCGAGTACACTGTCTGCCACAGGAGGCAAGCTTCCCTACACTTGGACGCTCTCTTCCGGTTCCCTGCCCAGCGGAATCACCGTGCAGTCGGCCGGATCGATCTCCGGAACTACTTCGCAGACCGGCTCATTCACCGCCACCATCGAAGTCACAGATTCCTCGTCGCCGAAACTCACCTCGTCGAAATCTCTCACTCTCACGGTGAATGCTGCCGTGGCGATCACCATCACTCCCACAACTGCCAGCGTGGCCTCCGGCGCATCCACCGCGTTCACTGCCCTGGTAAGCAATACATCCAACGTGGCAGTCACCTGGTCCGCTTCTCCGGGAACGGTCTCCACCAGCGGCCTGTATCAGGCGCCCACAGTCACGTCCGACACCGCAGCCACCGTGACCGCCACGAGCCAGGCTGACACAACCAAATCCGCAACGGCTTCGGTCACGATAACTCCGCCGCCAGTCAGCGTTACGACGACATCCTTGTCGAGTGCGACCGCGGGCGCGGCCTACTCGAACGCCTTAACCGCTACGGGAGGCACCACTCCGTATGCCTGGTCACTCTCTTCCGGAACGCTGCCCACCGGGATCACAGTGCAGTCGTCGGGATCGCTTTCCGGAACCACCACGAAGACTGGCACCTACAACATCAGCGTCGAGGTCACCGATTCCTCTTTGCCGAAACTCACCGCGTCGCAGTCTTTGACTCTGACAGTGGCCGCAGGCACCTCCGGCGGACCACTCCCAGCGCCAATGTACTTCGGATTCTCGGAGTCCAACACGGAAAGCTCCGACTGGCCGACCGTAAACTTTGGCATGCAGCGTTTCTGGGATTCCCCTCCGTTGCAATGGCCATATCTGAATACGGCTTCGGGGGTATTCGATTTCACCAACCTCGATACGGATCTCGCCCTGGCCTATACCCAAGGTGCAAGGTTAGGCATGTACACGCTCGCTCGGACTCCGCCCTGGGCAACTTCCAATCCCAACGACACAACCTGCAATTACTCAGGCACGGGTAATGGCAACGGCAACGGCGAGTGCGATCCTCCAAGCGACCTGAACTCCGATGGCAGCGGAGCCGACGCCATCTGGAAGGCGTGGATCACTGCCATCGCAACCCACGTCAACAGCCCCGGCTACACTGCAACCCACGCCCACATTATGTATTGGGAAATCTGGAACGAGCCCGATACCAAAGCCTTCTTCGCCGGCAGCATCGCCCAATTGGCGCGGCTTACCGAAGATGCCAATTGCATCATCACCGGCCGCGGCGTGATTCACGAGAATGGCAACGGAACTTCCGTTCCTTGCACCGCAACCGCGATTGATCCTACCGCGCAGATCGTGATGGCCTCGGCACACGCCAAAGGCGCGGCGCTCAAGTATGGACAGAACGAACTGTATTGCAATGACTCCCCTTCAACCTACCAACTGCCATGTCCCAATCCCGCAAACGCGATTGCGACGGCGGTGGATATTATCAACTTCCACATGAAGCCCGGAAACGAAAGCGGCAACAATTGCCCGGCCCCGACTCCATGCACGGTGGAATCGGCCATGCAGTGGTATGTCGCAAACATCCGCGGCATGATGCAACCAGCGGATCTGTTGAAACCCTTGTGGGATGGTGAAGCGCAGTATTCAAGCTCCGGATTCAGTGGCGACTATCTCACCGACACAGATTTGGCGGCTTCTTTCATGCCGCGCTTCTATCTGATCAACTGGACCCTCAACATCTCTGGAATGGCGTGGTACTCGGCCAGTTCGCAGGCCGAGCCGGCAGAGGCGCAAACCTCCTATCAGCAGACCTACAACTGGCTGTCAGGAGCGTCTCTCACCACACCGTGTGCCGCCACCGGCACAGTATGGTCCTGCGGAATCTCCATCTCCGGCAAGCCCTACCTTATTATGTGGGACACGTCGCAAACCTGCGCGAACGGTTCCTGCAGCACCGGCAGCCAGGTCGTGTCATCGGAATGGACTAAGTATCAGGACATGACCACCGCGAGCACTCCAATCACGATCTCGGGCGGCGTGGTTCCAGTAGGAATCAAGCCGGTCATACTGAACTAGAGATCCTAATAAGGAGGTCGCATAAACTGCGTTCGGGAAGGGCACGGCTTCAGGCGTGCCGGAAAGAGCGCGAGGGCGAGCAAAGGGAGGGTGGGGCAGCGCTTCAGCGCTGCGTCACCCTCCACCTTTTTGAAAGCGGGCTTTAGCGCATGAGACCCGCTCCAGTCGGCGCCAAAAGCAGTTACCCTCCTCCAAAATTCCTGAAATTAGGCTGATCCAGTTCATGTACTTTCGCTCATCCCAGCCCACGACCCTTCGGCATCTGTTAGCCTCAACGGACCCTGTATAAAGTTCACCCTATGGATGCTCAACGGTTGAGCGTCCTCCCGAAACCCCGTTCGAGAGGTGGCTGGATGTCGCAACCCGCACTCCCCCCGGCTATAAACAGCTGGCGCTCGCGTCGAGCCGATTTGCCGCAATGCGTAATTCTGATTACCTTGGCGGCCGCACTTCTCTGTCTTTCAGCCTGCTCAGGCGTTTCCACCGCGAGTTCAGGTTCATCGTCGAATAATCCGCCCGCCGTAACCGTAACCGTTTCGCCTTCGACCGCGACCGTGGTCTCTGCCGGAACCCTGCAATTCACCGCTCTGGTAATGAATACCTCGAACTCAGCCGTAACCTGGTCCGCTTCTACGGGCACGATTTCAAGCAGCGGTCTTTATCAGGCGCCATCGGTCACAGCTTCTACAAAAGCAACCATCACCGCGACCAGCGTAGACGACACAGCCAAATCTGGAACAGCCTCCGTGACAATCACCGCAGGTTCTTCGTCGCCAGGCCCGCTCAGCATCGCGACCAAATCCTTGCCACCAGCGACCGCCGGAACCGCATATGCGAGCCCGTTGAGCGCCGCAGGAGGCAAAGCTCCCTACAACTGGAGTCTGGCCTCGGGTACGCTGCCCACTGGAATCACCGTGGGCTCGTCCGGATCGCTCGCCGGAACCACCAGCCAAACCGGGCAATTCACCTTCACCGTACAAGTGACCGACTCATCGTCGCCTCAGCAAACCGCCACGCAATCTCTCACGCTCACAGCAAACGCATCCACAGGGAGTGGTAACTTTCCGCCAGCCAGTTATTTCGGATTCTCCGAGTCCGATACAAACGGCGGCGGCTGGCCGTCTGAGAGCTACGGCATGCAGCGTTTCTGGGATTCTCCTCCGGACCAGTGGCCATCGCTCAACACCGCCTCGGGTGTATTCAATTTCGCCAGCCTGGATTCAGATCTAGCCTTGGCATACTCCCGTGGAACCATGGAGGGAATGTATACATTAGCTCGCACTCCAACCTGGGCGAGTTCCAATCCCTCGGATACAACCTGCAGCGACACCACGGGCTTGGGAGGTGGCAATGGCGAATGCGATCCGCCCAGCGATCTCAACAGCGACGGCAGCGGCGCCAACGCCATCTGGAAAGCATGGATCACTGCCATCGCAACCCACGTCAACAGTCCCGGCTACACGGCGACCCATGCCCACATTAAGTATTGGGAAATTTGGAATGAGGTCGACACGAAACTGTTCTGGGTAGGCAGCATCGCACAGATAGCCCGCTTGACCGAAGATGCGAACTGCATCATCACCGGCCGTGGCGTGATTCACGAAAGCGGCAACGGCACCGCAACTGCATGCACCGCGACCGCGATCGATCCCACGGCGAAAATTGTGATGGCTTCCGCCCACGCCAAGGGAGCAGCTCTCCAATACGGACAGAATGAACTCTATTGCAACAATTCTCCTTCAGGAGATGCGTTGCCATGTCCCAATCCGGCGAACGCGATTGCCACGGCGGTGGACATTATCAACTTCCACATGAAGCCGGGAAACGAAACCGGAAACAATTGCCCGGCGCCCACTCCCTGCACTCCCGAATCGGCCATGCAGTGGTACATCTCAAACATTCACGGCATCCTGCAACCGGCGGAACTCGCAAAGCCGCTGTGGGATGGCGAAGCGCAATACTCGATGACCGGCTTCACCAACGCCTACACCGATCCCGACATGGCGGCCTCGTTCATGCCGCGCTTCTATCTTCTGAACTGGTCGCTCGGCATCAATGGCATGGCGTGGTATTACGCCGATTCATCGGTCGAACCCGCACAAGCCGAAACCGCCTACCAGCAAACCTACAACTGGCTGGTCAACGCGACTCTGGTAACTCCATGCGCAGCGGTCGGCACGGTTTGGTCCTGCACCATCTCCAGCTCCGGCACGCAATCTTTAATCATGTGGGACACCTCCCAAAGCTGCGCCAACGGAACCTGTACCACCGGCAACCAAACGGTTTCGTCAAAATGGACGCAATATCAGAACATGACGATCGCCGGCTCGCCCATCACCATCTCAGGAGGCGTAGTTCCAGTAGGAATTCAGCCGGTCTTACTGAACTAGCGAATCTTCGCGTCCTCCGCGGATGTTCTCCGCGCACTCCGCGTTGAAGCTATTTTTTTACTAGCGATTTCTTTTCTTTGACTTCGATACGAAAACATCAGCCGGAAGATTGAAGCGAGCGCTTAACTTCCGCACTTGTTCCAGAGTCAGGCCCCGTTGTCCCGCCAGGAACATCGACACTGCACTCTCCGAGCCAAATTGAGGAATCAGGTCACGCTGCCGCAGATTCTGCTTTTCGATGAGAAATCGCACGACTGAAGCCGGATCCGCCGCCGGAATCGGGGAATGCTCCCGCTCATAACGTTCCACCAGCAAAGTCAGCAGTTCGATTGCCTCTACCTCATGGCGAGAGGGACGCTCCAGCGCCGTTAGTTGGAACAGAGCCTCGGTGTAAGCCTCAAGTTCCGCATCATTGTGTATGACGCGCGGAGCGCCGTGCGCCATCATTTTTGCCGGGTTCGCGAGAGCTGTGCTCATCTCGTTCCAAATCTCCTATCCCACTTACTGCGATTGTCGTACTCCTTATGCGTCAAGAAAGATCGGATGTACACATGTCCTCCAGTGCGCCTTTGATCCAACGCCTTTGCGTAGTGGATCACGGTGATCATTCTGTACCGATTCTGCCTGATGTTTAACACCGCATAGTCATCCACAGAATCGGCGTCTTTAAACACGCGGCGAACTTCCGCAAGGTTGTGCCAACGGACTGCCTCGACAATGCCCACCCACGCCTTGATTTCGTTCGCCGCATCTGGGCAGGTTTCCATCGCCTCGTTCAGATGCTTGCGCGTAACGATATGCACTGCCTCAGGGTACTTCACATAATGTGAAGTTGTTAAGGAATATCGCGGTCACAGTGGGGACAGTCGCTCGGATTCCCTATTGCTCGAAGATATAAGTCGCGCCGTCGAACTCGTTGTAGCGGGGCGCTATCGCCACAATCGCGTCTCCCGAGACTGCCACGGCCGAGCCCAGCCCCGAGAGCGTCTCTCCTTTGAGCGCGGTCATTTCGGCGGTTTGCGTCATGTTGCTCCATCCCCCGGCCGGCTCCGTAAACAGATAAACCTTCCCCTGCCCGACATTGGAATTCACTTCCGCAAAGGGCGCTCCCACCACAATCGAGCTGCCGCTGACAGCCACGCCATCGCCGAACCAAGCTTGGGCGGTCGGATCACTCGCGGTGAGTTGAGCGGTCGGGTTCATGTCCATCCAACCGCCCGCAGGTTCCACGAACACATAGGCGGTTCCTGCGTTCGTGATTCCGTCTTCCGGGCTATAAGTAACCCCAAAGGCAACCGTGTTGTCATTGATGGCGATGTTGCCCGAGCTGATGTGCCGCACCTGATTCTTCGCGTTAAGGACGGCAGTCTGGGTCATGTTCGTCCAGCCTCCCGCCGGTTCGGTGAACAGATAGGCTCGATTGGGAAGCCCCCCTCCAGTCGTCACGATGGTTCCACCATCGATCGCGACATACCACGCAGTAAACAAATCAGCTACAACTCCCCCTCCAGTCAATTCCGCCGTCTGGGTTCCGCTTGCCCACCCGCCGGCGGGCTCAACAAATGCGTAGGCCTTGGTCGCTCCCGCGACGCTGGTATAGGTTCCAGCCACAACGGTGTTGCCGCTCACGCCAACGGAGTGGCCCAGTTGCTGGTACGCCACGCCATCCGACGCGGTCAGCTTCGCGGTCTCGGTCATATTGGTCCATCCCCCGGCGGGCTCGACAAAAACGTACACCGCTCCCTGGCTCACGTTGGATCCTTCGTTCGCTTCGTAGGCTCCGATCACGATCGTGTTTCCATCGATCGCGACAGAACAGCCAAAGCAAATAGCCGAACTGGGGTCTGAGGGACTTAGCGTCGCGGTTTGCGTCATGCTGGTCCAACCGGCGGCGGGCTTGACGTACACGTAGCCTCCGACCACCACCGTGTTGCCGCTGGCAGCCACGGCCACGGCCCCCCCAGGCTCGCCGGCGTTCGTAAGCTGGGCGCGCTCGGTCCAGGTTCCCGTCTGGCGCGAAGATGCCGCGCTCTGGGCATTGGCCGCCAGGGCGCACAAAGACAACAAAAAGAGAAATGTCACGTAGCGAGAACGCATGGGAGAATCCTCCTGAGAGATTTGTGCCGGCGCGCACATGCGCCGGTTGTCACGCCAAAGGGGAGAAGTAAATAAGCGGGGCTAACTGCGCGGAATCGTACTCCCTGGGCAGGAGGCCGTCAACATGAAAGATTCTGCATAGCGATGGATCTCCCGCTGAACCGGCCCGCGGGAGCCAACCTGCACCCGACCCGGCCACCACCTTATTGACAGAACCTATATTTCTGGCCAACTGCCGAGGCTGCCGAGTCTCACGTGTCCGCTACAAGCAGACGCCTGGCCCGGTCGCCTGAATCATCGTTGTACCAGAGATCGAACCGCTGCTCGGTGCATTGGGGTCCGCAGGAGCTATCGCAAAAAGTTGTTGTTCGGGCGGACCGTCGTGCAAGGCGTGGGCAAGACCGGCCAGCACGAGAGTCCGTGTGGCGCGGGATTCTCCTGTGACGGCTGTACGGTCAGGTGGGACGAGAGCGAACTGGTTCAACCGCGATTCCTCCCGTGACATCCAAGCTCGCCGTCTACCGAGTCGCTGGCGCTCCGCCGAAGTCGCGGGTCATCCGCGCCAGCAAAGCATCAAAGCGCGGATCGCCGTGCAAATGCCTCAGTCGCGGCTCCCGCGCCAAATAAACCATCCACGGCGAGCGTTCCGCAAACGCCTGCTCCAGTAACGCAAAGGCTTGATCGTGGTCGCCGAGCGCTTCGTAAATCAATCCCAACTCATATGGCGAAACGTACCGTTCCGCGGATTGCGCAGTGAGCCGCTCCAGCGTCCGAAGCGCATCCGCCCGATTGCCGTTGACCGCCTGCGCGTGCCCAAGAGAGCTGAGGTGCACACTCGCGCCCGAGAGTTCCGCCCCTTTTCGGATGACTGCTTCCGCTTCGCTGGTCGCGCCTGTGCCTAGATGAGCCCAACCCTGAAAAATGCGATTCCACGAGAAGCCTGGGTCGTTGGCCAACGCACGCCCTGATTCGCTGAGAGCTTGATCGAAGTTGTGCGCCATCACGTGGTGCCATATGAGGTGAAGCTGTGACATTGGATCCGCGGGATCGACGTTCAGGTAGATTTTGCTCTCGGCCAGCGATTCCTCCATGCGTCCCGCTGCCACCAGAAGATGCGAATACCAATGGTGCGCCGGCCCGTAACGCGGATTGAGCCGGATTGCCTCCGAAAACAACCGCTCGGCTTCCGGAATCTCCCAGCGGTAGTGGAGCATTGCGTAAGCCAGCGCCGCATGCCCCTCGGCCAGCTCTGGCTTCAGGCGAAGCGCCTGCTCTGCATACGACACCCCCTTTGGAAAACCCTCATGTGGCGGAAGCACACCGGCCTCCCAGCTCGCTAGCGTGTTGTAAGCATCCGCCAAGCCCGTGTACGCAAGGGCATACGTCGGATCGCGCTTGATCGCCTGTTCGAAGTAGGCAATTGCTTCCATCGTGCCCGCCGGGCGTCTTCCCCAATGATGGCGGCCCTTCAAATACAGCGCGTACGCTTCCGGATCTTCCGAATGGCGCGCCGCCGAGGGGGAGCGGGCGCCCAGCAACTGTGGGCGCAGCTTGCCTACGATCGCAGCCGCGATCTCATCCTGCACTTCGAACACGTCCGTCATTTCCCGGTCGTACCGCTCGGACCACAGGTGATGACCGTCGTTGACGTCGATCAACTGAACCGTGATCCGGAGCCGGTTACCGGCACGCCGAACACTTCCGTCGAGGATCACCCCTACATTCAACCGCCGCCCAATTTCGCGAATATCCAACCCGTGCCCGCGTAGGGCGGCGGCCGACGTTCGTGCGATCACATGGAGGTCGTCATACAGACTCAGCGCGTGGATCAGTTCCTCGGCCAGTCCGTCGCCGAATTGTTCGCCATCCCCACTCGCGCTTGCAAAGGGCAACACCGCGATCGAAGAAGCCAGACTCGTGCTGGCCCTCACCGTCTCGGGGGCGGCTCGGACGTCGCCACTGCGAAGTGCCTCGAGCACCTCCGTCATCGACTGGTAGCGCTCCGCGACCTGTTTTCGCAGGCACCGCAGGATGATTTGTTCCAACCACAGGGGAACGCGCGACTGGACCCGCGACGGTGGCGGTGGATCATGCAGCGCGATTTCGTGCATCGTCGATAGCAGGCTGGCGGCCCTGAAAGCCAGCTGGCCCGTGACAGCCTCATAAAGAACCGAGCCGAAAGCAAAAATATCTGACCGCGCATCGAGCGGCTCACCGCGCGTCTGCTCGGGAGACATATAGGAAACCGTCCCCACCAACATTCCCGGTACCGACTGTCCCGCATCGAGCGAATCGGCTCCCACCGGAGTCAGATGTTTGGCCAGCCCGAAATCGAGAACCTTCACTTGGCCGTCGTTCGTGACCATAATGTTCGCGGGCTTGACGTCCCTGTGAATCAATCCAGCAGCATGCGCAACCGCCAGCGCGCCGGCGAGTTGGATCGCATAACCGCCGGCCTCCGAAATCGGCAAGCCCTCGGTACGGATCAACTCCTTGAGTGTCTTACCCGCCACATACTCCATGACCAGGTAATCCACTCCGCCATCGCTCGCCATGTCGTGCAGCGTGACGATATTCGGGTGATTCAGCTTCGAGGCCGCCCGCGCCTCCTGAAGGAAGCGTCTCTTTCGATCCGGATCGGCGACATGCGCCGCGGGCAGCACCTTAATCGCCACCGTCCGGTGAAGCCGCGTGTCGAGGGCGCGGAACACCTGTCCCATGCCGCCGACGCCGATTTCTTCAAGAATGCGGTAATGTCCAAACGCAACGCCCTTCAGGTCAGGCCTCGGCGCATCTGCCGCCGTGACGGGCCCAACGTTGCTGATGGTCACCTGGCCCTCAAATGCTGGCTGCTCGATGAAGCTCGCAGAGTCGCTGTGATGCGCCAGCAGCGATTCCACCTCGCGGCGCAGTTCCGCATCACCAGCGCACGATTCTTCAATCACGGAACTGCGCCGGCTTTCGTCCGCATCGAGAGCCTTGTGAAAAATGCTTTCGATTTTGCTCCATCGCTCAGGCTTCATCGGATTTCTTTTCGCTCAGTTCGCGCATTAGCCATGCCTTGGCCAACCGCCAATCCCGCGCAACCGTGTCCATGGGCCAGTTTCCTCATCGCGGACCATAATACGGCAACGTAACTGTCGAGAACAGGCGATATCACGTTCTGACAAATTCGAGCGTACCGCGCGGGTTCCGGATCAAAAAAGAAATCCACAGCCCCACTGTGACATCTGACCTTGCGCCCAGAACTAAAACAAGCAATGATTGTCGAGGCCGTGACCTCCGGATGAATCCAGCAAAGTCCGAATTTCGGCGTTCGCAGCCCGGATTCTGACCCGTAACTCCTTTAAGCACAAGATTTTATCCGTAACCTATTGGAAACAAAGACCGAATTCGCCAGTGTGCAATTGCAATCGCGCAAACCCGCATGAATACTGGCGATTAGCGATATAGGGGGGCGGGGGGGGGTACCACCTCGAGGGCACAATCCAACCGCATCCCCCGACATCGGGCAAAGTTGTGTTGAAACTATTTTTCGAGGCTAAAATTCACAGGCTGGATGCGCATTCGGCTCGACAAATCGCCGCATCTCGACCGCCCGGAAGCTCCCAGGTTGCATGCTAGACTTGCGACTTGTCGACCGTATTCGATGACGTCAAACGCCAAATATTTTGGGTGATCGCGCGCACCTGCTTCACGCTCTACCGCTTCTTCCCGCTCTTCGGCACACTGCGCGCCGCGATCGGCATCATTCATCGGGACGAAAAAATCCTTATGATCCATCGCAACGATGGACGCGGGCTTTCGCTGCCCGGAGGAATTTCGAAGTGGCGGGAAACGGCAGAGCAGACGCTCGCCCGCGAAATCCTGGAAGAAACAGGCTTGAGCGTTACCGGAAAGGAACTGAAGCTGAAGTATTACAGCGACGCCGACGTGCCCTGCAACATCTCAGTGTTCGCAGTGCAAGCCAGCGGCGAACTGAAGAATTCCTGGGAAGGTTCTCCGCAATGGATGACGGCGACGGAAATCGAGCCGGGCTTATTGCCCAGTCAGCGGCCCGTGCTGGAATTACTCAAGCAGGCGACGGCAAATCATCGCTACAAAATAAAATAGCCCGCCACCGAAGTGGCGGGCCATCGTCTGCTTACCTCGAAGTCTAATCGCTCTTGCTGCTGCTAGAGCCCGTTCCAGACAGGCTCACCACTTGCGGGGATGATCCTGCTCCGTAGCTGACGGTCAGCGCGCCGCTGATCGCGCCAGTCACGCTGGGGCTGAACTGCACTCCCAGAGTGCAAGTGCTGTTGGCGAGCACGCTGGTCCCGCATGGAATACCGCCGCCCGCAGTCGAGATGAAGTCACCGCTCGCGACCACGCTGTTGATTGGCACCGCTGTGGGCAGATTATTGGTAACGGTAATGACTGATACGGCGCTTGTGGATCCGACATTCACGCTTCCGAAGTTAATCGAGGTTGGAGTCAGAGCGATGTCCAGCAAGCCAGTTCCAGTGGCGTTCTGCACCTGAGTGCCGATCGAGGCGTTATCGATGACAGTCACGCCGCCGAGAATGGATCCGGTGACCAGCGGAGTGAAGGTGACGGTCACGGTGCAGGACTTGCCGGCAAGCAGGTTCCCACCGCAAGGCGCAGACCCGCTCGGCGTCACAACGAAATATCCGCTGCCCGTAACGCTGCTGATATCGATCGTTGCCGAACTCACGTTCTTGATGGTCGTGGTCTTCACACTCGACGTAGTGATGCCGACATTTCCAAAACTCACGCTTGCAGGAGTGAAGGTGAGTGGCGATGAAGCCCCATTTTGACCGGTTCCCGTCAGCCCTCCCGCGACAATGTTTCCAGAGGGAGTCGGCGTGATGGTCAAGTTCCCCTTTGTGACTCCATTCGTTGTGGGCGTGAAGCTCACGGCGAAGGTGCACTTGGCCTTTGCGGCCAGCGTTCCGTTACATGGACTTGAGTTGTTGCCCACTGCCGAAAAGTCGCCGCTGGTTGCCCATGTAAACGTGACACTCTGGCTCTGGTTGTTGGTGAGCGTCATGGTCTGCGCGACAGAAGTAGACCCGACATTAGTGGCAGCGAAGGTAAGGTTGTTCGACATGGACAGCGCCAATATCCCGCTGCCAGTCAGACCGACGACATGCGGCGCGCCAACCGCCGTGTCGTTGACCGTGATCGCGCCCGGCATGGATCCGACAATAGTCGGAGCGAACGTCACCGTGATGGTGCAGGTCTGTCCTGGAGTGAGCGTGGCTCCGCTGCAATTGCTGGTCTGCGAGTAGCCGCCGCTGGCGACGACCGAGTTGACGGTCAGGTTAATGAAGCCGCTGTTCGTCACGGTAATCGCTTGGCCCGTGCTGGCCAGGTTCAGAACCTGGTTGCCGAAGGCGAGCGTGCCCGGGCTCAACGATATTGCGGACGTAGCGCCGATACCGGTGAGAGAAGCGGTTTGCGGACTGTTGCTTGCGCCGTCAGTCACCGTAAGCGTTCCGGTTGCAGTGCCGGTGACAGTGGGAGTGAAACTAACGCTGATCGTGCAGGTGCCACCGTTCGGGGCAAGCGGTTGCTGGCAAGTGTTCGTTTGAGTAAACACGCCACCACCTGTGGAAATTCCGCTGATGTTGAGCGCGACCGTCTGGTTATTGGTCACGGTCACGACGATTGGCGGACTCTGTACTCCGACTTGTATATTGCCAAAGTTCAAGCTGACGCTGGAAAGCGTGACCGGCCCGAGGCACGAATTCATGGGTGGAAGTTTCGCCATCTCGGTGTACCAATAAGGTTCGTAGGTGCGATTCACCGGAAGATATTCTCCGGCGACCCAAACCGTACATCCATCACTCGGATCGAGCACCGCTGAGTACCAGTCTCCCCAGCGATAACCCAAAGTGTCCGTGTCTTCGGCATCACCATCTGTGAGAGGACTGGCGATGTAGCCGTAAGTACCCGACGTGAGAGTGCCGGGAATGAAATTCAGACTGTCGAGACCGGGATGTTCATTGCTGCCGCTGCCGGAAATTCCCAGGATGCCTTGAAGGTTGCCGACTTTGTCGCGCGCGATGCTGGGCAGCACGACGTAAGCGTTTGGATCGACGGGATCGAGAATGGGATAGTCTCCGGCAATGTAGACCGCGTTGGGATACGCAGTGTTGCGCTGGAGAATGCGGAGGTCGGCTTCGGTCTGAGTGAAGCTGGTTGCGTTCGGAACAATCTGGATGGCATGAGCGGAAGTCCAAACACTTCCCTGCCCGGCATCGGAAGTGTAGTGGAAGAACTGCTGCATGCGGTCGGCAACCGAGTCGATATAGATGCCTGTGGTTGACGTGGAAGGCTGCGGAACGCAAACCGTACCGTAATAATTGAGAGGATTGAAACATCCCAATTGATCGCCGTTGGGCTGCGTCGATGGCAGATCCCAACTGTTAACAAAAGTTGGAGTAGGTGTAGTGGCTGCCCAGTCGATCGTCCACTGCTCAACGCCCTGAGTATGATTCGGATCGGTCAGATAGCTGGACTTGTTCTCCGGCGGCTCGATCATGTAGGTGAACATTTCGCCGTCGTTGGAAATTGGAGGAGTGGTATCAGAGTTGTTAGCTGGAACCCAACTGCGGCGCTGAGTGTAGGTAACGAGAGGATGAGCCACAGCGCATGCTGGAGTATGCGAATTATTCCTGTATGGACTGGAAGTGCTGGCGCGCAGGCCGGCCAAGTCGACGGCGCAGACCAGGACTCCCATGACGTTGTCGCTGTTGTTCGGATCCTGCAAATCGTAGGTGATCCACATGGCCTGATCGGTGGCGGCGGTGTAAGGAGGAGTGGTACTCGTGGAGTCCTGCCATAATCCGGTTTGAGGATAATCAGGATAGTAGTAATTTCCGTGAGAGTTCAGCGGAATCACAAGGTCCAAATCGTATTCGAAGGCAAACCAAGCAAAGGCGGGAGATGTGGAGGAAACATCCTCGACATTGCCGATGGCAACGCACATGTAGTTGTTGCCGTTGAGCTTGGACGTAATTCGCTTCTCCATGATCCAGAGGTCGTACACGTTGTCATGGAGCATCTGAGAATTTGGAGAGAAAGCAGTGGGGCAATTCGGAGTGTTGCCGCCGTTGTTGCTGTTCTGGCTCCAGGGCCCGGCATCGCTCTTGGGGCTGGTGCTGCCAAGAAAGTTCACGGGCTGATTGGCGTTGGCGCCGCCCTTGTACCAGCATTGATACTCGCTGTTGACGTGCTCGCAATATTCCAGGGTTCCGACGGCGATGGTCACATCGGGAGCCGCAGAAGCGTTCGATCCTTTGATCGTGCTATTCAGTCCCGCATATGTGCTCATGGTTCCGCTCTGGGCGAAGCCAAACGCGGACAGCGCAAGAACCGCGCAAACGAGCAGCGCCAATGACTTGGCCGACCGAGTCAAGGGATGGAACTTCTTGTTAAAATTTGTATGAGTCAACAACGGCATAGTATGTGACATTTTGAGTATCCCGATTCGCCAGAAGAGCTGGCGTCCATAGTCTTCAACATGATTCAGTAAGGGGGAACTCTGAACTAAGTGGTTTCACTCCTCTTGGAATTAACTGCAACTTGGTGATGACGACCCTTCAGTTCCCGATATCTCTGCCAGACTGCGATGGGAACCAATGAATACAAGATGGGGACGATGGCATCGAACGCGCGAAGCTGGCTGAGCCGGACGCGGTCGCGAGTGCGCTCCAGCCAGGAAGGAGCTTTGGTGCCGTCGCTTACTGCGGCGTTCACCGGCCAACTCCCGTCATATTGTTTTCGCCAGAGCACGATGTAGCGCTCTATCTTGCCTTTGAGTTCGGGAGAAAGCACTTCAGGGCGCTGGCGATCGGCAACGATCCTGGTGCTTTTGACCATGGAATGATGATCGCCGTTGTAGATGGCCGAGCGGTCTGCGCCCTCGAGGGTATTCATCCTGGGATCGTAAGTTACGCCGATGAAATGGCAGATGGCAGTCAACGCGGCGACCGGGGCCTTCACCAAATCGTCGTATTGCAATTGGTGAATGGCAGCGCCGCGCCGCACGAGCTGGTCCGCTTCCCGCTTCATGCGCTGACAGCCGAGCAGAGCGCGGAGGTCCATGCCTGGGCGCGCGAACCAGGGCGACTTCTGCGCCGCGCGAACAATGCTGCGACAGACGTCCGCGGGATCACGCCAGATCACGATGAACTTCGCATCCGGAAACCAGTCGGCCAACTGATTCATGCAGTCGTAATAGCTGGGCGACTTGCATCCCCAAATGGCCGCGCCTTTCTTTTGCGCATACTGCTGGGCAACCGCGCGAAAAGCGTTGGGCAAACCAACAACATCCTCTGGAATGCTGGCAGTGTCAATCTTGTGCCGGGTCAAGGCACCGTTCCAGGAGTCGACTTTTGGTATCCACGAAGAACTCTTGCGCGGCAACAGGAAGAGCGGCGACAGCAATGCAAAATCGGATTCGTACATCAGGCCAACCTGCGGGTGCTGGTTGAGCAGTGCGTACAAGAGCGAGGTTCCAGAGCGCCACATCCCTACGACAAAGAGCGGGGCTGGGCTCATGAGCCCAGCGGTCATCATCTCTGCGCCCGGCTCAGGAAGCTGCCCTGGACTTTGCTGGGGCGCATGCGGGCTTTCAAGCTTTATGTCGATGGCGGTACTCATGCTGTGGCCTGTACCTGCGAGAACACTTTCATAAGATTGCTGTAACCTTGTTCGGGACCATACTTGGTTTCACTGAAACGGCGGCCGCAAGCGCCCATGCTTGCGGCGCCTGCAGGATCATTCACGAGGTGTTGAATCTTCTGCACGAGTTCGCCAACCTTGCCTGACTCAAATAGAAGGCCTGACTTTCCGTCTTCTACGATGTAAGGCAACCCGCCCATGCGGGAGGCCACTACCGGCTTTGACGCCATGTAGGCTTCCAAGACGGTGACGGGAAAATTCTCGTACCACTCCGATGGAACGACCAAGCAAAGCGAGTTTCGCAGCAACTGCCATTTCTCATCGCCGCTTTTGAAACCGAGGAATTGAATATTGCCGAGTCCTTTGGCGGTTACGTAATCTTTGAGTTCCTGCTCCAATGGCCCGGTTCCAACGATTTTCAAGGCAACTTGCGGCATCTGCTCGAAGGCGTGAATTAAAGTCCAGCAGCCTTTTTCGGGGGACAAGCGGCCCATATAGAGCGCGTAGTCGCCGGCATCGTTTCCGTTCGCAGCTAGCGGCGGCGCGTAGACGAAATTGGGACGAACGAACAACTTTGAATCCGGAACGCCAGCCTCCTGCATTTTGATCTTAAAGAATTCAGTAAGGCAGATGAAGCCGGCGATTTTGTTCACCATCCCCGCCAGTCGGTTGGAACCCATGGTGAGCGCATAGAGTCCGCTCAGAGCGTAACTGTCTTTGTAACAGCGCTTTCGAATCGCGTTCAGATAGTTGCCGTCCCGGCAAGCCTCGCAAATCTGCCCTTGCGTGTAATAGAAACCGTTCGGGCAAAAAGGACGGAAGTTGTGAAGCACTTGCACCGCCGGCACTCCGAGCGAATGCAGCTTGTGATAAACCGACGGCGACAGCAACGGAAAAACATTGTGGACGAAGGCCACGTCCGGCTGAAAACTGTGGACCACGTCTGCAATTTCGCCGCTGCTCTTCCACGAATAAACGGTCTGCGGAAAGAAGCTTGCCTTGTCGACAGCGCTAAACTGCTTGATCTCGTCGTTGTGCCGCGAGTAGAGAAGCACTTCGTCGCCGTGGCGCTCGAGTAGTTCCCGCTCGGCTCGCACGACGGAGTCTTCTCCGCCGAACTGCTGGTATGCGCCGTGTACGATTAGAACTCTCATGCGTTAATCAAGGGCAACTCACCGGATCCTGTTCTTGACGATGCCATCAGAGTTGCCGGCCCGGGCGAAACCAAGATCCCTCGCTGCGCTCGGGATGACAGTTCTTGAGTGATAACAGTTCTTGCGAGATTGCATTTCCCCAAAGTTATGCGATCTCCTGCTTCTGAATGCCGAGCAACTCGAGCGCGATGCGGTAGACGAACTTGGGATTATTGACCAGGTAGCGCCGCCACAGCCGGGCTGGGTCTTGATAGATCCGGTGCATCCATTGCACGCCCGTGACCTTCATCCAATACGGAGCGTCTTTGATGCGGCCGGTGTGAATGTCGAAGGCCGCGCCCACGCCGAACATTAGTTTGGTATCGAGCTTCGAGATGTATTGATCCATGAATCTCTCCTGCTTCGGCGTGCTCAGGCCGACCCAGAAGAAATCCGGCTTGGTTTCGGAGACCATGCGGATCAGTTCGTCTTCCTCTTCGTCGAAAAGGGGGCGAAATGGAGGAGTATAGGTGCCAACCACTTTCATGCCGGGGAAGCGCTGCGTCAGTGAGTCTTTGAGTTGTTCAGCGACGCCAGCGTTTCCTCCGTAGAAAAAATGGGTGTAGCCTTTCTCCGCTGACAGTGCGCAAATCCGCAGCATCATATCGGGGCCGGTGACCTGGCGCATCTTGAAGAATCCGCGGAGCCAACCCACCCAGACGGTGGGGCGTCCGTCAGGCGTGGTGAGAACCGAGTGATTGATGATGCGCTTCAGGTTGGAATCGACCTGGGCTTCCATTACGCCCTGCACGCCGGTGACGCAGACATAGCCTTTGCCGCCGTTTGCAATGACCGATTCGATGGTCGCGAGAGCGCGGTCCATGCTGGTGGCATGGACCTTGACGCCGAGGATGTTGACGCAACTGTCAGTCGTGAGATTGGACATGGCTAGGCTCGACATGGGAAGTTAGTCGCCGGCTACTTCGGCCAACTCGCCGACTTCTTTCTTCTTCTTCAGTTCGCTGGAAATCCACTTGTAGGTGATGGCCAGGCCTTTTTCGAGAGGCATGTTAGGCTCCCAGCCGAGGACCTTGCGCAGCAGAGTGTTATCGCTGTTGCGTCCGCGAACTCCCTGAGGCTTGCTCATGTCGTGGCGTTTGGTCAGCTTCTTGTCGGCGATCTTGCAGATCATGTCGACGAGATGATTAATGCTCACCATTTCGTCGGTGCCGAGATTGAGCGCTTCGCGATGGTTGGAAGCCATCAGGCGGATGAGGCCTTCAACGCAATCGTCCACGTACATGTAGGAGCGCGTCTGATCGCCGTCGCCCCATATCTCGATCTCACCGCCGTCATGAGCTTTCGCGACCTTGCGGGAGATGGCAGCGGGAGATTTTTCTTTGCCGCCGTCGTAGGTGCCGAGCGGTCCGTACACGTTGTGGAAGCGCACGATGCGGGTCTCGAACTTGTAGTCGTGATAGTAGTAGCGGCAGAGTTCTTCGGCGAAAAGTTTTTCCCAGCCGTAACCGGGCTCGGGATCGGCCGGATATGCGTCTTCTTCTTTCAGCGGCGTAACCTCGGCGGATTTCTGCTTGGATTGCGCGTAGACGCAAGCCGAAGAAGAGAACAGATAACGCTTGACGTCATTCTGTTTGCTGGCCTCGAGCATGTGCGCGTTGATCAGGATGTTGTTTTTCGAGATGTCGGCGAGGAATGCGGTGATGTAACCGATTCCGCCCATATCGGCAGCCAGGTTGTAAACCTGGTCGATGTTCTGCGTGGCTTCCAGGCAGTTTTCCCAGATGCGCAGATCGAGTTGTCGAAAGTCGTCGGCCGCGGACTTTTCATACTCCGGCTGTTTAATATCGACGCCGCGAACCCAGTGACCATCGGCCTTTAAGCGTTTGACCAAATGATGACCAATGAAACCACCAGCACCAGTTACCAGAATGCGAGTCTTGTTCCCCATTTCGTTCACTCCCCCTAAGAGTTTTAGTTTTTGTATGCGGACTGTGAAACCGTTTACTTCCTGGTTGCATTACTGCTTCGATCCAACAACTTTTTTGCAATTCACAATCAAGAAACTGTAGAAGTCTGCGTCTGCCAGAGTTGCCGCGCTTTGGGCGCGTAAACAGGCTCAGCTTTGCGTTGTTGTCGTATAAATTCGGCGTAGCCGAGAATCATGAAATAAAGCAGCGGACAGTGCCAGCTGAGTTCGTCGTTGAAGAACGAATGCAAGGTGAGCATGCAAAGCAACGCAAGACATTCAAGCCCGAGTTGGCGCTGTTCCGGAGAGAAGGCGTTGCTGCGGATGCATTTGATGAGCAGCCACCAGGCCGCGATCAGTGCGCCGGCAAAGGGAATGAGTCCCCAGAAGCTGGTGCCGATGGCGACTTCGATCCAGTCGCTGTGCATCATGGCCGCGGCGCCGACGCCGAGTTTGCCGAGGACGGCAAAGCGGCCGGCTGCGTAAGCGCCTAATCCGGTGAACGGATGATGGGACAATTGCTCGATGCCATACGCCCACCATGCGGTGCGGCCGCTTAGAGAACCGATCGCGCCGGAGGACTGATCGCGCTCGGCGAAGCTCAGAATCAGGTCGCCGGCTTTTATCCACATGCGTTCGCTCAGCAGAACCGACACGGCCACAAAAGGAGTCAACACGGCGATGCCGACCAGAACAATTTTTCGCAGCTGTTTCTGGAAAACCACGACGAGCATTACGGCGGCCATGAAAGCGGCTTCCGAATTTCTAGTCTGCGACAGGACCATGGAAATCAGGCCGAAGATAAAGAGCAAGATGTACCAGGCTTTGCTCTTGGCGCGGCCAAACAGTGGCATGAGCCGGCAAAGCGAAATCAGGCACAATACCGCGCCTGAAGTTCCTACGCTGTTCGAAGCTTCCACCGGCACCACACCGGTGAGACGACCGCCATCCATGGCTTCTGCCGGCCAGATCGGGAGGTTAATCCAGACGCCGACCAGAGATAGTCCGTAGAAAGTTAGCGTCCAATCCAAAAGATTCTGATAGGTCAGGGACGAATCGGCGCTGGCGACGATCGCGGCGAGCAGAGAGACGTCGGCTAAAAACTCGAGCGACTTGTAGGCTGTCCACGAGGCATTCACCGACCACGCAGTGGAGGCTACGCACACCAGGCAATACACCGCCATAGCGCCGGGAATTCCGGTGAACAAAGCGCGCATCCAATTGGGCTTTTTCAATAGCAGCCGGATAATTAGGGCGAGCGACACGAATGCTTCGGGCAGAACGCGTGTCATGGCCCAGGCATCGAGCGGATTTGCTTTTGCGGCGCCCACATCGCGGATGCGGAACACCAGCATGCTAAAGAAGATGAAGAACCACAGCGGGTGCCACCAGGTCCAGTTCTGGCGCAGGATCTGAATCTTTGCCCAGCCCTGGGGAACTGCCTGGAAAACCAATATGGTGGTTGGAATCGCGAATATAATGCCCGCGGCTGCGATCAAAACACCGAAGGGCTTGGAACCGGCCAGGAGAGACACGAGAGCCGCGATGGAAAACCCGACCAGGACAAAGAACACGATCACCCATAGGGGATTGCGCCGCCGCAAATCCAGGAAATGGTCGGGTGTCTGATCTTCGTGCGTCCGAGCTATGACACTGCTGTTCATCGCCCCTCTTTTAATGCCTGCAACACACCGAAGTAGGCAGGCTTCTTCTTGAAATCGTCGTCGAATAAAACGGGTTTGGCGTCAGGAAAATTCTTCCAATCCGCGGTGCGCAGCCAGGTGTAACGGTCGGCGATGCCCCAGGTCATAAAGCCAATGCAATTCGAATCGAGCAAGCAGGTGTGAACCACATTGTAGAAAATCTCTTTCTGCTTGGCGAAGGCCTCGGCAGAATTGGTCGAGCCCTGGTAGACGTCCATCTCGGTGATGTGAACTTTTACGCCGACTTTGCGCGCGCTTTCGAGGAAGTCTTTGAATTCGTCGAGGTAGGAAGAGCGTAACTGCGGCATTTCCCAGTGCATCTCGGTTCCCACCGCATCGATTGGAGCGCCTGCGTCTTTAAGTTTCTTCACGACGGCAAAGAAGTGATCGGCGCGGTCTTTTTCGATCCCTGCCTGGCCGAACGTGTCGTTCAGGATAAGTAAGGCGTTGGGATTTGCTTCGCGGGCATATTTGAAAGATTTCATTATGTATTGTTCGGGGCCCATGATGCGCGCCCAGCAACTGTCGTGCATCTGCTGGGTTGGCTCATTCACAACTTCCCAGGCGTAATAGGTATCGCCGCCGTGACGGACAACTTTCTGAATGTGATCTTTCAAAATTTCGTCCAGATCCTTCGCCGACCATCCACCGCAGGTTATGCCATTGAAGTGCAACCAGGGCTGCGCGTTGGGATTTTTGTAAACCAGGCTGTGCCCCATGAGTTTCACGTTATATTGCCGGGCGAAGCGGATGGCCTCATCCATGGCATTGAAATCAAACCGTCCGCGCTCGGGCTGCGTAAGGTTCGGAAAAACGATGGAGACGGCAGCATTGAAATCGCGGCCCAGCACGGGCTTATATTCCGGATCGCGATTCCACATTCTTCCCTGAATGGTCGTGCCCACCCAAAAGCCGGTCTTCTCGGCGGCCTGGCGCAAAGTCTCGTTGTCGCCGGCGTCCCTGGCCTGCGGAGCAGCCAGAGGAACCAGCAACAGCATCATCGCCAGAAGCGGAAGAATTTGCTTGAGTACCAAAGTCATAGGCTTTTGGTTACGCCCGGACCTCGGCGGCGACTTCTTCGCCCTGCACCGGCATGGCGAGCCCGGCGGGATAACCGGCGCGCAGCAAGGCTTCTCCGGCGTAGCGTGTGACCATGTCGATTTGCGAATCGGATAATTTCTCGCGCCAGCCGCCTACCGAACCCGTGCGAACAAAGCGGGCATCTTCGCGATTGACGTTATGCTTGCGCAGAAGAGTTCCCTTGCCCAGAGTCGCCCCGGAGTTCTTGGCCTTCTCTTCTTTCTCGCGCATGTTACGCAGCGAGTTGTTTTCGATGGCGCGGCGAATGCGGTCGCGATCGCCGTTGATGCCGAGGAACTCGAGCATCTCAAGAAGACCAGTTTCGGTGTCGCGGCGCAGGTCTTCGTAACGTACGACCAGCAGATTGCCATTTTTCGCGAGAGGACAGTTCAGCCAGGAATCCACGTGCGACTGCCACGATCCGAAGCGCGTGACTTTTCCCCGCAGGAAGGATTCGACGTAGCCGTCCATGCCCTTGCCGTGATCGAAGTAGGCGGAGAAGCCCATCTCCTTGTCGCGGGCCCAGTTCGAGAGCATGACGTCGCGCAGGTCGCGCATGAGGTAAATCGCGCGCTTGTACTCGGAGCGATACTGCTCGTGAGTCTTGATCAGACGTCCGCCGTTCGGCAGCACGGGCTTCATCTCGCGATGCGTGCCCATTTCCGGGAGGACCTGATTCACGTTCAGGAATCCAGCATCGCCGGTGGTAAGAATTTCCATGAGCACGAAGCGCAGCCAGGTGTTGCCGGAGCGCTCGAAGGACGCAAACAATACATCCGTGTCGTTCAGACCACGGTGCTCCCACCACGCCTTGGGCGCGCGGAGCGCGGTTCGTGAAGCTTTGTAGCGGAGTTCTTTTAAAGTCGTCATAAATAATCTAGCCCTCACCTTGCAGAACGGGATTCAGTACAGGAACTGACTTGGACTTGCGATTCAAGATGTACAGCGAGATCAGGAAAGCGGAAAGATTTGCGATGATGATGCTGCAAACCACGCCCCACAAGCCGAACGCGCGAGTGGCGGGAACTCCAACCAGCAGCGAGAGCGCGCTGGCGACGCAGCGAGCGTAAAAGATTGAATCGGGCGACTCGACGGCGCGCAATAAAATCGCAGGACCAAAAGCAGCGGCCCACATGGTGGTTCCGAGCGCAACGTAGGGAATGAAGTGCGCGACTTCCATATATTTTCCGCCGTAGAGCAGATGAAATACCGGGACTTTGAGCGGGATGAGAATGGCCCAGTAAGCTACTGCACCAGCCACGAAGAGCGTCGTAATCTTCAGCACCAGCGGACCGGCGCTGGAGATTCCTCGTTCGCGGCAGACTCGCGCCGCGTAAGGCAAGAACAGAATGGAGAGCGCGGTGTAGCTCTGTTCCATCGGCAGCGAAAGATTCATCAGCGCCCGCAACTGCCCGGCCTGCGCCATGCCGGAAAAAGCGCTCACCAGCGGGTAATACATGTAATAAGGAATCCAGGTCACGACCGAAACTGCCAGCGCCCACCTGCCGTACTCCCAGTGCTTGCGCCATGCCTCGCGACGCGTCGGCGGAGTGGCCGTATCGGGCGGCAGGACCTTGTTGATTTGCGAGAGCAGGTAAAAACCGGTGCCCAACGCGCCGATCGCCATCAACAGATACGCGGAGAATGGGGAGATCAACGCCTTCTTGTAGGCGACAAATAATCCCCCGGTGACGACTACGAAGTAAAGAAACGCTCCCACTGCGGCGCGGCCTGGCGCCATGTTCATGTAGAAGGAGCGGCGCATCAGCCAGAAAAAGAGAATGCAGGGCGATGCGATCGCGACGCCTGCCAGCGCGCCGGGCAGCCCATTTCCCTTCCCCAGGACCGCAGCGATTGCGGCCGCACCTCCCAGCAGAACCACGCCGAAGCAGGTCAGAATCAAGTGAATCCCGAGAAGCGTCTTCAAATATCCGCGCAGAGAGCCGCGATAGGCCGATCCGCTGAAGACCGCCTGCGGCTCCGCTAAAAATGATTGATAGACGTATGAGAGCAGCAAAAAAACGGAGAACGCTAGCGCGAACGCTCCGTATTGCTCGGGCATGAGCCAGCGTGCCAGCAGAATTCCGATCAGGAAATTCGAGCCGGAGATTAATCCCTGATCGACGATGGCCAGTCCGCCCTTTGTTACCCAGCGCGCGAATTTGCCGGAAAAACGGCTAGTTACAGGTTCTGCGGGCTCGACGTCAAGGCCGGCAATCGCGTCGCTGCACAATTCCGGGTCGAGCAATTCTTCTGTATTGGGCGAAGTCATTATTTATCGAAAGGCCTTATTGATTTCTGATTTATGGATTTATGAATTCTTGATGTTTGGAACGCGATTGGCTCAATAGCTCACGGCAGCTACGAGAGAACTTTCGCCTGCAAAGGCGGAATGGCCGAGCGCATCGCTGAGTTCTTCGGCCAGCAGCCTGACTTGCGGCTCTTTGAGCAGGCTGAGGTGGTCGCCGCTGATCTCGCGGAGATCGACTCCACCGGCGGCAACCCGCCACCAGATCGCGTAAGGGTCGTTGAGGCTGCCGACAGATTTTTCCTTCACGCGGAACAGAGTGACCTGGCCGGCGTAAGGCTGGACGGTATAGTCGCCTGCGGCTTTTGCGCAGGCTTGCCGCACATTGCGCAGGGGCTTGGGCAGCATCTGGAGTTCGAGGCGCTTGCGCAGAGTCATCATGACGAAACTGCCTTTTTTCACGAGGAAGGTCAGCGCCGCTTTCAGCGGAAGCTTGCGGAGGTTGCGCAACTGCGAACCACGCGATTCCATTTTGCCGGGATAGGTGTCAAACAGCGCGAGCAGGCTGACTTCCTGCTCCTGAGCGCGAAGTTGTTGCGCCATCTCGTACGCTACGAGCCCGCCGAAGGAGTAGCCGCCGATGCGATACGGTCCTTCCGGTTGCACGCGGCGGATTTCTTTGATGTAGTTCTCGGCCATCTCCGTGACACTGCTGATGCATGGACGCTTGCCATCCAGGCCTTGTGGTTGAAGAGCGTAAAAGGGCTGATCCGGTCCCATATGGCGGGCCAGGTCACGGAAGCCGACCACGTTGCCTCCGACTCCATGCACGCAGAAGAACGGCACGCGCGAACCTTCAGGCTGAATCGCGACCAGCGAAGACCATGAGGCCGACCAGCCTTCCTGCCGGAGGAGTGCCGCGAACTGTTCGACCGTAGGCGCTTGCAACAACGCAGCTAGAGGAAGCCGCTGACCGAGCGTTTGCTCGATACGATGCATGAGGCGGGCTGCCAGCAAAGAGTGTCCGCCGAGATCGAAAAAATTGTCGCGAGTGCCGATCTTTTCTTTGCCTAGCACCGCGCACCAGATCCTGACGAGATTGTTTTCGAGATCGTCTGCCGGCGCGACGTATTCGTTAGGCTCAGTGAAATCGGCGGGCTGCGGAGCCGGCATGGCGCGCCTGTCCACTTTGCCATTTGGAGTTTTCGGCATCGCTTCCAGCAGAACGAAGGCGGAAGGCACCATGTAGTGCGGGAGCTTCTGCTTCAGGTGTGATCGCAGTTCGCTGCCGGTGGGCGCTTGTTCGCGCGAGGGCACAACGTAAGCGGCGAGATGCTTGTCGCCGGGTCCGTTCTCGCGCGTGTTCTCCCGCGCGATAACCACCACTTCGCGAACTCCCGGGTACGATCCCAATACTGATTCGATCTCTTTTAATTCCACGCGATAGCCGCGGATCTTTACCTGGTCATCGGTGCGTCCTGCAAATTCAATCTCGCCATTGGCCAGATAACGGGCGCGGTCGCCTGTCTTGTACATGCGCGCTTCGGGCTCGGCGGTGAAGGGATCGCGGACGAATTTCTCGGCGGTGATTTCCGGACGATTCAGATATCCCCTCGCCAAACCGGGTCCGGATACGAAAAGATCTCCTGGAATTCCTACGGGCAACGGTTGAAGATGCTCATCGAGAATGTGAATCTTCGTATTGGCGATAGGTCGGCCGATAGGAAGGATGGGTGGAATCGTTTCCCAGTTGTGCGGCTCGAAGCTGGTTACGATCACACTGGTTTCGGTTGGGCCGTAAGTATTAACCCAGCGCACGCGCGAACCCGCGAGCTTGTGCCAGGCAGCCAAAGCGGCGGACGATGCCTTCTCTCCGCCGACGATAACAATTCGAAGGCTCTCGGGCAATTGCAGGGTCGATTCCGAAAGCTCTCCGACGAGTTCATGCCAGTAGGCTGTGGGCAGATCGAGCGCGGTAACGTTTCGCTCGCTCACCCAGCGCAAGAAATCGCCAACGGCAAGCGACGCGTCTTCTTCGCGAATCACGAGCGCGGCTCCGGCGATCCATGTCGGAAAGATTTCCTCGATCGCGATGTCGAAGGAGATGGATGCGAACTGCGCCATCCGGTCGGCCGGTGTGATGCCAAACAGTTTGACCGCGGCAGTGTTGTGATTCACCAGACCGCGATGGCTGAGCAGGACTCCGCGCGGTTTGCCGGTTGAACCCGATGTGTAGATGACGTAGGCCAGATTCTCGGGTTTGACTGCGCTGCGGACGTTTTCGCTGCTTTCCGCAAGAAACGAATCCCAGCCAGGATCCAGCGCGATGATTTCGGCGTCGAAGTCGGTCACTTCCGCCAGCAGGCCGGGCTGCGTGAGGACCAGAGAAGTCTGGGAATCCTCCAGCATGTAGGTTAGGCGTTCTTTGGGATAAGCGGGATCGAGCGGTACGCAGGCTCCGCCGGCTTTCAGCACCGCGAGCAAAGCGACGGGCAATTCGAGAGAGCGCCGTAAACAGATGCCGACTCTCGATTCAGGTCCAACACCGCGCTTCGTCAAGAAATGCGCCAACTGGTTGGAGCGCTGTTCGAGTTCGCGATAGGTCAGGCGCTGCTCGGCATGTTCAACAGCGATGGCATTGGGCGTTCGCGCGGCTTGCGCTTCGACCAACTCGTGCATGCACAGTGCACTCGGGTACTCGGCGTCAGTTTGGTTCCAATGCGCAAGCTGCTGTTTCTCCGCCGCTGTCAGCATGGGCAGACGAGAAAGTTTCTGCTCCGGATCGGCAACGATCGCTTCGAGCATGGTCTGGAAATGTCCCGCCATGCGTTCCATGGTGATCGCGTCAAACAGATCGGTGCTGTAGACGAAACGTCCGAAGAGGCCATCCGGGCGGTCGTCGAGTTCGAGATCGAGATCGAATTTCGCGGTGCCGATTTCGAGATCAAGCTGATTCAGATCCCATCCAGTTTCGAAAGCTGCCGTCGGCGGGACCAGTGAGAACATCACCGCAAACAATGGATTCCGGCTCGTGTCGCGGCGCACTGATAGTTCTTCGACCAGCCGCTCAAAGGGAGCATCGTCGTGAGAAAGCGCTCCCAGCGTGACTTCTCGCGCATGCGCCAGCAACTCGCGGAAGCTGGGGTCTCCATCTAATTTTAAGCGCAGCGCCAGAGGATTCTGGAAGCAGCCGAGCAGTTTTTCCAATTCTGAGCGCTTGCGGCCGGAGGTGACGGTGCCGATTACGAAATCTCGCTGCGCGCTATAGCGCCGCAGCAAAGCGGCGAAGCCTGCAAGAATCGTGGTGAAGAAACTCGTGTTCTCGCGCTGCGCGAGTTCGTGCAGACGGTCGGAAAGATTTCTGGAAAACCCGAAGCGCTGCATGGCTCCGCGAAAGCTTTGTGTTGCCGGCCGGGGATGATCTGTGGGCAACTCCAGAATTGGAAGATCGCCATCCAACTGAGCCGACCAGTAGGCGCGGGATGCGTTTAATTGATCGCTACCCAACGATCCGCGCTGCCAGTGGGCGAAATCGGAATACTGCATGCGCAGTTCCGGAAGCGGAGAAGGTTTTCCCGCAAGGAACGCGTTGTAGACCGTGACTAGCTCCGGCAAGAAGACGCGGTAGATCGAGAAGCCGTCAAAAATAATGTGGTGCAGGAAAAAATAAAGACGATACTCTTCGTCGCCTAAGCGTACGAGCATGGCCCGAAGGAGCGGACCGCGTTCCATATCAAACGGCAGTCTGGATTGCTCACGCGCCTGCCGTAAGGCCTCGGCTTCTCTTTTATCTGATGCAAGATCGCGCAAATCCACGGCTTCGATGTCGAGTTCGAAGGGCGGTTGCACGATCTGCACCGGGCGTCCGTCGAGCTCTTTGAAGGTCGTGCGCCAGGCTTCGTGGCGCCGGATGATCTCAGCCAAACTACGCTGCAGCGTGGGCAGGTCCAGTGGACCGCGACGATACACCGTCACCGATTCGTTGTAGAGTCCCTTTGCAAACTGGCCGTGCAGCCAAATCTGCTCCTGGGCAAAGGAAAGCGGCGCTGGCCCTGGAGTGCTGCGCGGAATCGTGGGCGCATCTTCGACTTTGTGGGACATTCGAGACTGCAGGTATTTTCGAATTAAATCCTGTTTGTTTTCCTGACTGCTATCTTGAGTGGTTTTCTTCTGCACAGATTCCTGCGCCTCGAAGGGGCAGCGGCCTTGCGCCGCCGACAGCGCAGCAAATGAAGTCACTTGCAATGGTCGCTCTGACGATTTGGCTGCGGACGCTTCGCCGAATTTAACCTTCAACGCTTTCAGGCCGCGTAGTCCCAGATTCGAGCGCCACTCGATTGGTTCTGGCACGAGGGTCAGATCGGTGAGCCGGCGCAAGAGCGCTTCGAATACCACTTGCCCTTCGACGCGCGCCAGCGGCGCTCCGAAGCAGTAGTGAGCGGCATAACCGAATGCCAAATGACGATTGTCTTTGCGAGTAATGTCGAAGCGGTCGGGATCGGGAAAGCGCTCAGGATCGCGGTTCGCGGCGGCCATCACTGCGATCACTGCCTGGCGCTTGCGTATGAGCTTGCCACCCATTTCGCGGTCTGATGGGCACATGCGAGCCGTGTGCTGGCTGGGGCTTTCGTAGCGCAGCATTTCTTCGACGGCAGATGGAATCAACGAAGGATCGTTGCGCAGTTTTTCCAACTCAGCAGGATTGCGAAGCAAAGTGAGCAAGCCGTTTCCGATTAAGTTGGTTGTTGTTTCCTGACCGCCGACCATGGTGACGATGCAGTTTGCGATCACTTCTTCATCGGATAGGCGGTCGCCGTCAATCTCCGCGGTCATCAACGAGTGAATCAAACCTTCGCGCGGATGCTCACGCTGCTCGTGAATGGCATTCTGGAAGTACTCAGTCAAATTCGCGACTGCTTTGAGTACGGTTGGGTAGCGCTCGGGATTGTGCTGGAAATTGCCGAGCATCTCGGCGAAATCCGCGGACCAGACCTTTAACTTCCCATGATCGCTGGTTGGAACGCCGAGCATTTCAGCGGTGACGATTGCAGGCAGCGGCTCGGCAAGGTCCGCGATCACATCCATTTCGCCCTTGGGCTGAATTCCATCGAGAAGATTGTTGACGATATCTTTGATGTGCCCGCGCAGTTCTTCTACGCGCGCTGGAGTGAACGCCTTGGCCGACAGGCTCCGCAACCGCGTGTGCGCAGGAGCATCCAGAAACAGCATTTGCTTTACCATCACTCGCGCGATCGGGCTCAACGACGAGAGCCCCATCTCGTCAAGCTGCGCGGGAGTGGGCGTGCGATCGGCGGAAAAGTTCAGCAGCACTTCGAGCACGTCGGGATAGCGCGTGACCACCCAGGCGTGAAGAAACGGATCCCAATGCACGGGATCCTCCGAGCGCAGGCGGCGGAAAAGCGGATAAGGATTGGCCAACACCTCCGGTTCAAGCAGGTGATAAAGGCTCAATGCCGCGTCCCGGCTTTCTGGCTTTGGCGAAGTTTTTATGCTAGACGACACTGCGGTGGTGTTCTCCTGCGAGTTTCGACTCGCTGCCTTCGACCTGCGCCAGAATGAGATCTTCGATTTCGACTGACATCTCGGCGACGGTGGGATGATCGAATAATTTGAGAAGAGTCAGATCGACTCCAAAGGTTTCGCTGATTCTGGCAATCAACTGAGTTCCGAGCAGAGAGTGGCCGCCCAACAAGAAAAAGTTGTCGTTGACTCCCACTCGTTCCAGCTTCAGCAACGGAGCGAGGATCTTTACGAGTTCTTCTTCCACTGCGGTTCGCGGCCCAACGTAGGCCTCGCTGTGCCGATTTCCGCTGGAACTCGGCAGTGCTGCGCGATCCAGCTTGCCATTCGCGGTAACGGGGACGCTCTCGATAGAAACGAACTCGGCCGGCATCATGTAATCGGGCAACCGTTTCCTGAGGTGGTCGCGGAGTTCTCCGGCGTTCAGTGTCGCGCCCGGAGCTAAAACCAGATAGGCCACCAACTCCTTCTCGGCCCGTGCATCTTCTCTGGCAATCACCACAGCGGTTCGAACTGCGGAGTGCTGGCCGAGGACGGTCGCAATCTCACTGGGCTCGACCCGATAGCCGCGAATCTTCACTTGCTCATCGACACGGCCGAGGAATGCGATCTGCCCGTCGGGCAAGCGGCGTGCAAGATCTCCAGTGCGATAAAGGCGTACATTCGGTTCCGCGCTAAAGGGGTTCTGAATGAAGCGCTCGGCGGTTAGGTCGGGACGATTTCTGTATCCGCGCGCCAAGCCAGCCCCGCCAATGTAAATTTCTCCCGTGGCACCTTCGGCGACAGGCTCGTGACGCTCGTCGAGGATATGAATCTCGACGCCGTCGATCGGACGACCGATAGATGGCGGCTGGTTTGCCGAGCTATCAGCCGCAATCACACCCGAGGTGCTGACGACCGTTCCTTCGGTTGGGCCGTAATTGTTCACCAAGACGAAAGGAAGGCGCGACGAAGGATATTTCTTCAGGGTGTCGGCTCCGGTGAGCAGGAACCGCAGAGCCGTTGATTTCGGCCATTCGAGCTGCATCAGGCTTTCCGCCATCGCCGTGGCAGCGAAGGAAACCGTGATGCTTTGTGACAGCATCCAGTCCCGCAATGCTTTGGCATCGCTTCGGATCCGCTCCTCGGGAATATGAACGCTCGCGCCAGAAGCCAGATACGGCCACAGTTCCCAAACGGAAGCGTCGAATCCCAACGAAGCCATCGCGCTGGCGCGATCGGTTGAGATCACTTGAAAGGCTCGCTGATGCCAGGCGACCAGGTTCGATAGACCGGAGTGAACAAGCTCGACTCCCTTAGGCTGCCCAGTAGAGCCGGACGTATAGATGATGTAGGCCAGGTCTTCAGGGTTCACCGTGACCGCTGGTTGATTCTCAGGTTGGGCCGCAATTTTCTCGGCGTCGGCATCGAGTGCGACAACTTGCCAGGAACCCGCCGGCAGGCGCTCAGCAAGCGCTGTTATGCTCACCACCACGCGCGCTTGCGAATCTTGCAACATGAAAGCCAATCGCGCTGCGGGCTGAGCCGGATCCAGAGGAAGGTAAGCTCCACCCGCTTTGAGAATGGCCAGAGCCGTGACCACCATGGCAGGCGAACGTTCAAGATAAAGGCCCACCGCAGTGTCGCGGCCTACACCAACCGAGCAAAGATAATTCGCCAGGCGATTAGCCCGGCGGTCAAGCTCTGCGTAGGAGAGAACTTCGTGACCAGCGGAAACAGCTATCCCGCTGGGATTCGCAACCGCCTGCTGTGCCACCAATTCAGCAACGCAGGGGGATCCCGGTGTGCGTGCAATTTGCGGTGTCATGTCAGCTCGAAGATTTGAGGATTTGACTGAATTCATTCTATCCTTGGGAGAGATCAAGCTGCCCCCGAGCCTCTCAAAACCGCGGGGACGGTTTTAGCAAGAATTTCTAAATCCAACCACAACGACCAGGTGCGAATATATTGCAGATCCAGCTCCATCCACTTTTCGAAGGGAATGGAACTGCGGCCCATGATCTGCCAAAGACAGGTGATTCCCGGACGCACGCTGAAACGCCGGCGCTGCCAGTCTTCGCAGAAGGTGTCGAACAATTCGTAGTCCCGCACTTGCAGCGGGCGCGGCCCCACCAGGCTCATGTCGCCTTTTAATACGTTAAAGAGCTGCGGAAGTTCGTCGATGCTCGTCTTGCGCAGGAAACGGCCAAGCGGCGTAATGCGGGGATCGTTTTTGATCTTGAACACAGCGCCGTCCGCTTCGTTCTTGTCTTCAAGGTCCTTCAGTCGCTTCTCCGCGTCCACCACCATGGTGCGGAACTTGTAGATATCGAACATCCTCTTATTGCGGCCCAGACGCTTTTGGATAAAGAAGATGGGTCCAGGAGCGGTCAACTTCACCATCACCGCAGTGATTACCATCACGGGCGCCAGGAAAATGATCGCGGCCGCCGAAATTACGATGTCGATCGCGCGCTTAATGGCCAGGCCCCAAGCGTCAGTGATCGTACTGTCATGGCTGACCAGTTGTTCGTCGCCGCCGAACTCGTCCGCCCGATGTTTGGCTTCCTTCAGGTCGAAAATATTCGGCATGAATCTTACGATGATGCCCTGCTGTTCACATACCCAGGCGATGCGCGAGGCCAGAGTGTGAAACGACCGAATGGGCAACGCCAAAACAATCTCATCGACGACGTTGCGACGCACATACGCGGGCAGCGTTTCGAGATCGGCGACAAGCGGGTAGCCTTGTTTCTTGAATTCGTCTAACCCGTCCCACTGCTCATCGGCAAATCCGAGAATCCGATAGCCCAGGTCGGGCTTGCCCTGGATGCGCTGCACGAGCGTCAGGGCTCGGGCATTCGTGCCGATGACCAGAAGATTGCGCGTGTTTCGTCCATGCCTTCGGGCATAGGAAAGCGCAGCTCGGATGACCATGCGGCTCAAGATCACCAGACTGGTTGTCAGTAGCCAAAACAAAAGCAGGAAGACTCGACTGACAACCCAAATGCGGAACGTCAGCGCCGCGGCCGCGATGACGATGGTCCCGAGGGTTGTCGCACCACAGATTTCCCGCACTTCTTCCCAGCGGCTCGACAAACGCATCGAGCGGTATAGGCCGAAAACCGTAAACAACAAATGCCAAACCAGCAGGAAGATACAAAAGAGTAGCAAGTTGGCGAGCTTTACGCGCATCTCAAAAAACTCGGCCAAGCTAAATCTGCCCACGCGGTGGAACAAGGGCAGAGTGGAAACCCCGAAAGCACACACCATCAGCAGCAGGTCAAAGACCTTGAAGCCGTTTGAAAACACCTTGCGATTTATGCCCATGAGAGATTCCTGAGGAGATAGCTACAAGAAGTGGTGCGGGAAGGGGAGGATGCGAAACCAAACTGAAAGCGAATCCCGACGATCTATGCCGCCGGTTAGGGTGCCGGTGTGCCGGCTATTTTTTCGCTTTGGAAATCACCAGCCGTTCGATGGCGTCGATGCTTTCCAGGTTGTCGTGCGTGATTTCTTCGTCGCCAATGCGGACGTTAAAAGTTTCTTCCAAGAATGCCACCAGGCGGAAGATTCCCATCGAATCGATGATGCCGTTCTTGGTGAGCACTTCCTGGTCTGTGACTTGGTTGATGCCCTTGGTCTTCGCGAATTCTTCGATCACGTACTCGCGAATCTGGTCTTTCACCGCTGCTGACTCGATCATGTTTACTCTCCGATTGCTGGGAATGTACTGCGTTTACAACAAATTCGATGACGCGCCTTGCGGCAACTTCAGCGGACGCTGACCGGCTCTTTCGCCGGATCTTTTGCCGCCAACTTTACGCGATCAATCTTTCCTGTGGATGTCTTCGGAAGTTCGACGCAAAGCTCGATGACCTCCGGGATCATGTACTTCGGAACCCGTGTGGAACAATGCTGTTGCAAGTCCATGGGCTTGAGGGAATCGGGAACATGAATGGCGACCACGGCACGAATGCGGTTTCCAACGATCTCATCCGGAACGGCGAGTACGGCTGCCTCGCGAACTCCCGGGTGACTGAGCAAAGCGCTCTCAATTTCGCCCAGTTCTATGCGGTAGCCGCGGCTCTTGATCATGCTGTCGCGCCGGCCCAGGAAATAGAAGTTTCCGTCCTCGGCCATCGTAACCAGATCTCCGGTGCGGTACATCTTCTCTTCGAAGTTCTGCTCGAAGCGATTGGGCACGCACATTTTCTGCGTCTTCTCCAGATCGGCCCAGTAACCGTAGGTTACGGCCGGTCCGCGCACGTACAACTCACCGGTCTCGCCCTGTGCGGCGCGGCGTCCATCATCGGTTACGGCGAATGCGTCGGTGTTGGCACAGGCGATTCCGATCGGTAATTTCTCCAGGCTCGCCAACCGATCGCGCTCCACTTTGTAATAGGTGCAGACGTTGGTTTCCGTCGGTCCGTAGAGGTTGTAAAGTTCCGCAGCTGGCGCCATCTCTGCCAGTTGCCGCAGATATTTCATGGGAAATACTTCGCCGGCAAACAATATGGTGCGCACGCCCTTCAACTTCTCCGGTGTCAGGTGAGCGTGCAGAAGCAGAAGCATTAACGCCGAGGGCACCGAGTACCAGATCGTGATTCCTTGCGACTCGATAAAGTTGGCCAGGCTGGTGGGGAACAACGCGAGTTCTTCGGTGATTAAGTAGACCGTGGCGCCGGCTTCGAGCGTGTTGTAAACATCGAAGACCGAGAGATCAAAGTGCAGAGGGGCATGATTCGAAAGCCGGTCTTCGCTGCGAACGTGAAACTCTTCGGCGCACCACTCGACGAAAGTCAGCGCGTTCTGATGCGAGAGCATCACGCCTTTGGGCCGGCCAGTCGAGCCCGACGTATAAAGAATGTAGGCGAGGTCGGTTTCGATCAGGCTCACTGCGGGAGCATGATCCGCGGGAAACTCGGCGAGCATCGACCAGGGAATCAGTTTGCCGTCTTTGCCATTCTCGGCTTGATCGGTCGAGATGCAGCTCTCAAGAAGTTCCAAAGTCTCCGGAGAGAGAACCTCACGCTTTTCGTGATTCGTAATGAGCACGCGAATGCCGCAGTTGCCGATAATGTAGCCCACGCGGTCGGCCGGCGCCTGCGGATCGAGAGGAACATAAACGCCTCCCGCTTTGAGCACGCCCAGCATGCTCACAATCGACTCCACGCATTTGGGAAAAAACAGCCCGACGCGATCGCCCTTTGTGATCCCCTGTTTGCGCAGGAGGTGAGCCATCTGGTTCGATCGCTCATCCAGTTCGCGATAAGTGATGCTCCGGCCCCGAGCCCACACCGCAATCTTCTCCGGATACGCCTTCGCACTCTTGCTGAGCAATTGCTGCAACACGTATGCCATGACTTAGAACCTGATCCCTTTAGATTTGATTTTGATCGACATCACAAAAGGTATGATCCGGGGAGTAAGGGTAGAAAACATTCCTGAAGAAGCGAATCAAAGCCCAAGCATGTTGGCGATGATGACCCGATGCACCTGCGAGGTTCCCGAATAGATGGTCCCTGCGATAGCGTCGCGCAGTTCGCGCTCGAGCTGATATTCCGTCGTGTAGCCATAGCCGCCATGGATCTGGATCGCTTCCAGGCAGCTCTGCACGCAGGCTTCCGCCACATACAACTTCGCGATCGACGCTTCACGCAACGGATGACGTCCCTGACTCTTCATCCACGCGGCTTTGTACAGCGCGAGCCGCCCGGTCTCAAGCCGCACATCCATGTCGGCAATCATGTTCGAAATCGCCGGAAACTTGCCGATCGCTTCGCCAAATTGCTTTCGTTCTTTGGCGTACTTCACGCAAATTTCCATGATGCGCTGCATCGCCCCAAGATGGCTGGCCAGAATGCAGATGCGTTCCCACTCCATTGAGGAGGTGAACACAGCTTGTCCGCCAAACTCTTTACCGAGGAGATTTGAGACTGGAATTTCGCAATCTTGTAAATAAATTTCCGCCATCGGGGAAGTGCGCAATCCCATCTTGTGCAGCTTCTTGCCAACTGCGAATCCCGGCGTGCCTTTGTCGACCAAGAATGCCGTGACGCCGTTCGGACCGCGCGTAGGGTCGAGATTCGCGAAAACAATCGTAACGTCGGCGTTTGGAGCGTTGCTGCTGAAGGTCTTCGATCCGTTCAGCACATACTTGTCGCCCTTACGCTCGGCGCGAGTTTTCAAACTGTAGGCGTCGGAGCCCGAACCCGGCTCGGTCATCGCGTGCAGGCCGAGTCCACCGCTCACTAGACCCGGAAGATATTTGCGCTTCTGCTCTTCCGTGCCGAATGACCAGATCGGAATCTCCGAACTCCACATGTGCGCATTGATGGAGAAGATGAGGCCGTTATCCTGGCAACCGTAGCCCAAAGCTTCCAGCGCACAAACTGTTGTGAGCGTGTCGGCGCCACCGCCGCCGTACTCGGTCGGAATCGGAAGTCCTTGAATTCCGAACTTCGCGCACTTCTGCCACAAGTCCTGGGAGAACTCTTCGTTTTTGTCGCGCGTGATGACGTCGTCGGTCAACTCTTCTTTGGCAAATCGCAGCACTTCTTTGCGAAAAGCCGCCTGTTCCTCGTTCCATGCAAAGTCCAAGGCTTACTCTCCCTTTTTCTTTCTGGCCCAGATGCCCTTGAGCTTTGTGTAGCGCCGGCTGGTTATGCAGAACTTTGATATACGGATACAGCAGCGGCAGCAGGTGCAGCTTCGGGCGCGGGAACCGCCGCGACTTGTGCCACCTGAACCGGCGCTTCTGCCTTCTTGACGAAACGCTGCGGACGGCCGCCCGGCAGCTTGATGCGGGCAGGTACGCCCATGACCATCATGTTGCTGCGGACGTCAGTGAGCACCAGGCTGTTGGCTGCAATCGTTACGTTGCTGCCAATCTTCGCGTCGCCCACCAGCTTTGCGCCGGGTCCGAAATAAACGTCGTCGCCGATGCCGCGGCAAGCGTGCGAGATCAGGCATCCCGTGGCTATGGTGAAATTCCTGCCAATCTTTGTGGCGCCGAGATTGATCGCGTATACCGAATGAATTACAAAACCCGGGCCGATATCGGCGCGGACATCAATGTGCACGCTGGTGAAGACCTCAACCCACTTGCGAAAGAACAGGCCAAAAACCTGCAGCAGTTGCTTGACCACTGGAATTCGGACGCTCCGTGCCCACCGTGAAAAGCGGTAAGCGATGACAGGCCAGGTAGAGTGGCGCACCATGACTTCGAGCCGCTTGCCCAGGCTCGGCTTCCAGGTCGGGTCGGTGCGCGTTTCGCGCATCGCCCGGTTTATATCTTCCCGTAGATTCTCAAACATTTCTGTCTTAATCGTGTCCTGGGATTCTGAACTCTAGAGTTTCTTGTAGATTTTCTCTGGAACCGGGAACGTCCGGTGGTTGAGTACCGCGCCCAACACCCGCACATTTGCGTGCTCGAGATCGTGCACTGCCTTGCGTGCCGTCTCGCGTCGTGAAGAATTCGCGCGAAGAACCAACACCACGCCCTCGGCGTTGCGGCCCAGCATGATCGTGTCATCGCCTCCCCGTAGCGGCGGAGCGTCGATCAAAACGTAATCGAACTCTCTCTGTAATTCCGGCAACAGCGTGCGCATCCGCTCGGAGCCGAGCAAAGTCTGCGCGCCTTCCTTTTCCGCCCCGCAACTGAGAAGCCAGAGGTTCGGACGCGACAACTGAGTCACGAAGCCGCGCACCGGATCAGAAACTTGCAGCGCGTCGGAAAGGCCGTAATGATTCTTCACGCCGAATTCGCGATGCAGGCCCGGAGAGCGCAGGTTCGCATCCACCACACAGACTGTGGATGAAACCTGGGAAGCCAGGATTTCCGCCATGCGCGCACAGATCCAGCTGCAACCATTGCCGGACTCCGTGCCCGAAATCACGACCAGCCGTGAACCGTCACCTCCCGGAGCAAAGAACACTCGCTGCACCAGCTTGAGAAGTTCATCGCGCTGCCCCGCTTCCATTTTTAGTTCCAGCGGCTTCACCTCGGCTGGCGGCTGCACTTCAGTATGCCGGGGCGCGACCGGTAAGGGCTCGATAGGCAGCGGCAAAGGCGCGGGCGCTGTTGCCGTTTGGAACATTTCGCGTTCCTTGCCGAGGTTTTGCATCAATTCAAAATTCTTGCTCATAGACTCCTTAGTAAGTCTTCTGGTTGCGCGGGTAAACTCCCCGCCAAAAGGTGTGCTCTAGACTGCTGGCATCTCAATCAGGTCGTTCGAGCCCATTACGCCAGGTACGCAATAATCGCGATACGTTCCGCATGTGCTGCACTGCGTCTGCAGGGCTCAATTTTTTTTCTTCCGTAGGCTTGCGAGGGGACAGAGTCGGCTTGTAAACCACTTCGTTCGCTTCGTCGGACTCCTGCACCTGCGGCATCGGATCCGCATTCAAACTGGTGAGCGATGCGAGCCTCGACATGCTTGAGGGTACTTCCACTTCGGTCATGAACCGCGTGATATCGAGGTCCTTGATCACTTCCCGCACCACTCCACCGTCGACCGTACGACTACGAGTGGCACAGGCCAGCGAAAGCGAGTGAAAGCAGTAATTGTTGATCTGGCGCGGAATACCTTCGCTTGCTTCCGCAATCAACTCAAGAGCTTCGGGCGAGAACAAACCCTGGCCTTTGTATCCCGCGACCTGCAAACGATGCGCGATGAAACGCGAAGTTTCCTGCGGGGTGAGAGGATTGAGGCCGCTCAGGGATGTAATCCTTTGCCGCAATTGCGTGAGAGCGGGACTCGCCAGCTTGTCGGCCAGCGTGGGCTGCCCGACCAGAATAATTTGCAGTAATTTTGCCTGGGGCGTTTCGAAATCGGAGAGCAAGCGGACCGTTTCCAGTACCGATGCGTCCAGATTCTGCGCTTCGTCAATCACTACAATGAATCGCCTGCCGGCTCGCGCTTCCTGCACCAGGCAGCGGTTGAACGCCTCGTTCATCTTGACGAAGTCCTGAACGTCGTTCTCAATGCCGATTTCCGCCAGCAGAAACCGCATGAACTCGCGTGAGTTGCATTGGGTTTGAAAGATGAACGCGGTTCGGGCGGTGTGCGAGAATTTCTGCAAGAGGTGGAAGAGCAAAGTCGTCTTGCCCATGCCCGGCCGCGCCACCAGAGACAGAAATCCCCGATTCGCCTCGATCCCGTAATAAAGAGACGCAAGAGCTTCGCGGTGGCCTGCCCCGAGATAAAGATATCTCGGGTCAGGCGACACACCGAAAGGCTGTTCTCGTAGTCCGAAGAATTCCAGAAACATTTAGTGCTTTCTCTCCTGGAAGTTCGGGTTGCGGAGTTTTCCGGTCATCTCGTACGTGACATCGTCCAAGGCATTGTGTGCTTTGCCGTTGCCGTTGCTATGGCCGTTGCCGTTTCCGTTTCCATTTCCATTGCCGTTGCCGTTCTTGTGCAGCCCGTTACCCGAAACTTTATGGGACGGCACCGCGGCCAACACTGGAATTCTCAATTCCGCCATTACCTCAGTCGGCGTACGGAACGATTGGTCAGCATAGTCGAGAGCGAAAACTACTCCCAGGCTGACCGCTGAACCTAGCAAGCAAGCTACCAGGGCGAATATCCAGATAGACCGCGTCGGCAAGCTTGGGATCACCGGGTTCTGAGCGATCGACACATTCAGAATGCGCGTGCGGTCGAGAGCATCGGCAATCCGCGCCTCTTCCCGCTTCTTGTTGTAAAGCAGATAATTCGCTTCATCCGCTTTTTGAGCGCGCATTAAATCGCCCTGCAGAATTCCCTGCTCCTCGAGCTTGTGCGCCTGTGACATGTAAACGCCCACGATGGCGTTGAGCGCGGTTTCACGAGCCTCAAGTCCTGCCAAGTCAGACTTGGCCTTGGCCAGTTCTCCATTCACCCACGCGTACGTGGGATTCTGGTCTGTGGTCTCTTCTTTGACCGGAGATGTTTCTTCCAAGGTCAGCGCGTTATGCGTATCGGTAATCTGCTTGTCGACCTCCACCACCAGCGGATACGTCGGCTGGAACTTGGTCAACAACTCAGTACGCTTCATTTCGAGCGTCAGCAGAGTGGCCTTGAGGTTCTCCAGGACTTGCGCATTGTCGCCCTTCTTTGCCTGCGTCGTTATGCGCGAGGGAAGCGAATTGTACTGTCGCTCGAGATCAGTGATGCGCTTCTTCCCTTCGGCGATGGAAGCCCGCGTGGTATCCAGAGAGCCATTGAAGTCGGCCAGTTTCTGCAGGACCATGTCACGCTGGACGGTCGGCGCTACGCTGTTCTGTCCGCCGGAAAACTTGCTGAGCTGGCTTTCGACGTTCATCATTTCCTGCTTGTACTTGGTCGCTTCCTCGTCGAAGAACGCCTCTTGTCCGGCCGGATGATGCACCTCGAGATGCTTGTCAAGATAGGCTGCGTCCAGGGTGGCGAGGACGCGCTGCGCCAGTTCCGGCTTGTTCGATTCATACGCGATGCTGATGATGTTGGTTTTCTTGACTACCTCCAGCACCAGGTCTGTCCGCAATTGCAGAATGGCCCGGTCGGTCCGGTTCTGTTGAGTTTCCCCTGGATGAAGGAATCGCGACAGCGGTTTGGGCTTGTCGAGGCCGCAGGTCGTGACCACTTTCTGCAGCACATCCTGGCTTTGAATCAGTTCGACTTCGGAGTTGATCTCCTCCTCGGCCACGGTGTCCTTGAACATCATGGGAGCGGTCTGCTCCGGAGTGACAATTGGATCTACACGTTCACGCTTGACCAGCAGTTTCGTTTCGGCTCGATACTTCGTGGGAAGAAACACGGCGGAGAGAAGGACGCCCAGCACGACGCCGACGAAGCACAGGATCATCACCCGTTGATGGCGAAAGCCGATTGCGACAACGTCTCTCGCGGTAAACGAGTACGACCTGTTTCCATGGCCGTTCGTGGAAATTGAATCAGTCATATTGCCTCCATACTGCCTTTCCTCTTCAAGTTATGCGGACAGGTTATGCGGACAGAATCCTACCATCCTCTTGACGCTCTACGGCATGGTGAGCGGCAAGTACGTGCCCAGACTCATGTTCGGAATCAGACGATCGATCTTCGACAGTGTATTCTTCGGAACGAAAAGCATATCCCCGGAGTGAAGGAACGGATCTTCGCGCAAGTCCCGGTTCTTTTCCATCTTTTTCACATCGATCAGTTTAGCTTCCGTCCACTGATCGTCGACCCGGCGAAACAGAACAACTTGCGAATGCTTGGCGCTGGATTGAAAGTCTCCTGCAACCGCGATAGCTTGCGTGACCGTCATATTTCCGTGCATTTCATATTTTCCCGGCTTGGCCACCTGGCCGGATGCGATAAAGTACGGCTTCTCGAACTCTTTCAACGAGATCGAGACAACCGGATTATTCAAGAACTTTCCGTAAGCCAGGCGCACGGTCTGTGTTAACTCCGGAACGGTCTGGCCGGCGACTTTGATTTCCCCCACCGCCCGCAGTGTAACGAAACCATCCGGTTGCACCGCAAGGGCTAACTGATTGAACTCCGGGCTGAGATCGAACGTCAGGTCGAACGTGTCGCCCGGCTCAATCCGGTACCGCGGACTCCGCGACTTGAACTGCGCGCTATCTGCAGCTGGCTTGCCTGCCTCCGCTACAACCGCATTGCTGGGAGCCGAAGCCGTCTCCGTCTGAGCCGCGCACACCTGCAATAATGCGCAGATTAGGGATACCCCTAATGTCAGCCGCAACACTCGCTTCGCCATCTCGGTACTGATTGTTTTCATTGCAAAACCTCCATCTTTCGAGTCACTCATCCGCCCTCGTGGTGCGTTCTTTAACAACCTAGACTTAGGGGGCATTTCTTCCAACACGACAAGACACAGGGGGAAAAACGACTTTCTTCGGGCCGAATCGCGGGCCCGTTCTTGCCCTGACTCGCCGGCGGCTACTCGACTTTGAGTGTCTGCCCAAGAGGCGCCACCTGGCGAACCGCACTCGGGGTCAGGTTGTGCTGGCGAATCTTGTACAGAATTCCGCGATAGCTGATGGACAGCAACTGCGCTGCCCGTCGTCGGTTCCAGCCTGTGTATTCAAGGGTCCGGCTGATGGCGTAGATTTCCGCCTCAGCCCGCAGGCTGCGAAGTGAAAAATGCGAGTCGGTCTGAGGTTGATCTGCCACGATCTGGTTCTCAGCAGACTGGTTGTCGGCAGAAACCTCTTCTCTCGTCAGTGGATTACCGTTCTTGTTCACTTTTGGTTTATTTTCTAATTGATTCATAGGGCTTAGGCCTCGCAACAAATTCCTGTGTGGTTGAAATCAAGGGAGAAAAACCTTTGGAGGGGAAACACTAAACGGCTTCAACGTCATAGCCAGCGACGCGGACATACAACGATCTTTGGATTGGCTCAACTGAGAGCACCAGGCTGCGATCACCATTCTCCGCCACCAGAATGCCTTGTACGCCATCGAGAGCTCCGCCGCGAACCCTCACCCGCTGACCCACGCGGAGAAACGGACGTTCTTCGTAAGGGATTCTGCTGGAGAGCAGAGTCTTGATGTATTCGATCTGATGATCGGGGATGGCTGTTCCAGTGCCCTGAACTCCGACAAAACTGACCACGCCTTGGGTCCGCAGTACCCGAACGCGGTCGTCGGGGGAATGAATGATGCGCAGGAAGGCGTAACCGGAGAACAAGGGCATTTCAACCTGCTTGCGGCGGTCGCTCCAGTTATGGGTTTGGGTAACCACTGGCAAGAACGACTCAATTCCCTGATTCTGGAGTTGTTTAGCGACTAACTTCTCATGGCGCGAGCGTGTGCGAACAGCGTACCAGTGCGGTTGGTTCAGCAGGCCCAAGCTTTCTGCCGCCGGCTGGTACCCATCCATCAATCCTGCTTCTCCGTTCACAGCTCCGCCCTTTCAGTCACATTCGCGAAATTTCAAAAAAATGCGCGGATGTGCTTATGGTTTGCAAAAGTCGGATCGACGACTCTACCAATCATCGATTCAAAATTAGGGGGGAATTGATACTGAACCACTGAATACCGTGGCTTACAGCGACATCAGTGAACCGAGTCTATCCAGCCGTGCAAGTTCCTGCAAGAGGTAAAAAGCCCTAGTGAAGAAAGACTTCATCAAACTGTCCCCGGGCGAAAAAATAGAGTTGATCCACTGGAGAATAAAGGCCCCGTACAATTTTCATTTACTGTCGTTAGAGAAGGATCTTCCTGCGCGGCCAGCACGGCTTCGAGCCTGGTTCTGCCGGAAGAGTTGGGTTTCACCCCGTGTTTACCGGGTATTGCAGGTTTTTGCACACTTGACAAGCGGCGTCTTTGATAGCAAAATGCCCGCTGACATCCGGCTCCTTTCGCCGGAGGAAACCTGATCGTAACTTTACTTGGATTTTTTCGAGTTGGGGTGACATGTTAGCGCTTCAAGCTGAAACACTGGAGTGTTCTCTGTATTGCATTTCGATACGGTTGCATCAGAATCTGTCGTGCATGTCTGTTCCATGCTGAGTCGTCGCTCCTCCCCCCAACGTTCACGTCATGGTCGCAACAATTTTGTGAGGTTGACTTCTTTTGTCTCGGAAGTCCATCTCACACTTAGGCACTTGACCACGTGAAGGAGTGTTTTGATGAATCTTCGTAATGTTCGTCTGCTCGCAGTGCTGATTCTGGTAGGTCTCGCCGTTCTTGCCGTCCCGTCACGGCTGCTTCACACGGCGGCAGCCACTAACACCGCGCTTCCGCCACCTCCGCCACCCACTGTCGGAGAGTTCGGCGGTCCGCTCGCTGGACTTACATCAACGCAGACTGGTTTGTTCACCGGCGGCTATGGCTTGTTTGCCATCAAATGGGATCCCGTTCGCGGCCTCGGACCGGTATCCACTCAGACCGGGTGCTTCACCTGCCACGGCGCAGGAGTCGACATACTCACCGGGACCGCCGGCGACACCGGTCCTCTCACCGGAATTCGTTATGGCAAATGGAATTCCGACAACACCTTCAACTATCTCGATGGCAACGGGACCTTCCCGGAAAATGAAGGTGGCCCCACCGTTCACGGCGTCTCGAATGCCGCTTTCGGCACCTTGCCCGGTTGCAACATCATGAATATCGCCAGCTCCAACGGCGCTACCGAGTCGGGAACCACGGTGACCATTACTACCACCGCCGCGCACAAATTCGCCGTGGGACAAAATGCCATGATTCGTGGGGTAGGCGTTTCGGGCTACAACGGAACTTTCCCTATCGTGAGCATTCCTTCGACGACAACATTTACCTACACAGCCACCGCTTCGGGCCTAGCCGACTCCGGCGGCGGCACGGCGCAAAACTTGCCCCACGAAGTGGTCCCAGCCGACGCAACCGTCGTCAGCACAGTGCGGTCGCCGAATCTGTTTGGACTCGGGTTCGTCGATAACATTCCTGACTCTGCCATCCTGGCAAATGTTGGGAATCCAGGAAATCAGTACGGCATCAGTGGCGTCGCGAATATGGTGCCCGACGAAAATGGAACCGTCCGACCGGGCAAGTTCGGGCAGAAGCTCAACGTGGTTTCCTTGTTCCAATTTATTTCCCAGGCTGAGTTCAATGAACTGGGCATCACGACGGCCGCTGGCCCATTCGGCACAGCCGCTCAATTTAACCCCAATGAACATCTGCCGCAGGGCCTGCCTTATCCGAGCGCCTGCCAAAGTGACACGAACAGCCCGCAGGATGTGTCCCAGACGAACATGATCAAGATGATGCAGTTCGAGGAGTTGCTGGCGCCGCTGCCGCCGCAACCTCCGACTTCGGCGACCGAAGCTGGGGCCACTGTGTTCATCAACATCGGTTGCAGTGTTTGCCACATGGAAAGCTTCACAACCAAGGCCAACGTCACCTTGAATCAGACTCTGGGAAGGCAGACAGGAGTTATCGCTGCGCTCAGCAACGTCACATTCAATCCTTATTCGGATTTTCTGCTCCACAATATGGGATCGGGAGACTCCGGCGGAATTCCTTTCCAGCCCAACAACACCGGTCAGGCATCTCTCACGCAGTGGAGGACAGCGCCATTGTGGGGCCTTTCCAATACGCTCACCAAATCCGGCGGATTGATGCACGACAACGCTTCCACAACCATCTCTGCTGCAATCCTGAGGCACGGCGGCGAAGCGGCTCCAGTGATCGCAAACTATCAAGCTCTGGACTCGACTGACTCATCCAACTTGTTAGCCTTCCTGAATTCGCTGTAAAGGGTTTGCCGGTGCGGTTGTTTTCACAGTCCATGTGAAACAATCCGCACCGGCGCCAAACCTTCCGTTGATTGCTATTCTGCTGATTGAAATGCTAAGACAAACTCCCGAGCTGAGAGGCTAGGCGGGCATTCTGAAGTTGAGCGTAACTCTGGTTTGCATCTCGACTGGTTGTCCCTTCAGCATGCGTGGCTTAAATCGCCACTGCCTTACAGCCGTGATCGCAGCGTCAGCCAACAGGGGCGGGCCACTGACCAGCTTCACGTCCTGAATCGCGCCGTCGCGGCCGATGCGCACCTCAAGCACTACCGCCCCCTGAATCCGCTGCTGCCGCGCTTCCTCGGGGTATTCCGGTTCCACCCGATGGACCAGACTGCCGTTCGCCACGTCCGGCGGCAACTCAATAATTCCTGCCGGTTCGAGACCGGAGGCCCGCTGCAAATTTCCCGGCACACTGCCCCGCACTCTGCCCGGAACGCCGCTCGTCGCGGTAAGGGAAGCCTTCGCCGTTGCACCTTCCGTCGTCGGCGGCATCCGGAAGATCTCTTTTCCATTTTCATAAACCAACAGGCTCCCTGCGGGAGGAAAAGAATCCTTTGCACCGGCAGGGGGAGTGCTCGTCGGTGTTGCCGCATTTCTCTTCTCGCTGTCGGCACTTTTCGCATTCCCAGCTCCTTCTGGGAAGGAGCCTAAAGGCGTAGTCGTTCCAGGCTCTGCGCTCGCCTGCGCGCCGCCATTTTGGGCGGCCACATCTTGCGTGAGCGTACTATTGGCGGAGTTTTGTCTACTAAAGCCCGCGCCGGCGGACTTCGTGATCTGCCCGCGCACTCCTGTAGCTCTTCGCCAGCCCAGACGCACTCCCACCAACGTGCCTAGCAAAATCGCGCAAGCCACCACCGCTGCGACCAGCGCCAAGGTCACAACGTCGAAGCCGGTTCGCGGGCTCTGCTCGGCAGTCTCAGGGAAGATGTCGTTGTGTTCTTTCTTCCCCAGCTTCTCTAGGCTTCTGTTGGAATCCGCGCTCGACTCCTCCGCGAAGGCCGCTGCCGTCGGCTCGACCGTTTCCGTTGATAGATTTTGAGCCGCAGCATTCGGGGCAGAGCGGGCGGTCGTCGTGCTGGCCGACGATGCCGTTTCGCTCGCTCGATCGAGGTTCTTCACTATGCGGTGTGCCAGCGCTTCCAGCGTAAGTTCATCCCGATCGCCAAAAGCCCCGGGCCGCGAAGAAAAGATTTCCAGGACTCCAGTCATCTCTCCGTTCCGCAGAAGCGGAAAGATCGTTAGTGATCGCACTCCCAAACTTCGTGAAGCCTCCGCATCGACACGCGGATCAGTCTGCGCGTCGTCGCAACGCTGCACTTGCCGTGTCTTGACGCATTCCGCCGTCAGGCCGGATTGGCTGCCCAATGGCGCGCCCAACTCCGGAGCGTTGGCGCCGCTGCTGGCGCGGCACACCATCTCGCCATCCCGGACCAGCACAATCGCAGCACCGGTCGCGCCCGTGGCGAGACAGGCCTGCTCCACAATTTCATTGAGCACAATCTCGAGGGCCAGATCGGCCGAAACTTCCGCCGAAAGATCGCCGCCGCCGTGCGCGGCAAACAACGCGGCCAATTCGCCGAGGTCGGACTCGGCGCTCGATGCGCTTCCTTGCAAGTTGGGAAACTCCGTCTCCGGCGTAGGATGGTCAGGCATTGCCAACCAGAATTAGATTGCGAGTCTGCTTCTGTAGCGGAGTTTCGCCCCAAAAAGGGGGGTTGTCAATATGCATTAATTTACACATTGTCCAAAAGCGACCCTCAAAGTGGTTGCCGTAAAGTGGTTGCCTCAGGTCGCTGACTAAAAAGAAATCCCAAAACGGCAAGAGGAAACAAAAAAATAGCCAACCGGGATTCGTCTCTATCTCTCTATTGCCGTCCGGGAATGTTAAAATCGATTAATATTGCGAAGAGTTAGAATGCTTTCCAAGTTATTTTTTCTGGCTGCCTCGGCTCTTTTTCTTAAGAAAGGTCCGAATCTATGACCTTTCCAGACTCTCAGTTCCTGGAGCTTGAACATGCGGATCGCTGTCGTCGGTTCCGGATACGTAGGGTTGGTGGCTGGCGCATGCTTTGCCGACCTCGGTCATGACGTCATTCTCGTCGACAATGACGAACGCAAGCTAGCCGATCTGAAACAGGGGCAAGTCCCCATCCACGAAAACTTTTTGCCGGAACTGCTGAACCGTCACCGCGGCCACCGCCTGGAATTCTCCGGCGATTTGCAGGAAGCCGTGCGGGCCAGCGCGGCGATTTTCATCGCCGTCGGAACTCCGCCCACCGATCGCGGCGAAGCCGATCTCTCCTACGTGGAGTCTGTAGCCCGCGAGATTTCTGGCGCCATCAACGGACACAAAGTCATTGTCGAAAAGAGCACAGTTCCCGTTTACACGAGCGAGTGGGTTCGCAAAATCATTCTGCGCAATGGGGCCGACCCCGCGTTTTTCGACGTCGCCTCCAATCCCGAATTTTTGCGTGAAGGCAGCGCCGTTACTGACTTTCTTTTTCCCGATCGCATCCTCGTCGGCTGTGACACCGAACGCTCCGCCAAAGTGTTGCGCGAAGTCTACGCCCCGCTCACCAGCGGCTCATACTACCAGCGCACCGACGCCATCCCGCAACCCGATCGCAGTTCCATCCCCGCGCCCATTCTGGTCACGACCACCAAGAGCGCGGAACTGATCAAACATGCCTCCAACGCATTTCTGGCCATGAAGATTTCCTTCATCAACGCGGTTGCTTCCGTCTGCGAATCCGTGGGCGCCGACGTAAGCCAGGTCTGCCATGGCATCGGCTCCGATACCCGCATTGGCCCGCGCTTCCTGAATCCCGGTATCGGCTACGGCGGCTCCTGTTTTCCTAAAGACGTGATGGCCTTTCGCGCCGTCGCCCGCGAATGTGGTTACGACTTCCGCCTGCTCGATGAGGTCATGCGCATCAACGAAGATCAGCGCGATCGCTTTCTGCGCAAAGTGCGCAGCGCCCTGTGGACTCTGCGCGGCAAACATCTCGGAGTTCTCGGCCTCGCCTTTAAGGGCGGCACCGACGATATTCGCGAATCGCCTGCCATAGCCATCGTGCAAGCATTGTTGCAGGAAGGCTGCAAGATCACGGCCTACGATCCCGCAGCCATGGACCGCACGCAGGAGGTTATAACTTCCGGCATCAAGTTCGCTAACTCAGCCTACGAAGCGGCTCACAACGCCGATGCCCTGCTCATCCTGACCGAGTGGGAAGAGTTCGCCAACCTCGATCTTCGCCGGCTTCAGCAAGAACTCAAATACCCCATCGTGATCGATGGCCGTAACCTGTATCATCCCGATGTGATGGCAACTCACGGCTTCACCTATTACAGCGTCGGACGCGCGGCCGCTCACGCCGAGGGAGCGCCAGCCGCCCTGAAAAACGGCGCCAGCAAAGCATGAACCGCCAACGAGCCCTGGTGACCGGTGGCGCCGGCTTCCTGGGGTCCCATCTCTGCGATGCCCTGCTCGCCGAGGGCTGGAGCGTAGTTGCCGTCGACAACCTGCTCACCGGTCGCCGCGCAAATCTGGCTCATCTCCATAATGACGCGGCTTTCGAGTTTATAGAAAAAGACATCTGCGAGCCCTTTGATGTAGGGCACGTTGATTATGTCTTCCACTTCGCCAGCCCCGCCAGTCCGGTCGATTACACGCTCCACGGAATCCCCACGCTGAAGGTCGGCTCGCTTGGCACCTTTCATGCTCTCGATATCGCCCTCAAGTACGGCGCGAAGTATCTGGTCTCCTCCACCTCGGAATGTTACGGCGATCCGCTCGAACATCCCCAGAAAGAAACCTATTGGGGCAATGTGAATTCCATCGGCCCGCGATCCGTCTACGACGAAGCGAAGCGTTTCACCGAAGCCGTCACCATGGCGTATCACCGCTATCACAAGGTCGATACGCGCATCGTGCGCATCTTCAATACCTACGGCCCCCGCATGCAACTCAATGACGGACGGGTGGTTCCCAACTTCATGAAGCAGGCTCTGCGCGGCGAGGACCTCACCGTTTATGGCGACGGCAGCCAGACTCGCAGCTTCTGCTACGTGAGCGACGAAATCGATGGCTTCATGCGTTTAGCAAAGTCGTCTGAGCATCTCCCCGTAAACATCGGCAATCCCAACGAGTTCACAATTCTTGAATGCGCCCAGCACGTACTAAAAGTGACCGGATCGAAGAGCAAGATCAGCTACGACTCTCTGCCGCAGGATGACCCCAAGCAGCGCCGCCCCGACATTACCAAAGCCCGGCAATTGCTGGGATGGGAGCCGAAGATCGATCTGGAGACCGGCCTCCGAATATCGCTGGATTACTTCAAGAAAGCTGTCTCGGAAGAAACATCCCGGCCGAAGTAGTCAATCATCGAGCTCGAGAATCTGCATCAGTCGACGGCTGGTGCGATGCCGCTGCTCCAGCCGATGTGATCTTCGCGTACCGGGCGATGCCCTCCGTTTTCGACGATGCTCGTGGGTTAATGCGATGGCACTTTGAGCTGCACCGGGATTTCTCGCTTTAGGCCTTGACACGCGTGCCTCCAGGCGTCATGCTGTTGGCTCCTTTTTCTAGCGAGACCATTCCCCCGAATTGGTTCCCCCGTAAGAAAATTCAGAATTGCCACAGGAGGCTTCATGGGCCCCTTTCGTTTCCTTCTTCCGTTGTGCGTCGTTGTAATCTTCGCCACGCTGACCATAACCCGCACTGAAGCGCAGGCCGGAGCCTGCGCCACCGGCCCCTGCGTCTCCACATATCACTACGACAACATGCGCGACGGCGTGCAATCTCAGGAGTCTGCTCTCAGTCCGTCGCTGTTCCCAACAGGAAGCGCCGCCAACTTTGGCCTTCTCGAACCCGCCGCTGGCGGAGCGACCGGAGCCGTTGACGGCCTGCTCTATGCCCAGCCTCTTTATCTCTCTGGTGTATCCATGGGCGCAAATTGCACCGGTACCCAAAATATTGTACTGGTCGCCACCGAGAATAACTCCGTCTACGCCTTTACCTGGACTTACACCTTATCGACCACGGGATATACTTTTTCGCTTACGCAGTGCTGGATGCTCAATTTGAACCAGCCGGGAGAGTTTGCGATTCCATTTACCGCTCTGCCGGTGAATCATAGCGGCGCAGCGTGCAATAACCTCACGCCGCAGAGCGGTATCACAGGCACTCCCGTCATCGATACTTCTGTGACCCCTCCCGTAATGTACGTGGTAAGCGCACACCAAACGGCAAGCATGACTTACACCTACCGACTGCACGCGATCAACATAAACTCCGGCACCGAACTAACCAACGGCAGCAGCGCGCCTTACGATTTGTCGGGCGTGTTCCATTCCCCCATCACCGCGACCCATCAGAATCAACGGCCGGGCCTGGCCATGTTCAGCCCCTCGCCTGGAGTTGTGAATCTGTATGTCGCCTTCGGCTCCTTCTGCGACACTCCGCCCTACAGTGGGTACGTGGCCGGGCTTACCTACACTTACAGCGCGAATACCTTTGCTCCAGTCGGCACTAATTGGGTATTTGATACCGAGGGCGGCGCAACGAATCAGGAAGGCGGCATCTGGATGTCGGGCGTAGCCCCCGCCGTAGATAGCGCTGGAAACGTCTACGTGTCCGTCGGCAATGGTACGTGGAACGGCACCACGGCTTTTGGAGAAAGCGTGGTCAAGCTCGCAACTACCAGCTCGGGGCTGGTTGCCGTCGACTACTACACTCCGAACGACGTAGCAGATCTTAATCTCGATCTGGTCACAGTCACGCTGTGCGCCGCCTACGGTCCCGATAGTTGTCCACTGGCCAATATGCTTACTCTGAAAGCGCCCACGGGCGATTATGACCTCGGCTCCGGCGGGGTCACGCTCATTTCCCCGATCACAGCTTCTCCCCTGTGTGGGACGAACAATGAACTGGTGGCGGGAGGAAAAGAAGGAGTTATCTATGGCGTCTGCTACGGAACGCAGACCGGATCAACGCTGCAAGACGTGATGGGCGGGTTCGATGGCTGCGGCTACGATTGCAAGGTTGGCTCAAACCCCACGCTCACTGCCTGCACCGAGTCAGCCACCCCCGGCGACGGCGCCATCGCTCAGTGCTTTCAGGGCGTGAATGCGGCCGAAAAAACGGAAAAGGAACAAGGCGAACTCAATACGATCTTCGCTTCCTCCGGCATCATGGGAACCGAAGCCTTTTGGGCAGGCAACTCCGCCAATCCTGAAAACTATCTGTATGTCGGCGGCGCAAACGATCCCATCACCGTCTATCAAGCCAGTTCAATCACAGGCTCTTTCAACACCGTAGGCGCTGTCGAGAAGCTACCTCTGAAATTCGCCTTCCCGGGTCCCATCCCCGTGGTCTCGTGGGATGGCACGAACCCCTCGACCGCGCTCCTGTGGGCCATCGATGCCAGCGGCTTCGGCGTGTGGCATCCGCTCTCCAACTCAGCGGCTTCCGCCAAGCCCGCAACGCTCTTCGTCTACAATGCCATCCCGGGTCCCGCGAGTGATCCCGTCCTGAGCGAATTATGGAAAAGCTCGACCGGCACCGCCAACATCGGGCCCGGCGCAGTGAAATTTGCCGTCCCCACTGTAGCTGGCGGATTAGTGTTCGTCCCGGGTGGCACGCCAGGGTACGCTCCAGGCATACCGGGTGGGATCAACGTCAACTGCACGGCAGCGGCAATAGTGGATAGCACCACACCCACCATATGCGGAGGGATGTTGTCAGTCTATGGTCAATTACACGACTAACAAATTCTGTTGGTTACGTCGCGGGAACGGCGAAAGTGAAGCCTTGGCCTTATCTCGCAAAGAAAAGTCTTTAGCAAAATAAGTTTGAGAACCGAGAACTGAGAAACTAGCTGGTGCTTTCGGCCGTAGCCGCAACGAAGTCAATCAACTGCTGCACTCCGTGGCGCTCATCCTTGCTATTCAGTGTGAACGAGACACCCATGCCGTAGCCGGGATGCGACGCCTTCACCTTGCCTGCCAACCGCAACTTCATTTCCTGCGTGCGCACCGTGATCTCGACAGCACTACCGGTCGGAAAAGCCAGGGGCATTTCCAAATAGCATCCGCCTGGGCTTAGATCGCTCAGGTGACAGTAGTTTCGAACCGAACTGCCCTGTTGATATACCTCTGCTCCCAGACGGCAGGAATATCGGGTCTGTCCGCGGCGATTACCCGGCTCCGCTCGCAGTCGAGCGATTGCTTTCTCGTTCCGGCCTTTCGCGTCCGGCTTACTGCTTTGCTCTTCAACCTGCCCTTCAGCCTTTGCGTCTTTACCCGGCCGGATCGAGTGCTCCACTTCTACCGACTCGGCCGCCAACTCCCGTTTCGTTGCATCGGCCAGGCTTCTCTGCAACCATTCTTGCAGAATCCGGCGTGAAGTCTGGGGAACATCTACATACTGCACCCCAGCACGCCCGTTCCAATCCTGCCATACGACTTGGCCGGAGAGCCGTACTCGCGCGGTCTGCCCCGGCAATTGAAATTGAAAATAAACTTTGCTGGCAGGGGGTAGCCTTTTCCCGAAATTTACCGCCATGCCATCTTCCGACAGATCCACCAGAGTAGCTCGCTCCTGTTCGCCGCCGGCGTAGTCGATCGTCGCATGAGTGTGTACGGGGGCCCGGGCTTTGCCGCGCTTGTCCCGGTGCAGAACAGCTTGAGCCGCGCGCAGGCTGCTCATCACACGGTCATAGGCCAGGGGCCTGTACAGCACGAAGTTTACACCGAGCGAAAACATGTCCCTGATGTCGTCCTGCTCCGCCACCACTACCGCCAGGGTTGACTCATTCGCTCGGGAAGAACGGCACTCGCGCAGGATGGCAACCACGTCCGCCTTGGCATGGCAATCAACAATAAGGAGGTCAAAGCGATCCTGCGCCAGCCTCACCGCTGCGCGCACCGCGTCAGGGCACAACTCGACCTGAATCCTCAACTCTTCAAGAGCGCTACGCAGCGTCTGCGCCGCGGCGTCGTCTATGCATACTAATAACGATGAGAGAGTCATACCTGTCTATCATCGTAGGGTCACCCGAGTTACGGCGGCAAGTTACCAGGGTCATACCGCTGCCATGTCCCATCCGGGAGTTTGCGGATGCCCGATTCTCTGGCGTCCCGCGGAAAAGCCGGCTTTTGATGGCCGCCAAACCCGATCCAAATAGGTTTCCATTTTTTTATACTAGTCCGTCCGGTTGGGGTCTTTCTTTTGGAAAACACGGGTTAGAATCGTTCACGCCCTATGAGCGCATTTTTGGCAAACCAGAAAACGGCTCGCAAAACAGCCCGGGTACATACTTCCCTTTGGCTTTGGATTCTGTTCTCGGGCTGCGCCTTCGCCACCGTCACCCTCTTCTTTATTCCCGCTTTTATCATTCGTCCCTTCCGTTACCAGGCGCCACGTGCGCTCTTGCTTGCTATGGGTCTGCACCAGCGCGCTCCTCTCGGCACGCTGATTACAGGTGCAGCATGCTTTTTCCTGGCGTTCGCGCTTTGGAAAACCGTCGGCCGCTGGCGCAAGGCACTCATCGTGTTCGCTCTGCTGATCGTCACGTTTTCAGCAGTCATGGCGCATCAAAACTATTTTGAGTGGATGTTTCATCCTATCGCCGACCCGCGATTCCTGGCTCAATCCGAAAGCAAGCTCGGCTCCAAAGAAATGATCCTGGCAGTTCGCCTCGGCAGCGACGCTCGTGCCTATCCCATCAGCCAGATGGCCTACCATCACATCCTCAACGACGTAGTCGCGGGCGTTCCGATCGCGGTTACCTATTGAACGCTTTGTCACACCGGTCTGGTGTGGACGCGAACGGTGAACGGGAGAGCCCTGCATTTTTACCTGGCTGGCATCAACAACCAGAATTTTCTGATGCGCGACGAGGAAACCGGAACATGGTGGCAGCAGATCACAGGCAAGGCCATCTATGGACCACTGCAAGGTGCAGCGCTCGAACTGGTACTCAGCGACGAACTCACGTTCGGTGAATGGAGAGCTGAATCTCCAGCCGGAGAGGTGCTTGCGCCAATCGCCAAGTACACAAAAGAGTACGACCCCAACTGGGAGCCCGACGTGGCAAAACTCCCGGTTGTCATCAGCTTTCCGGGCACCGAACTGAAGTCGCGCGATGTGGTTATCGGACTTACGATCAACGGTACCGCACGTGCATATCCCTGGGAAACTTTCGCCAGGCAATCTCCGGTTCTCGATCACGTCAACGGCACGCCGCTGCTGCTAGCCCTTGGTCCTGACGGCAAATCCTTCCGCGTATTCGTCAGCCGCATCGACGGCCGCGACGCTGAATTCTTTCTTCAGACGAACTCCAGTCAGGATGCGAAAGACGAAATGAAAGACTGGACTCTTCTCGACACCTTCACCAACAGCCAATGGAACTTCCAAGGCTGCGCCACGTCCGGCCCAGCGCAAGGAAAATGTCTGGACCGCGTTCCCGCTCTGAAAGACTATTGGTTCGACTGGCGCAACTACCACCCCGACACAACGGTCTATAAACATTGAGACGATCTCGACCCGGGGGTTAATAGATTTTCGGATGTGAGTCTTTTTTTCACAGATTTGTCGCGGCGCGATGGTTTGAAACTGCACAGCTCCGACCGTTGCAACGAACACAAGGCAGAGGTGTCAGACCGCTGCTCCAGTCGGTACGCTGACCCTGACGGTCGTGCCCGACTCGCTGGAGATTACGTCGAAGGTTCCGCGCAGAGCATTCATTCGCTCCCGCATTCCTGAAATGCCGACGCCCGGAAGCAGTCCACTCGCGCGAAATTTGGACAGCACTTCTGATGGAAAGCCCTTCCCATCATCCGAGATCTCAATTGCAAGACGCCTATTTTCGACGGTCAGGCGGATGCGCGCCACTTTGCTCTCGGAATGCCGGTGAATGTTGGCCAGGCTCTGCTGCACGACGCGAAAAAGCGCTGTCTCAACCTCGGGCGAGGGACGCGCCAGATCCTTCGGCATATCGACGCTCACGGCCACTCCACTCCGCTGCGAAAAACCTTCCACGTACCATGAAATGGCGGAAGCCAATCCAACGTCGTCCAACAACGGCGGGTGAAGAAGGTAGGAAAGAGTCCGTATTTCGGCCGTGCATCGATCCACAAGATCGATAGTATCTGCGAGACGAGCCTGCGCGACTTCGTCCAAAGAAGACGCTGCGTGCTTCGCCAACGCAGTGAGATTCATCTGCACCGCGGCAAGGTATTGTCCGGCACTGTCGTGCAGCTCGCGCGCCACTCGCCGGCGCTCTTCATCTTGCGCCTGCATAAGCGAACCTGAAAGGGTGCGTAACGCTTCGTGCGCCTGCTTAAGTTCGTGCGTGCGCTGCTGCACTCGTGACTCGAGCAGACTCCGGGCATGATGCTGCTCAGTGACGTCCACAGTCAGCACCATGAGGCCTTCGATTTCTCCCGTGGAGGTGCGTACCGGTTGATAAACAAAATCGAAATATGCTTCCTCAGGACCTCCGCCTGGGCCCCGATTAATGACAGCTTTCACATTTTTGCCAAGATAAGGAACACCGCTGCGGTAAACCCCATCCAGAAGTTCGAAGAAAGCTTGACCGGCCAATTCAGGCATCGATTCCCGTATGGTCCGGTTCAGAAGCTCTTCGGACGAACGCCCTACCATCTTGCAGTACGCGGCATTCACAAAAGACCAGCGATGTTCCTCGCCGGTCCGAATGGCGATACCCGCGGGAGCCTGCTGGAACAGTTCGCGGAGCTGGTTGCGCTCGAACTCGGCCACGGCACGCTGCTGACGCTCGCGCTCATTGGCCTGCTCAACGGCCCGGCGCGCCAGCACCTGCCCGGTCACCTCGACTGTATGAATCAGAAGGCCTTCAACTTTTCCGTCATCGTTGCGGATCGGCTGATAAACGCAATCGACGTAGGCTTCTTCTTCCGCGCCGCCAGACCCACGCCTGAAAGGAGCGAGCAATTCTCTTCCGACGAATGGCACGCCGGTCCTATAGACTTCGTCCAGCCGATCGAAGAATGGGCGGCCTTCCAGTTCCGGATAAGTCTCGCGCGCGGTTTTGCCGATGAAATACTCAGGCCCCGACCGTCCCGCCATTCTTGCCCGCGCGAGGTTCACATAGGCCCAACGATGCTCCGGGCCGGCCGTGATGCCGATCGCCGAGGGGGCATGAAGCAGCAAATCGCGCAGCCGGCGATTCAGCCACGTCATATCGGGAGCGCCCTCATACGCTACCGCAACCGGCGAAAGATCCATCATTGGCTGGTTCTGATCCAAACAATCCCTCCGCGGACATGAGGACAAAGGAAAATAGTGTACAACAGCCTCCGGGGAACGGAAATGCTGTTCTTTCCCTACGACCGGGGTACCTGTATTATGCTGAAGCCACGCGCTAAACAACGGCTCGGCAAGACAAAAGCTAGAGAACGGTTCGGTTGAAAGACGGTAACGGAGGATTTGATCCCTGTCGGAAATTCGTGCCATCTTCTGGGACGTAGGAGGAGTTCTCCTCAGCAACGCCTGGGACCACACGGAACGGCTCGCGGCGCTCGAACACTTTCATCTCGACGAAAGAGAGTTTCATGCGCGGCACGAGATGGTGGTCTCGTCATTTGAGCGCGGCAAGATCTCGCTGGACGAGTATTTGGATCACACGGTGTTTTATCGCGATCGTCCGTTCAGCCGTGACGATTTTCGAAATTTCATGTTCTCTTTGTCGGAGCCCATGCCGGAAGTTCTTGCCTTCGCGGGCGCGCTGGCCGCTTCCGGCAAATACTTCATGGGCACGATCAACAACGAGTCTCGCGAGTTGAACCTCCACCGCATCGAAAAATTCGGTCTGCGGAAGATCTTCCAGCTGTTCGTCAGCTCCTGCTTCGTAGGGCTGCGCAAACCGGAGAGTGGCATTTATCGTCTCGCGACGGAGATTACGCAGATCAATCCGGAAGAGTGCTGCTTCATCGACGACCGGGCGCTGAACCTCGAGTGCGCCGCGAAACTAGGCATGCGCACGATCCAGATGCAAGGGTTGGAACCGTTGCGCAGTGATTTGCAAAAGCTCGGGGTGGTTTAGGGTTTTGGGTGCTAGGTCTTAGGTCTTAGGCCTAAGACCTGATGCCTAAGCCTAACGCCTATGAGCTGAGACCTAGCTTCTTCGAGGCTGCACCTTCGCCGAAGAAATCACCGCCTTGGGGATATCAGATTCCGCGCCGGAAAGCGTCAGGTCACTCGACCAGCATTCCGAAACCAGCTTCCAATCTCCGCTCGTCTGTTTGGCGAAGACCCAGAGATATTTGCCGCGTTCTTCACGGCGCTTGCCGGTAGCGCCCGGAACCAGCGCGCTGTAGCGTCCAACTTCGTGAGCCATATCTCCCAAGACATCCACTCGAAGGGGATCGACCGCTACTTCACCCAGGCCAGCATCGAGAGCGGAATAGAAGAACTCGCGCACGGCCGCCGCACCGCGAATCGGAGGCAAATTCGACCGTAGCACCACCGCGTCAGGAGCATAGAGTTCGATCAACTCATCGAGTTGCCGCGTGTTGCAAGCCAACACCCATTCTTGCGTAAGCCGTCGCACTGCGGCCTCGCTACGACTCATCGGCTCACCTTTTGCCGCGGCGGCAACTCTCATGCGGTCCGCTTCCCGCGCACTCTCAGGGGCGTTCGCCCGAGCCGCAACTGGGGCAACGTCGGCAGTTCCTCCCTGGAAATAGTGATGATGGTAATGGTGATGATAGTGGTGCGTGCCCGCAGGAGCGCCCGGAGCAGGATGAACCTCATCTTTCGCTTCTGGCGCTGGTGAAGGAGTTTGGACCAGCGCGCCTTCGTCCTTGTCGAGGTTGGAAGTTGCCGCAGCTTGAGGTGGGGAGTCGGGCGAACGTGATGCGCTTGCGAGCGGCAGTCCGCACGCGCCGCAGAACTTGTTGCCTTCACGGTTGCGATGGCCACAAACGCGGCAAGCAATGGAAGCATTGACGGTAGTTTCTTGCGTGGCATCCTCCGAGACGGCTTCGGAATCCGCCTCCATGGTCAGGCGCTGCATGGCTTGCAGAGCCGCGGCAATCGCCTCCTGGTTTGGCTTGGGCCGCCGCATCTCCGGGTAGAGACGCTGATAGATCTCGCCCAGTGCGGGATTATGCGGGCCAATGCTCGGCACACTTTCAGACTCCTGCGCAGGACTCGAGCCTGACGGCTTGGCGAGCTTCTTGTCTTGATCTCGAATTTCTCTGGGAACTCTGTCTCTATCCACAATTCAGACCGCTCTGCTGCGGTCATTTTAGCTCAAGCGGAGCCTGGCCGGGATGAAGCCGAAGGGTTAGCACTAGCGGGGGAATCAGCGGCGGGAAAACTCAATCTTTCCTTCCGCTTCCGTGGGCACGCCGTTGCAGGTTGCGGGACGGTAGCGCCAGGTGCGTACGGTTCGCAGTACGTTGCGGTCACCAGCGGGACCAACACTTTGAAGAATCAGAGGACTATGCACTCGCCCGTCTGCGCCGACGATGAAGCTGACTTTGACTCCCAGTCCATTTCCGGTCGGGACCAGCAAAGGATCGGGTGTGGTTAAAGCCTCCGGCGGCTGCGTATCTTCGCAGCGCGAACGCGCACTCACGTGTGGGACATCGCTGAACTCCGCGGCACGCTTTGGAGTCTTCCACGTCTGGTGCTCACGCTCGGTTAAGAGAGCCTGCCGCATTCGCGGAGATGGAACCTGTACAGACGCGGTGCTGCTGGCGGGAACGGCGATGATCAGAAGCAATGGCCAGATGCGAAGAAGCATTTTCTGGGACCCCCCCCAAACCAGCACAAACGGCGCCTTATACTTAGACTTATCGGCAAGTCTGGTGCCACGCTGACGTGTAGTTAAGTGTTTGGCTGTCAGTGGGTTAGAGGAGGAATTTCCGATCACCGGATTTTCAATGTGAACGCGGTTGCATATTTCATGCTCAGTGGTCCGTCTGGACGGCTATTTCCCGGCCAAGTGCCGGAGGGTCAGCAGCGTGATTTCTGGCGGACAATTTAAGCGCACCGGGACGCCAACGGTTCCCAACCCGGCGGTGGTGTAAAGCGTAAGCGGACCGACCTGATACCTTCCCAAAACATATTTCTTGGCCATCGGCGGGAGATAGAGCGGAGGTAGCAACGGAATTCTTACCTGGCCTCCATGAGAGTGTCCTGAAAGCTGCAGGTCGATGGGGAAGCGTGAAGCTTCGTCGGCGAAATCGGGTTCGTGCGCGAGCAGAATGACGGCCTCGCCCGCGGGGACGTGACGCAAGGTCACCTGCAAATCGGCGGCCCCGCTGAGCACATCGTTCACGCCGGCGAGCCAGACACGCGCGCCGTTGCGCTCGATTGCGTGCGACTGGTTCGCCAGAACCTCAATCTTCTCGGACTGAAGCGCGCGAGTGACGTGCTCTGGGTCGGTGTCCTGATCGTGGTTTCCCATGATGGCCCAAAGGCCATGAGGCGCAGCCATCTGTCTCAGGAGGCGAGCACATGGCTCGGCTGCGAACGCGGCTTTCCTGACATCTCCGAAAGAGGGCGCGGAAACAAAGTCGCCGGCGAGCACAATCAGGTCGGGACGAAGACTGTTGACGATGGGAATAGCGGCGTGCAGCGGATGGATCGAGAAGTATGGGTCGTAATGAAAATCGCTGAGCAGAGCGATCGTAAAACCATCCAGTTGTTCCGGCCAGCGTGACAGGAAAAAATTCTGGCGCACCAAGCGAGGACGGTTCGGCTCCAGCCAGATTCCATCGGCCGCAAGCGCAACCGTAGCAGCGGCGGCGCTCCACCGAAGAAACTGGCGTCTTGTTGTCGATAGAGGAGACAAAGGGTCAGGTGTCAGGTGTTAGGCCCTAGGTGCTAGGCGTTTGGTCTTGGCCTAAGACCTAACACCTACGACCTAGAAAAGCCGTATATCTCTCTCCACAAGTCCGTTCAAAAACTGAAACTGGCCTGCAGGTCAATACGGCGCACGGCCACACCTGTGGAGAACGGACCGCCTTGAAGACTGTTGTACTTATCGAAGAAAGGCGACCCTAGAACTCCGCCCGGATTGCCCAGATTCACTTTATTGAATATGTTGCGCGCCGAAGCGCTCAGCGTGAAATTGTAACGGCGATCAGAAGCGGGGCCTCCGAATGAAGGTCCACCGCCGAATAGAGGACCACGCGGACCGCCTCCACCACCCCGACCGCCACCTCCGCCGCCCGGGCCACCCTGGTTCCCCTGATTGCCCGCGGTACTCTTTAGCTTCGGACCGAATCCGAAAGTCTTGCTCAGCCGCAGGTTCAGTGTAACGTGAGAAGGACCGGTTTCGTAGTTGATAGGGACAAGCTTTTCACCTGGCGTAGGCGCTGCATTGAAAGTGCCTAGAGGCGTGCAATAAATATTTGGATTGCTGCAACTGGCTCCGGGAGCGAGCGCCGGCCGGTCGTTAAACTCCGAGTCGCCATTCAAATCGCTGCTGGTCGTGATATTGAAGGGCGAACCTGACCACGCCATCAGAAACGGGCTCAGACGAATGGCGTGGGGCATGCCAACCGATCCGCCTAAAAACAGGCGCTGGCGTAGATCGAACGCTGCCCGCCCATAGTCCTGGTTAATGTCGTAGGAGTTAGAGGCAAAACTCGTGACGCCGGCCGTATCGCTATTGGCGTAGTTCAGCGTGTAGTAGCCAAATAGCTGAAGCTTAGTGGCGGCGCGAATATTCGTGTTCACGATCAGCTGGTTCTGCCGGAACACGCCTTCAGAGACATACTGGTAGATGTTCCCCGCGTTCGGGTTGGGCTTCACGCATGGATTGCAGGGTGTGCCCGGATAGGGCGCATTGGCATTGATGCTGACGAGTTGATCGAAGCCGCGCGAATTGAGATATGTAACCGACAGAGTCGCAGACTTCGTGAGCTGCCGCTCCACGCTGACGGCCGACTGCAGGGTGTAGGGAGCATACAGCGAAGGACTGATCTGGTAGACCGTCGAAGTACTGGAACTCACTGTGCCACATGTGGCGAGAGAAGATGGGTTGAAAGGCTGATCGATTCCGGGGAAGCAGGTGGGATTATTAATGACATATTCCTGCTGCAGGATGCCGTTCAAGCGATACGCTTGCAGAATCTGCGCCTCCTGGAAGCGATCGTAGAAAATTCCCATCCCGCCGCGAATCACAACCTTGGGGGGACCACTTCTGCCGCCGACGCCCCAGGCAAAGCCCAGCCGCGGCGCCAGGTCCACGTGATCTCGGATGTCATTCTGCACTTCGTAGCGCAGTCCAAGGCTGAGGGTAATATTTGAGCGCACCTTCCAATCGTCCTGCACATAGAGTCCGGCGTCGTAGGTCGTGACCGCGGCGTTCGGGTTGCAGGTTGTGAAGGTGCCGTTTGCAGCGCATGCGGTAATGAAGAGTTGCGTGGCCAGCGTTGGCGTGCCGGTAAGGGCAAGCTGTTGCACCGCATACTGGTAAGAGATGGGACAAGGCGGGTCGGGATTGGGATTGGGGGGATTCATGGAAAGGGCTGCGCAATTCGCAGGAGTATCCGTGAGTCCGTTTAGAGAAGAGAATGTAAACGTCCCATTGTAACCGGAGGTCGTATTGCTATCCTCATGCACCGCGCGCAGGCGGCCTCCAAACTTGGTGGTGTGATTGCCGTGAATCACCGATGTGTAGTTTTGCAGCTCATAGTGATTCTGGTAGTCGTTGGTAAGAGTGCCGTTGCCGCCGCCGGTAAATGCGCCCAGTACGCTGACCTGCGGATTCGTGCTCAATGAGGTCTGGCCATTATTATCCCGCAGAAACTGAAAGCGTGTTTCGTTAACCACCTTCGCGCCAAAGACCTGCGTGTCACCGATTTGAATCGTGTGTTCGGTGGTAATCGTGTCGTAAGCCTGCGAGGGCAAGGTATTTTGGCCAATGCCGTCGTTAGTCTCGGTGTCCCGGTAATACTGATAACGCGCGGTCAGCGTGTTGTTCTTGGTGATTGCATAATCGAAGCGCGGACCGATGTTGGTGCGTTGGTGCGGCGTGGGAACGGACTCCAAAACCTGAACGGGATTGAAGTTCGAATCGAGGGTCTCAGCATCGATGGCGGAGAGGTCATTAATATTTCGCCGCTGGGCGCTGATAAAAAAAGAAGAGTTCTTAATCCATTTGACCGGGCCCCCAACACTCCCGTCGAATTGCACGGTGTAATAATTAGGCTCGGGGCCGCCGAACGGATCGGTCGTATTGAACGCCGAATCGTTCCCGCTGACCTGAATCTGGCCGTGGTAATTGTCAGTGCCAGGCTTGGTGAAAATTTCAATGCGGCCGTAGCCGAGCTTGTCATATTCCGCCGAGAAGGGATTCGAATTAATGCGAATCTCACGAATCGACGACTTGGGAGGGAGCTGGCCAGCGGTGAAACCGTCAATGTACAGTTGGCCGCCGTTCGGGCCAGCGGAAGGCCCGGCCAGCGCCTGCAAGTCGGTGAGCAATTCGTCGGGATCGTCGGGAAGCGCGTCGAGTTCCTTGCCGGAGATAATAATCGCTCCGGCGTTGTTCGCGGGATTTACATCGACGGTCGGCACCGAATCGGAGACATTAATTTTCTGCTCCTCCACCTGAATGTTCATTGCTACATTCAGGCGCAAGGGCAGCCCCGCGGTGATGTTCACATTGTCGTTTTCGTAGAGAGAAAAGCCATCGGCAACGACGGTCAGCGAATACTGACCGGGCGCCAATGTTTTGAATTCATAGTTTCCCTGTCCATCGGTTTGCGTTTTGATAGGAGTCGACGAAACGGCCGCCGGAGTCAAAATTACGTTAGCATTCGCGATGGCAGCACCCGAAGGATCGTTCACCTGGCCGCGAAGAGTACCTGTAGTCACGGGAGGAGCGGCGGTTTGCGACACGCTGAGCGTCGCACACTGCGATAACGAGACAAAGACTGCAAAATAAAAAGCCAGATAAAGAGTGCTACGAGCTTTCATTCCACCATTCCGTTCCATAATATGAGGCTTCGGTGCGAATAATCCAGGACAGGGCATTTGAATTTTCGAGAAAAACAAACTACGGCCCCCCCGCTTCGCCTGAAGGACCACCAAGGCTCCAGGGCGCAAGCATCATCGCCTGCCCCGCGTTGGGCGCGGCTTGCAGAATCGGCTCGACCCCGCTAACCAATTGGATCGCGGTTCCTGTACCGGCAGTACCCTCAGTCGAGACCAGGATCACGGCATCGCCTTTATGCAGGTCAGCTAGTGACGAAGCGGGCAAACTGCTTAGCATCCGTTGAAGATCTGGAGCGCCGCCGGAACGTCCGCCGCCAGCGCCGCCTGCTTTCCAGTTCGATCCGCCTTCGGCCGGTCCCGGAGCAGTTGCTGGATTCGCAGGTTGGGCAGGTGCCGTAGTTTGGCCGGGCGTTGCACTGGATCCGGCGCCTGAAGCGACTGCACTCCCTGCGGTTGCTCCTCCGACCGCTGCGACTTTCAGGCGCGCGGCAATCCTTTGAGCCATCTCAGGTGGAAGATGACGAAGTTGCGAGTCCGCTGTTACTTTGATGAGCACCGTTTTTTTCGACAATAAATCCTGAACGCTGAGTGTCGAGGAACTTGCATCGACGGAGTTGACGGTGCCGGCAACATTGCGGAAAGCTCCGGAAACAATTTCTTCAGCGGTCACTTCGCTGCCATCGGCGCTGCGGTCGCCACGCGCTCGCACCTGATCTCCAGGATGAATTTCCTTCAGCGTGCCAAGCTTGGCATCGTCAAATTTCACTGAGTCAGGGGCATAGCGGCGAATCACAGTGGTCTGGGAGGAATGAATGACGATGTTCTTTTTTCCCGCGAGGCTCGTGACCGAGATGGTGACAGTTCCCGCCGCAGGATCCACTGCACTGACCAAGCCCCCCACGCCTCGCTTCTGCCAGTCTTGCAAATCCTGCTGGTGTTTAGCGTCAAGGTCGGAGCGTTTCATCACTACAATCTTCAAAACCGGGAGAGGCTGGTTATCGTCAGTGGCCCAGCCTGTGGCCCGGATGTGGTCCCCAACCTGCAAATCCTGCAACTGGATGGGCGTGGCATTGTTCACATTCGTTTCGCCGGGAGCAAAGCGCACGATCTGGGTTGCGGGCTGAACGGTTATTTTGACCTCCGGGCCAGAGTCGGGGGTTAATGTGATCTCCGTTCCGTCAATGGCTTTGATAGCGCCGATGCGCTTCGCGACGGCCCGGGGCGCGGCATTTTCCTGGGCTCTTGGACTCGGCGGCAGGGCATAACCGTAAGGCGCTTGGAGACTGGCTGCGCTTGCGGCACAAAGGGCGATCCACAGGAGGCTGGGGGTTGCGTTCATACGCCTCCTATTAATTTACATGCTGCGCCGCATAAAACCGTGAGATTTACAAAGTTTTACTTCTGCTTCAGAGAATATGGGAATTCTCATGGCTTTCGACAGAACACGGTTATTCTGCGATCAGCAGGTTCTCCGCAAACGGCCATTGCTCGTCGATCCATTGCGCCTCGCAGCGGAAGCCTGCAGTGCTCGCCATAGAAAACACTTCCTGTGGTGAGTATTTGTGGCTGCTTTCGGTCCAGATGGTCTCGCCTTCGAGAAACTCAACGCGAAGTTCAGCGGCGGGAATATGCACGATCTGTGGGCTGAGGGAACGTAGATGCATCTCCACGCTGCGCGCCTCATGGTTAATTTTGGCCACGTGCTCAAACTGAGCAAGATCGAAGTCGGCATCCAGTTCGCGATTGATGCGAGCCAGCAGATTCAAATTGAAGGCCGCAGTGACACCGAGTTCATCGTCGTAGGCCGCCAGCAATTGAACGCTGGATTTCTCCAGATCGGTTCCGAGAAGAAGCGAGTCTCCGGGAAGAAGAATGCGGCGCACTTCGGCGAGAAACTCGATGCCGGCCGGGCGATCGAAGTTTCCGATCGTGCTCCCAAGGAACAATACGAATAGATGCTGACCGTTCGCCCGCTGCGCAGCCACTTCCAGGAGTCCGTCGAGATATTCGCGCTCGAAGCCCAGGATGCTGATCGACTCGATGTCGCTGAGTTCGCGCTCGCACATGGCCAGAGCGGACGCGGAAATCTCGATGGGATAGTAGGCGGTTCGCTGGCGTCGGCAAAGGGCTTCGAGGAGGTGGCGAGTCTTTCGGCCGCTGCCGCTGCCGAGTTCGGCTACGGAAACCGGGGTCGCCAGCCGTTCGACGATGCCATGGCAATGCCGCCGCAGCAGGCGTTCATCGGCGCGAGTAAGCCCGTATTGCGGGAGATGGCTGATCACTTCGAATAACGCGGAACCAACGTCGTCATACAAATACTTCGATAGCAGCTCTTTCTGGCCCGGCGTGGTAAGCCCGGTACGCACATCCGCCGCGAATTCGTAGGTTGCGTTCGGAGTAATCGTTTGAGTCAGCATACTCGCTCCTCTTCCTCATCAGCATTGTCGATCAGCGGCTTACGCAGCGAAATCCGGTATAAGCGAATTGGTAGTGCGCCTGGAACCAGTTGCGGAACGTAGGCCGCAACATACATGCTGCGGTGCGCGCCGATCCGCCCTTCAGCACAAAATGCTTGCCGTCGAAAAAATCGGCGGAATATCCGCGGTAGAACGGGAACGGCTCAAACCCCGCAAACGGGGCAAATTCTGTCGAAGTCCACTCCCAACCATTGCCTAAGATGCCTTGAACGCCGAAAGCGCTGCAGCCTTTTGGAAGCGCATTGACCGGGGCGGGACTCCAGCGAGCGAAATCGAAGTTGCCAAATGTGGCGTCTGAAGCTTGTTCTCCCCAAGGGTAAGTTCGTTCACCGCCGTGCGCAGTGCCGTAGGCAGCTCGCTGCCACTCCGCTTCGGTGGGCAGTGACTTCCCCGCCCAGTGCGCATAGGCCTTCGCTTCAGCCTGGCTTACGTAAACAGGCCAATCCATCGGCAACGGGATTTCCTCGAACATCGTTCGGTACAGCCACTGTTCGCCTGCTCGCTTCCAGAAAGCCGGATGAGAAATTCCCTGTGTGGATTTCCAGCTCCAATCGCCATCGTTTTCGCCCCAGAGCGCGCGGGTCTCATAACCGCCCGCGTTCATGAACTCCAGATACTGGTGGTTCGTCACCTTGTACCGGTCGATGGCAAAAGCTGGAACACTGACGATGTGACTTTCAAACTCGTTATCCCAGCCAAACGAATCGCTGCCGCGTGGGAGACCGAGCGTGATCACGCCGGCTGGAATTTGGACGCTGCCGTGATCCACCACGGGAGCGGGACTTCTTAACGATTCGACTTGCTCCACCTTGCGGTCGAGCGGCAACTGATGCAGCATGTAGGCCAGCGTTTCCGCGTGCATCAGGCGATGCTCAATCGCCACGTTGAGCAGAGTGCTCAGGGGAAATCCTTCCGCGGTTGGAAGATGGGAATCGGCAAGGGCGTCCGCAATTTTCTCGTCCAGAACGGCACGACTCTTTAGAACGTAGTCGTGCACCGCCGCAATCGAAGGCCAGTCCGAAGGCTGATCTGTCGGCAGTCCGCCGCCAACTGGATCGATGCCGAAAGCAAACAACCGGTCGAATTCAGCATGAAAACTCTCGATCCCAAACACCCGTTCGTGGAAAAGGTTCCAATCGAAGGCCTCGAGATGTCCGATATAAAAAACAATGCGGTGACGTTCAGCAATCGGGCGGTCGTAGAGCGCATCGGGTTTAACCACCGTAAACAGGTCGTCAGTCCGTTGACGCGCGTCGGCGAGTAATTCCATCAGTTCGTGGCGGATAGCGGTGTCGCTCTGCGTGGCTGGCATTCGGCTCTCCTAAACCTGCTGGTCGCGGACTCACTACTCACCAACAATTCCGGGGGCGTCCCGTCACAGAGCAAAAGATTCTATGCTACCGGAGGTCCGAGTACCATAGGGTGATGTCCTTAACGCTATTTCACGTGGACGCCTTCACATCCAGGCCATTCGCCGGAAATCCGGCCGCGGTTTGCCCTCTTAAGCACTGGTTAGATGACGAATTTCTGCAAGCGGTCGCAACTGAAAACAATCTTTCGGAGACCGCTTTTTTCGTGCCTGCCGGCGATCACCACGAATTACGGTGGTTCACGCCGCGTTGCGAAGTGAAGCTATGCGGGCACGCAACGCTGGCTTCGGCATTCGTGCTCTTGCACGTTCTCAAAGCCGAGTGCGACTCTGTGCGCTTCGAGACGCGATTCAGCGGCGCGCTCACCGTCGCTAGTGACGGCGACTTGCTCGTCATGGATTTTCCTGCGTTTACCCCTTGGGCGTGTGCGGCGCCTCCAACCTCTTTGTCGGAAGGTCTGGGCAATACTCCCACTGCGGTGGTGCAGATTGAGGACAACTATTTCGCAATCTATGAGTCGCAAGAGGAAATTCGACGCATTCGGCCTGATTTCCGCTCGCTCGAGAAACTTCATCCCTCGGGAGTCGCGATCACGGCTCCGGGCGAGAATTCCGACTTCGTGTCGCGCTACTTTGTACCCAGCTACGGCATCCCGGAAGATCCCGTGACCGGGTCGACGCACTGCTCATTAGCGCCGTATTGGGCGGGGCGTCTGGGCAAGACGAGCCTGCACGCACAGCAAATCTCCGAGCGGGGTGGCGAACTGTGGTGCGAAGTGAGGGGAGAACGAGTAATCATCAAAGGAAATGCGGTGCTGACTTTACGGGGCGAGTTGCTGATCTGATTCACCGCTGCTGAGGGGTTCGCCTCACTCCGCTCGGCGAGACAGCCGAGGAGGCTGTCCCCACACAAGATCTACTGAACCAATCCCTTGCTCTTTAGGAATTCGTGCGCGACATCCTTCACATCGCGGTGCTGACCTTCCAGAGCATAATTCAACTGCTGCATCTCCACGTCGGAAATCTTGCCGCCTAACTCCGAAATCGCCTGCGCAACTTCGGGATGCTGCTGCTCAGTTTGCAACCGGATTACCGCAACTGCTTCGTAAGGAGGAAAATAGTGGCGATCATCTTCGAGAACGAAGAGATTGAGCGCCGGAATCAACCCGTCCGTGGCATTGCCCGCAGCGATGTCAATCTGACGACCTTTCAGGGCGGGCGCAAGCAAGCCCAGATCCATGACCCGGGGTGGCGCGGCAAAGTGCAGACCATAGGCCGCGGCCAATCCCGCGAAGCCATCGGGACGCTCCATGAACTCGTAGCCGAATCCGGCTCGCCATTGCGGAGCAAATGCGGCCGCCTGCGATAAAGTTTTTACGCCCAATCGGCGCGCGTCGTCTCCACGAATCTCCATGGCAAAGGTGTCGTTGAAACCAAACGGAGGGCCGAGTGTTAAGCCGAGCCGCGCTTCGTACTCGCTCTTCACGCGCCGGTAGACTTCTGCCCTATCACCGCCAACGTTCTGCTTGAGAATGGCGGTCAGCGCAGTACCCGTGTATTCAGGATAAATGTCGATACGCCCCGCCAGCAGCGCTTGCTGGCAAATGTAAGTTCCCGCGAGATAAAAACGGCGCTCGACTTTCAAATGCGTGTTCGCTTCAATCTGCTGGGCCAACAGTTCGCCGAGCATCAGCGACTCGGTGAAGTTCTTCGAGCCAACCACAATGCGATCGGGATGCGACGCACATGAGGACAGCAGCGCAGCCGAAAGAAGAAGAATCAAGCACACCACGCTCCAGCGCTTCACTCGGATCACGCAATGTCTTGTTCGGCGATAACTTTTCATCGCGGGCGCAATCGCTTTTCCAGCCATCCCAGGCAGAAGTCCGCTGTCAATGCCATAACTGCCGCGGGAATCGCTCCAGCGAGGATGAGTTGATTGTTAACCATGGCAAGACCGCGAAAAATAAATTCGCCCAATCCTCCCGCGCCAATCGCGGCGGCGATGGTCGCCAGTCCAACCGAAACCACAACTGCGACTCGCACACCGGACAGAATAACGCTCAGCGCCAGTGGCAACTCGACTTGCAACAAGAGCTGGCGAGCAGTGAGTCCCATGCCCCGCCCGGCTTCCACCACGGCGGGATCGACTCCGCGAATTCCCGTGTAAGTGTTGCGAATCACGGGCAGCAGCGCGTAGAGAGTAAGAGCCAGAATCGCGAGGCGATCGGCGCGATCGCCAAGCCACGGCACCGGCAGCAAAAATCCGAAGAGTGCAAGGCTAGGAATCGTCTGAATGATGTTCGCGGTTCCCAGCACCGGCTTGTTCCACCCCGGCCAGTGCGCGCTCAGAATTCCTAAAGGTATCCCGATCAGCACAGCGAGTAGTGTAGAGACTCCCACTAGCCACAGATGCTCGAGCGTGAGTTCCAGTACTTGTTCGTGATTCTGCGAGAAAAAATGTATGAGGTTCATGACTCGCCTCGATTCGCTGCCGAGTCCAGTCCATCTCTGAAAGCCCGCACGTAGGCGGCGGCCAATGGGTCGGCCGACCGCAAAAAGTCTTCCGGCGAAAGAACCGTGACCAACTGCCCGGCTTCCATGAGAGCGATGCGCGAAGCCAGCCGCAAGGCTTCGCGCAGGTCATGCGTGACGAAGACTACCGTCTTATTCAAGCGTTTCTGCAGAGAAAGAAACTCGCGCTGCAGTTGATCGCGGGTGAGCGCATCGAGCGCGCCGAAGGGTTCATCCATTAAGAGAATTGCAGGATCGGCGGCCAACGCCCGCGCCACTCCCACTCGCTGCCGCTGCCCGCCAGAGAGCTGGTGCGGATAACGCGAGGCCGTTTGCTCCTCCAACCCAACCATCCGCAACAATTCCTCGACACGCTGATGTGTCCGCGCGGCGGGCCAGCCCTCGATTCGCGGAACGAGTCCTATATTTCGCTCCACCGTGAAATGAGGGAACAGACCAACATCCTGGATGACATAACCGATGCTTCGACGCAGCCGAATCACGTCGCCCTCCGCGTTGGGCGCGCCATTCACTCGTACTTCACCACCACTCGGATTGAGCAGCCGGTTCACTAGTTTCAGGGTAGTCGTTTTCCCGGAACCGCTGCGCCCCAGTAAGACCAGCGTCTCGCCGCGTTGCACTTGCAGATTCAGCCCCGAGAGTAACTGCAGACCGTTGGGCAGCGCGTAGTCCACGTCGCGGAATTCAATCACGGGACTATGAGCGACGTTTGCGTCCATATTTTGTCAAACCTTATTTAGTCAAAACCATTTTCGTTCAAACCATCGTCTCTCAAACCAGCACCTCACGATATCATTGCGTGACCCGCATCCAGAGAGCTAATAGACGACCTGACTCCCTGCCGCTACGATCTTCCTAGACAGGTTGTGAAAATTTTCTTGGGTATGAGTGTGTCCGCTTTACGTACTTCTCTTTGCTGGGCGATGGCTGTCCTGTGCCCGCTGTCGCTAATAGCGGCTGACACGGGCGGTGCCGTCGTGCATAGCAAGGGCGGAGTTTGGGTAAACGGCGCAGAGATCGCCGACTCTACCGCAATCTTTCCCGGCGATGTGCTGGAGACCAAGCCCGGGTCCGTGGCCAATCTCGACGCCGAAGGATCGTCAGTCCTGATTCAGCCGGAATCGATAGTGAAATTCCAGAGCAACTCCCTTAGCCTGGAACACGGAAGCGTCTCCGTAGGAACCTCCACTGGTATGAGCGTGCATGTGAACTGCATCAAGATCGGACCCATTTCGAACGACCGGACGCAGTACGACGTAACCGATCTCAGCGGGACGGTGCAGATTGCCGCACACAAAAACGATGTGAATATCACGCAAAGCATAGCGCCACAAAAAGCTATGCCGGATAGCAACTCCCCCGCGTCCGTGATCGTGCATGAGGGGAAGCAGGCGACGCGGGACGAAGCAACCTGCGGAGCCGCGCAGAGGGGACCAGGGCCCCTTCCTGGGTCGAACGCAAAGTGGATCGAGATCGGCGCCGCTGCCGGCGGAGGAGCGCTGGTGCTCTGCTTGCTTCTGTGCAAAGGTTCCAAATCCCCCAATGTCAGCCCGTGGCAGCCATAAGGTCGTCGGTGCTTGAGCGGAAATTCTTTGACTTTCTGCGATTTTTTGGGGCGCGCAAGCCTGAGCAAAATCTGCGAATGCAGCGTATACTGAATCTCTTGACCTCGAAGACACCCTAACAGCACGTTGCGCCTTCGCGATTGAGAAATTCTCTGAAAGGCGTAATGGCGGGTTGAACCTCAGAACCCCTGAACGTCAGCTCTGAACGTCAGTTCGTTCTGCCCTAAAACATCGGCTACTACGTCAACCGCTCTAATTCAGGAGAGAAAATATGTCTGGAATTAATGGCGATAAAGCCAGATTCAACCGCCGGCGCAGGCAGAAGATCAGCCGCCGCCAAAGCACCGAAAAACTGTTGAAGGCTCTGGCTGAGAAAAACTTAGTAGCCCCGGCGAAGCAAACGAATCTCAAAGAGAAGCTGGCATGACGACTCCGAACCTTGCATTGCCCCATCCGGCGCAGGATAGCACGCCAGCCGGAAAGAAGCGCGTACTCCTGCTGGACACATCGCAGACCAAACGCGATTTGCGAGCGGATGTAATGCGGAAGCTTGGCATCGAGGTGGATTGCGCCGCGGATGTGATCGAGGCGCGATGCTGGTGGCGCGCCGACTTGTACAATCTGGTACTTATCAACGTGGCCGGAGAAACTGACAGTCGTGACAAGTTCTGCACCGATCTTCGTAGCGCCGTCCCTCCACAGAGAATTGCTTTCTTCGTGGGCGGACCCGACTATCTCGCGGCTGCTCCTCATTCTGACCAGGCGCCTGCGCAGCCCGACGCGGACGCGCTGCACAAGGAGATGGTCGCAGCCTTACTTGCCCAAGCCTCGGCAACCTCGTCGCAGCAGCGCTGGGGAATCCTGCAAGCGTGCCAGAAAATTTCCAGCGTTCGCGCGGTCAGTGAAGCGCGAACGCGCGCGATACGCGAAACACCAAGACCCTCGCGGTGGGCTGATGCCATCGAACAGTATTCCATGCCAGCTCGCACTCAGTCCTCAGTCGTAACGGAACCAGTTGCGCAAGAGGCAGCGGCGTTAGAAATATATGCGGTAGCAGCATCTGCAGCAGAAGCTGTCCCGGTAGAAACAGTTGCACTAGAAACATCTGCACTAGAAACAGAAAGAGAAGAACTCCTATGAAGAACCTATACGTCGGCAACTTACCCCACAGCACCACTGAACCAGAGTTACGCGGCTTGTTTGAAGCGCATGGCGCGGTCGAACGTGTCAGCATCGTCACCGACCGCGAAACCGGCCGCGCCCGCGGCTTCGGTTTTGTGGAAATGACCAATGCAGCGGAAGCGGACAAGGCTGTAGCGGCATTGAACGGAACAGAACTTGGCGGCCGAGCGCTCAAGATCAACGAAGCGAAACCGAAGACCGACGCCCCACGCGGCGGCGGCGGCAAACGCTTTGGGGGCGGTGGTGGCGGCGGCAGCCGCGACGACTATCAGGGACACGCGCGCCAGCCACGCGAACCTCGCTGGTAGCTCGACCAGCGGGGCAGTTTTTGAGAGGGCGAGGCTTTCAGCTGCGCCGAGAACGCACGCAAAATCAACAGCGCCTTAGCCGCTGAGCGGACGTTCGATCAACAAGAAACGATTGGAGATTGCTATGCCAGGACGAGGTCGATCAAGTTTTACCAAACGCCAGAAAGAACACACGCGCCAGCAAAAACAGCGCGACAAAGCTGAACGCCGCATCCAGCGCAAGGATGAACCGGTGGGAACGCCGAGCGATTCGAACGAGTTGGACCTGGACGAGTTGCAAAGGCACGCCGCCGAGCAAGCCGCGCTATTTCAAATGGGGGATGACGAGTCCAATATTTCCAGTATTCCCCGCGAACGCGAACCGGAGAAGACCGAGCCGTAACCGTCGAGTCGAAATCCAGCCATCGAACACAAATCCATTGCAATGAATTGGGGCGCGTCTCTGAAACGCGCCCCTTCTTCTTGCTCGGGATTTGAATGGCCTCTAGGCGAACACTTCGCCCGGCAATCTGGTCAGCGTCCGGCTGGCGAGCGTGTTTTGAACAACATGCTCAGACCGCTCGGCATTCGTCCAATCCACCTGCTTGCGTTCGATTTTCAACTTCAACGCGCGCTCGATGTGCCGAAGCTCGATGACCTCGCCGCCAGCCACAAGGCTGGTAGCAAGCCCTTGTGATCCGGCACGCCCGGTCCGTCCTACTCGGTGGATGAAATCCTCCGCCATCTTGGGCAGATCGTAGTTGATCACATGCGCCACATCATCAATGTGCAAGCCGCGCGCAGCCACGTCAGTGGCCACCAGTATTTGATAACGTCCCTGCTGAAATCCGCTGAGCGCTCCATTGCGCTGCGATTGCGAGCGGTCGCCATGAGTCATGGCCGCGGAGAAGCCTTCGCGCACCAGTTCCTTGGCCAGCCGTTCCGTACCGCGCTTGGTGCGCGCAAAGATGAGCGTCTGACCTTTCTCAGCGTAGAGTAATTGCCGCAGCACATCGGGTTTCTCCGCGGGGCGCACTTCGTAGGCTTGCAGTCGCACGCTCTCGACCGGCTTCAGCACCGAACCGATGGCCACTCGTACTGGATCGCGCATGGCATCGTGCACCAGCCCTGCCACTGACTGCTCCATGGTGGCCGAAAAGCACAGTGTCTGCCGGCGTTGCGGCAAAATCGCAAGAATGCGGCGAATGGCAGGCAGAAAACCCATGTCCAGCATGCGGTCGGCCTCGTCGAGCACCAGGACTCTGACTTCGCGCAGGTCGATCAGTTTGCGCGTGATGAAATCCTGCAAACGCCCCGGCGTTGCAATCACCACGCTTGATCCTGACCGCACCGCTTGAATCTGCGTCTTCTCGGAGACGCCTCCGATTACCAGCGCAGCTTTGGATAGTCCCTTGCCGCGCAGTTTTTCGTACTCTTCGTTAACTTGAATCGCCAGTTCGCGGGTGGGAAGCAAAACCAGCACGCGGATTTTTTGCGACGGTTCGCGCTGCAGCATCTCAATGATTGGAATCAGAAACGCCAGCGTCTTGCCGGTCCCGGTCTGCGCCGTTGCCAGCACGTCTTTGCCCTCAAGGGCGTAAGGAATAGCCTGCGCCTGAATCGGCGTAGGGGTAATAAATTGATTCGTCGCCAGCCTCTGCTGCAAAGCAGAAGATAGCGGTATTTCTGTAAAGCTTGTCATTCGTAATTGTTCTTTCTGGAGGGGCCTGATCTATACACGTGGAGTGAGTTCCCATGCCGCTCTTATGTTTTGATTTACGCTGAATAAACGGCGGGCAGGAAAAGCGGAGATGAATCTTGATCCCTCAGGATCACCGCGTCACGAGCAAACCGTGGCAGTAGCGTTGAGATTCATTGTAGCACAATCCACGGTGCACCCACTTGAGGGCAATAACGGCAAAGGCAATCGAAAGTAACCACGCTAAGCGACTGAAAGCATGGGGGCCCCGGGCGGAGTCGAACCGCCGACCAACGGTTTAGGAAACCGCTGCTCTATCCATCTGAGCTACGGGGCCGCTGCGTAGCCCATTATCTCACGTCAATTTACCGAGGTAGGTGTCACGCGAGAATCGTGATTTCGTCTCCCGTTGGTGTTCCGACGTCGTGCGTGAGACATTTTTTTCCAGTTTCGCCATTGCGATACGAACGTCATCGGCAGTGTTTCGCGATTCCGTTTGGAAGCGGTCTATTGGTGGCCGCCCTGCCCGCGTAGCAACTCCACCAAGTCTTTGTGGCCATTGCTCATCGCCAGGTCTAGCGGCGTTCTGCCGCTCCTGTCTTTGGCCCTCGCATCTGCCTTCTTGGCCAGCAGCAACTTCACTAGATTGCTTCGGCTTGCTCTTTGCACTCCCGTTATCGAATCCAGCAACGCTGAAGGAACGGCCAGGTGCAAAGGTGTACCGCCAGCGTTGTTCTTGGCGTTCACGTCAGCGCCTTTGGCAAGCAATAGTTCTACAACGCTTGTGTGGCCGTTGACGGCGGCGCAGTGCAGAGGCGTGCTCCCGTCAACACTTTTCATGTTGAAATCAGCCTTGTTATCCAGCAACAATTTCAGCACACTCATATCGGCAAATTTAGCCGCCTCGTGCAATGGCGTATCCCCCCATTTATCCCTGGCATTAACGTTAATCCCCCTGGCTAGTGCCAATTTGGCGATGTCCTTGTTGGTTACTTTTGCTGCCAGGTGCAGGACCGTTTGGCCGTCCTCGGTCTGAGAGTGCACGAGAGCGGGACCACGTTTAAGCAGTGCTTTAGCCTTCTCGACTTCGCGCCGATAGAAAGCAGATTCAAGAGCTTTTTTATCGGCTTCAGGAACTGCCTCCGCTGGCAATTCCTTGGTTCCAAGTAGTTTGTTCCAAAAGCTCATGATGTACTCCCAAAACCAAGATCCCTTCAAGCGGGCGGCACACCGGGAGTGTAGTGGATCAGTTAGCTGACTGTCGATAAATTGCCATTACGCTCATTGCCGTTTCCTCAAGGACGCTTATGGCTGAGTTGTCGCGAAGGCGTCCATCAGAGATGTAACCGCGAGCGCAGCTTTCAGCTGCTCCACGGTTGCGGAAGACTTGAGCCGAATCGCCGCCGGCTCTCCCGGAAGCAGGTCGAAATAGTTGTCCGAGACCTGCACATTCAAATCGCCGAAAGACAGGTAAACGCTTCGGTCGAGCTTCGATGACTGCAACGTCACGGTGAAGTCTTCGCCGGTTTTACTGAGAGTTGTTTCAATCTTTGCCTTGGGCGGCAGATCGAGGCTGTGCGTCGCATCGAAGAACACTTCGTTTCTCGATACTTTTTTTCCGGCGACTTCCAGGTCAAACACCAGAAAGCTTTTGCGCAGTTCGGCCTTTGCCGCCAGGTCCGCCTTATCGATAGTGAAGTAAATCGCGTTCGACTGCGCGGGGAGTTGAACGTCTTTGTCTTGCTCAAGCAAAGCGGTCCCCGAGAAATCAAGCAGCCGCATATGGATCGTCCCGGAAAGCGGCTCGAGCTTGTCCGACACAACGTAGACGTCCACTTTGTCGTCGTGCAAAAAAGGCGAGATCAGCACATCGTCGTAGAAGCGTCGAGCATAGTAATGCAGAGCCTTCCATCGACCGTAGTAATCGATGCTGGCCCAGGACGCCACCGGCCAGCAGTCATTCAATTGCCAGTAGAGCGAACCCATGGTGCGCGGACGCTGGCGGCGCAAGTGCTCGGCGCCGATCTTTATGATCTCGGCCTGTTGCACCTGGCTGAGATAAACGAACGAAGCGAAATCCTTCGGCTGCCAGTATTCTCGCAGCATGTACGTGAGGATGCGCTCGTTTCCTCCTTTATTTTTCTGATGCGCCTGCATGACGGTGGAACGGATGTCGAAGTCTTCAGGCTTATTCGCGAATGAGCGAATGGTGCGCATCTCGGGAAAGGATTGAAACCCGTATTCCGACATGAAGCGCGGAAATTGCTTGGTATAGTCTGCCGCCGGCGCTTGCGCGTGCCAGACCTGCCAGTAGTGCATGTCACCGTTGTGCTGGTTGTCGGGAACCTCTTCAAAGTTCGCGCTAGGAGAACTCGGCGTGTAGGGCGTGGGATCGGCATATTGCGTGACCGCGCTCTTGAGGATGTCAGCGAATAGAATTATGTAATCCTGCCAGACGCGGTCGCGCGCTTCGGCGGAGATTGACTCTCTGAATTCCTGGCGATCGCCCCAGTGGTGCCAACTGGTTTCAACCTCGTTATTGCCGCACCAGATCACGATGCTGGGATGGTCTCGCAGGCGTTTGATCTGGTCGATGGCCTCTTGCCGGACGTTCTCTTGAAAGGAAACGTCGCCGGGAACCATATCGCCGCCGAACATGAATTCCTGCCACACCATAATTCCGAGTTCATCGCAGATGTCGTAAAAATCGTCAGACTCGTAATAGCCGCCACCCCACTCCCGAACCATATTCATGTGCGCGTCGCGGGCAGATCGAAGAATATTGCGATGAATCTCGGGGATCACGCGATTGGGAAAGCTGTCGAACGGAATCACATCCGCGCCCTTGGCAAACACGGAAATTCCATTTACCACGAACTCGAAACTCTTTCCGAATTGATCGGGAGCGCGGCGCAATTCGATCGAACGAAGTCCGGTCTTGGTTTCTACATGTGCTGCAATGTCGCGGCCGATGCGGATCGAGGCAGAAAACCGGTAGCGGCTCTGCGCTCCATAGCCTACGGGATACCACAGCCTTGGCGCGGCAATGCGCAGAGGAATCGAGATGTGATTGATTCCGGCATTGAGTTGCAGCGTCTGAGTTCCATCCGCCGTCTGCGGTCCAGACATTTCATCGTGCGCTAATGTGAGCGTGGCCGTGGTGGGCCGACTGGCTTCAATCTCAAGTTCGGCTGTGACGTTGGCTAAGTCGGCAGTGATGTTTTGTTGGTGGATGTGAAAATTATCGATGCGCAGCGCATCCCAGGTTTCAAGACGCACCGGCTGCCAAATGCCTTCAGTCATGAAGCGCGGCCCCCAATCCCATCCGTAGTTGTATGGGGCTTTGCGCGTGTAGGGCGCGGTTGCGATGCCCTCTTCATTGGGGAAATTGTTAGTGGAGATCGATGGCAAGACATACGGCAGGGTCTTGACGTAGGGAATCATCTTCTCGATTGCCGAATGAAATACGATTCGCAGCGTATTCGGACCTGGCCTTAGCGCCTTCTTGGCGGAGATTTGCCAACGCCGAAACATGTTATCTGCGCGCAGAATCTCTTGGTCATTGAGGTAAACATCTGCGAACGTATCCAGACCTTCAAATACCAGGTCGACGTGATCGTGCGCGAGCGCGGCGGCATCGACCTGAAACGTCGTCTGATATTCCCAGTCGGCCAAGCCGATCCACTGCAGATGGAATTCATTGTCGCGATCAAACGGGTCGGGAATCAGGCCGCTGTGCAGCAGATCGGTTTGCACCACGCCGGGAACCTGCGCGGGATGCCATTCTTTGACATCGGATCTGTCAGCGTTGGCGACGGCGCGAAACTGCCAGCCTGAATCGAGATTGCGAGAAGAAAGCTCAGAGGCTTCGAGCGGCACGGTCAAAAGAAGGCAAAACAGCAAACTGCCTGCGATACAAAACGCACCTGTCAGATAGCGAAATACGAGCCGAACCGATTTCATGTCAGGAGTACCTCACCGACTCGGAGAATAACGGATTCGGCGAGATAACGTCTACGTGCAGGCTCGTTTCTGCGCCCAGTTTGCTCGGTCGTGGCAAATGATTTACTCTCGCGGCAGTCAACCATGAATCCAACGAATCCCCACTTCAGGTCAGCGAGCGATTTCTCGCATGCGATGCGCCGGGAGATCTACGAACAGCCGCATGCCATTGCCAAGACTGTTGAGCAGCATTTGCAGAACGATATTATTTTTCCGGGCGAGTTAAATGCGATCGACAGTGCGCTGTTGACCTTCGAGAAGCTGATCATCGCCGCCAGCGGATCGAGCCGCCATGCAGGCCTGGCGGGCGAGATCATGATCGAGGATCTTTCTGGAGTCGCGGTCGACGTGGAATATGCCAGCGAATATTGTTATCGCTCCACGCACGCAGCTGTCGAACCTATCGTAATGGTGGTCACGCAATCCGGTGAAACAGCCGACACCATTGCGGCACAGCGAGAGGCTTTGACCCGTGGAGTAAAGACCATTGCGGTTTCAAATGTTGCTGGGGCTACGATTCCCCGCGAGGCGAGCGCTGCGTTGATCACCGGTGCAGGCCCGGAACTCGCGGTACCTGCAACCAAGAGTTTCACCACGCAGGTCACGGTGCTTTATCTGATGGCGTTATTCCTCGCGCGAAAACGCGGACGCATGACCTCGGAGGTCACGCGCTCTTACCTGCAGCATCTGTTGCGAGTTCCGGACGCGATAGAGAACAATCTCCGGACGTGGGACGATCTCGCAGAACAATTTTCGCAACAACATTTTCGGGCGGAGAAGTTTCTCTACCTCGGGCGGGGCGTTCATTATGCCATTGCACGCGAGGGCGCACTCAAGCTCAAAGAAATCTCCTATGCACATGCTGAGGGTTATCCGGCGGGCGAACTCAAGCACGGTCCCAATGCGCTGGTCGACGAACGACTTCCGGTAGTTGTGCTGGCAACGCGCGACCACCACGATCCGGATTCGGTTTTGCGCTACCGGCGCACTCTCGAAGTGATGAAGGAAGTGAAATCGCGCCGCGGACGGCTGGTCGCGGTTGCAACTGAAGGCGATCAAGAAGTCGCCGACGTTGCCGACGATGTATTCTTCGTTCCGGCCGCGCCCGAACTCCTGCTGCCGATCGTCGAAGTGATCCCGCTGCAGCTTTTTGCTTACCACGTAGCCACGAAGAAGGGATACGACGTGGACCGTCCGCGAAATCTAGTGAAAGCGGTGGTCACCGAGTGACGGCCAACCCGACTCACCTCGATCTGCAAGCCGTCGCGAAAACCGTGGTGCAGCAACACGGCTTTCAACCGGACTTCGCACCCGAGGTCCAGCAGCAACTGCAACAATTGCGCGCGAATCCTCCGCTAATCGCCGCGGGAGCAACTGTGCGCGATCTGCGCAGTCTATTGTGGTCGTCGATTGACAATGATACTTCCCGCGATCTGGATCAGATCGAAGTTGCGGAACGATTGCCGAACGGCGATGTCAAAGTTCTCATCGGCATTGCCGACGTAGACGCCTTCGTTCCGAAGCAGAGCGCCATTGATCGGCATGCCGCGCGGGAAGCGACGACCGTCTACACCGGAATCCGAAACTTCCCCATGCTGCCGGAAGAACTTTCCACGGGCAAGACTTCCCTGCTGGAACATCAGGACTGCCTGAGCGTTGTGACGGAATTTGTGGTGGCGGCCGGCGGCCACGTAACTTCCAGCAACGTGTATCGCGCGCTCGTGCGTAACCAGGCGCAACTGCAATACAACTCAATAGGAGCGTGGCTAGAGGGCGCGGCAGCGGCGCCACCGAAAGTGGCGGCTTCCGCCGATCTGCAAGCCCAACTACGCTTGCAGGACGAAGTGGCGCAAAAACTAAGAAGCCGGCGCTATGAAAATGGAGCGCTCGACCTGCAGACCGACGAGGTTTATCCTCTGGTGCTGAATGCGCAGGTGGTCGACGTGGTGAATCAGCAAAAGAACCACGCCACTGAGTTGATCGAAGATTTCATGATTGCCGCCAATGGAGTGGTGGCGCGATTACTCGACAAAGTTTCGTCTTTGCGCCGCATCGTCAAACAACCTGAGCGCTGGGATCGCATCGTCCAACTGGCCGCTGGGTATGGCGAGAAACTTCCAGCGACTCCTGATTCCAAAGCCCTCAACGATTTTCTGGTCAAGCGCAGTACGGCCGATCCGGATCATTTTGCCGATCTTTCGCTTTCCGTGATCAAGTTAATTGGCCCGGGAGAGTATGTTCTCGAGCGCCCCGGCGATCCCGAGGCGGGACACTTCGGCCTCGCGGTCCAGGACTATACACACTCCACCGCTCCGAACCGCCGCTTCGCTGACATCGTCACGCAAAGAATTATCAAATCCTTGCTGGCCAGCCAGCCTAATCCTTACTCGGATGACGAGCTATCTGCAATTGCCGCCAACTGCACTGCGCGAGGAGACGCCGCGCGAAAAGTCGAGCGTGAAATGGCCAAGCGCATGGCTGCGGTCGCGATGCAGAATCGCATCGGCGCGACGTTCGATGCCATCGTCACCGGCGCGACTCCCAAGGGCACGTTTGTTCGCGTGGCGCAGCCGCGCGTGGAGGGACTGCTGGCTCAGGGCCAGCAGGGAGTCGACGTTGGTGACAAGTTGCGCGTCAAACTGATTCGCACCGACGTGCAGCATGGCTTCATCGATTTCGCCCGCGTCTAGCCGTCAATCCTAGGCATCAGATAGCTCACGAATATTGCTCTGCCTTACGGCTGCGCACGATCTGTTCGCGCTGGATTTTCAGCAAGTAACATTGCTCATGAACGGGCTGGCCGTCCTCGTCAACGTTGGCAGTCTCCAACGAGACCGGTTTATTGCAGACGGCACAAGCGAGAAAGGCGACCCCGGTATTCAAATACACACCTCCGGACGAGTGGCATCGCCTATCGATATAACCCGAGCGTCGGAATTTTGACTCGCGGAAAGTTGCGGACGGCTTACGGCCTGCCGGAGTGCGAACATCCCCGGCGACTCTGAGCCTAAGCGAGGTATCCGAACTGCCCCCTCGAAGATATATATGTATGTACATGTGTATTTACAAACTGAGGATCTTGCGTTAGCCTTAGCTAGATGTCGGACTTCGGCCATGCGCTTTGAATGGGACGAAACCAAGAACCAGCGCAATTTAGTCAAACACCGTGTGAGTTTTGAGACGGCAGCCTTGGCTTTCGATGATCCCTACGCCTTGACCCAGCGGGACGAATTGTCCGACGAGGAAGAACGCTGGATCACTCTTGGATCGGCCAGTCCGGCTACGAGGTCGTTCGAATTATTTCGGCTCGTCCCGCAACGCCGCGTGAGAGGAAAAGGTATGAGGAAGCTAACCAAAGAACAAAAACGAGACATCGCCGCCATCGCCGCCATGAAAGACGAAGATATTGATCTCTCGGACATCCCGGAAGTGCTGGACTGGAGTAAGGCGGAAATAGGGAAGTTCTATCGTCCGCCGAAAAGGTCAGTTACCATGCGCCTGGACGGGGATGTAATCGATTGGCTGAAGGGGTACGGCAAGGGCTACCAGACGCGCGTCAATTTGCTGCTAAGGCATGCTATGGCGAGAGCCACTACCGGAACAACGCAACTGCGACAGGCACGATCGAGGCGATCTCGTGCTTGACCTTCTTACACCGCGACTGTAACCGAGGTCTCAGTCCGCGTGACCGGTCGATACAAGGTATCGCGCTCGATGGGTTCGCGGCCAGCGGCGCGGATCAGGCGCTCCAACTCTTCGCGGCGCATGCCCTGGGGCGTGGTTGCTCCCGCGTCGTGGTAAATCTTCTCTTCGATCACAGTGCCATCCATGTCATCGGCGCCGAAGCGCAGAGAAATCTGCGCGATTTTCGCTGTCATCATCTGCCAATAAGACTTGATATGCGGGAAGTTGTCGAGCACGAGTCGGCTGACGGCGATCTGCTTGATGTCGAGCATTCCGGTGGTTTTCGGCAGATGCTGCAACGGCGTGTTGTCGGGATGAAAGGCCAGCGGGATGAAGGTTTGGAAGCCGCCGGTTTCATCCTGCAGTGCACGCAACTTGAGCAGGTGGTCGACGCGGTCTTCGTCGTTTTCGACGTGGCCGTAGAGCATGGTCGCGTTCGATTTCAATCCGAGTTGGTGGGCAATTTTGGCCGTGTCGAGCCACTGATCGCCGTCGATTTTGTGATCGCAAATGACGTGGCGAACCCGGTCGGCGAAAATCTCGGCGCCGCCTCCGGGCAGCGAATCCACGCCCGAGGCTTTCAGCTGTTCCAGTGTCTCGCGAATCGAGAGCTTGGCGCGCTTCGCAAGATACGCGACTTCGACCATGGTGAAAGCTTTGAGATGCACTTGCGGAAAGCGCTGCTTCAGACCGGAACAGAGATCCAGGAAATACTGAAACGGCAGGTCGGGATGCAATCCACCGACGATGTGAAATTCCGTGACGGCCTCAGAGTACCCGGAGGCTGCGGTTTCAAAGGCTTCGTCAAGCGCCATGGTGTAGGCGCCGGGCGTATCTTTCTTGCGGCCAAAGGCGCACAGACGGCAGGCCGCTACGCACACGTTCGTGGGATTGATGTGGCGATTGACATTGAAGTAAGTTTTGTCGCCGTGCATGCGCTCGCGGACATGGTTGGCCATCCAGCCTACGGCGAGAATGTCGCCGGTGCGGTAGAGGGCGAGAGCGTCGTATGTCGTAAGACGCTCGCGTGCCAGCACTTTGACCTGAATCGGCTGAAGGCGCGCGTCGTCGGTCTGAAATGGATGGTTTTGGCGCAAGGGAGACATCCCCTTGATGATATCGCAGGAGCGCCGGTTAAGTCACAGTAAAGATGGACTCAGCGGCCGGCGATGATGCGGTCACTTATTTTGTCGTACTCCGATTGGGGGATGACGCGCCGCGCTACGAGCTCGTGCGCGCTCCTGAACGGCCGCTCCGCGATGATGCGGTCGGCATCGCGCTGGGTCATGCCGGGCAGGGTGAGCAGGTCCTCTCGGGAAGCGGTGTTGATGTCGACAGTCTTATCGCTGTGCATGCCTTCTTTTACGCCCTCGACCACGGCCTTAGTATCTCGCCGCATGGTCTCGGTCGCCGCGGCGGTTTGCCTCCGGATTTCATCCGGATTGTCTTTGTTTGAGCAGGCGGCGATGCCCACGAGCGGCACAGCTAGTGCGATCAGAAATACGTTGCGGAGATTTGAAAGGTACATGAGATTCTGATGCGATAACTCTACCCGTGGTTGGTAAATTGTTGCGCCGGCGCTTCTGATCGTATAGGGCTTCCAATCGAAATCATTCTAGCCGCTCGGTTCAGGGATGAACCTTGCAGGCACGAAACACGCCAACCCACGTCTCCTACGACTGGGCTGGCGATTCCCATCCTTCATCTTTCATTTTGTTGTTGGTCCAGTGTTGCAGTTGCTCGAAGAGTTCGGGGTCGATGACGATAAAGCGAAGGCCGACGCGGCCCTCGCCGCCGAACCAGACGATGCGAGCCTTCGCACGAAAGATGGTTTCGCTATCGGGGAGCGGAAAACTCACGTCGAGAAGACCGGTAAACTTGACTGGCTCTTTCAGGCCGTCGACGCCCAACCCGCCGGTGCTCAGGTTGACTCCCTGGACTGAGACTTCCTCGCCCTGCTGATTTTTCAGCACGACGGCGAACTGGACGCGGGCGCGGAAAAACTTTTGCTGCTCGAGGCTGATGTATCCCAAGGCGTTGGCCGCGTCGCCAGCACCAGGGTTGATCTTGTATTCCTTGAGTTTCCGGCTGAGGGTGCGGCGTGAAATACCGAGTTGTTCCGCGGCGTGACTGCGATGACCGCCGCTACGCTCAAGGGCACGAATGATCATCTGCTCCTCCATGCTGTCGAGATTGCCGACCGGCATAGAGGCTGAATGGCGTTGAGCGATCGGCGCGCCGGACATCGCGTCTGCAATCTGCGTTTCTTGAATTTCAGGATCTCTCGACTCCACGGCAACTCTGGCGACGAGATTCCGCAGTTCGCGAACATTGCCCGGCCACGCGTGGGAGAGCAGTGCGGAAACGGCGTCGGGCGCGAACGAACTACCCGGAGTCTTGAGGTTGAGGAAGTGCTCCGCCAGAGCGACGATGTCTTCGGGGCGCTCGCGAAGGGGCGGCACGCGCAGTTGAAACTGCCCGAGGCGATGAAAAAGATCCTGGCGGAAACGGCCTGCGGCGACGGCAGCGTCAAGATCCTGATTAGTGGCGGCGACGATGCGGACGTCGACCGTGATCTTACGGTGGCCACCGAGCCGATAAAAAGGATATCCGTCGAGTACGCGCAGGAGTTTCACCTGCGTCTGGAGCTGGAGTTCACCGATTTCATCGAGGAAAAGCGTGCCTTTGTCTGCAAGTTCGAACAGGCCTGCGCGGGACGAATCAGCGCCGGTGAATGCGCCTTTTTCGTAGCCGAACAATTCACTCTCGACTAAATTTTCGGGAAGCGCCGCGCAGTTGATATCGACCCAGGGGCGGCTGCGGCGGTGCGAGGATTGGTGAATCGTGCGGGCAATGAGTTCCTTGCCGGTTCCGGTTTCACCGGTGACCAGAACGCTCTCGGTGTGGCCCGCGACGCGATCCACCATGCGCATGAATCGGTGCATCAGAGGGCTCGCCAGTATAAGGTTTACGCCCTCAAGCTGGCGCGAGACGGTGTGCGCCACGTCGTCTTCTTTGTCCTGCGCTCCTCGGGCTTTACTTTGGACAGTCCCGAGCTTTGCTTTTGCCTCGGCCACAGAGAGCATGGCGACCATCCCCGCGGGTGCCCCACCGGCGGCCTGAAGCAACGTGACGGTCAACTCTGCCGTGATCTTTTTGTGAGCCTTGGTTTGAAAACGGAGTGAAGTTCGGTAGTAACTATCCTCCCGCACAGCGGCGAGGTAGCTCTGCTGCAGTTGATGCTGCGCAGCGCCGTCGTCATCAAGAAAAAGATCTGCCAACCTCCGACCGATCATTTCCGCAAGAGTACAGTCGAAAATCTTGAGTGCAGCTGCATTGCAGCCCGTGACGTTGCCCTCAAGATCGGCAGAGAAGACGGCGACTCCCGCGATAGTACCTGCATCAAGAACAGGCGCACGTGAGTCTTCAGAAATGGCTGAGGCCCCGCCGTGGCCATAGGCCGCCGGTGCTTGAGCCTGCGAATGAAGCGACTGCGAATTAAGATTTATGGTTGGCATTCCGCACGTTTGGAGTTGATCTTGACACAGAGAGGCAGCATTGCAGGAAGGATGCAACCTCGGATCATGACGAAGGTAATGGATCACCCGCAGGTGACGTGAAAACAGGCCTAAAACGAATGCTCAATTTAGTCGCCAGACAGCAGAGCGCCAACGCACCGTCTGGTTACCTCCGTAAGCTACTTAGAAACCTGTAACAACAATAGGATTTCATTGAACTGGCATTCCAGACCTGCGTGCGGAAATAATTTCCCCGCGCTTCGGGCGAGGTCTGCCAACTCCCCGCAACACGAACTAACGACTTAATGTCGACTGGGACAAAGCTATTTGTCGGAATCACGGTCTCGCTTGGACTGGCAGTGCTGTGCTTTGCTCTCTGGAACTGGCAGTCGGCAGACGTGGCCCGATTTGTCTGTTATCTGGCAGTGGCCGTACTGGCTTCGGGCTTGAAGGTGCAACTGCCCGGAATCGACGGCACGATGTCAGTAAATTTCCTTTTTATTCTCCTCGGTGTAATGGAGCTAAGTCTCCCCGAGACGCTCGTCATTGGCTGCACGGCCACGCTGGTGCAGAGCGTCTGGCACGCGCGGAACCGGCTTGATCCGGTGAAGGTTCTGTTCAACGTTCTTGGAATGATGGCGAACGCCAGCGCGTTCTGCTATGTCAGCTACCACTGGCTCGACGGGAGAATGGGCAGCAATAAACCCATTCTGCTCATGGTGGCGGCGCTGGTTTTCTTCCTGGCGAATACGTTGCCGATTTCGGTTGTGATTTCTCTTACCGAAGAGAAATCGATGCGCAAGGTATGGAGCGAGTGCTATTTCTGGTCTTTCCCGTATTACCTCGTCGGGGCGGCCGTGGTGGGGTTGGTAGGAATCATCAACCAGCGCGCTGGTTGGCAAACATCGTTGCTCGTTCTGCCCGTGATTTATTGGGTGTACCGCTCTTATCGCTTGTATCTGGGTCGGCTCGAAGCGGAAAAAGAGCGGGTGGAGGTTGAGAAGCGGCATGTGGAGCAGATTGCATCGTTGAACATGCGAACCATCGAGGCCCTGGCGCTAGCCATCGAGGCCAAGGACCATACCACACACACGCATCTGCAGCGCGTGCGAACCTACGCGGTAGAGATCGCGAAAGAAATCGGTTTGTCGGCGGACGAGATCGAAGCGTTGCGCGCAGCGGCGCTGCTGCATGACATCGGCAAGCTTGCCGTGCCGGAGCACATTATCAACAAACCGGGCAAACTGACGCCGGAAGAGTTCGAGAAGATGAAAGTACACCCGCTGGTGGGCGCGGAAATACTGGATCGCGTGGCCTTCCCGTATCCCGTCGCTCCCATCGTGCGTTCACATCACGAGAGATGGGATGGGTCGGGATATCCCGCGGGCCTGATCGGCGAAGAGATTCCGATTGGAGCGCGCATTCTGACGGTCGTGGATTGCCTGGATGCCCTGGCGTCAGACCGGCAATACCGGCCTGCCATGCCGCTGGACCGAGCGATGAGCACCGTGAAAGAAAAGGCGGGAACCTGGTTTGATCCAAAGATCGTGGCGGTTCTGGAGCGCCGCTACGTGGACCTGGAACGGATTGCGCAAATTCACGAAGACGGTTTCGTTCCAAGTGGGTTCTCGAAAGATCTGCGCGTGGAACGGGGACTTGCTCCGGCAACCGGATTTGAGAAGTCGTCCGACAGTGTACAGAACGAGACCGACTTTCTGACGTCGATTGCATCGGCACGCCAAGAGGCGCAAGCCATGTTCGACTTAAGCCAGGACTTGGGAAACTCGTTGAGCCTGAGCGAGACGCTTTCGGTGCTGTCGATGCGGCTGCGCAAGATGGTTCCCTACGACTCCATCGCGGTATTCGTGAACCGGAATGGCTGGTTACTGCCGGAACTGGTGAGCGGCGAAAACTTTCGCGTCCTCTCGTCGTTGAAAATACGCATGGGCGAGGGCTTGTGCGGATGGGTGGCGGAGAACTGCAAGCCCATCATCAATGGCAATCCGCAAGTAGAGGCAGGCTACGCACCCGATCCGGGCAAACACGCGGTTCTATCTTCCGCACTGGCTGTTCCATTGCAGGGATTGAATGGCGTAGTCGGCGTGCTGGCCATGTACCACTCCGCTTCGGACGCATTTACGCCGGACCACCTGCGGATTCTGCTGGCAGTCGCGTCGAAGGTAGCGCTCTCGGTAGAGAATGCGTTGAAGTATCAGCAAGCGGAAAGCTCGGCGACCACGGACTTCCTCACGGGCCTGCCGAATGCGCGCTCGCTGTTTGTCCACCTGGCGCAGGAGGTCGCGCGCTGCCGGCGCATGAAAACTTCTCTTGCAGTTATGGTCTGCGATATTGACGGGCTCAAGAAAATCAATGATTCGTTCGGACACTTGGAGGGAGACAAGCTGCTGCGAGAGTTCGGCACACGGCTGCGGGACGCTTGCCGTGGCTATGACTACGTGGCTCGCATGGGTGGCGACGAGTTTGTGGTGACAGCGCCGGGACTCACTCTCGAAGCCGCCGAAGAAAAGACACTCCGCTTGAATCAGGCAGCGGTTGAAGCGGGAAGGCACACCTGCGGACGGGATCTCATATCGTTGAGCGTAGGAACTGCGTTTTGTCCCGAGGACGGGTACGACGTGGAAGCGTTGCTCGCCGAAGCGGACCGGCGCATGTACTCCGTAAAGCAGACCCATCATGCACAAGCGGCCGCCGCTGCGAACGCTCTGGCACAGGGGGCTTCCGGAGAATAAATGCGCGGCCTTCGATGGAAAATTGCCGGGCACGCGTCGGCGCTGGTGGCGACAGTTCTTCTTGGAGGACTGCTCTCCGCCACGCTGGTGAGGCTCGCGCCGGGTTTTGATGCAGATGAGCGCGAACTGGATCCGCACTTGAGCGCAGAAAGCGTGCAGGCGCTGCGCGATGCGCGGCACAAGAGCCACAACGTTTTCCGATTTTATCTTTCCTACATGAAGCGAGCGATGACTGGCGACCTGGGAACCTCCCTCGCACTGGGACAGCCCGTGCGCACCTTGCTGCGCGATCGTGCGCCGCTGACGCTCCGGTTGCTGGCAATCGGCCTTGCGCTGGCATGGCTGCTGACTCTGACGCTGGCTTTGAGCGCGGCGCGGCTGCGGCTCTCGGTTTACGACACGCTGACGACTGCAGTGAGCGGGACATTCCTCTGCATTCCCGCCGCAGTTTTGGCATTGCTTTCGGTGCTTTGGAATGCGCCCGGAGCATTGGCGATTGCCTTGATCGTATTCCCGCACACTTATCGCTACGCGCGAAATCTCCTTGTGAAGGCTTATTCCCGGCCTCACATCATCACGGCCAGAGCAAAAGGATTAGGCGAGGCTCGCATTCTTTTCTGGCACGTAGTGCCGGTGGTGACGCCACAGCTTCTTGCAGTGGCCGGCGTCTCCGTAAGCATGGCGGTTGGGGCTGCCATTCCGGTCGAAGCTTTGTGCGGGTTAGCCGGCATTGGACAACTGGCGTGGCAAGCGGCTCTGGCGCGCGATCTACCCCTGCTGGTGAATATCACGGTCCTGGTGACGCTGGTAACCTTGCTGGCCAATTCCAGTGCAGATGTAATCGGTCATGTGGTGCGGGGCCAGGAAGTATGAGTCTCTGGCAAAAGCTGGCTTGCGTGATTTTGACGCTGGTGCTGTGCGGGTCAGTGGCGGCGAACTGGTTGGCTCCTGCGGGATATGCCAAGCAGTACCGCGAAGCTACGGACGCGCCGCCATCGCGCGCACACTGGCTGGGCACGGACGAAATGGGGCGCGACCGCTTTGCTCGCGTGCTTTACGGAACGCGAATTTCTTTGTTGTTAGCTCCCGCCGCGGCATTGCTTTCAACCCTGATGGCCGCGCTGATTGGAGGTCTCGCGGGATATTGGGGCGGCATCTGGGCGCGGATGGCGATGGCGGTGACTGATTTGTTTTTGTCCTTGCCATGGTTGTTCCTGCTGATCACGGCGCGGGCGTTAATGCCGCTGAATGTCTCTCCCTTGGTCTCGGTGATGGTGACGTTCATGCTGCTGGGGCTTCTGGGCTGGACGACGGCGGCGAGAGTCTTGTGCACAACCGCGGCATCTTTGCTTGGGTCGGATTTTGTGCGGCAGGCGCGAGCCGCAGGTCTTCCCGGACAAAGATTGTTCTGGATTCATGTAGTTCCGAATTTGAAGCCCGTGCTCTACGCGCAGTTTTGGATTTCGATTCCGGTTTTCATTTTGAGCGAAGCCAACCTGGGCATCCTCGGGCTAGGCGTGGCGGAGCCGATGCCGTCGTGGGGAAGTTTGCTGAAAGAACTGGAAGGGTTAGTTTCAATCGGAGAAGAGCCGTGGAAGTTCGTGCCTCTGATTTTGCTGGTCGTGGTCGTGACATCGTTTCAGGTTTTGCTTTCCAAGCAGGAGGAGATGGCCGCATGAGGCGTCACAAGAGAGGTTTCGAACAAATGACAAACACGTGCGGCAAAGCCATCGCTGTTGCGATGCTCTGCCTGGGCTTTCTGCTGGGGCACGCCTTAGCTCAAGGCGGTGGCGAACTGAGGTTCTGTCTCCGCACCGAGCCGAAGACTTTTGATCCGCTCAAAGTGGAGGACGACGCCTCCGCTGCCATCCGTTATTTGACTGGCGGCGTGCTGGTGCGCGTGAATCGCCAGACTCAAGGCCTGGAGCCTGGATTGGCCGTCTCATGGAAGGTCTCAAAAGATGGCCGGCAGATTTCGTTCCGCTTGCGCAGTGGAGTTCTGTTTTCCGATGGCACGCCTTTTTCCGCGGAGGACGTGGCGTACACCGTCCAGCAACTCATGGACCCGGCGCTGCATTCGCCCACAGGTGATGCTTTCCGTTCAGGCGTGGGAAACGTGGAAACCAACGTGATTTCCCCGACTCAGATTGCGATTACGTTCCCGGCGCAGGTGGCCGGACTCGATCGCCTGTTCGATCAGGTCGCGATTCTTTCCGGGCGCTCGTCGAAGAAAGAAATGGCCGTGCTGGGCCCGTTCACGGTGGCCGACTACAAACCGGGAGCGTCGGTTCTCTTGAAGCGCAATCCGAACTACTGGAAGACGGACGAACAGGGACGCAAACTTCCTTACCTGGATTCGATACGCCTGGATATCCAGCCCAACCGCGATGTGGAACTGCTGCGCTTCAAGCGCGGAGAGCTGGATCTGATCAACTCTCTCGACAGCGAATATTTCGACAAGCTGGCTGCGACTTCTCCGCAGCTCGTACACGATGCTGGAGCGTCGCTCGATAGCGAGCAACTCTGGTTTAACGAAGTCGCGAAGTCGCCGATTCCTGCCTACAAGAAAAATTGGTTCCGCTCGGCAAACTTCCGGCGAGCAATTTCGGAAGCGATCAACCGTGACGACTTAAGCCGAGTGGTCTTCCACGGGCACGCGCAGCCGGCCGTGGGACCCTTTTCTCCGGCAAATAAATTCTGGTTCAACAGCAAGCTTGGGCCTCAGCCTTACAGCTCCGATGCCGCGTTGAAAGCCTTACAGGACGAAGGCTTCCGCATGGAAAACGGCACGCTTAAAGATAAAGACGGCAACGAGGTTGTGTTTTCGATTATCACGAACTCTGGCAATAAATACCGCGAGCGCATGGCTGTGCTGATCCAGGATGACCTGCAAAAGATTGGCATCCACGTGAATGTCGTAACGTTAGACTTCCCTTCCCTGATCGAACGCATGACGCAAACGTTTGACTATGAGGCCATCATCCTTGGGCTAACCAATGTTGATTTGGATCCGAACGGTGAGATGAATGTGTGGCTGAGTTCTTCGGAGAATCATCAGTGGAACCCGCAGCAGAAGGCTCCAGAAACCGCATGGGAAGCGGAGATTGACCGGCTCATGCGGGCGCAGGCGTCTTCGAGCGATCCGAAGAAACGGAAAGAAGCATTCGACCGCGTGCAGGAAATCGTGGTCGAGCAGGAGCCATTCATTTTCCTGATCAACAAGAACGCGCTCTCCGCAGTTTCCGCGGCTGTGCGTGGCGCCGCTCCGGTCATTCTATCTCCACAAACTTTCTGGAATGCTGAGAGGCTGACCGTCGCTGCGAAGTAGGAGCAACTTCTTTGCCACGGATTTACACGGATTCACACAGATATTGAAAAACAACTGCTCTAACAACACGGATCCGAAAGCTCAGCAACTGTTAAGGAACACCAAGAATGTCGTCTGACGCTTCACAAAACTCGATTCTGCTGTCGGCGCACTTCTCCGTGCGCTATGCGGGCAAGCCTCCTGTTCTGCGCGGTGTGCGTCTGGAAATTCAGCGCGGCGAGGTGCTGGGCTTGGTGGGGCAAAGCGGTTCGGGCAAGAGCACGCTGGCCATGGCAATCCTTGGGCTGCTCGATAAGAAGCGGTCGCCAGCCGAAGGTACCATCAGATTTGAAGATACCGATCTCCTGCAACTCTCAGAACGCCAACTGCGCACGCTGCGCGGACGTTCGATTGCCCTGGTATTGCAGAGTCCTCTGTCTTCTCTGAATCCGGCGCTCAAGATTCGCACTCAGTTCAAGGAAGCATGGCGAGCGCATGCATCAGGAACGAGCGCCGATTGCACCAACGCAATTCGAAATTCTCTGCAGAGTGTTTCCCTGCCCTCTGACGATGAATTCCTGCGCAAGTATCCTTCGCAGATGAGCGTGGGACAGGCGCAGCGAGTGCTGATTGCGATGGCGGTCATGCATCGTCCCGCGCTGCTTATCGCCGATGAAGCCACCAGCGCGCTCGATGTAATTACGCAATCGGAAATCCTGACGCTGTTTCGCGAACTGAACCGCTCCACTGGAATGGCTATTCTTTACATCTCTCACGATCTAGCTTCAGTGGCAGGCATTTGCGACCGCATCGCGATTCTGCACCAGGGCGAGATCGTAGAATGTGGAACGACGGATCAGATATTCTCCAACCCGCAGCACGAATATACGCGGCGGCTCATGGCGGCAATCCCGCGACTCATGCCCGCGAACTCGCCATCGCACGCGAAAACAGCAGCGGCACGATAGGCATCCCGCCGTCAGAACCCCAGTTTGTCATCGGCTGACGGCCCATAAGTCGCAGGCACCGGTTTATCGTTCAACCGCAAATACACGCCAAGTTGGGCGCGGTGATGGACGAGGTGATTTAGAAACATCTCCCGGTAGGCCAGAAATCGCGACCCCTCAAAAATCGTCTTGCCCTGAAAGCTCAGTTTCCAATTTTCTTTCCATGCTTCATCCGGAGTGGATTGCAAAGCAGTGCGAACTTTGGCCGCACCCTCATCGAAAACCCGCACAAGCTGAGCGGCAGATTCGAACGGCACAGGTGAAATGCTGCCCTTGGAAAAGTCCAACTCAGGGGTAGTCAGGATGGTCAGGCCCAATCCCGCAAGCTGCGCCACGTGAGGTGCCAGCTTGCCCAGAGGCATCGACTTCGCATGAGGTGCAAAATCTTTCTTGTCGGCCGGAACCCGCTCCAGGGTCGTGCGCGTCTTCTTAATTTCTTCATCCAGTTCAGGCAGCAGTAATTCGTTAATAGGCATGTGGGTCTCCGTTCATCTCAGTATAGCGATCATTCAGTGTGCGTTCCAAAACGTGCGACGGGTTCAGAATTTTCCAAGGGTAACCAAGACTGAAGCAACCGAAGTAACTGAGGCCGGAGCCCCGACGGGACAAACTGTCCCGCGCCCCTCAAGACAGGACAGAGTGGCCCAACGCCCTTCCACCTGCTCGCCTTGATCTCCAATGATAACAATAACTTACAAGCAGGCGATTGGCCCTGGCCGTGCACAAGCATAGTCCGAGTAAGGCACGACCTTTGTGCCACAGAAGGGTGAGATCAATGTCGCAGACACTGAAATCAAAAAGTTCGAATCGAGGGCAGCGCCACAGCGCCGCTTGGGGAAAACGGGTCAGCTTGTTGCTGCTTCCTCTTCTCCTTCTGGTGCAGCCTGGCTTCGCGCAGGAGCAAGAAGCGGAAGGCCGGATGATGGGCAAGTTTGCCGCCGACCTGGCTCCAGCGTTGGCGCGAGCCCAGCAGGGCGCGAAGGCCAACGATACCGTGAAGGTCATCGTGCAGTACAACCAGGCTCCGCGCGCCGAGCACGAAGCGCGCGTGCAGGGTATGGGCGGCCACCTGAACCACAGGCTCGGCGTAGTGAACGGCCTGGCCGTAACCGTTCCGGTCAGCGCGCTATCCGCGCTGGAAGCCGATCCTGATGTGGCCTCCATCGGCGTCGACCATCCGCTCAAGGCGATGGACGAATACACCGACGGGGCCATGAACGTGAGCGCCGCCTGGAACGCCGGCTACATCGGCACCGGCCTCGGCATCGCCGTCATCGACAGCGGCATCGACGACCAGCGCATCGACATCTGGGACCGCGTGCTCTATCACCAGGATTTCACGGGAGCCAGCGAGTACAACTCGCAAGGGATGCTGGTGCGTGACACCTACGGCCACGGCACGCATGTCGCGGGAATCATCGCTGGCAGCGGCTGGGTCTCCGGCCAGATCGACGGTGGCGTTGCCTACAACGCCAACCTCATCGATCTGCGCGTGCTCGATGGCAACGGCAGCGGCAACGACAGCGAAGTGATTGCCGCGATTCAAAAAGCCATCGCCCTCAAGACCACGTACAACATCAAGGTCATCAACCTGTCGCTGGGACGCGGAGTTTATGTCCCTTACGCAAAGGATCCGCTCTGCCAGGCAGTGGAATCAGCCTGGAAGGCGGGCATCGTGGTGGTCGTGGCCGCCGGCAATTATGGCCGCTCCACCGTCAACGGAATCAACGGCTACGGCACCATTACTGCCCCCGGCAACGATCCTTACGTGATCACCGTCGGCGCCATGAACACCCAAGGAACTCTAAGCCGCACCGACGACACCATTACCAGCTATAGCTCGAAGGGTCCCACAATGTACGACCACGTGGTGAAACCCGACCTGGTCGCTCCCGGCAATCAGGTGGCTTCCCTCATCTCCCACAACAGCAACCTCGCCACCACCTATCCCGGAAATGTAGTTTCGGGGTTCTCGAGCGATTATTTCGTGCTCAGCGGTACCAGCATGGCGGCCCCGGCGGCATCGGGGGCGGCTGTCCTGCTAATGCAGGCGAATCCGTCGCTCACTCCGGACCAGGTGAAGGCGCGGTTGATGAAGACGGCTTACAAAACCTTCCCGACCTCCAGCGTGGCCACCGACCCCACGACCGGGCAAACTTACACTTCTTACTATGACGTGTTCACCATCGGCGCGGGCTACCTGGACCTTCAGGCCGCTTTAGCCAACACTGACGTCGCGTCGTCGAAGGTGGGAGCGGCTCTATCTCCCTCGGTTTCGTATAACTCCTCGACCGGGAAAGTTACCCTCGCCAACGGCAATTCAACCGTAGCGAGCAGTTCGGTGGTATGGGGATCGTCGGTGGTCTGGGGCACTTCGGTCGTGTGGGGAACGAATGTATCCGGCACCTCGGTGGTATGGGGATCGTCGGTCGTGTGGGGAACCAGCACCCTGGAAGGATTCAGCGTGGTCTGGGGCTCGACAACGGATGACGCCACTAGCGTGGTTTGGGGCGCCGCGGTTACTACTGCGGACGCAGCCATGGCCTCCATCTACGGAGACCTCAAGTAGATCGGCAGCTTCCACTAACCAGCGAAACAGGAGGCGGCGTACGAGCTTCGGCTCGGGGCCGCCCTTCCTTTTTCATGGCCACTTCTCCACACAAAACTCTATGTGCCAGACAAACTTCAGTACCTGCAGGACAAACTGTCCCATGCCCCTTATGGAAGGACAGAGTGGCGCAACGCCCGCTCAGCACAACGCCTCGATCCCCAGCAATAACAACAACTTACGAAAATCGGATTGGCATCGCCCGTGCAAAAGATAAGCGAGTCTTAGCACAATCTTTGTGCACAAGAAAGGTGAGAGCATGTCGCAGTCACTGAAAGCAAAGAGCTCGAATCGAGGCCAGCGCCACAGCGCAGCTTGGGGAAAGCGGTTGAGCATGATATTGCTGCTTCTCGTTTCACAAGCCGCTTCTGCGCAAAACTGGAAGACCAACGGCCAACCTGTTGGCAAGTTCGCCGCCGATCTCGCGCCGGCGCTCGAGCGAGCCCATCAGGGCGATGCTGGCAACGACACCGTAAAGGTCCTCGTCCAGTACAACCGGCCTCCGCAAGCGGCGCACGAAGCCAGGGTATTGAGCCTCGGCGCCCGCTTGAATCAGCGACTGGCTGTTGTCAACGCTCTAGCGGTGACGATTCCGGTGAGCGCGCTGCCCGAGTTGGAAGCCGACGCTGAGATCGTTTCCGTGCACGTCGACCATCCGTTAAAAGGGATGGACGAATACACCAATGCCGCGATGAACGTCAGCGCGGCGTGGAGCGCCGGATACAACGGCAGCGGTATGGCTGTCGCCGTAATCGATAGCGGCATCAACCCCAGCAGCTACGACTGGTATACCGCCGCGGGCAAACTTCCTTTGCGCATACTCGATCATCAGGACTTTACCGGAGCCAGCGAGTACAACTCCTTAGGCATCCGGGCTTACGACACCTATGGGCACGGAACCCACGTGGCGGGAATTATCGGAGGCAGCGGCAATTTATCGAATGGGACAATCACTGGGGTTGCGCCTGCGGTGAACCTCATCGATCTCCGTGTGCTCGACCAGAACGGCAATGGCAACGACAGCGAAGTAATTGCGGCGATCCAGGCAGCGATCTCTTTGAAGAACAAGTACAACATCCGCATAATCAACCTGTCCCTGGGCCGCGGAGTTTACGAGTCCTATACCCAGGATCCCCTCTGCCAGGCGGTGGAATCGGCTTGGAAGGCCGGAATCGTAGTGGTCGTGGCTGCGGGCAATTATGGCCGGGTCGACGCCTTTGGTTTTGACGGCTATGGCTTGATTACCGCGCCTGGCAATGATCCTTACGTCATCACTGTCGGCGCCATGAAGTCCAATGGAACGCTGACCCGCACCGACGACACGATCGCCAGCTATAGTTCCAAAGGCCCCACAATGTTTGATCTCGTCGTCAAACCCGACGTAGTCGCTCCGGGAAACGTGGTCGTCTCGGTCGCAGATCCTGGAAGCACGCTTTTTACCGAATACCCGGCCAACGTGGTCACGGGACGCAGCCAGAACGCCGGCCCCAACGGGAGTCAAATCAATACCGATTACTTCGTCCTGAGCGGCACTAGCATGGCAACCCCGGCAGCGTCCGGCGATGTGGCACTGCTGCTGCAAGCCCACCCCTCGCTCACTCCAGACCAGGTGAAGGCGCGTCTCATGAAGACCGCCTACAAAACCTTCCCTACCTCTAGCGTCGCCATCGACCCAACTACCGGACAAACCTACACTTCTTACTATGACATGTTCACCGTTGGAGCCGGATACCTGGATATCCAGGCAGCCTTGGCCGATACCACCCTTGCACCATCCACGGTTGGCGCTGCGTTATCTCCGACCGTCTTCTACAACTCGTCCACCAACATGCTAAACATTGCTAACGGTAATGCAACGGTAGCGGCTTCTTCGGTGGTTTGGGGGGCCTCGGTGGTGTGGGGAACGTCAGTGGTTTGGGGCTCGAACGTTTCCGGCGCGATGGTGCTATTCTCCGATGGGGAAATGTTGGATAGCAACAGCCTGCAGAGCCTTAGCGTGGTGTGGGGTTCAGCCACGAACCTCTCTACCAGCGTAGTTTGGGGCGCTGCCGTTACCAGTCCCGACGCTAGCTACGTACCGGTCGTGGGAGAACGATAGGTTGACGCCTATATCGAAAAGAAAGGAGACGACAATGAAAAACCCACGGCTCACGCAAACATTCGTCGGACTAATGACCCTGGCAGCGATTGCAGGCACAGCTTACGCCGGTATCGCAAGCCACAACCTTCACCCCGCCTTTGCTCTCGCGTTACTGGCACTGGCAGCGGCAACTTCCCGGATGAAAGTGAAACTACCGGGCATCGACGGCAACATGTCGGTCAACCTGCCGTTCCTGCTGATGGCGGTGGTGAATCTGAGCGCGCTCGAAGCTGTCCTGATCGCTTGCACATCCACGTTGGTGCAGTGCTGGCCGAAACAGAGCAGCAAGTTCAAGCCGGAACAGATGTTGTTCAACGTCTGCATGATGGCATTCGCCACCAGCATGGCCAACCTGATCTGGAACGCAGGCTGGCTGGGCAAAGCGGCGTGGGCCTCCGAGCCGCTAATGCTGGCTTTAGCAACCGCTGCTTTCTTCCTCGGACAAACCGCTCCCGTAGCCGGCATCATTAAAGTGGCTGAGGGCACGGCTTTTCGCCGAGTCTGGTTCAGCATCGCGCAACTGTCATTTCCCTACTATGTCGTGAGCGCGGGAATGACCTCGATGACGAATCTGGTAAGCCATCATCTCGGCTGGCAGGCGGCGTTGGTGCTCTTCCCGGTGATGTATGGCATCCACCGCTCTTACCGTTTGTACTTCAGCCACGCGGTGGAAGCTCTGCGCACCCCACCCCTGGCAAGAGCAGCCAGTGCGGGAGCGTAAAACAAACCGAAACAAGTCAGCGCAAAGGCCGCCTGCGAAGGCGGCCTTTGCGTTTGTGTGCATGTTCGCTCGAGAAACATTAGTTGGGCATGACAACCGTGTCGATCACATGGATCACGCCATTCGACTGAAACACATTCGGGATGGTCACCGTCGCCATTCCACCCTTCTCGTCTTTCAACATAATGTGCGTGCCATCCTGCGATGACGCCCACAGCTTGCCACCTTCCACCGTCGTAAGTTCCGCCGTCCCGTTCCCCGCCTTGATCCGCTTCTTCAAGTCGGCGGCGCTCCACCGTCCCGAAACCACGTGATAGGTAAGCACCTTGGTCAACGTGGCTTTATTCTCCGGCTTCAGCAGCGTATCCACGGTGCCGGCCGGCAGTTTGGCAAACGCTTCGTTAGTTGGGGCAAAAACGGTGAACGGTCCAGGACCTTCCAGTGTGTCGACTAATCCCGCGGCTTTCACGGCCGCCACCAGAGTAGTGTGATCGGCAGAGTTCACCGCGTTCTGGATAATGTTCTTGGTGGGATACATCTCCTGCCCACCCACCACCGGATTCTTCATTCCGGCGACGGCGGACGTTACGGCGATGGCAACGATTGCCAGCACAACTGCAAATTTCCTGTTCATTTTCCTAATCCTTATCTTTTTCAGAATTGGGGTTTCTTCACCCTCACCTAAAGTACGGGTGGGTTCTGAATTTGGATTGAAACTGGATTAAATTTTGGATTCGATCAGCAGCCCCGAAGGGGCGGAATGTGAAAGCCCGGCATGGCAATGCCGGGTAGAAGTAGAAAGGCCAAACAAGTCCTGAAGGCGACGACACGAGTTCTCGCGCAACTATTCAATCCTTGCAAGCAGAGACCTTCAGCCTCCCGTAACATCCTTCTGGTCACGCCGCGCAAACAACTCCCGCAACTCCGCCTTCACCACTTTCCCATACGCAGTCCGTGGCAAAGCGTCCACAAATACGAACTCGCGCGGAAGCTTATATTTCGCGAGCTTCTCGGCAAGAAACTTTATGAGTTCATCCGCTGAGCAACTCTCGCCTCCAGCCGCAACCACAAACGCAACGCCAACCTCTCCCCATGTCGCGTGAGGAACACCAATGACAGCGGCATCGCGCACGGCTGGACACTTCAGCAATTCAGCTTCGATCTCCGCCGGATAGACGTTCACGCCGCCGCTGATATACATATCCTTGGACCGGCCAGCGATGTAGAAAAATCCCTCTTCGTCGCAACGCGCCAAATCCCCGGTCTGAAACCATCCCGCGCCATCGATCGCCGCCGCCGTCGCCGTCGGATTATTCCAATAGCCCTTACACACGTGAGGTCCGCGCAAACATAACTCGCCCACTTCGCCGGTCGCAACGTCGCCGCTCTCCGAATCAAGAAGCCGTGCCTCCGTGAACATCATCGGCTTGCCGATCGAACCCGGCTTGAGCGTGGCCTCTTCGGACGACATAGAAAAACAATTCACCCCAACTTCCGTCAGGCCATAGCCCTGTTTGAGAATCACGCCCCGCGCCCCGTACGCTGCAATTAGATCGACGGGCAGTGGCGCTCCGCCGCTGATGAACCAGCGCACATGACTCAAATCAGCCTCGCCGGATTCGGGAGCTTCCAGCATCATCTTGAAAATAGTCGGCACGCCAAGAACCACAGTGCATTTGTGCTTTGCGATGGATTCCCACACTTCGTGCGCATCGAATTCACGATGCAGAACAATCGTTCCTCCGGCGACGAAAATCGGTACAAGAAAAGCCGCCAGGCCGCCAGCATGATACAAAGGCGTGAAAACCGGGCTGACGTCATCTTCACGCAGCTGCCAGCACAGCGCCGTGTTGTAGCCATTCCACGTCACCATGCGGTGAGGAATCATCACTCCCTTCGGCTTTCCTGTGGTCCCGCTGGTGTAAAGAAGACAATAGATATCTTCCGGATCGCGTGGGATAGGCGTCCAGTCTGAGGTTTCGATGCGAGCCACGCAACTCGCATAGTCAAGGTCGCGCGAGTTCTGTCCTTCGTAGACTGTTTCTTCAGTCGCCAGATCCAGCCCAATCCAATGTTTGATCGAGGAATGTTCGATCGAGGAACATTCGATCGAGCATTCCTGCTTGAGCTGCCGAACCTTCTCCGACAGTTCGCCGTCGTAGAGCAAAGCTTTGAGTCCGCTGTCTTTTATGATGGCGGCCAATTCGACCACGGTAAGACGCGTATTGAACGGAACTAAAATAATTCCCGTCTTTCCCGCTGCAAAGAAGGCGTCAAGAAACTCCACCCGATTTTTGGCGAGAATGCCGACTCGATCGCCCTTCGCAAGTTGGCATCGATCTAGCCAAAGCCGCGCGCAACGAATCGCTCGATCGTTGAGTTCATGATAGGTAAATCGCTGCTGAGTGGGAAAGTAAACGAGCGCGGTGCGTTCGGGACTGAGGCGCGCGCGTTCGCCGAGGATATCGCCGTGAATCATGAAGTTAAATTCCGGACCTACTTCAAGGCATGCGGAAAGCGACCCCGGCCTGGTTATATCCCACGCCGGATCCCACGAGCACAATCAGTCCCCCGGATCGCAGCTTCCCTTTTTCGATTGCATCGTGCAGAGCCATGCCCACACACGCCGATCCGGCATACCCGCATTCTTCCATAATCGTGTGAGTGCGTTCGAACGGCACGCCTAAGTCGGCCATCACATCTTCAATCGTCGGCTTACGCACTTGAGTAAAAATGAAAAGATCCACGTCGTTCAACTGAAACCCACCCTCACGGGCAAGACGCCGCGTAATTCTCGGCCAACCCTGCTCGTTGATTTCCGGAGGATACCTCTCGACGAATTGCACTCGAGTTCTACCCGCACGAACGGCCGCTTCGCTCGCAGGCTCAGCCGTCCCACCCGCATAAATTCCCCAGTTGCGGTTGTACGAACCATCCGCCTGCATTGCCGAAGAGATGAATCCAGGGCGATCCGCCGATTCCAAAACCGCCGCGCTGGCACCGTCTCCGTAGAAGAAAATCGTCGGGTCATTCGGATCTGCCAACCGGTGCATCAAATACGCCCCAACCACAAGCACAGTCTTGAGCGAAGCATTGGTCGCAATCAACCCTGCCGCCGCAGCCAGTCCTGTAGGGAACGAAGCGCAGGCACAACTCACATCAAACGTTCCCGCATTCTTCGCGCCCAATTTGTGCTGCAGGACTACCGAGGTCGCCGGCGTGATGAAATCCGGCGAATCAGTCCCAAGAATAATCAGGTCCACATCCTCAGGCTTGCGGCCCGCTTTTTCTAACGCCTGACTCGCGGCCGCCAGCGCCAAGTCCGAGGTCGCCCAACTTTCCGGAGCATACCAGCGCTTCAGAATTCCCGTGGCAGCTTCGAGTTTGTCGATTCTTTCTGGTTCGCTGGCGAATCGCGCCCGTAGAAGATCATTCGTGATTTCGATCTCTGGCAGGTAGCTGCCGGTGGCGACAATCGTGGCATATCGCGGCATGGTGGAATTCTCTTGCTGCGGATGAACGCTATAAAGTCAATCCGCCGTCAACCCTGATCACCGCTCCATTGATGAAGTCGGCTTCGTCCGAGGCCAGAAACAGGTAGGCATTCGCTATGTCTCGAGGTTCGCCTAATCGCCGCATCGGAGTTTTCTCGCGCATTGCCTGCAGAACTTTTTCCGGCATCTTTTTCACCATGTCGGTAGCAATGAATCCCGGAGCGACCGCATTCACGGTGATCCCCTTAGGCCCCAGTTCACGCGCCCAGGTTTGCGTCATCCCAATAAGGCCGGCCTTCGAGGCCGCATAATTGGTCTGCCCAAAATTCCCTGTGATCCCAACCAGCGACGAAGCATTGATGATTCTTCCCTTGCCGCGCTCAACCATCTGCGGCGCGACTGCCTTAGTGCAGTTGAAAACACCGGTGAGGTTCACTCCAATCACCTGGTTCCACTGTTCGGCAGTCATCTTCAGCAACGTGGCGTCGCGGGTGATTCCTGCGTTGTTGATGAGGATGTCGATCCCGCCAAACTTCTGCAGCACCGCTCCCACCATCGCCTCAACCTGAGGCAACTGGGAAACGTCCGCACTCGCGTAGAAACCCTCTGCTCGCTGCGCCTCTATCGCTGCGACCAGCTCGCCGCCATCCGGCGGCAGATCACAAACCGCAACCCGTGCCCCCTCGCGCGCGAAGAGCAAAGCGGTTTCACGTCCAAGTCCATTAAGCCCGCCTGTGATCAGCGCTGTCTTTCCCTGCAGTCGCATTACACTCCAAAATCCTGACGCCACTGCAACAGCGCCCGCTGTGTGATTGTCATTAGAAGCTGTACTTCAGTGCGAACTGAATGATGCGCGGCCCCGCGCTGGTTTGCGTAATGGAACCAAACCCGTTCGTCGCAGTAACCGTGCCGAGGTTCCCGACCGTCTCGACAAACGCGTTGCTGTTGGGCTGTGCGAAGTTCACGAAGTTGAAGATGTTGAAGAACTCCGCCCGAAATTCAATCCTTGACTTCTCGGTCACCTGGAAAAACTTTACCACGCTGAAGTCCACATTCTTTTGCCCCGGACCGCGCAGGAAGTTACGCGAGGACGTCCCGAACGGCAGGACATTGCTGGCCTCGGTGCAAGCCCCGAAGGCGGCCGGATTGAAGTAGTCGCTCAGACGCGAAACAGTGGAACCGGAAGAGGTCACGGCAGACGCTCCCGCGACCAGATCGGCACGGTTATTCAGCGACGAACCGTCGGAGCAAATTACCGTATATGGCAGCCCGGTCTGCAAAGTGACGATGCCCGCCGTCTCCCATTCATTAGCCACACCCTTCGCGAACCGCGAGCCTCCACGATAAAAGCGCGGAAGGTCATAGATTCCACTGAAAACGAAGCGCTGCGTGCGGTCAAAATCTGACGACCCCACCTGCGTGTTCAGGTCCTGCTGATTGCCCGGCAACGGCGCAAGTTCACTCTCGGCTCCGACAATGTTGTCTCCAGAATTGTTATCAATGGAGTGAGAATAAGTGTACGAAGCTAGGAATTGCAGGCCGTGTCCGAAGCGCTTGGTCAAACTAGCCTGCAACGCGTTGTACTCCGAGGTCGCTTCCGTCTGCACTTGATCCATTCCAAAAAGAGCCTTATTGGTGGAGAAGCCGTCTCCGGCAAAAGTGTAGGGAGCGGTCGAAGGCTGAGTACCTTGATTCAAGTTGTAAAGGTTGATGAGATGGTCGCCTCTGCCTCCTGCGTAGCCGATGTCAACCAGCCACGTGCTCGCCGGCGACCACTGCACATCGAAGTTATACGCCAGACTGTAAGGCGTGGACATATTGTGAGCGGGAAAGAATCCGTTGATCGGATTCTGCTCGATCGGGAGAAACCCATCCAGCAGTAACGGGATTGGAGAAGGCGCTTGCGCGGGCAGTGGAAAGCTATAGCCCGCGAGGTCGGGAAACGGAGTCCCAAAGAAACCCGCGGTGAACAATCCCGTTCCAATCGTGTCGTAGGGATACGTAAATACCTGAAGATTGGCAAAGCGATCGGAGAAGCGATCGTAATAGAGGCCAAATCCTCCGCGGACCACCAGATTGTTTTTCTCGGTAGGGTTCCACGAAAAACCAACCCGCGGAGAAACATCGAATTTACTGGGATTCAGTTGCTGGCCTGACGACCCTAACGTAAAGGCATTCGCGCAAGGAGTTGTTGCCGTGCACCCGAGAGTCGGGGGGAAAGCTGCCGGATTGAACTCGGAAAAGCGTCCATGGATTTCGCTGTAACCGCCAAAATGATCGAAGCGAATTCCGGCGTTAAGCGTCAGGTGAGAAGTCGCGTGAATATCATCTTGAACGAACCAACTCCCATCGCTGGCGCGGAAGCCGCGATCCGGAATTCCGGCACCCAGCAGGGAGACGTCTGCGCTCGTCGGCGAACCGCCGGCAAGAAAATCCTGGAAGTCGTTAAAGAGAATCTCTCCACGCGAGAATGCGTGAAAGTAGAAATCAATGTCATAGCGCCGGAATTGTCCGCCGATGCGAAAAGAGTGGCGCCCCGCGATATACGACAGGGTGTCCTGCGCCTGCCACGTCTGGGTTACGGATTTCTCGTCAGCCAGCGGCGAAGAGCCAATCGTGAACAACCCGGTGACCGAGATTGTAGCCATGCCGGGATACTGGGCCGCAAAAGGATTCGTAATGCCAAACTGCGCATTCGTGAACGGCTCTTCCGGAGTGGATATGCCGCGAATCCGGCTGAAACCGAAACGCGCTTCATTGATCAGATGAGGGTTGAAGATATGTGTATCGGCAAGGCCGAGCACACGATTGTGGAAGCTGATGTCGCCGCCGTATCCCGGAACCTCGAACGGATTCGCTCCGAGAAAACCGAAAATGGCTTGTTGCTGCGGATCGTTTGAGAAAAAGAATTTCCCCGTCAGTTTGTTCTTCGCGGTAATTTGCTGGTCGATATTGAAGTTGAATTGGTCTTCCGTAAAACGCGAAACCCCGCTGACCGGACTGACCACAGGGGTTGTTGAACCAGCCAGCGCCGTTGCGGCACTCGGGATCGCGAACTGTCCGTTGGGAAGCGTCGCCTGCAAGATCCCCAGGCTGACCGGACTTAGCGCGACCCCATAGTCGGTTAACGCCATATTCGTGAGCGTAGTCGTGCTGCGATCGTTGGTTAGATCCTGCGGAATCAGCGGAGAGCCTAAACTGTAGGTCGGCGAAGTTCCGTTGCGCTCACGACTCCCTTGATACGAGATAAAGAAAAAAGTCTTGTTCTGGATGATAGGACCGCCGAGCGTGCCCCCAAACTGGTTGCGCTTCAGTTCCGGACGAGGCTGACCCGCGGCGTTCAGAAAAAAGTCGTTCGCATTCAGCGCGTCGTTGCGAAAGAATTCGTACACGTTGCCATGAAGGCGATTCGTGCCCGACTTGGTGACCACAGCGACGTTGCCCCCGCTGTTGCGCCCCTGGCTCGCGTCATACATCGAAGTCTGCACAATGAATTGATCGATGGCATCGGGCGCCGGCACGGATAGGCTCGGCGTTGAATTCGTTCCCGGACTATTGATCTCCGTTCCATCGAGAATCACGTTGTTGCTCGTGCTGCGCTGGCCGTTCACATTGATGTCGGCATCGCCGCGGCCCAACTCGGCGTTATTCGGAAGGCTGCTGATTGCGCCCGGAGACAGCGCCAGCAACTGCGTATAATTCCGCGTCGGCAGCGGAATCTGGTTCACCTGAGTTTCTCCGATGACGCGCCCAGTGGTCGCATTCTCCTGCGCCACCTCCGGCTCCGCGTTTACGTTGACGGTCTCTGTCGAACCCGCAATCGTCAACCGCACATCCACGGTGGTCGTCTCGGTAATGCGAACTTGCACAGCGCTCACTGTTGTGGCCTTAAAGCTGCCCGCCTCGGCTCGCAGCCCGTATGCGCCTGGTTCAATCAAAGCAAAGCGATAACGTCCGTTCGCATCGCTCTTCGTCTCGCGCGCGACCCCGGAAGCGCCGCTCAGCACAACCTTCGCCCCGCTCACGGCTGCTCCCTGCGGATCGATTATCTGCCCGGCGATTTCACCCGTTGTCGGTGACTGCGCCCACGCCGCTGCCACCATAACTGCAAGAAACCCAAACGAAAATAATTTTGACGTCAGTCGCGATTTCATTTCCCCATCCTCCTCAACCCATCTCGCTTCGTCTTTCCCCCATCGCGCCACAAACCCTCCGTCGCCATCTTGATCAACTGCTCGACGGCGCGGTCGTCCGACATCCCCAAATGTTGTTTTCCGCCAAAAAGCTTTTCCACCAGAAAATACGTAAATAGTTGCAAGTAGATCGCCGTGAAAGCCAGCGCCGGATCGATGCCCCGGTTCCATACTCCCGTTCGTGTCGAGGCTTCCAGTTGCGGCCCCAGCCGCGCTTGCATGTTCTTTGCCAGAGAACGGAATGTCCCCGCGAAATGCCGGTTGCCGAACTCCGTAATATCGATGTACATCAATCGCCAGTAGTCGGGATTGTCGTAAACAATTTCGCGGATCACATGCGCCATGCGCTGCAACTCAGCGGGATCAAACACTCCCTGAACCGGACCCAGCGCCTTGCGCCGCAGCTTCTCCATGTGCGTCTCATAGCGCTCAATGATGCTTTGGAATATTTCTTCTTTGGTGTGGTAGTAGTTGTAAAGATTTCCGATGGATACGCCCGCTTCTTTGGCAATGTCCCGCACCGAAGTGCCGTGGAAACCCAGCCGGGTAAACACGTGGAGAGCGGCATCTTCGATCTTCTTCTGATTCCGCTCCACGGCTTGAAGTCGTAGTTTCGGCACGCTTAATCTTCCGAGTACAATACAATAAAAATGAACGCTCGTTTTTTATAACGGACGATTATCTCTTGTCAATCAAAATCTACATAAGTGTCATCGAAAAGAAACATCGCAAGACAGCCGGCGCTAACCGCCCGCGCTGGATCTCGCACCTCTAGCGGCCGCAAGTGATTGTTCCGCTTACCTTTGCAAACTTAGTGAAGATGCGGGCTAGGAAACGATCGAAGGTGAAGACAAAAACGGTTGCACGCTCAGCAGAAACCCCGCCGGGCACTCAAGCTGAGGCGCGTGGCCACACCCGGGGATCGCCTTCAGTTGTCCGTTACGCAGTCGAGTCATCGCCAGTTCCGCTTGCGCGACCGGCAACACGTGATCCTTTTCGCCCCAGACCAGCAGCGTGGGGCACTGAATTTCTGGAAGTCGCTCCACCAGATAAGTTGTCAGCGACAGCCGAATGCTGCTGGCAAGAGCATACGCATAGGCGGGATAATCGTCGCGCCGCAGTTTGCTGTTCTGCTTCGCCAGGTAGCGTTCGCTGGCTTCTGTCGTCTTCGCGAATACTGTGCTAAACAAGAGCGCATTGATCCCCGGTGTCAGCCCAGCCAAAATAGATTCGCTGAATCGCGGCTCGATCAAAGCTTTTTCTTCCGCCGTGTGTTTCTTGAAACCGCCGCTGTTCACCAGCACCAGCTTCGAAACTGATTCCGCGTGCTGCAACGCATACAGCATCGCGATCTGTCCCCCAAACGAGTTCCCTGCCAGAACGAAGGTCTCCAGTTGAAGTTCCTGAAAAAACTCGCGCAGGCTCGACACAAAAAACTTCGCGGAATATTCCCGGCGCGGTTTGCTCGATCCCCCAAACCCGGGCAGATCCAACGCAATCACTCGATGCGATGCGGCCAGCGGCTCAAGCACGGGCTCCCAATCCAGAAAGTCCCCAAACATACCGTGGATCAGAACCACGACGGGACCCTTACCCCGATCGTAGTAGCAGATCTCTCCCCAACTCATCTTTCGGGTTGACTGATAAGCGCCGACCTCCGGAAGCACGCAACACCCTCCTCGTAAATTTGAACCTGAGACCAGATTTGGAACCGGGATTATACACGCCGCTATCTGGTGCCGGGAGGGGGAATCGAACCCCCACAGTCCTTTCGGACCTGCGGATTTTAAGTCCGCTGCGTCTGCCAATTTCGCCATCCCGGCAACCCGCTCCAACTATTTTCGAATCGTTGCCAGTATTGCACAGCCTCAGAGCCTCTGCCAGTTGACGTCAGTCGGGAAATTGAGACATAAAAAAGCCGCGATCACGCGCGTCGCGGCCTTCCTCCCTTTATTTCTTGTCGGCAACCCAGCTCATTGCAAACGGATCAGCTTCCCACTCGCATCCAGCGTGCCATGCACCCTGACTTTCTTGTGTTCGTACTTCTGTAATTGATCCTGATGATCGAGGTCGTAGGAGTTCCCGCCAGTAGCATCCTGAAGCACATACTTGTCCCTCGATTTCAGGATCGTTCCTGTAAAGCTCTGGACATCCGGCGACTGCACAGTCTGAACCGGAGAGTCGGGAGCCTGATGTCCCGCCTGATCGGGCGCCTGATTCGGCGTCTGGTTCGGTTGCGCCTGGTCGGGAGTCGCCGGCGGTTGTGCCTGTTCCGGAGTCGCGGACGATTGTGCTTGCGGAGCCGTCGGCTCTGACTGCGGCGGCTTTTGCTGCGCGTTGAGCGCGGTGCCCACGCTCAAGAAAAAAATCACAGCGCCGATAAACCAATAAAACTGAATTCGTTTCTTCATGAAAGCCTCCAAGAGATTTCGGGACGGCAGTTTTTCCTCAGTCCGTCGCAGCGAACGGTTGTCAAGCCCTTCTTCGCAGGCAATAGTCTCCAACCTGGGACGCTCTTCCATCCGCTCATGTTGACTTGCTCTCGTACCAGCGTCGTACGAAAAGCTCTGCGCAGACCATACAGGGAAGTCCGTACCGGACCGGCAAATTCACTCCCAGCCACGTGCATGCCGGTGAGGAGATTTCGGCCAGGCCTTTAAGTCGAGCGCTGCCTCCGCATGTGATAGATCAGGTAAATGACAATGGCCACGTTGAGCGCGAGGACCACCAGCTTGACATAACTTGAATGCCGGTAGATTTCGTAAACCTCAACCGGCACCAAAGAACTTGTGATGATAACGGTCAGCCATTCGCCCCAGCGCTTGCGCAACCACAAGCCCGTTCCCTCGGCCAGAAATAACCCGGCATAGATGAAACTGCCTAACCCAAGTTTTCTGATCTGTTCGGGACTCGCATGAGCCGATTTTTCCAGAGCCAAATTGACATAATGGCTTCCCGGGTCAAGCCTCATCGCTTCGCACCAATGCTCCAGCACGTTCCCGATGTCTTTGTGGAGAAGCCGGAACAACCCCACGCCCAGCGCAATGAGCAACGCCGCCTTAAGAAACTTGAATATGGCGATCAGCCTTAACAGCAGGTCATCCGATGATTTCATGCAGAGCCATTATGCCTCAAGCTCCATCGACTCCACCCTGCCCAGCCCCCTTATTTCAAGGACTGAGCAATTGTGAACAGTCACAAATGTACCGCGACGGTACAGTTTCATCTATTGCTGGAAAAGATGTGAAGGAACTATGCGGCTTTCGTGGTCGTTTGTTCCTCTGATGGCGCAGCCGGATCCAAAGACGAACAAGTTATCGAAACCCCGGACTGCGCCATTTCTCTTTCTTGCGGTCGCACAAACGTAATTCGGCCTCGGACTGACACCCGCCGGATCTCACGCGGAGTGTCGCTCTTTAAATTCCTCAATCTTGACCTTTGCCTTCTCTTTCGTGTCATCCACAGACTGGCTGACATTCTCTCGCTTCCCGGCGGCCTTCTCGGCAGCCGCTTCCTTGTGCGATTCATGGATCTGCTTCGCGGCGTCCTTCGCGTTGCCCCACGTCTCCTGCACCGCGCCTTTGGTTTGGTTGACCACACCTTTGTTGGCGAGCTTTTCGTTCCCCACGCCTTCTCCTACGCTGCGCTCAACTTTGCCCACGGCCTGTTTGATCTTGCCAGCGACCTGATCCTTATTCATGATTTCCTCCGTTTAATTTATTAGTTGCGATATTTCGAAATGCGGTTGAGGTGAATTACTACCTCTTGCGAATTTTCTTTGTCTTCTTTCCGGCAGCGCGCGGCTTCTTGTTACCTGCCCCGGCACTTTTCTTCTTCTGTTTCTTCTGTTTTTTCTTGGTTAAGGCTTTGGCAGGAGCCAGTATTTTCGGCTTGGCTGATTTCGAAGTAGGTTTCGAAGTGCGTTTCGAGGCGCGATGGTGGCCATGCTGCAGCGGCTGGATGCGCGCAGCCTCTTCTTCCGTCCGCAACTGAGTGTCCGCAGCTTTCTGCCGTTCTTCCTCAAGATATTCCGGAATCGTTTGAGTGGTCATAGCTCAAAGTGTGCCAGAACGTTCCCGCACAATCTGTTCAATTTAGGCCACTCGCCGATTATTCACGGCACGAAAAAGCGTGCGCCCCTGACTTTGATCGTGTGGAGCGGGCACTCCTGCCCGCTGCCTTTGACTTTGACTTTGATCTTGACCGGAAAGGGCACGGCCTTCAGCCGTGCCGCAAAAGCAGAGTCTTGAAAGGGCACGGCTTCAGCCGCGCCGCACGTGCCACCAACGTGAAAGAGCGGCGCTTTCAGCGCCACTAAAAGCTCCTACAACAAAACCGGGCCTAAGTCTGCTCGCTACAACCAGCTCCTCTGGTCCTGGTCGAATGGACAACCTATTGAAAGATCACAGCCACCCGCCACGAATCACTTCCCCGCGTAGGTGCGGGGCGAACCGATTCCCGAACACTTGTCAAACCCCGTCCCGCATTCCGTGCTGCCTTCCGTGATGTCGTAGAAATCGACGGCGTACTCGGTAGGATTGGCCAATACGCCATACATCAATGTGAGTTCGTCAGCGGTGGAGAGTTCCTTGCTGCCGGCAGCGTTCACGATGCCCGCGAAGGTTGGTGACGCCCAACTCGTGCCGCCCACCGAAGTCCAGGCGCCATTGAGGTAAATCACGGCACAGCAGAAGTTGGAGGTCACATCCGGATATCCGCGCGTGGATCCGACAACGCCTTCAACCCCACTCTGATAGCTGGGCCGGGGCTCGAACGGACTGCTGTCGCCGCCGCCAGCGCTGTCGTATTTCTCGTCGGTGAAGTTGCCGCTCGAATCGCGCGTGAAATAAGTTCCGCCCACCGCCACCACGTTAGGGGACGCTCCAGGATAAATGCTAACGCCAAGGCCGGAATCACCGGCGGCTGCGAAAAAGACGACTCCATTCTGCACAAAATATTTGTCCCAACCTAGTTCCGCACTGACTTCCTTATCGCCCCAGCTCATACTGACCACGCCGCCACCCTGCGAGGCCACCAACTGCGCAGCCAACTGCACTGCGTTCCACGTTGGGTCGGTATCCACCTGCACCGATTCGACCAGATAAATCTTAGCCTGAGGCGCCATAGCGTGCGCCCACTCGAGATCAAGGGCTTCCTCGGTTTGCCAGTCCACATAGACCGGCGGCTTGGTGTGGCCCGGCCAGGTCACGGTGAGGTCAGCCGCCGCAATGCCGTAGTAGCTGCTGAAGGCTGCGAGGTCGCTGGCAGCATTGGGATAATCGCCGGCATCGACGATGGCAATCGCGCCCCATCCGCCGGTGGGAACCGCGGTGCTGGTTTTGATGGGGCAACCGGAAAGTCCCTCTACCAACTGATACACGCAGGCAACCGATGCCGGGTTTTCCGCTCCCGTGGGCGGCTTGTTTTGCGGCTGATCGGAGTCGACATAGAAGTAATTGGTGTGCATGCGCCCCGGATGCTCGATGCTCGACGCCGGATAGATGATCCGATGTCCGTTCCAAACGGATTCGACGCGATCCTGCGCGGAGGCAGGAGAAATAGCAACGGCGAGAAACAAAGCTACAGCAACAGCCATCGGTCCGGCGACCTTAACGAAAATCCCAACGTTTCTGAAGAAAGCTCTCATGTCTTGACTCCTGGGTATGGTCGGCGATTAAGCCGTCGGCAATCATACGGCGTATCGCTCAAAAAGCAAGCCCAAAGCGGGAGTCGGAGGATGGAAAAAAAGCTGCTATTCGAACCACCAGCAAAAAGGTATGTCATTCCTCACCGGGCTGAAACCCCGGTGAGGAACCTGCTTTTTCTCGCCCGCCCAAAATCTTGTCAAGACCCCAAACTCGACCATTTCCCCGTAACTCATTGCTCCCATTAGACAAATAAACCACCGAACCATGACCCAATCACCCCTCCAAATTTGATATTCTATATATATAGGGTAAACAAAGGCGCAAGCTTCGGCGAGCGCCTTTTTTCTTTTCTGTAGCTTTTTCCCAAGACCGAACACCTAAGACCCAAGACCTGACGAATGTCCAAACGCAACGGCCGTACCCCAAGACGCAACCAGCGTCCGGCCCAAGCTCCGCCCAAAAGCCCCAACCCCAAAACTCCCTTCGAGCGTGAAGACGCCACCAAGCGTTGCGGAGAGGCCACCCAACTAGCCTTCGCCCTGAAAGCCGCCCGCCTCCGCTTCGGACTCTCCCACCCCTACGGCGACAGCGAGCGTTACGACGTAATCCTGGACTGTCACCGCGCCCAACTTTTCCCCGAGCCGCCCAACGCCACCTACCTCGACGACCGCTCCCGCCCACGCCTAATCCGCATCCAGGTCAAAGCCACAAGCCAACTCCTCAACGGCCTCTACCGCGTCAACGCCCACCGCCGCATCCACGGACGCGCCGTCCCCTACAAACTCTCCGAAATCGACTTCATAGCCGCCTACGTGATCCCCGAGGACTCCTGGTTCATCTTCCCCCTCCCCCACATCCTCGGCCTAACCAGCCTCCTCCTAAGCCCCAAAACCCGCCGCAAACCCCACCCCAACAACCCATACCGCGAAGCCTGGCATCTACTAAACCAACCCGACGGCCTAGAATTCGCCTAAATCAAATAAGCGTTGTCATCCCGAGCAACGCGAGGGATCTTGGTGTTTGCGTCCGCAACACCACCCCGCGAGGAGCGGGCAGTCTGCCCGCTGCCCTCGATTTCAGTGTCCGCAAGAAAAGAAGAGGGTGCCCCTCGATAAGAACGAAGTCTGTGTCAAGGGCAAAGTTCTCCTGTCGGTGTTTTGAACACCGTGTTTTTCGCCAGAGAGGTTGAGGACCAAGGCTCTGGAAATTTCACGCTGAATCAC